>ENA-OUQP01000174-OUQP01000174.1-human-gut-metagenome-genome-assembly--contig:-NODE-174-length-67352-cov-6.687980_pt1 | contig 67352 bp, 86 predicted proteins | sample MGYA00237951_ERZ548836 | MGnify/ENA primary metagenome ERZ548836 (study PRJEB26490, sample SAMN05194702) | human gut metagenome | biome: terrestrial biome; feature: human-associated habitat; material...
CTTATAAGTCGTACCATTAGAGACAACGGTAAAATCTTTTGGTTTATAATTGTGATACTTGACGTATTCATTTTAGCACTCTCTCGAGCATATTTAAACTCATTTAATCACAATAGTTAATATATTCAGCTACTTATAGTTTCCTCCTTTTTATTGAAGTATCTTTAAAATATAGTATACTATAAGAATGAAAAAAGTAAAAAGAAAAAAGGAGGGCACGCATGGAAAACCTTGAAGAAACACTCAAGAAATATCCTCTTATTGCCTTAATTATATTGCTTGGTGCCATTAGTTGTTTTGCGGTTGCAAGTGCTGCACCAATTATGACAAACATTGCAAATCCTTACATGCTATGGCTTAAACAAGGACTTTATTATGTATTAGGTGGTGCTTTAAGTTATATTATCTATAAAATAGGTCAGGATACCCTTTATACTCATATCAAAACATTATATATGATTTTTATTGTATTACTTATTGGACTTGCCGTGGATCATTTTGTCTATACAAAACTACTACATATCCATATTGTCCCACTCGCAAAGTTTACTAATGGTGCGACTTCCTGGTATAACATCCCAGGCTTTAGTTTTCAGCCTTCTGAATTCATGAAGATCATCATGGTTATGTATCTTGCAAAAATTACACAGGAATATAATGATCGTATCTTAGTCAAGACAACCGATAGTGAAATCCAGTATATTATTCAAGTCATGAAGATTTCTCTACCACCTGCTATTCTTATTTATTTACAGAATGACTCAGGGGTTATGATGATTATTATGGCAGCTGTTTTCTTTGTATTATTATCAAGTGGTATGAATGGAAACTGGTTCCTATTTATTTTAGTGATTGCAGTAGTAGGTGTACTAGGAATGGCTTATTTATTTATCTACCAGAATGGAATCTTTACATCTATCATCTCAGGGCATAAACTAGACCGTATTTATGGCTGGCTAGATCCTGAAGGAACAACTGGTAACCAAGGGTTACAGTCATGGTATGCACAATTATCTTATGGGACTGCAGGATGGTTTGGACATGGCTTTAGAGCTGTTGTCAAGGTCTTCCCTGAAGGACAGACAGACTTTATCTTCTCAGTTATTGCGACTGATTTTGGTTATGTAGGTGCACTCATCACTTTACTTGCAATTGCAGCATTTGATATCACTATCTTAAATATCGGCTTAAAGAGTGATAATATTCGTGATAAGACATTTATCATGGGGACATTTGGATGTCTCATCTTCCAGCAGACATGGAATATAGGAATGATTCTTGGATTACTTCCTATTACTGGTATTACTTTACCAATGCTGTCTTATGGAGGATCTTCATTGCTTTCATATATGTTCGCAATGGGTGTTATTATTGATATTGATTATCAGAATAAGCTTCGTGATGTAAAACATAAACAATACTAAAAACGACATGCCTCTCATGAGGTATGCCGTTTTTTTTCACAATCCTTCTTTTTCTAAAAGTTCCAAAAATTCTTCTTCTGAATATGCTTTTCTTTTTCCTTCTTTAATGAGATTTGCTTTTCTTATCGCATCATTTTCAAATTCATGCATATCATCTAATTGTTCCCTGACTATCCCTTAATATCTTTAAGTAAAGCTACATGTTCACCATAAATATGTCCTGTTTCAGGTACATAAATAATAAGTGCTTCTTTTTCATTCTTATAAATAGATCGGCTCTTTTCTACAAAAGCGAATAAGAGATTATCCCCCTTAGTTGTCTTAAGCTGTACTCTCTCATTATATTTCACCGGTGTAACCACATATTCACAAGGTATTGTAGGTACCTCTTTTAGGTTCACCATCTGTTTATAATAGCTATAAACCATAAAGAATAAGCCAGCAGTAACAGCCACCCCAAGGGCATAAATTACTTTAGATTGAGTTGGAACAAGAAAAGCAGCCACTAATGTGATAATCACAACTACAGGAATAATTCTAGAGAACTTCTTATAGTGCTTTCCATATTCATTACATTTATAAGTCATATATTTTTCTGACTGCTTAAGATTTAATTTTTTTAATTCGTACATCATTGAACACCTTCTTTAAAGTCATACATTGTTGTGTGATAGGATGCTTAAAGGCTATTTCTACACTATCTAGATAGAACCCTTCTCCTTCACCATAAAGTGGATCTCCTACTAATGGACATCCTAAATAAGCCATATGAACACGTATCTGATGCGTACGTCCTGTTTCTAGCTTACATTCTACTAAAGAATAGTCTTTAGTTGTTTTAATAGTACGGTAATGGGTGATTGCTTCTTTACCGCCTTCTTTTACTTCTCTTTTAGTCCCATGACCTTCTGCATGATCAATAGGCGCATTGACAGTGCCTTGTCCTGGGTTGCCTTTTACAAGTGCATGATATACACGTTTCACCTGTTTGATATCATGAGAAAAAGCATCATGAACATAACGGCTTTTCGCAATCATCATGAGCCCTGATGTTTCTTTATCAAGTCTATTTACTAAGTGAATTGCACTCTCAATATGATTTGCTTGATAATAATACATAATCGCATTCCCTAATGATTCTGTTAAGTACTTCTTAACAGGGATACAGGCAAGATTAGGCTGCTTATCAATGATCATCAAATAATCATCTTCATATACAACTTTTAAGGGAATATCTACAGGAATCACATTACTTGTTTCTTTAGGAAAAACAATAGCCACACTATCCCCTGTTACTGTCTTATAACACAAATACTGCTTTTCTCCATTCACTAATATCTCTCCATGATTTCTAGAATCTTTGACTAGTTTCTTAGAAATACCATGTAAATAGAAAAATTCATCTAAACGCATATCTTTGTGCTGTTCATCTATTTCAAACTGCAAGATCATAGATATGATTTCCTCAATCTCTTCACAAATGATACATGACGATAATCACAGAAATGAGCCACGCGTTTAGATAAACGTGCTTCTATGACATCATGATCCTTTAATTCATAAATATCTGTATCAATACCTAAAACCGCATTCTCGCTAAAATCTGTCTCAAAGCGCACTACATCCTCATCTCCTAAAATAAGAGGACTGCCTAAAGAACGATAAGCATTATGATGAATACCAGCTATTTCCGTCACCTGCATCAGTCTTAAGCTAGGATTAATCACTGCCCCACCTAATGATTTATTTAATGCAGTAGAACCTGAAGGAGTACTGACACAAAGTCCGTTTCCTCTAAATGTTTCCATATGTTCATCGTTTACATACATATCTATAACCTGTGAACGATAACTATTCTCTATACGCATTTCATTTAAAGCATGAAAGATTTCTCCATTATAAGAAATACGCAAGAGATGTCGATCAAAGATTTCAGGTTCTTTTGTAAGGATATCTTTTACAAGCTGCTTATATTCATCCTTTAAATAGTCTGTAAAGAACCCAAGTGTTCCTGTATGGATTCCTACAAATGAAACATCATTTAAAACATGCTCATAACGATGAATAGAATAAATCATAGTGCCATCTCCACCTACAGAAATCACTATATCTGGATGTTCTTCATCATAAATCAGTTCTTTGAGTTCATCTTTAATCAAAGCTGCAAGATGACGGGATACATCATCTTTTTTTGACACAATTGCATATCTTTTCATTTTTTATCACCGCTATTATTATACTTTCTATTACCTTTTTGCGCAATATGACTTGTATTGACGGGTTCAACTCTCAAGTATATAATTTGAGAAAATGAGGAGATATTATGGAAAAAAATCTTGAAATAGAATATAAGATGTTATTAAGTGAAGCTCTATTCAATCAATTGATGAATGACTTCAAAGGGCATACTTATAGTCAGACAAACTATTATCTTACAAGTATTGAATTAAGTGCTTTACGCTATAGTCTTCGTATAAGAGAAAAAGAAGGTTATTATGAGATGACTTTAAAGATTCCTGAAAAGAATGGTCGTCTAGAACATAATCTAGAAATTACTAAAGAAGATTTAGTAATGATTCAAAAGGGTGAAATACCTGATAATGAGATTACTCGTTTATTAAGCAATAAGGGATTTAATTTAAGTCTTATTAAACAGGCTTATTCTTTGACTACTATTAGAAGAGATGTCCCTTTTGATTCAGGTATGTTATCTCTTGATGAAAATCATTATAACGGAATCATTGATTATGAATTAGAATTTGAAGTGAATGATGAAGAAAAAGGACTTAAACAATTTGAAAAATTATGTCAAACATATCATCTACAGTATAAAGGAAACTGTGCAAGTAAGATTGCGAGAGTTCTTAGCACATTAAAAGCAGGCCTATAAGCCTGCTTTATTATTGTGATGATAGTCTTCCACAAGTGTAGATGCACTGAATTGTGGACAGTTGTCAAACTTCTGACATTCTGCTAGCTTTCTTAATTCTCTTGGAATAAATGCACGAATTTCTTCCGCATTATAACCTACCTGAAAACGTCTTTCATCAATCATAATAGGACGTTTTAAAATAGATGGATTCTTCTGAATAAAATGAATTAATTCATTGGTAGACATATCTTCGATGTCTACTTTATTCTCTTTGATGATCTTAGAACGTTTAGAAATGATATCATCCGTACCATTCTCGCTACGTTCTAATAGTTCACGTAGTTCATCTTCTCTTAGTATTGTAGAAAAGATATTCTTTTCTACATAAGGAATATCATGTTCTTTGAGCCATGCTTTGACTTTTCTGCATGATGCACAACTTGGTGCGGTATAGATTCTAATCATGATTTCACCTCTTTCTTTTGTTTATTATACATCATTTTCGTAGGTTGTGTATGTTTATTGGTTGCATTCACATAATTTTGTATTATAATGGAAGAAGCAATGAACAGAAATAAGTAGTTTTTTATACTATGGATAGAGAGCTCATGGATGGTGGAAATGAGTCATAGATACTAAATGAATTGGGTTCTGGGAGCTTTTCTAGCATGAGTTAGAAACGTCTGCTGTCGTTACCAGCACAAATACACATTGGTGGCACGTCCTTTGGGCGTGCCTTTTTTATTTAGGAGGATGTAATTATGAAAAGAATGTTAAGTGGTATTAAACCTACAGGACGTGTTACTTTAGGTAACTATATTGGCGCTATTAAGCCATTTGTACAGTTCCAGAATGAATATGAAATGATTATCTTTATCGCTAATCTTCATTCAATGACTATTTACCAGGAACCTAAGGATTTAAGAAAGAATACAAAAGATTTAATCGCATTATATATTGCAGCTGGATTAGATCCTGAACAAGTTACTTTATTCCTACAGAGTGATGTCTTAGAACATGCTCAGCTTGGATGGTATTTAGGATGCATGGTTTCTATGGGTGAATTATCACGTATGACTCAATATAAATCAAAGAAACTTGAAGCAGAAGAAAAAGGCGGACATATTGGTGCTGGTATCTTCAACTACCCTTCTTTAATGAATGCAGACATCTTAATGTATGATCCAGACTATGTACCTGTAGGAGAAGACCAGAAACAGCATGTAGAACTTGCTAGAAATGTAGCAGAACGTTTTAATAGCCGTTATAGTGATACTTTCAAGCTTCCTGAACCTATCATTCCTAAAGTAGGTGGACGTATTATGGACTTACAGGATCCTACTAAGAAGATGAGTAAATCATCACCTAATGGTAAAGGATGTATTTATGTATTAGATCCAATTAATGTATCTAAGAAGAAGATCTTATCTGCAGTGACTGATAGTGATTCACATGTGAAGTTTGACCCAGAAAATAAGCCTGGTATTTCTAACCTACTTGAAATCTATTCTATTATTTCAGGTAAAACTATTGAAGAACTTGAAACAATGTATGAAGGTAAAGGTTATGGAGATTTCAAAAAGGATCTTGCAGAAGTTGTAGGAGATGAACTTCAGAGAATTCAGGACCGCTATAATGAAATCTTAGGCGGTGATTATCTTGATAATATTCTTGAAGCGGGAGCTGAAAAAGCAAGAAGAATCGCAAGAAAGAAACTTGCAAAGGTTGAAAGAAAGATTGGTATTACAATTAAGAAAAAATAAAACAATGGCTCGCGCCATTGTTTTTTATTTAATGATAAAGAAATATGCAAGTACTAATAGTCCTAATACAATTCTGTACCATCCAAATACCTTGAAGTCATGCTTCTTGATATAGCTCATTAAGAACTTGATGATTAAAATTGATGATACAAATGCGACTAGCATACCAAGTCCTAATACTGCAAGCTGTGAAGCTGTAAATGCAAGACCAAACTTAACTAGTTTTAATAAGCTTGCGCCAAACATAACAGGAATAGCTAAGAAGAATGTGAATTCTGCAGCAACTGTACGACTAACACCTAACATTAATCCACCAAGGATTGTCGCACCAGAACGAGATGTACCTGGGAAAATAGCTGCAATTAACTGGAACATACCAATTAAGAAAGCAGTTTTACCATTGATAGCTTTTAAAGAGTTAATTTTAGGTCTAAGTGATGCATTTCTATTTTCAATTACGATAAATCCAATACCAAAGATAATTAATGCTAGAGCGACACATGGTGGATTATAGAATAATGCTTCAAATACATCATCAAATAATAATCCTACTACTGCAGCTGGGATACATGCAAAGATGATCTTAAGCCATAAGTCAAAGATATCTCTATCTACATATTTAAAGAAACCTTTTACCATTGGATTTGTATTCTTCTTAAATGGCCAGATCTGATTCCAATAGATAACTACTACTGCAAGAATAGCACCTAACTGAATTACAACCTGGAACATAGAATAGAAATCTTTAGAAACATCTAATTTCACAAATTCATTTAATAAAATCATATGTCCAGTACTACTGATAGGTAACCACTCAGTGATACCTTCTACAATACCAAACAAAATAGTTTTTAAATAGAGTAACATAATAATCTCCTTTTTTATTGTCTTTTTGATTATGGCACAATTCTCATTATTTTCAAGGTTTTAAGCATAAAAAAAGACTTTCTCGGATGAGAAAGTCTATTTTACTGCAACGACTTCAACTTCTAGCAAAGCACCTTTAGGAAGTTTAGCAACTTCTACAGCACTTCTTGCTGGATAAGGTTCTTCAAAGTATTCAGCATAGATACCATTCATAGTTGCGAAATCATTAATATTATCTAAGAATACAGTTGTTTTCACAACATTCTTGAATGTAAGATTCTGGCTTTCAAGTAAACCTTTTACATTATCTAATGCACGTCTAGTCTGTGCTTCGATACCTTCTGGCATCACGCCTGTTTCAGGGTCTAATGGAATCTGTCCTGAGAAGAAAATCATATTGCCAATATCAATTCCCTGGCTATATGGTCCAATAGCACCTGGTGCTTTGTCTGTTTTTACTACTTTAGTCATTTATACATCCTCCTAATGGTCCTATTATACCATTGTTATACAGTAAAGTGAAACAATAAGATGTTGTCATAAAGGGTAGAATTTGCTACAATATTTAAACGGAGGCGTACAAGAATAATGAAAGATTTTATCAAGAAATTTGCACGTGAAATCAGTGTTTTTGGATTAGTACTTGTTGTATTCCTTGGATTATTTATTTATCGTCAGGCAACATATGCAACATATACAACTTTATCAAGCACTAAGTTTGAACAGAAGATTGAAAATAAGGATAGTTTCATTCTTGTTGCAGGCGATAGTTCTGATAGTACTATGAAGTCTTTCCAGGAAGTAATGACTACTTACCAGACAAAGAATAGAAAAAATAAAATTTATTATGTTGATACAAAAGGAAAGTCTTCTAATTACCTTACTAAGAAATTAAATGTCAATGTCTCTACACCTTGTACATTTATTATTAAAAAAGGTAAAGTGACTGCAAAGTATCCAGGTGCTCTACAGTACTACTATTTCAAAGATTTTATAAATGCAAACCTATAAAAGAGATTGCCCGAAAGGCAATCTTTTTACTTGTAAAGTTTTTTATTAATATATATATGAAGTTTATATTTTGTATAATCTCCATAATTAATGGAGGTATGGATATGAAATATGCTTATATTAGAGTTTCTACTAAAGACCAGAATATTGATAGACAGGTAGAAGCGATGAAAGAGGCTGGTATTGATAAGAGTAAGATGTTTATCGATAAGCAGTCAGGCAAGGATTTTGAACGTAAGAATTATAAGAAGATGTTAAGAAAGCTGAAGGCAGGTGATGAAGTGTATATTAAGTCTATTGATCGACTTGGTAGAAATTATGATGAGATTATTGAACAATGGAGAATACTGACAAAAGATAAGGATGTAGATGTGAGTGTATTAGACTTTCCACTTCTTGATACAAAAAATAAGATCAATGGCTTAACAGGAAAGTTTATTGCAGATCTTGTATTACAGATATTGTCCTATGTTGCCCAGATAGAAAGAGAAAATATTAGACAAAGACAAGCTGAAGGTATTAGAATCGCAAAAGAAAAAGGTGTGAAGTTAGGTAGACCAGTCATGGATATTCCAGAAAATTTTGATTCTATTTATCAGCTTTGGGAGAATAATTTAATTAGTTTAAGAGAAGCAGGAAGGATGCTGGAAATAAGTCATACGACATTCCAGAGACTTGCAAAAAGATATAATAATAAAGATGTCAGCCGTTAAGCTGACATCTTTTTACTTCTTGAATTCTATTTCATTAAGTGGCACATCATTTTTTAACTTATGGTTACAATTAGGACATCTCTGTTCTACACCAGTCACAAAGCTTCTAGACTTTGTAAAAATATCAACATGACCACATGAGTCACAACGACATCTTTTCATTAAAGTAAAATTATAAGCCATAAGTAAGATATAAAGCACAACTGTCCCAATAGTTCCCAGTAAACCCCATGACATAAAGAAGCTGACTAATATACCAATAATTAATAAGAAGTTAGAACCGATTTCTATTCTTCTAATTGTTTTCGCATATTGATTTCTACTTTTCATATATTCTCTCCACTCTTGGTGAAATGAGGCAGATGATTTCATAAGGGATTGTATTGATTTCTTTAGCCATTTTCGCAAGTGAGATATGTTCTCCAAAGATTTCTACATCATCCCCAGCTTTTACATTTTCATCTACCTTCACCATGCACTGATCCATACATACTCTTCCTACTACAGGATAGTAATGACCATTAATATAGACTTCTCTACCCTGATTAGCGCGTGTAAATCCATCTGCATAACCAATTGGTAAAGTCGCAATATATTGGTCCTCATCAGCAGTGTAAGTCATACCATAACCAATCTTTTCACCTTTAGGTACAACTTTAACCATAGCAACTTTTGTATAAAGACTCATAGCTTGTTTTAAATCACTATTTTCTTCACCACGTGGATCTACACCATACATCGCAATACCAATACGTGTCAAATTACCATAGTCTGAATGATGGAACATCATAGCAGCTGAGTTATCACAATGAATATATTTAAAACGGTTATTACCTACAATAGATTTAAATAAAGCTAATTGTTTTTCATATTCATCATCCTGAGAGAAATCATCTGCTGTCGCAAAATGAGTAAAGATTCCTTCTACATCAATTTTAGAAGAATCTATCATTTCCATAGCCTTTTCAAATTCTTTTTCTGTCTTAAAACCAATTCTGTTCATTCCTGAATCAATGCTTAAATGAACCTTAACAGGAGCATCATAGTGATGCATTTCATTAATCTTATTTAAGTAATCAAAAGAGAATAAAGCAAGGCTGATATTCTTCTTAATCGCAATATCTAAGTCTTCTAGTGGTATTGCACCTAATACTAGAATATCCTGCTTTACACCTAAATCTCTTAGGTCTACAGCTTCTTTTAAAGTAGCTACTGCAAACATCTGAATAATAGATTCATCCTTTAAAACAGAAGCAACTTCCTTATAACCATGTCCATACGCATTTGCTTTAATGATGGCTACCATAGGCTTTTTAGTTTTTTTATATAATGTTTCTACATTTTCTTTAATATAATCTAAACGTACTTTTGCATACGTATCACGATAACGTGTCATTTTATATTCCTCTTTTCCTCAAGTAAAAAGTATAAACTAGAGATTTATACTTTTCAAGAACTGTTTGAAAAAGCAGCACTAACGTGCTGCTTAAAAGTCTGATAAGTGACCATCTTTTCTATCGACACGATAACGGTAACGGCATAATTCCAACATTGGAAGATCAGAATCAGAATCAGAATAACCATAAGAATGATCATAATCTATTTCTAGATCATGTTCTTTCATATACTGATTAATTCTAGTCACCTTTGCTTTACCTTTACAGTTCTCACCAATAATACGAGATGTATAATGTCCATCCTTTATTTGTGTCTTTGTACCCATTAACTCATCACAAGGAAGTGTATTAAAGCGCATATAAGCTTCAGCACTGGCAGTGACTAGGAATACTAAACATCCTTCTTCCTGTCTCTTCTTCATCTCTTCAACCATATGAGGGTAATAAGTAGGTACGATATCCTTTTCATAACAGTCTTTGAGTTCTTCTTCTGTGAGTAAATCTAAAGGGAAATGAACCCATGATTTCATTGATTCCATAGAACAGATATGTAATACATAACCAATTCCATATGGAATAAGTGGAAGAAAACGGAATACTGATAAAGGATGCTTCTTTAAGGTATAAGACAATAGCTTCCTAATAGAATCACCATGAGCTATTGTATAATCAAAATCAAAAAATGCACACTTCTGTTTCATCAAGCAATCTCCAATGCGACTTCCATCATTGCAGTAAATGTCTTTTCTCTTTCTTGGGCAGTAGTTTCTGGTTCATCATTGACTAAAGAATCAGAGATTGTAAGTAGCGTTAAAGCATTCTTACCTAAATAAGCAGCTGTTGCAAATAATGCATAAGATTCCATTTCTACTGCAAGAACACCCATTCTTGACCATTTTTCTACAGAAGTGGTATCTGCATGATAGAAAATATCAGATGCTAAGACATTACCTACGTGATAGTTGATCTTCTTTTCTTTCGCAAGTGTTACAGCTTTTTCTAATAATGAATAAGAAGAAATAGCTGAGAAAGTACCTGGTAATTCATATTGATGGGCAAAGTTAGAGTCTGTACATGAACCCTGAGCAATAATCACATCTCTAATATGTACATTCTTCTGCATAGAACCTGCACTACCGATACGAATGATGTTTTCTACATCATATTGTGTGAATAATTCATAAGAATAGATACCAATAGAAGGCATACCCATTCCTGAACCCATAATAGAAATCTTCTTTCCTTTATAAGTTCCTGTATAACCAAACATATTTCTTACAGCGTTGAACTGTACAACATCTTCTAAATATGTTTCTGCCAGATATTTTGCACGTAATGGGTCTCCTGGCATTAAGACTGTTTTTGCGATATCACCTTTTTTTGCTTCATTGTGTGGTGTTGCCATAATTCGATCTCCTTTTATAATAATTTTTTAGATTTGGTTTCTTACCTAATATGATTGCTTTTTTGAGTACCTTATATTCTTTACTAGAATAACCTGCTTTCGCAAATGACTCTGTCATTATGACAGGAGCCTGGTTATCACTCAAACCATCATATAATGCGATATCTTTCTTATAGGCTAAAATATGTGTATCAATATCAATCATATGCAGCTGGATGTTTTCATCATCCTTGAAATCATCTATTAATATTCTACAATTTCCACAGGACTTAAGTCCATAGACTTTTACAGAATATATATTCTTTTTACATGATGTACTACTTAACAGTAAACCTACGATTATTAAAATCTTGAGTAGGTTTCTTTCCATTTGTGACACGTTCAATATCTTTTGCAAGTATTTCTTCATCATCTGTTTCATATCCTAGTAAGGCAAAATAACCTTTTACATAAATAAATGGACCTAAACCATAATATTCATCATCAAAATCCTTTAAAGAATTGATTGCTTGATTATAATGGTCTGTTGTTTTTGTATCATCCATATCATACATCTTGATTGTAATATTCTTATAACGTTTCTTTAAATAAGGTATCGCAGTTTTCTTAAAAGCGATACATTCAGAACATGTCTTAACTGAATAAAATTCAATAGTGACAGGTTTAGGTAATGCAACCTTCTTTTGTGTACATCCTGTTACTAATAATAAACTTAATAGACACACAATCCATTTCTTCAAATACATCACTCCTCTAATACATCAGCACATTCTTTTAAATATTTGATGATAGGTAACTGTTGTGGACAAACACCCTCACATTGCCCACATTCTATACATTCAGATGCTTTCGCACTCTTTTGAACAGTGCTTTCATAACGATCCTTGGCTTTATCCTTCATACCATAGATCTTATACCAATTCATTGCCTTGAAAATATCTGGTATTTCAATACCTATTGGACATCCCGGTGTACAATAACGACATGCAGTACATGGAATAGATTCAATGGCATCTAATGCCTTTTGTGCTTCCTTAATCGTATTTTGTTCTTCTTCACTTAACGGTTTAAAATCTTTCATATAAGAAATATTATCTAGTACCTGTTCCATTGTACTCATTCCACTCAGTACTGTAATAATACCATCTAGTGATGCCACATAACGTACAGCCCATGATGCAATAGACATATGAGGATTCGCATTATGTAGTATTTCTCTGACTGATTCAGGTGGTGAGGCCAGTGTACCACCCTTAATAGGTTCCATTACAACAATAGATTTCTGATGCTTTCTCGCAATTTCATAATTGGCACGTGATGTAATAGCTGGGTTTTCCCAGTCTGCATAGTTTAATTGTAATTGTACAAATTCTACATCAGGATGCTTAGTAAGTAATTCATCTAATAATTGTGGTGTTCCATGGAAGGAGAAACCATAATGTTTAATAAGTCCCTTTGCTTTTGCATCCTTCACAAAGTCCCATATATGATATTGATCATATAAAGCCACATTGGCATCAGATAATGCATGTAGAAGATAATAATCAAAATACCCTGCACCTGTTCTCTCTAAGCTGACCTTTAATTGTGCCTGACAGCTTTCTTCATCATGACACATCATCTTAGCATTGATTTTAGAAGCTAGTGTATAAGAATCACGAGGATAACGTTCTACAAGTGCCTTTCTAGTTGCTTCTTCTGATCCTTCATAAACATAAGCTGTATCAAAATAAGTCAGTCCAGCATCCATAAAGGCATCTACCATTTTCTTTGTTTCTTCAATATCAATTTGTCCATGAGTGCGTGGTAGACGCATCATACCAAAACCAAGCTTAGGTGTATTTTCTCCAAAATAAGTCATGTTCTCAACTCCTTTACTCTATTTTATCACAAAAAGCTTCCTAACTAGGAAGCTCTTTTCGTAAATATAAATGCAACACCTATATCTTTATTTTCAGCATGAATATCATAGCCATACATATCCGCAATTTTTGCGACAATAGAAAGACCTAAACCAAACTGTCCTTTCACCCCTTTAACATAAGGGTTGAAAAGATCCTCTTTCTTATCTTCATCAATAGGATCCCCATCATTATAAATAATGAGTGTATCTTTCTTTAATGTAATCATAATCACAGACTTCATATAACGTGATGCATTATCAATAATATTTTCTATTGCTACACGCCAATGTTCTTCATTACCAATAAAAGCCACATCATCTAAGTCTGTTTCTATATGGATATGCTGCATTGCTTCCATCTGCATGACGATATGTTCAATTAAGTCTTTGATAGGGAAAGGTTTTAATTCACTTTCCTCAGCACTTAAGTAATCTAATCTATTTAAATAGAGTAAGGATTTTACTTTATGTTCTAAACGATCTGCATTTTCTAGGATAATATCCATAGAACTGTCCTTATCACCATATGGGTAGATATCATCCTTCACACTCTGTCCATATGTCTTAATAAGTGCAATAGGTGTTTTTAAGTCATGAGAAATATTATGAATCATTTCTTCTTTGACTTTTTCCTGCTTCATGAGTTCATCTTTCATTGTGACAATCGCATTTCCTACAACACCTATTTCATCTTGTCGATCCATGATTAGAGTCGCTTCTTCACGATTAGCGATAGAATCCACATAGGTCTTAATCTTCTTTAAAGGTCGAATGAGAGAAATAACCCATAAGACGAGTACTAATGCGAAAATAGTGAGTACTGCATAAAGAATATAAATAATACGATTACGGATATCTGTGATCAGCTTATCTGAATAAGAATTAGACATAATAGAAATCAAATACTCATTATCTACCTTCATAATACGATAATAATAAGTTTCTCTTGCATAAGTCCCTTTACTTTCTATAGTATTATGTCTACTACTATTCACAATCTTCTCTAAATCACGTCCAAATAAATAGTTATATAGTAATGTTAATGTAGTGGCATCTCCATGAAGATTACTAAATGTAAAGGCATTTTCTGTAGGATCATAAACAATTGTATAGATTGCCTTCTCTTTATTGTTAGAAGGCATAAAGTCATATTCTACAGAATTTCTTTGTGATGTCTCTAGTTTTTCATACATCTGATCATCAATAATATCATGCACATTAGAATCTACAATAGGCATTACAACAGCCACTAACATAATAGCTAAGCCAAGTATTACTACAAGAAGCTGTTTTAATAAAGAAAAAGATTTAAACATTAGTCTAGTCTATAGCCAAAACCATAGATTGTCTTAATATTGATATTTGGCATCTTCTTTCTTAAACGTCTTAAAGTATCATCTACAACACGGTCACTACCAAAATAGTTTTCATCCCAGACACGTGTTAAGACCTGTTCACGAGAAATCGCAATACCTTTATTTTTCATGAAATAAAGAAGCAATTCATATTCTTTAGTAGTCAGATCTATTTCATGGTCATTTTCTAATACTTTACGTTTAGATTCATCCACCATATAACCATCAATATCAATCATTTCAGTATCTTTATAGACACGCTTTAAAACGTTATGAATACGAAGAATCACTTCCTTCATATTAAATGGTTTTGTGATATATTCATCACAGCCCTTTTCTAAACCAATAATTCGGTCAAAATCCTGGTCTCTTGCAGACATAAAGACAATAGGCATATCAGGACGCTTTGATTTAATAGCTGTCAACAAATCAAATCCACTATTCTTATCAAGCATAATATCTACTAACCATAAATGCACATCATCATCGCAATGCATTAAAGCTTCATCATAGGTATAGAAAGAAGTACATTCATATCCTTCTTTTTCTAAATATGTTCTTACTATATCATTCAAGTGTTTCTCATCATCAATAATATTAATTTTGTATTTCAAGAGAATCACCTCCCATATTTCATTATAAAGTGAAAATATTGCCACGAAAGTGGCAATATTTTGTTAGATTATGTGATTATTTAACGGCATAGCCTTTTTCTTTAATAAGATTTACTACCTTAAGTACATTCTCATGACAAATTTCATCTGTCTGTGCTTCAACCATGACACGAATTAATGGTTCTGTACCAGATTCTCTTACTAAAATACGACCATCATCACCTAATGTTTCTGTCACTTCTTCAATTGCTTTCTTAATATCTTCATCATTTAATACTGTAGCTTTATCACTTACACGTACATTGATTAATAACTGTGGATAAATAGTTACTGGTTCAGTTAACTGAGCTAATGTCTTTTTATTTTCAATACATGTTTCAAGAATCTTTAATGATGTTAAGATGCCATCACCAGTTGTTGCATGTTTAGAGAAAATAATATGACCAGACTGTTCTCCACCAATCACATTACCATTAGTGACCATGTTTTCATATACATACTTATCACCAACAGCAGTTTTAGCATAACCAATACCAATCTTATCTAAAGCCTTATAAAGACCAATATTACTCATGATTGTAGTAACGATTGTGTTATTCGCTAATTCATTGTTTTTCTTTAATTCCTGACCACATACATAAAGAATTAAGTCACCATCTACAACTCTACCAAATTCATCTACAGCTAAACATCTATCAGCATCACCATCAAATGCGAAACCAATATCTAAACCTTTTTCACGTACAAAGTTCTGTAATGCTTCCATATGTGTAGAACCACAATCAGTATTGATGTTTACTCCATCTGGATGATCATTGATAACATATGTTTCAGCTCCTAATGCATCAAATACTGCTTTTGCGATATTAGATGAAGCACCATTCGCACAATCTAAACCAACACGAACATTTCTAAATGCACGTTTAGGAATACTCATTAAGTAACCAATATATCTATTTCTACCCATTGAATAATCTAATGCACGACCAATTTCATCCTTAGTTGCATATGGAAGTTCATCAGTTAAACCATCAATATACATTTCAATCTGCTTTTCTACTTCAGCATCAAACTTCTGACCCTTATCATTGATTAACTTAATACCGTTATCATAATAAGGGTTATGTGATGCAGAAATCATGATACCACAATCAAATCCATCAGTTCTTACAATATAAGATACTGAAGGAGTTGTAGTTACATGAAGAAGATATGCATCTGCACCACTTGCAGTTAAACCTGCAACTAATGCATATTCAAACATATAGCTTGAACGTCTTGTATCCTTACCAATAACGATTTTTGCTTTATGGTTACGGTTATAATACCAACCTAAATAACGACCTACTTTAAAAGCATGTTCTACTGTTAAAGTCTTATTTGCTTCTCCTCTAAAACCATCTGTTCCGAAATATTTACCCATTTTTTTGTCCTCTCTATTTCTTTTCAATAAACATAGTCACATCTACAGTTGTCAGTGACATCTTGTTTATCTTGTCATTCCCCTGTAACGCAATACCAGATAATGTTGTTGATCCTGATAAATTAGAAACATCTACCTGACAAGTAATATAGTTAATATCACTAATATCAGTACGCTTACCATAAATAGTTACAGTAGAGCTAGATAATTTATAATTTGTCATTTGATAGCCATCCTGTAATTGGCCAACAAATTCCGGTTTAACTGGCACTTCCTTAGAATAAGAATCTACATGACAGCTCACATTGACCTTTTCTGGTGCAATTGTACATTGTACTTCATTGCCATCGGCATCATATGCTTTAATTTCACATGCCTGCTGGAATGCTTTTGTCTTGCCTTCTACATCAATAAGTGCCTGGACCTTATCAATCTTATCCAGATTATTTTGTGTCGCTGTTATTGTAACACGTTTTGTAGATATTGTATCAACTGAAACGCTATATTTTTCATTTAATTTATCTTGATTAATAAACTTATATCCTAAGTCAAATTTCGCATCTACTTTAGGTAGAATCTTAATAGTCACTGTCTCAGGAATCAACATAACAGTCAAATCACTATCAAAATTTCTTGTTTTTAAAGTCACATGATGTGTTCCTTCATTATATTCAGATAAATCACAATAAACCTCATAATTACTAGTCAATTTAGTTGTATAGATATCCATAGAAGGACCAATTAATCCTATTTCTACTGTTGCAGGAAGTCCTGATACCTCATAACCTTCCTTTAAACCTTCTACCTGTACAGGTACTTTCTTTAAAGTTGCCCCTGCAGTAGTAGAATTCATGACATCTCCACCAGAGAATGAAACAAATAAAAATATTGCAAGCACAAACGAAAGAATACGTACAGAGTGCTTATTGGCAAGAAGTTTATCTAATAGCTTATTAAAGTAGTTATAACCTGAAGAAAACTTTTCTACTGTTTTAGTATAAGTCTGTTCTCTTTCTTCTTTTTTAGCTTCTGTCTTCTCTTTATCAGACTTTTCTTCTTTCATAAACTGTAAGAAAAAATCCGTAGTAGAATCCGTCTGTTTCTTTTTCTTAGGATCACTCATGGTCTTCACCACCTTCATCATACCAGTTCAACTCTGCAATCAATTTAGAACGTAACTCATTTAAGTTAATTCTTGTAAGTTCTCCATTAGCTGCAAAGCTTACATTTCCTGTCTCTTCAGATACAACCACTGTCAAAGAATCAGTGATTTCACTAATACCAATGGCCGCTCTATGTCTTGCTCCATACTGTGAAGGAATTTCCTTATTAGTAGGAGGATAGAAACAAGCAGAAGCCACAATCATATCATTCTTAATAATAGTAGCCCCATCATGAAGAGGTGTACCTTCATAGAAGATTGTAGTAAGAAGTTCTGCTTTAATAGAAGCAGATACTTTGACACCTGTATTAATGAAGTCCTGTAAAGACTGACGACGCTCAAATGTAATTAATGCACCTGTTTTATCCTTAGACATAGTTGTGATAGATTCAACAAGTTCATCCATAGCGCGTTCTCTTTCATCATCAGATAAACGATGTTCTACTTCATTTTTAGTTTGTCCCATCTTCTCTAATAAAACACGTATTTCTGGCTGGAAGATGACGACAATAGCCAATACTCCCCATGTAATGACTGCATCTACAATAGTACCAAGAGTCACAAGTCCTAGAACACTCGTAATAGCCTTAACAAGAAGAACTACAATAACTCCTTTAAATAACTGCATAGTACGCATGTTTGTCTTAAACATCATGATACCATAGTATAATAAAACCCATACTGCCAATAAATCAATAGCTGATTTTACAAACTTCCAAATCATTGGTAATTCCGACGTAATAATATTAATCATAACATCAACCTCACTTACAGATATTATAACAGTTTTGTAAATCAATGAAAACAAACATTGATGTGTTACACTTATACTAATTTGTAAAGTAAGCCTTTTCAAAATAAGAAAAAGGGTGTAAAATACGTGACTAGGAGGCAGATTATGAATAACAAGATTATTATTGAAACTTCAGCTAGACATATTCATTTAAGTCAGGCTGATTTAGAAACTTTATTTGGTGAAGGTTATGAATTAACTAAGAAGAAGGATCTTTCTCAGCCAGGTCAGTTTGCATGTGTTGAAAAAGTAAAGGTAGTAGGAACTAGAGGAGAAAAAGCTATGTCTGTTCTTGGTCCTGTAAGAGATTATACTCAGATTGAATTAGCTCTTACTGATGCAAGATCATTAGGTTTAGAAGCACCTGTAAGAGGTTCTGGTGACCTTGCTGGTAGTGGTGCTTGCAAATTAGTTGGTCCTAAGGGTGAAGTTGAATTAACTGAAGGCGTTATTGCTGCAAAACGTCATATCCACTTCTCTCCAGAAGATGCAGAAGCTATGGGTATTAAGGATCGTCAGATTGTTAAAGTAGAAGTTGAAACAAATGGTCGTTCATTAGTATTTGGTGATGTTATGTGCCGTGTTAAAGATACTTATGCTACATTCATGCATATTGATACTGATGAATCAAATGCTGCTGGTGGACCTAAAGAAGGTACAATTATTGTAGACTAATATTAAAGGAGAAGCATCGCTTCTCCTTTTTATTTTGTTGCATAGTTTTCAATTCTCTTGATCTTTTGTGAGAATAATTCTATTTCATGATTATCAAAATTCTCAAAGATATTCACATGATGTTCTTTAGGAATAATAGGTCTATTCTTATTCATGACTGCAAGAACCATCTTTTCCTGAATACTTAAATCAGGATAATAAATAGCCCCACCTAGTCCTGCCATTGTCGTTACATTCTTTAAAATAGAATAATCAAATTCTTTTGTAATATAGCTCATGAATTCAGTATGGAATAAAGCTGTAATATAAATAGAATAATGCTTTTTAATCAGTAGTCCCTGATTCTTTTTAATAAAATCCACCATTTTTGGATCAAGTGCACCATAATAAACAGGAACGCCTAATACAATCGTATCTGTCTTTTCTAAAACAGCCATATCTAATTCATCTAGGTTCATTAATGTACATGTATGATCAAGATATGTATTAATGACACGTGCTATTTTGGCTGTTGCGCCATGTTTTGATGTATAGAGTATTGTAATCATCCTCACCACTCCCCTTTACATAATTCTAAACTAAAAAAAACAAATAAAAAAGTGCCGAAGCACTTTTTTAATATTATTTATTTACTGCATCTTTAAGTGTAGAACTTGCTTTAAAAGCTGGTACCTTGCTTGCAGCGATTTCGATTGTTTCACGAGTTCTAGGATTAATACCAGTTCTCGCTTTTCTTTCTCTAACTTCAAAAGTTCCAAGACCTTTTAAAGCTACCTTATCACCTTCAACAAGTGCTTCTGATACTGCATTCACTAACGCATTGATTGCACGTTCTGCATCTGCTTTAGTTAATGAAGCACCTTCTGCAACCTTTTCTACTAATTCATTTTTCTTCATGAATAGATACTTCCTTTCTTTTTAGCTTGTTCCATTATACCATCTTCAAACTGTCACGTATACACTTATAACAAATATTGATTGTAGAGTAAACCATAACGCAAATAGACAATATTAAAGAATGAAACTGTATCAATAAAGCCAGAAATAGAAGACTGTGTATAATCACTTTCTTCACCATTAAGATGATAGTAGTAATCTACTTCAGGATTTGCATAATCCTCATTCATAGTCACAATCAAAATACGTGCCTTCTGTTTCTTAATACGTGTAATAAGTGAATCAATCAATTCTTTTCTAGCACGTACTGTCACAATAATAACCAAGTCATTTTCTTCAATGAGATCAAGTCTCTGTACTTCATCTCCTCTATTCGCAAAAGCATAGAGGAATTTTTCAAGTTTCAACATCTTTAACTGGAAATCCTGACAGGCAATACGTGAGAACTGATAACCAATCATAAATACCTGAGGGGCATCATGAATAAGTTCACAGATTTTATCAATATCTTTAATATCTAATTGTGCCTGTCCTAATTCTAATGATTTCTTTGTATCATCATATACCTTATTAACAAGATATTGAGGATCCTTCTTAATCTTAAAATCATCATCCATGGAGAAATGAATTTCATCATGGGCAATCTCTAACGCAATTGCCATTTCTTTCTTAAATGTCGCAAAATTACGACAATTTAAGTCTTTACAAAATCTAGAAATAGTTGCAGGAGATGTGAAACATAGTTCTGCAAGATCGTTAATTGAAATACTAGGAATCTGTTCAAGATGTGTGAGTATTGTTTTCGCAATACTATAATACATATCCTGTCCAGATGAAAAGTTTACATATGTCATAAGAAGATATAGAATATCTGTCTCGTTATAATCTCTAAATGGTTGATCCATAATTACTCCTTTCCTTTTAAATAGTCCTGACGGCCTATTTCATAAAGATCATGTCCTTCACTATCAATGACTACAGTAAGTGGTAGATCTTCTACAACTAGACGACGTACCGCTTCAGGTCCAAGATCTTCATAGGCAATCACTTCACATAATTTGATACAAGAGGCAATAATTGCACCTGCACCACCAATCGCACCAAAATAAACACCTTTGTATTTTTTCATTGCTTCTTTTACGTCGTTATTTCTTCTTCCTTTACCAATCATCCCTCTTAATCCCTGTGCTAACATTGTAGGGGAGTAAGCATCCATACGATAAGATGTTGTAGGTCCACAGCTGCCAATAACATGACCTGGCTTAGTTGGTGTAGGACCTACAAAATAAATCACCTGATCATAAGGATCAAAAGGAAGTGTTTCATTGTTTTTTAATGCTTCTACAAAACGTTTATGTGCTGCATCACGCCCTGTATAAATAGTACCGCTTAATAATACCTGATCACCTGCATGAAGTGATTCAACCTTTTCAATAGTAAGAGGTGTTTCTAATTTAATCATAATGTCACCTCCTGATGACGTGATACATGACAGCATATAGCCACTGCGCAAGGTAAGCCGGCAATATGTGTTGGACATGTTTCTACATGCACGGCAAGTGCTGTTGTCTTACCGCCAAAACCTGCTGGACCAATACCCGTTGCATTCACCTTTTCCAACATTTCTTCTTCTAATGCACGATAACGAGGATCTGGATGATGTTCTTCAATCTTCTTAATCATTGCCTTTTTCGCAAGATAAGTAACATGATCAATTGTACCACCTATGCCTACTCCTATCACGATTGGGGGACATGGGTTAGGACCTGCATCTTCAACAACCTTTAAAATAAAGTTCTTAACGCCTTCAATCCCATCACTTGGTTTAAGCATTTTAACCTGACACATATTTTCACTGCCAAATCCTTTAGGTGCTACCGTAATCTTTAACTGATCTCCAGGAACGATATCATAATGAATAATTGCTGGCGTATTATCTTTTGTATTAATACGATCAAAGACAGGATCATTGACAACACTCTTTCTTAAGTATCCTTCAGTATACCCCTGTCTGACTCCTTCATTGATAGCTTCTGTAAGGTTACCATCCACATAGACTTCCTGACCTATTTCCACAAAAATACAGGCCATTCCTGTATCCTGGCAGATTGGTTCCTGGTTACTCGCTGCAATGTCCGCATTTTCCTTTAATATTTCTAATGTGTGTTTAGAAACAGGAGAATCTTCTGTAGAGATGGCTTCTAATAAACGGTTGTAAACATCTGTAGGAAGATGACAAGCACCTTTAATACATAACTCTTTAATTGTTTCTGTAATTGTTTCTGATTCAATTATTCTCATATGATCACCTATACCAATTTCTTCTTCATCGACTTGAGATCTGGACAAAACAAACTATAGTAACGTAAGCTCATAAGCTGTACTGCAGTTAATAATGCATGCTTGGTTGTCTTGTTTTTAAGTGAACCACCGACTAATACCTTATATTCCACAGGAATACCTAGATTATCTTCATGAGTAGAAGTAATCCATACAATATGACATTTAGATTTATTTAGATACTGTAAGACCTTATGTCCCACATGCTCAAAATTACCATTTAATGAAATCACAATTGCGACAGAATCCTTAGTCATCTGTTTTGCACATTCTAATTGTCTTTCTGAATCCATATATGCAATCGTAAACTTCTCTAACATTAACAAGTCTGTCTGTAATAGAATAGCGGCACTTGTAGAAAACTGAGTTCCAAAGAAAGCGACTTCTTCATGATCATGAATTAAATGAAGTACTTCATCCAATATTTTCCAATCAAGGATTTTTGAAATCTCTTGAGTAGATTCAATAATCTGCTGCGCAAATTCTTCTGTTGCTTTTTCTGGTGAATGTGCCATACATTCTAAATCAATATTAATTAAATTATTGAACTTCTTATTATTAGAATGAAAACTATTGCATTCCTGTTTTAAATGTGCAAAGTTTTCATATCCTAAAGCACGACAGAAACGTGAAATGGTTGCTGGAGACACAAAACATTCTTCTGCAAGTTCACTAATACGCATATCGGGGATACGATAAAAATTATTAGCCATAAATAAAGCTATAAAATAGTTTGTATCTGTTTCACTAGCTGTATCTAGATAGATCATCAGGCGATAAAATAAATTTTTCATATTTTCTCTCCTTCACGTTATTTATCTATATTATTATATAATATTTTCAGAATTAAAAAAAGAATGACATATACACTATTTAGTAGAAATATGAACTGTATTCATATTAGGTTCACAATTCTCCGTTATATTCTTATATGTAGTTCACGGATACTCCCAAGTGACTACATAACTTCTCCCCCAAAAAGTTATTAAAAGGAAAATGACAGGCTTCCCCATCATATACGGCCTGTCATTTTTTCTATTTCAAGACTTCTCTATAAACACGTAATACGTTTTTATAAAAGACTTTTTCTATTTCTTCAGTTGTAAGTCCTGCGTCTTTAAGTGCCTGTTCTAATTGAGGTAAGTAAGACGCATTTTTCATTTCTAAATTTTGTGAAATACCATCAAAATCAGAACCCAAACCAATACAATCAATACCTGCTAAGTCCTTGATATAAAGAATATGCTTCACCATATCTTCAATACGTGATTTTTCTGCATTCTCACCTAAGAATCCTGCGGCATAATTAAGCCCCATCACACCACCACGATGAGCAAGTTTTAAAATCATATCATCACTCATATTGCGAGCATGTGGACATACAGAACGTGCATTAGAATGAGATGCCACAAAAGGCTTCTTAACGATATCTAATACATCATAGAAACATTTATCTGACATATGAGAGACATCAATGATCATTCCTAGATCTTCCATTTCTTTAATATAGGCTTTTCCTGCATCAGTGAGACCATGTACATCATCATATGTATGATAGCCATGTGTATCATCATTCATATCAAAGTTAGGATATGTGAGTCCATTGATATGATTCCAGCTCAATGCGACCATACGTACACCTAAACGATAATAATTTCTTAAATAAGAAAGGTCTTCATGAATCACAGCACCTTCTTCAATAGTAAGAAGCGCACTCATGACACCATTATGTGAATTGTCCATAATTTCATCATAAGTAGTGACAGGCTGAATCTTATCCTTATTCTTTCTCATTTCCTGATAGAAATAATCAATACATTTCATAACATGATCCACTGGATCTGCAGTTTCTTTTAATTCAGTAAAGATGGCAAAGTTCTGTAGAAGATAATCTCCTTCTTCCATCTTCTTTAAATCAATATTTAAATTATTTTCACTTAATGAAAGGTGATTCTTTTCCAACTCATAAAGTGTATCACAATGCATATCTACTACTTTCATTACTCTACCTCAAAAGGAATATCCAAAGTTTTATAGGCTTCTGTTTTATCCTGTGTTTCCTTAAGCCATGCAATGGCTTTTTTTAATTCTTCAGGGTCTTCTTCTACAATACCCCCTACTGATACTTGCACAATATCATAAATAGACTGCCATAAATCATCAAAACTATGTGAATCCTGATCAGCCATTTCACTATCTACATATACATCTAAATCTCTACCTGTTTCATATGCTTCTTTTAATGTCATTTTTCTTTACTCCTTTATATATCCAAAATGAATACAAGCTTTATAAATACCATCATCATCAATATCTGCAGTCACATAATCTGCTTCTGCTTTAGTCATTGCATCACCATTACCCATACAAATTGATGTTGAGGCATGCTTCATCATTTCTATATCATTTTGTGAATCACCAAAACATACATAATGATCACTACCTAATACCTTACCTAATTCCATAATACCTGTTGCTTTAGATACACCTGCAATGGCGACATCCGCAAAACAGGATAAGCCAGGTAATACTGAAATGCCTTCTAAATCAAGAAATGGTTTATAGTCCCACCCTTTAGGTCCATAAATAATCATCATATCGACAAGATCAGTCCCGTTATATTTTTCAACCGGTCCTATCTGGTTTCCAAAATAACGCTGTGTCTCTAAGACATACTCGTCTGGTTCCTTTGTAATAATACGATGTTCTTTCTTTAATGTCACTGCAAGATTGAGTTCATCTGCTTTTTCAATTGTACGAATAACATCCTCATTCTTAAAATGATGGGCATTGATTACCTTTCCTTTTCCATCAGTAATCAACTGACCATTATTAAATACAAAGCCATCCCAGTCCGCAATATCCTGTATACCAGTACGTAAGAAAGAGTCTCTTCCTCTTCCTGTTGAAACAACGATTGGATATCCTGCTTCTTTTAATTTCTTAAGTGCAAGAATCGTTGAATCATATACTATATGTTCATCTGTCGTACCTCTAATAGTACCATCTACATCAAAACACATCATTGGTTTCATACCATCAACTCCTTACGCCTATTATACATAAAAAAGAAAAAGAATGCATCATGCATTCTTTATCCGATAATACCTAATTCTTTCATTTTTTCATGTACTGCTTTAATACCTGTTTCTTCATCTTCTCCATCAGCAGTAATCACAATCTTTGCCTTTGTTGGAATACCTAATGAAAGAACACCCATCATCGATTTAAGATTCACAGTTTTACCTGAATAAGTTAAGGTAAAGTCACTGTCGAAAGTCTTTGCGACTTCGATAAGATCCATTGCAGGTGTCGCATATAAACCTACTGGATCTGTTACGATACATGCTAAAGTTTTTGCCATAAATTGTAACCCCTTTCATAACTATATTATATCACAATAAAAGGGGCATTAAATAAATAAATATAAAATTAAATAAAAAAACGAACAAATGAATGTTCGTTGTTTACAAATGGCAGGGGCTACAGGAATCGAACCCGTATCAACGGTTTTGGAGACCGATGTTCTACCATTGGACCAAGCCCCTAAGTTAAACTGCTTATTTATATTACCATACCAATTTCTAAAAAGCAATAGTAAAATACATAAGAAAATGATATTATTGTATAAGTGAGGTGAGCCTATGTTTTTTAAACGCAAAGAAGTAGTAAAAACACTTGAATTCAATCATGCTTATGAAGAATTTCAAAATAATATGAATATTATTCTACTATGTGTAGATGATGATTTGAAGTTTGATGTCAGACATCCAGTTGATGCACAATGTTATCCTGCGAGATTAATTGATCAGCATGCTAAAAGGGATCTTGATCCTACCGCAACATATTATGTTTATGCACTTGCAGCTGGTACCGCACATGAAGGTGCAAGAAAATTAGTCAAAGCTGGATTTAAGGTCTTTGATCTAGGGTCTTTAGTGGATTTTAGAGGACCTGAAGAAGGTAATTCTGTCAAACAGAAAAGACATCAACATTAAAGAAGGACTATGGATTTCATAGCCCTTCTTTTTCATATTATTTTAAATCTTCACCATTTGTTTTGATGACTTTCTGATACCAGTAGAATGATTCTTTTCTACGTCTAGAGAAGTCACCTGTTCCATCATCATATCTTTCTACAAAGATAAAACCATAACGTTTAGCCATTTCACCAGTAGACGCTGATACTAAGTCAATACATCCCCAAGGAGTATATCCTCTTAAATCAACACCATCTAATACCGCTTCATGCATCTGTTCAATATGGCTTCTTAAGTAATCGATACGATAGTCATCACGTACTTTGCCATCTTCATCAATCTTATCATAAGCACCTAAGCCGTTTTCTACGACAAAGATTGGCTTCTGATAACGATCCCAGATTTCATTTAATGAATATCTTAAACCGATTGGGTCAATCTGCCAGCCCCAGTCACTTGCTTTAAGATATGGATTTGATACACCACCCAGGATATTACCTGAACCTGCTTCTTTACTCTTATCTGCTGTCTGACAGTTAGACATATAATAAGAACATGTATAGAAATCAACTGGGCCTACCTTTAAGATTTCTTCATCACCATCTTCCATAACGATGTTGATATTATTTTCTTTAAAGTATCTCTTGATATAGTTTGGATAAGCACCACGACACTGTACATCTGAACAGAACCAGTTCATTAAATGATTCTTTTCCTGGTTCACAATCTGATCCTGAGGATCACATGTTAATCCATAGCTTGTTGCCATAATCTGCATACATCCTACTTGATAATTAGAATCAATTTCATGAGCCATCTTTACTGCAAGTGCACTTGCCACAAACTGATGATGTAATCCCTGGAAACGATTCTGAGGATTATCTACCTGTTCCATGAAATTCATTGTCTTGATTTCATTTAAAATACCCTGTGATAAAAAACCACCCATTGGTGTAGTGGCTGAGTTGATTTCATTGAAAGTCAACCAGTATTTTACTTTACCTTTATATCTAGTAAAAATTGCTTTACAGAAGTTTAAGTAACAGTCAATCATACGACGATCTGCCCAGGCATTCCATTTCTTAGTTAAGTTAAATGGTACTTCATAATGTGAAATAGTAATTAATGGTTCAATATTGTATTTACGGCATTCATCAATTAATTCTTCATAGAACTTTAACCCTTCTTCATTTGGTGTTTCTTCATCCCCATTAGGGAAAATTCTAGTCCACGCAATTGAGAAACGATACATCTTGAATCCCATTTCTGCGAATAATGCGATATCTTCTTTAAAACGATGATAATGATCAATCGCATCATGTGAAGGATAGAAAGTTCCTTCTTCTAATACTGGTGTAATGCGTTTACTTACTGTTGCACTTCCTCCAGTACATACGTCAGGACAGGAAATACCTTTTCCACCTTCCTGCCATCCACCTTCTAGCTGGTTGGCTGCAGTAGCGCCACCCCAATAAAAGTCTTCTCTAAAACTCATCATTATGACCTCCTTGTTTTCAAGAGTATACTATCAAACATTGAAAGATTATGCTTATTATTTTCATAATTTGAATTTTATATTGCACAGTGTTATATACTGTTATATACTATTTACAGGAGGAAGAGAGATGCATATTATCATTAATCATTCATCAATGGTTCCTATATATGAACAGATTGTAGAAGCTATTAAAGAAGCAATACTTTCTAATCAGTTATCTCCTAATGAAGCACTTCCTTCAGTACGTGCTTTATCTAAAGAATTAAAAATCAGTGCTTTAACTGTGAAGAAAGCCTATGATTTCTTAGAAAAAGAAGGGTATACAACCACTGTTCATGGAAAAGGAAGCTATGTATTAGAGGTTTCTCAAAATGAAGTGAAAGAAAATTGTTTAAGAGAAACGGAAGAACTATTATCTCGTGCTATAGAAAAAGGAAAGTGTTCTGGCATTACATATCAAGAAATGCAGGACATGATATCTCTTATTATGGAGGATATTTATGATTCACATTGATCATTTAAAAAAGAGTTATGACTCATTTACTCTTGAATGCAGCCTAGATATTCCTAAAGGTGTGATTACTGGAATTATAGGAATGAATGGTGCTGGTAAGAGTACATTATTCAAGAGTATTCTTGGTATTAATCCTATCGATGAAGGAAGCGTGCAATTACCTGATAAACAGGATATTGGTGTTGTATTAAGTGAAACAGGACTCAGTGAATTCTTTACCGTATCCGATATAATCAGTATTCTTAAATGTACTTATAAACGTTTTGACGAAGATTTGTTTCATTCTTATTGTCAGCGTTTTGATATCCCTTTAGATAAGAAAACACGTACATTCTCTACAGGTATGAAAGCAAAACTGAATATCATTATTGCGTTAACACATCATGCTCAGTTACTGATTTTAGATGAACTAACTGCAGGACTCGATGTTCTTACTAGAGATGAAATACTAGATATACTGAGAGATTATATGGAAAAAGAAGATTGTACTATTCTTATTTCTTCTCATATATCTAGTGATTTAGAATCATTATGTGATGATCTTTATATTATCGATCATGGACAAATCATCATGCATGAAGAAATGGATACACTTCTGTCTCAATATGGTGTGTTAAAGATATCTAAAGAAGATTATAAAAGCTTAGATAAAGATTATCTGCTGGAAGTAATGAAAGAACCATTTGGTTATTCATGTCTTACAAACGAAAGACAGTTCTATAGTGAAAACTATCCTACTATTGTGATTGAACAGAATCATATTGATACAATGATTCCTATTCTATTAAAAGGAGAGCGCTTATGAAAGGACTACTCAAAAAAGATTTATTATTACTCAAATCTCAAATAAAGTATATTGTAACGATTGTTGTAATCTGTCTGATTATGGCTTATGCAAATTCTGGATTTGCGTATATTTCTAGTTATCTTACATTTATGGGAACAGGACTTGTCTTCAATTCATTTTCTTATGATATGTATCACAATGAGATGACTTATCTCTTTGCCCTGCCTTTTAGTAAGAAAGAATACTGTTTAGAGAAATATATCTATGCACTCACTGTCACATTCATATCATGGCTGATCGCATTCCTTATAAGTTCCGCAACTCATATTAACTTAGAAACAATAATTGTACAGCTCGCCATGCTCTTTTCTGCTTTCATATATGTTTCTATCACGATTCCTGTAATGATGAAATACGGTCGTGAAAAGGCAACTATTATTGTCTTAATGTTGATGCTTGTTTTATTTCTTGCAGTTGCAAGTGGTGCGACTTCAGTAGGCATGTTGATGAGTCAAATTTCAGCATTCCTACTCATTGGAATATATGCATTCATTGTACTATTTGCTTTGATCATCTCTTATAGAAGTACAATCAGTATCCTTAACAACAAAGAACTCTAACAAAGAACCGCTACATGTTGTAGCGGTTCTGTTTGTTTATATATTGTCCAATCATGATTCCAAGTAATGACGGGATCACACCATATAATACTATTTCTGAACTTGGTGCCAATATCTTTTCAATATCAGTCAACGATACATGAATAAAGCTTAAGTAACAGCCAAGCATTTCCATCATACCAAAGAATAATGTAAGCAAATAAATAGCACGATGGTCTGACTGACCGTAAAGCACTGATATAATAAAAGCTGATGTCGGCAATACTAAATATAATATAAATAATGACACTTCAATAATCTGTCCTGGATGTGTTCTTGACCAGGCAAATAAAATATATAAAGACCAAATCATCATATAAATGAGAAATGGAATCCCCTTCTTTAACTTCTCCATATTAACCACTCCCTAATATTATTATATTACAAAATATATGTAATAGTTATGAATTTGATACTTGATCACTAGGAAGAGCTAATAAGAAGATTGTCACAAGAATCATCGTAAAACCAACAAGATCAATACATTTGAATGGTGTAGATAACCATACAAACGCAAATAATGTAGCTGATACAGGTTCAATACTTGCAATCATACTTGCCTTGACTGGACCAATATCTACAACTCCCTGTAAATATAATGTGAAGGCAACTGCTGTTCCTATTACTATAATACCTATTGTTGCAAGTACTCCAGCTAAGTCTAATGCAGGGGCAAGAGTCCATGTCTTGCCTGCACATAATAGCGCAATACCGCCGAATAACATTCCTATACCAGTGACTGGAACACTGCCATATACAGCCATCAGACGCTTAGGATAGATAGAATAAGCAGCACTCGTAAAACCACAGGCAATACCCCAGAATAATCCTGCAGGTGTTAATGATAAACCATTTAGATGACCATGAGTTGCAATCACAAAGGCACCACCTAAAGCTAAGACAATACATAATGCTTCAACCTTATTAGGTAATCTCTTTGATGTAAGACAAACGAAGATCATGATATAAATCGGTGAAAGATACTGCAATACTGTAGCTGTTCCTGCATTGGATGTATTAATAGCCTGTAAATAAGTGAATTGACACAACATCAAGACAAAACCAAAGCCAAATGTTTTAAGTAGGTCTTTCTTTTGACTTACTAAACGTTTCATCGCTTCTTTTTGTGTCAATGCGCCAAATAGTGTAATCAACAATCCTGCAAAATACATACGCATAGATGTGAGCCACATAGGATCTGCTTGATAATGAGTAAATAAGAACTGTCCGCTTGCACCTGAAAAGCCCCAGCAAGTCCCACCAATTAAAGTGAGAAGCACTCCTCTTTTAAAATGTTTCATAATGTTTCCCCCGAAAATATGTTCATATATCATAACATAAATCAATTAAAAGAGAAGTAAAAAAAGGCAGATTTCTCTGCCTCAATACTATTTATTAAACTTGAATGTTTTAATACCTGGATAAACAGCACTATCACCTAAAGCTTCTTCAATACGAAGTAACTGATTGTATTTAGCCACTCTTTCAGTTCTACTTGGTGCACCAGTCTTGATTTGACCTGCATTGAGTGCAACAGCTAAATCCGCAATAGTTGTATCTTCAGTTTCACCAGAACGGTGAGAAACGATTGCTGTCATGTTTGCATTATGTGCCATCTTAATGGCTTCTAATGTTTCAGATAGAGTACCAATCTGATTTAACTTAATAAGAATAGAATTACCAGCCTTTAATTCAATACCCTTTGATAAACGTTTAGTGTTTGTAACGAATAAGTCATCACCTACTAGCTGTACTTTGTCTCCTAATTCCTGAGTCATTAAAGTCCAGCCTTCCCAGTCTTCTTCATCTAAACCATCTTCTAATGAATAGATTGGATACTTTTCAATTAAAGACTTCCAATGCGCAATTAATTCTGCAGATGTATAAGTTTTACCTGATTTAGGTAATTTATAGAAGCCCTTCTTATCTGTCTTCCATTCACTTGATGCAGCATCAATTGCAAGTACAAAGTCTTTGCCTGGTTCATAACCTGCATTCTTAACTGCTTCTAGAATAGTTTCAATTGTTTCTTCATCAGTTGATAAGTCTGGCGCAAATCCACCTTCATCACCTACTGAAGTTGCGAGTCCCTTAGATTTTAATAATGACTGTAATGCATGGAATACTTCAGTAGCCATTCTTAGAGCGTCCTTGAAACTATCAGCACCTACTGGCATGATCATGAATTCCTGTACATCTACAGTATTTGTTGCATGAGCCCCACCATTTAAGATATTCATCATTGGTACAGGTAACTTATCCGCATTTACGCCACCAATGAAACGATATAAAGAAATACCTTCACTCTTAGCCGCAGCCTGAGCAGCAGCTAAAGAAACAGCTAAGATAGCATTGGCACCAAAGTTAGATTTATCTTCTGTACCATCTGCTTCAATCATAAGTTTGTCAACATGATATGTATCTCTTGCATCCGCACCAATAACTGCTTTCGCAATTTCATTATTGACATGTTCTACAGCCTGAGATACACCTTTTCCACCAAACTTCTTAGGATCATTATCTCTTAATTCTAATGCTTCAAATTCACCTGTAGAAGCACCACTTGGGCTTGCTGCACGACCTACTGTACCATCCGCAAGAGTTACTTCTGCTTCTACTGTTGGATTCCCACGAGAATCAATAATTTCACGTCCATATACTTTCTCAATTAAATATTTATTCATTGTTTACCTCCGAGTTAGACATCTCTAACTATAGTTAGTTTAACATAACTGCCTAGCTTTAACAAGTAAAATGACCAGATAAATTAATTTAATATATCTATTGCATTTAACTCACATGTATGATAATATTTAGTTAGTTACTACTAACTAGTAACTAAAAAAAACATATCCTTACAATCCTTAAGAAAAGAGTGGCCACGGCCACTCTTTTTACTTGATATTTAATTGTTGTGAGAGACGATGGGATGCAAGCATCACTCTTGTCATTGGTAGATCATGATTAACTGGAGAATCTACACCAAAGTAGACCTTCATGACCATAACCGCAAAGGCATTGGCATCGATTGCATATTCAATATCATGAGGTTGTTTCATACTTGTATAATCCTGATAATAACGTCTTAATTCTGTAAATAACGCAAATAAGGATTTTTGATCTTCCTTCTTAAAAGCATCGATATCAACATATAAGCATCCTTGCTTGCCTGATACATATTTCACTAAATGATAGTTCTGACCTTCTGGCATTTCATAACTAACATCTACGCGAGGGACATCCTGAAGACTACAGCCAAAAGAGATCAGTTTCTCTAAATAACGTTTCAACATGAGTCTTACCTCCTTCAACATCACACTTGTGATGTTGGTAGTATTTTACACCAAAAATTAAAAAAAGCAAGAATATCACTAGTAATATTTAAGTAGTAAAATCAAGGAATTATCATTATATATGCTTTTTTAGTGCCTCCATATAGGCTTCTCCATAACGTGAAAGAATCATGTTCTTCTGTGTAATAGTGCCTACTCTCATGATTTCATCTACTAACAAAGGAACAGAAATAATTGTTTCACCATTCAATTCTTTAGAGATAATACCAGTAGATACTGTATAACCATTTAACCCTATTAATAAGTTAAAGAGTGTCGCACGGTCTCTGACCTTAATATTTCTCTTTCTATCCAATGTACTTAATACTTCTTCTGAGAAATAGAAAGAATTATATTCTCCCTGTTCAAAAGAGAGATATGGGTAATCTTCTAAGTCTTTAAGAGTTAATGTCTTCTTATAAGCAAGAGGATGGTGATAAGAAATAAAGACATGAGGTTTTGCGACAAAGAGTTCTTTAAATTCCAAGTTATTTTGTCTGATCATCTTCATGATGACTTCTTCATTCTTAGGACATGTATAAAGAACACCTATTTCACTTTTCATAGTAGAAACATCTTCAATAATTTCATGTGTCTCTGTTTCTCTTAATGTAAAATCATATTGGTTAACACCAAACTGTCTAATAACATCTACAAAGGCATTAACCGCAAATGAATAATGTTGGCAGGATACACTAAAATGAGGACTTTGATGTTTATCATTCATATAGCGTTCTTCAAGTAAGTCTGCCTGATCCAATACCTGTCTTGCATAACTTAAGAATGTTTCTCCTTCTCTAGATACAATAACACCTTTATTGGTACGTCTAAAGATTGTGATATGCATTTCGCTTTCTAATTCTTTAATCGCATTTGTAAGAGAAGGCTGTGAGATAAATAGTCTTTTAGCCGCCTGAGTAATGCTTCCTGTTTGTGCCACCATGACGACATAACGCAATTGATTGAGTGTCATGTGATTCCTCCTTTTCCTGGGAAATTATTTTGTTTTGAGTGTCAGTTCTGCAATCTTTGTCTGACCATCCTGTAAATAGAGCGGTAATGTACGTGATGATGATGTAATAGAATCCTTGTCTGTCTTCTTTAAATAACCTTTAATTCCTTCTTCACTTTCTGCAAGAATGAGATCAGGAACACTACCTACATAGTCTGATAAATCAGGACCATAGGTTTCTCCTGATTCATTTTTAGGATAACCCTTTTCAATGATTTCCTGGCTATCAGGAATAATCAAATGATTATTAATATAGGCAATCTCTGAATGAGACAACTCATGAGATATATTTTCCTGAAAATAAATAACACCACATATAGAAATCATAAAAAAAAGAGGAATAATCCACAGTATTTTATATTTTGACATCCATGACTTCTCCTTCTTGTGTAAATGCAAGAACCTGATCTTGATGACCATGTTCTTCTATAAATTTTTCAATGACGTCATATTTATTCCAGCAATGCATTGGGACAATATAACGAGTCTGACAAACCTTTAAGAAATCTGTAACTCCTTCATGATAATTATCTTCTAGACGAGGATCTAAAGGAATAAAGGCAACATCTATATCAAAGTCCTTCATCTTTTTTAATTCTGTATGATAAAGGTTCTTCTGCCAATCAAGCCACTCTTTATCTTCCCCAACCCAATCCCAGTTATTGAGATCTCCAGCATGATAAAGAGTATAACCATCTACTTGTACCATAAACGCAATACCTTCATCATTTGATAAATAAGTACTCACTTCTATATTAGAATCAAAATAGACAATATCATCCTTTAAATAAGAGATAGAATCATCTTCTATTTTCTCTATATCACTAGATAGTAAATAATGAACATCTTTGTATTCATTCTTTAAGTCAAAGATCTTCTTAGAATAATGATCACCATGTTTATGACTTGCAAAAACATAAAGTTTCTTTCCTTCAGGTACTTTTGGAATAGTCCCTGTATAATAATCAAATAACAAGCATGTACAATCTGTTTCTATAAAAAAACTGCTGTGTGTTATATAAGTAATTTTCAACATAATACCACCTCTATTTCTGTATTATAACACCTTTGATTCTCTCTTCCATCTATTTTATAATACCTAAAGGGGAGATGAAGTATATGACAGCATGTTTATATGTCGGTATTGGTGGTTTTATTGGTTCAGTGTTACGTTATTTAGTAGGTTTAATTCCTTTAAAGACAACCCATGGATTCCCATTGCTGACTCTATTTATTAATATTCTTGGTGCATTTTTAATAGGTTTTATTAGCACTATAGCTTTAAAGAAGTCTATGAATCCTCACTTAGTTCTATTACTTAAAACAGGATTATGTGGGGGATTTACTACCTTCTCTACATTCGCTTTAGAATCTATTACTTTACATAAGAATGGCAATACAACTCTTGCAATGATTTATATAGTTTTAAGTATAATACTTGGACTAAGTGCAGTCATTCTAGGTGATTATTTTGCACACTAAAAGGCAGATTTCTCTGCCTTTTTAATTACTTGATTGCTTCTTTTAATGCACATGCAAACTGATCTGCACATGATGTATTTCTCATACCACAAGTATTGCCTTCTAGAATAGCTGCAATTTCTTCTGCTTCTTTACCTTCTACAAGTTTACTAATGGCTTTTAAGTTGCCATTACATCCTCTAGTAAATACAACGTTATGAATTGTATGACCTTCTAAGTCGAAATCAATAGTAGTAGCACAAGTGCCTTTAGTCTTATAAGTAAAATGTTCCATAATCATATCCTCCATTTCTTATACTAACAAAGGAAGGAATAATGTGGCAAGACCTAAAAAGAAGAAAAAGCCCATACAGTCTGTCACAGTTGTGACAAATACACCTGATGCAAGTGCTGGATCGATATTTAAACGTTTTAAGATAACTGGTACTAAATAACCTGCAATATTAGCTGCAAGCATATTTAAGATCATAGCCAAACCTGCGACTAAACCAAACCATGGGTTACTAGCAAACCACCAGGCACCAAATGCGACAATAATACCAATCACAATACCTGATAATAAACCAACTGTGATTTCTTTACAGAAAATCTGGAAGGCATTGTCTTTATCCACTTCACCCAAAGATAAACCACGACATAAGATAGTAAGTGATTGTGTCCCTGCATTACCACCCATTCCAGTGACAATGGACATAACTGAAGATAAAGAGACAACCTTGGCGATTGTAGATTCAAAGTTTGCGACCACTGCAGCAGCCATAACAGCTGTAAATAAATTGACAATAAGCCAAGGAATACGGCTCTTTGCAGATTCTAATACTGTAGAATCTACACGTTCTTCACCACTCATACCAGCCATTAAGTTGATATCTTCTGTTGTTTCTTCTTCCATAACATCCATAACATCATCAATTTCAATCACACCAAGCATACGATACTCTGAATCAACAACTGGCATCATATAGAAGCCATATTTCATAAACTTCTTAGCCACTTCTTCCTGGTCCATATTAACATCTACTGTCTTTACATTAGGATTCACAATATCCATGATTGGTGTATCGAAAGGAGAAGAGACAATATCTCTTAATGAAATAACACCTTTTAATACCTTTTCTTTATCTAAAACATATAAATAATAGGTTGTATCTTCTTCAACCTGTGTTTGTAAGTATTCTAATGTCTTTAATACTGTATTATTGGCTTTAATAGAGATAAACTCTGTTGTCATAATACCACCAGCAGTGCTTGGATCATATTTCAACAGGCTCTCAATATGTGTCTTATCCTCTATGTCTAATTTAGATAATACATCTGCACGTTCTTCTGGATCATCTAGTTCACCAATCAAATCGGCTAATTCATCATCACTCATCTCATCTAAGATAGCACTCTGACGATCTTTAAGGAATGTTTTAAGGATTTCATACTGTTCATCCTCATCCTCTTCTTCCTCAATAACATCCGCAATAATATCATTTGGGAGTTTAGAAAGAATGTTATTTAACTGACTATGATGGTCCTGTAATACATCAAGAATATCCGCGGGGTGAATATCATCTATCGCTTCCTGAATCTGTTCTGAAGTCCCATTTATTAAGAGACTAGTAAGATGTTCTTTTGTCATCTTATCCATGTTATTCACCCTCCTTGTATATATAAAAGTCCTTTGCCATTTTATCATTTTTTATGTTAAATCTAAAGTCTTATAAGGTAAAAACTAGTACAAAAAAAGTCATCGTTTAGATGACTTTCATAGCGCCCTGCTGTCTGATATGAGTGACATAGCAACAATGTTTACCCATATACTTTTCTATTTCATTCTTATACTTTCTCGCATAATCATTTTCTACAAATACCTGGATAGTACCTTCAAAACCAGGACCATGTACTCTTACTACACCCTTATCTTTAAGAATCTTTTCACTCATACAGATTGCGAGAGAAATGTTCTGATGAGAAGGATCTTTTGAAGAATAAACATTCTGTAAATATTCAAATGAACTATTACCTGAACGTCTGATTTGAATCTTGAATTCAGTAAAGTTACCATCTCTTAATGCCTTTAATTCCTTATTTACACGCTTTTCTTCACTATAGAAATGCATAGCACGTAAAATGGCTCTATCTGAACATACTTTACGCATTGGAATAATATGATCATAGAATTCATTTTCATCCACTTCTCTTAAGAATTCTTTACCAAAATATTTAGCTACTGATCTCATTTCTTCGATAATAGCACGATATTCTTTAGTTAAGTTAGCTGGTACATCTTTAGTATCTACAATACATAAAGAATGATTAAACTGTTCAAACTTAATCATCTGTTTCTTAATAAGTGGTTTCTTAGGATCCTTGAAATCAATCTTGATTAAACCACCAATCGCACAAGCTGCCTGATCCATTAAACCACATGGTTTACCAAAATAGATATTTTCAGCATACTGTGCAATCTGTGCGATAATTAATGGGCTAATAGAACCACTGTTGTATAAACCATTTAAAACAGTTGCAAGAAGTACTTCTATTGCAGCACTTGATGACATACCTGAATAAAGTGGTACTTCACTTGTAATATAAGCTTTAAAGCCACCTACTTCATAACCTAGATTTTGGAACTGAGATACAATACCCTTAATTAAAGATTCTGTAGTTCCCTGTTCATCAAAAGCTAACTTTAATCCTGCTTTACTAATTGTAATAGGACGAATATCTGGGAATCCTTCAGAAGTAATTCTTACGACATTATCATCTGTAGGTGTAACAACCGCAATAATATCACGGTTAACAGCACATGCAAGCATCTTACCATGCTGATGATCTGTATGCATACCACAAATTTCACTACGTCCTGGTGCACTATAGATTTCTACTTCTTCATCACCATATAATTCAATAAACTGTTTTAAAGCAGTGACATAACGATTCTTCTGCTTTGTAAGTCTGGCATCTTCTGTATAAAGATCCTTGATGAGTGCTTTATATTCCCCTTTGTTAAATCCTGTAATAATCTTACTTGCTTTCTTCACTTGAATCACCTCGAATATATATATGAAATCATTGTTAGTTATCTATTAAGATTTTAACATTTCTTACCATAGTTGTACACTTCTAGACAAACGAATATTCGAAATTAATCACACAATAGTATGTAGTGTTCATTTCTTTGACCTTAGAAGTAATTAATTTATTAAGTTCCTTCTTACTATATTTATCATCCTTCATTAATACATCAAAAACAAGGTTTGTATGTGTAGGACCTGTCACTATTCTAAAGTCATGGATAGAAAGTGATGAATCAATAGTTTCTACAATACGAGTCACTTTATCTCTTATTTCATTTGTGAGTGTATCATGGATATCAATAGGATCCATATGGATTGTAGTGAGAATATGGAACTTCTCCATCATTGCACGTTCAATATTATCTATTTCATCATGCGTTGTCATCATATCAATAGAAGCATCTACTTCACAATGAACAGTTAAATAACGACGGCCCGGGCCATAGTCATGCATCATTAAATCATGAATACCCATAACACAATCATTACTCATTAAATAATTTTCTATTTCTTTAATTGTTTCTGGATCTGGTTTGATACCAAGAAGTGGATCAATGGTTGATTTTGCGATAGAGATACCAGAAATGACAACAACAACAGAGACTGCTGCACCAATGAGACTATCCACTGGTAGATCAGTAACTAAAGAAGCCACAAGAGCCACAATAGTGGCAGAAGTTGCCATGACATCATTCATACTATCCTGGGCAGCTGCTTCTAATGCGGTTGAGTTAATTTCTTTACCTGCTTGACGATTAAAGTAACCCATCCATATCTTAACTAATACTGAGAATATCAAAGCAATAAGTGCAGGAACACTGAACTTAACTGCTTCTGGATTAAAGAGTTTTAAGACTGCATCCTTTAAACTCATTAAACCTACTAAAATAATTAAAAAAGAAATGCCTAAACCTGTAATATATTCAAAACGTCCATGACCATATGGATGTTCTGCATCAGGATGCTTATTCGCAAGTTTAAAGCCAAAGAATGTCGCAATGTTACTTCCTGCATCAGATAAATTGTTGTAACCATCTGCGACAATAGAAACAGAATGAACTAATGTTCCAAAAATAAGTTTAAATACTACAAGTATGATATTACATACTATAGAAATAATGGAACAGACTGTTCCATATTGTTCTCTTACATGTGCATCTTCTGTATTCTTATAATCACGTACAAATGTCTTTATTAATAACTGATACATAAATACTCCCCCTCGTATCTATTAAAAAAGAGAAAGGAACCTTTCTCTAAAAAATTGAAACAATTTTTCTAACGTAAACGTTTCTTCCATCACGTCTTACAAGTTCTAATTCATCCATTTCATCAAGATAGCCTTCAATCTTTGCGGCATTGACTTTCTTATTCGCAATCTTAACTAACATCTCAATAATTGCAGGAGAATCATCTTTTACATAAGCATTATTATCCTGATCATAATGTGGTTTATTCAATAATGTATTTAATACAGCCACATAAGCCCATTTGACTTCTAGTCTTATAAGGTTATACTGCATCCCATTAAATAATTCACCAGGAATGTAGTATTGATCATTTTTTTCGCTATTTAGTTCTTCTACATCTTCTTTTGTAAGTATTTCTATCATCTTTATCTCTCCCATCTCGCCTATTATAACATAGACTTAATTATCTTTCACTCTTTTTGTGAATGTAGTTACATCGTCAAATCCAATTTCCTGATAATGTTTTAAAACATCTTCTACATGTTCTCCTACACGATCACTTGTATGAGAATCAGTACCTACTGTAATTATTGTACCACCAAGTTCCTTATAACGCTTCACAATATCAAAATTGGGGAAACCACATGTCTTATTTAATGCATATCCAGATGTATTGACTTCAATACCCTTACCTTTTTGAATAAGTGTCTTTAAAATTTCATCAATAATACCCTGGTATAATTCATGTTCTACACGTTTATCTTCATAAGGACCATAACGCATAATATAGTCTAAATGACCTAAACAGTTGAAACAATCAAATGTCTGTACACATTTCAATGTTTCTTCAAAGAATTCTCTATGTGCTTCTTCTTTTGTCTTACCCTTGAAGAATTCTCCATAATAGAATTCTGTATGATGAATAACATGAATAGAACCAATGACATAATCAAATGGACACTGTTCTACAAAAGTATTGATTTCATCAATATGATCCATGTCTAATCCAACTTCTACACCAATCTTAATAGTAATACGGTCTACATATTCATTCTTCAAGGCACTTAGTTCCATGAAATAAGCATCTGTATCTAGATCAAATGTATCAATAGGATAATCAAAATCACGATGATCTGTAAAACATATTTCATCTAATCCCATTCTAATTGCCTGTTCAATATGTTCACGAGGACTTGCTTCACTATCACCACTAAAATGTGTATGCATATGATAATCAATCTTACGCATTGAGTCCACGTTCCTTCTTATATTCCTCTAATACTTCTGTTTCAGAAAAATGGCGTGTCACTTCATCTTCACCAATCATATATGTTTCATGACCTTTACCAAGTAATAAAACAACATCACCCTTACAAGCCATATCTAATGCATGATAGATGGCTTCTTTACGGTCAGGAATAATCGTATATTCACCATGATACTTATCAATACCAACCACAATATCATTGCAGATATCCACAATCTTTTCTCCTCTTGGATTATCTGCAGTCAAGATAGAATAACCACCATGTTTTGCGACTACTTCACCAGATTCATATCTTCTAGTCTTAGAACGTTTTCCTCCACTGCCATAAACTACAATTAACTTATTAGGATTATACTGTTCTACAGTAGAAATAATACTTTCAAAAGAGACACCATTATGAGCATAATCGATTAATACACTATAATCAGGTGAGACATGCATAACCTGTCCTCTACCTAATACATGAACCTGTGGTAATGTATTTTGTATATCCTTTGTAGGGACATCAATTAAATAACAGATCATAATTGCGACTAACGCATTATAGGCATTGAACTTACCTGGCATAGACGCTTTAAAAGGAGCATTAATCAATCCTTTTGTATCAAAGGTAATACCTAATTCACCATTCTCATTATAAAGTTCAATATGTTCCGCTTTTAAATCACTGTCTTTTTCAATGCTGTATGTTAATACTTTACAAGGAACATCCTTTGTGAACTCTTCAAAATGTTCATCATCCTTATTAAATAAACCAACATGACAGAAATCAAATAAATGTTTCTTACATGCCATATATTCTGCAAAATCCTTATGTTCATTAGGGCCGATATGGTCAGGTGAAATATTTGTAAAGACACCATAATCAAATTCAATACCAGCCACACGATTCATCTTTAAAGCCTGACTTGATACTTCCATAACACAATATTCACAATCATGTTCTACCATCTTTCTCATGATACGCTGTAATTCATAAGATTCTGGTGTTGTATTGGCTGTGGGTTCATGGATATCTCCAATAAAAGTACCATTTGTCCCAATAATACCAACCTTCTTACCTGCATGTTCTAGAATAGATTTGATCATTAATGAAGAACTTGTCTTTCCCTTTGTACCTGTAATACCAACAACCTTTAATTCTTTACTAGGATAATCAAAATAAGCACAAGATAATAAAGCTAACGCAATACGTGTATCCTTGACTCTAATATAAGTCATACCATCTTTTAAAGGGACATCCTGAGAAATCACAATCGCATGAGCACCCTTTTCAATCACCTGATCAATAAAATCATGTGCATTAAAAGCAGCACCAACCATACAGACAAATAAACTGCCTTCTTCTACTTTACGTGAATCATAAACTAATGTTGTAATATCTACATCTTTATTCCCAATGATTTCATATTCAAAACCATTTAATAACTTTTCTAATTTCATACAAACACCTCTCTTACACGATTATACCAAAAAAAAAGAGAGAATTAAATCTCTCCTCTTGTATGGAATACTTTTTTGTTGCCTGTCACCTTATGTCTTTCCTTTAATTTATCTAAAACATCATCTACAGTTAAACCATAGGCATTCATTAAGACTAATACATGATAATATAAATCACCGATTTCACCAATCAAATCTTCTTTAGATGTATTTTTAGCTGCAATAACTGTTTCAGTGGCTTCTTCTCCAACCTTCTTACAGATCTTATCAATACCTTCATTTAATAAGTAGTTTGTATAAGACTTTTCTACTGGATGTACTTTTCTATCTTCAATAAGATCATAAAGTTCATGCGCAAAATCACTATTATCATAAGGAATCACTTCATTAAAGAAGCAAGAATAAGAACCTGTATGACAAGCAGCTCCGACTTGTTCTACATAAATAACGATTGTATCTAAATCACAATCTAAATAAAGGCCATTAATATGCTGGAAATGTCCTGATTCTTCACCTTTATGCCATAGTTTATTTCTAGAACGTGAATAGAACCAAGTATCTCCTGTTTCTAACATCTTTTCATATGCTTCTTCATTCACATAAGCAAGCATTAATACCTGTTTAGTCTTGACATCCTGTACAACAGCAGGTACAAGACCATTCATTTTCTCAAAATCTGGTTTCATTACTTATTTCTCCTTACTGGAATACCTGCCTGTGCACAGGATTCCTTAACTTCATCCACTGTAGCTTCACCAAAGTGGAATAAACTTGCAGCTAATGCAGCATCGCAGTCTGTTTCTTTAAAAACATCAACGATATCTTCTTTACCACCACAGCCACCACTTGCGATAACTGGAATATTGACTGCTGCCACTACTGCCTTCAACATATCGATATCAAATCCATCTCTTGTTCCATCCGCATCCATACTTGTAAGAAGTATTTCACCTGCACCAAGAGATTCACATTTCTTAACCCATTCTATTAAATCAAGTCCAGTATTTGTACGTCCGCCTGCGACATAGACATCCCATCCTGAATGATCATCACGTGCTTTCGCATCTACTGCCACAACAACACATTGAACACCAAACTCATCACTGGCTTCCTTAATAATATTTGGATTCTTGACTGCAGCTGAGTTTACAGATACCTTATCTGCACCTGCCGCAAGAATCATACGGAAATCTTCGACAGTACGAATACCACCACCCACACATAGTGGAATAGAAAGTTCATCAGCTCCTCTTTGAATGAGGTCCTTGATGATGTCTCTATTTTCATAAGTGGCAGTAATGTCTAGAAAGACAACTTCATCTGCACTTTGACGGTCATATTCTTTTGCTAGTTCAATTGGGTCACCAACATCCTTCAGGCCAACGAAATTAACACCTTTTACAACCTTCCCATCTTTAATATCTAGACAGGGAATAATTCTTTTAGCCAGCATTTTCAATGACCTCCTTTAGATTAATACGCCCTTCATAGTATGCTTTACCTACAATACAGGCATAGTAATCACGTTTATTTACTTCATAGACATCTTCATCATCTTTTACACCACCAGAGACGACAAAGTTAATCTGAGAATTAGCGTGTATTTCTTCATAAAGAGGGAAAGAAGGCCCTGTGAGGGTACCATCCTTAGAGATGTCCGTACATACGATGTATTTCACACCTCTTTCTTCTAGTTGATGAATAAATGTCAAATAATCTACATCACTTGTTTCAAGCCAGCCGGCAATACTGACCTTTCTATCTCTTACATCTACTCCTACGACTATTCTTTCTGGTCCATACTTTTTTAATGCTTCATCAAGAAAAGCAGGGTTCTTAATTGCAGCCGTACCAAGAATCACACGATCTACCCCAATCTCATCTAAATACATAGAGACTGTATCCATATCACGAATACCTCCTCCTAATTCCATTGGAATAGAAATAGCAGCACGTATTCTTTTAATTGTTTCTTTATTAGTTGCATGGGCATCTTTTGCACCATCTAGATCTACTACATGGAGATACTTTGCACCCATCTTCTCAAATCCTGCTGCTAGTTCTTCAGGATGTGATGAATAAACAACTTTCTTATTGTAATCGCCCTTATAAAGACGGACTGCTTCTCCATCTTTTAAATCAATCGCTGGAATTACTAACATGTTACCAACTCCTTAAAGGCACGTAAGATCTTCTTACCAATCTCTCCACTCTTTTCAGGGTGGAACTGCGTACCCATAACATTATCTTTATATACAAAAGCAGTAATCTTCTTACCACCATAATTCACATAAGCCCCAATCTCATCTTCTGGACAATGCGCACTATATGAATGGACAAAGTAGACATAATTGCCTTCTTCTACATACTTTAATAAAGGATGAGACTGTTTAATAACTAACTGGTTCCATCCCATATGTGGAAGCTTTGCATCGACTTCCATCTTATCGACAGAACCTTTTAAGAATCCTAATCCTTTTGTATGTCCATTCTCACTACCTTCTTCAAATAAAAGCTGCATCCCAATACAAATACCAAGTATTGGTGTTCCCTTATCCTTCACTTCATTAAGTACAGGTACAAGATGACATGCTTCTAAATTACTCATAGCTGCAGGAAATGCGCCAACACCTGGAAGAATAATGCCATCCGCCTGACGAATAACTTCAGGATCATTTGTGACAACTACATCCATCCCCTGTCTTTTACAGGCATTTGTGACTGATCCTAGATTTCCTACATGATAATCAACAATCGCAATCATTTATAACACCCCTTTACTTGATACTACCTGCCCAATGTGGGCTTCATCAATTGTGACAGCCTCCTTGATGGCACGTGCCATAGATTTAAATATTGCCTCTATAACATGATGTGTATTCTTACCATAATGTTCATTAATATGTAGAGTCATGAAACAGTTATAGGTAAATGCACGGAAGAATTCTTCTGTCATTTCTACTTCATAATTACCTAGATGAATATTATCTAGTTCTACATTAAAGACAAGATAAGGACGACCACTGAAATCTAAATCAGTGGTCACAAGTGCTTCATCCATAGGGATAGTGAAATGACCATAACGGGTAATACCACGCTTATCACCTAAAGCTTTATTGAAGCACTGTCCTAAGACAATCCCTAAGTCTTCTACAGTATGATGAGAATCAACCTGTAAATCACCTTTACATCTCACCTTTAAATCAAAATTACCATGGAAAGCAAGAAGCTCAAGCATATGGTCCATGAACCCTACACCTGTATCCACATCTGCTTCTCCTTTACCATCAATATTTAAAGAAACATATACATATGTCTCTTTTGTCTGTCTTTCTATTTCTGCCTGTCGCATAAGTTAATCCTCGAAACGTACCTTGATACTATTAGCATGTGCATCTAAACCTTCTAGATGTGCAAACTTCATAATATCATCTTTGAATGTACCAAGTACTGCCTGTGGATAATAGCTAAAAGCTGAATGCTTAATAAAATCATAAACACCTAAAGCACTATAGAACTTAGCAGTACCACCTGTTGGTAATACATGGTTTGTACCACTCATATAGTCACCTAATGGTTCTGGTGTATATTCACCTAAGAAGATAGAACCAGCATTCTTGATATTTGGTAATTGTTCTAATGGGTTATCTACTAATACTTCTAAATGTTCAGGTGCAATCTTATTAGATAAGTTAATACCTTCCTTGATACTATCTACAATAACAGCACCACCATAGTTATCTAATGAAGACTTGATGATGTCTTTACGAGGTAAATCTTCTACCTGTCTCTTTAATTCTTCATCTACATTCTTTACTAATTCTTTTGAAGTTGTAATAAGAATCGCACTAGCAAGCTTATCATGTTCAGCCTGACTCATTAGGTCAGCTGCGATATATTTAGGATTTGCGTTCTCATCAGCGACAATAAGAATTTCACTAGGTCCAGCAATCATATCAATATCAACGACTCCATAACATAACTTCTTTGCAGTTGCGACAAAGATATTACCTGGGCCCACAATCTTATCTGCTTTCGTAATCGTATCAGTTCCATAAGTAGCAGCTGCAACACCCTGTGCCCCACCACATTTATAAATCTTAGTAATACCAGCCACATAAGCAGCAGCTAAAATAACATCAGAAACCTTACCATCCTTCTTTACTGGTGTAATAATATAAAGATCTTCTACACCCGCAAGTTTTGCAGGCACAGCATTCATCATAACAGTAGAAGGATAAGTAGCCGTTCCACCTGGTACATATAAAGCCACTGTTGCGATTGGACGCACTAACTGTCCCATGACAACACCATTATCCTTATACATAGTCCATGATTTTTCAATCTGATTCTTATGATATTCAGTGATCTGATCCTTTGTGCGTTCTAGAATCTTCATGAATTCAGGTCCTACCTTAGTAATAGCATCCATGATTTCCTGTTTAGAAACGATGAAATCATCCTTTCTAGAGACATGGAAACCATCAAACTTAGCACAGTATTCCTTTAATGCATCATCCCCATTTTCACGTACATTATTAATGATTTCACTGACTGCTTTATTGACTTCTTCAGATATTTCGGTTTTTCTTGTATGAAGTTTATTTTCTAGTTCTTCATAGTTTCCTTTATAAATCAATTCTTTTAACACTTTAATGATCCCCCTTCTTTAGTGCATCCACTAGTTTGAATATTTCATCCTTCTTATATTTTAAAGCCACTTTATTCACAACCATTCTTGTAGAAATATCTGAAATCTTTTCAATCACTTCAAGACCATTGGCCTTAAGTGTAGATCCTGTTTCTACAATATCTACAATCGCATCAGATAAACCAACAACAGGTCCTAACTCTACAGAACCTTCCAGTTTAATAATTTCTACATCCTCCTGTTTAGATGCGAAATATTCTTTTGCGGTTTTTGTATATTTAGAAGTAATACGTTTACGACGATTAAATGTCTTTGTACGGTATTCTGGATAAGCCGCTAACGCAAAATAACATTTACCAATCTCTAAATCTAATAACTCATAATAATCATCAAAATCAGATTCATCCAAAGTATCCTTACCGACAAATCCAACATCCACAATACCGTGTTCTAGGAAAGTCAATACATCATTTGCTTTCGCAAAGATCATTGAAATACCATCCTTTGTCTCTATTAATAACTCACGGTCTTTATTAAAAATAGGATCCATATCAAAGCCTTGTTCCTGTAATAACTTACATACCTGCTTTTCTATTCTTCCTTTAGTAATCGCAATCTTAATCATTGGCTTCATTCTCCTTTCCTATTGCATCCAATACATTATTCAAATGATATGAGAATCCAATAGAAGGTACGTTCTTATAGAAATGATCAAACAAATGGTCATAACGTCCTCCCTGGAGAATTGGATGGGCACTATAATAAGAGAATCCCTTCATCATAATACCTGTATAATAACTTCTCTCAGGTACCATACATAAATCAAAGATAATATTCTCTTTATGCTTAGAAAACTCATACAATGATTCCATCTCTTCAATAGCCTCTAGAAGTTCTTCATCCTTCACAATCTCTTTCACTTCTCTTAAACACTTAATATCCCCAAAAGCGCTAGGAAGAATTAATAAGAGTTTATTTAAATCTTCATCAAAATCATGTGCTTCTACTAAATGTTTCATATCAGAACTTTTCTTTTTCTTTAAAATATCAGTGAGAGAACGATCCATTACAAGAGTCATTAAACGCTTATAGAACTTTGCAGAACCAAGTTCTAGTTTTAAATCACTTAAACCAATATTCTGCATTGTTTCTTCAATAAGTGATAAGCATTCCTGATCTCCCTCACGTCCTGGAAGACCAAACAACTCAATACCACCCTGGAACAATTCAGAACTTCTACCTTTATGTCGTGCCTGGGTACGATATACCTTACCAAAATAACTATAACGTCTTACTTCATCTGTATGAGTGTTACTATAGATACGTGCAATAGGTACAGTAAAGTCAGTTCTTAAAGTTATACGCTTTCCTTCATGGTTGATGAACTGAAACATTGTTTCTTCGTTTGTCCCAAAACCACTTAACAAGTCTGCATATTCAAATGTAGGTAATAATAGTTCCTGGTAGTCATGTGCATTGAATGTTCTTCTTAAATGCTCTTCAATTGTACGCATTAAAGAAGCGTCCATTCTAGTTGCATCATTACTTTCTTCAGGAATCAGATATTTAAATTCTTCCAAAGTTATGTCCCCCTTATATATAAAAAGGAACAGGTCCAATGACCTGTTCCGTTATGTCATTGTTTCGTGTCCGTTTTTTTTTGAGTTGTATGTCAAAACGGGCTGTATCAAATTGATATAACCCTAACTAGAATCACGATGGTGATGGTGTAAATTGTTGACAAAAATTGTATTTTTCATAAATAATCACCTCAGTTTTTAATATACTACCACATTTTACTTATAAAAAAAAGCATTTTAATACAAAAAAGAGCCTTAAAAAAAGGCTCTCAATTATAAAATGAAACTGGAATTAAATTTTTATATAAATCTACCATGTAAAAGTTGATATCTTTTCTTAAAATAATTGTTTAACATAATCTTGCAGGCAATGTAGTATTCGTACAATCAAAATAGTTTCTTTAGTAATCTGATAAAATATAATGTAATTATCACATCTTAAAAATCGAAATCCACTATCAATATTATTTTCTAAATACCATACTGGTCCAAGTTGGGGATATTCCTTGAGTTCACCAATTTTATTGAGAATTCCTTTTACTGTTTTTTCTGCTGCAATCGGATTATTCAAATCATCATAGATATAATCATAAATTCTATCCAAATCTTTTCTTGATTTTGGTGAATAAAATATTTTAATCATTGTTGAATCTCTTTTCAAAATGTTTTAGCATTTCATCTTCATCAATCCACCCTTCTTCATTAGCAGAAACAACACTTTCATTTAACATGCTCATAAGTTTCATCTCAGCAACAAGTTTATCGTACTTCATTGCTTTTTCATACATTTCCTCCTGTTCATTGATATCCATAATCGTATAGCAACCATGACCATTTTTTGTCAAATAAACAGGTGAACCAACAGATACTTTTTCTAGCACTTGATTGTAATTTCTTAAATCTGAAATAGGTTTAATAACGGGCATAATAATCACTCCTTACATCAGTATTATACGTATTTATTAAGAATAATTCAAAGTAATATTTTTAGAAGAATTTTACTAATAATTGGTTTTTCATTCTTTTATCTAAATGAAAACGGCAGAAATGACTACATGAATAAGACTGCACGCAGGTGATTGATTACTGTATCAATCATGATATTAGAACTCTTGTTGTGGGCTATGATGAAACATTTCAGAAGAATTAGAACATAGGCAAACTTTTGGGATAAGGATGTAATACCAGTCTATAAGAGTGATGATACTGAAGAATACCATTTCAGTGGAAAGAGGATAAATCGTGGACAGTATAGAACAGCTAGTGGACAAGTTCTGAATGCAGATATGAATGGTGCATTAAATATCATGCGTAAAAATAGAGTTGTGGATGCAAATATTGTCTATACAGTAGAGGCGAAGTGGACACGCAATAAGAATACGGAGTATTAAGTCGAGGTAGTTCACAAGTAGAAAATGTCATGCCCCTGTTGACATAACATATAAGCGACTGCCTGTCGCAAAAAAAAGAACCTCATAATGAGATTCTTATAAGAAAGTACTTTCATATCATCTAGAAGAACTTATATTCCTTTAATAGGGCTTCTAGATCAGAGCCCTCTATTCTTTTTAACAACTCTTTTAAGACAAGACGTTTTGTGAATGACTGAGTTTCCATGAATGTCTCATCACCATATAAAGATGAGAAGACACTTAAATAGTCTTCTATAGAATAACGATAAGCTGGAATACTTCTAGTGATATGTAATAAACTATACACTGCATTCATTGCGGTATGCACAAGATAATCTAAGCTTCCTGGATATTCATAAGGTAATGAAACTCCTTCACCTATATAAGCATAATTTAATCCATTGATGTGTGCTTCACAATGAGTACTAGTATGAGTGTAAGGAACGGTAGAAGCAGACATCAATGAGAGTTCATTTATTTTATCTTGTGGAATACCTAAATGATAAAGCCATTCTGCACATATCTCATAGCCTTTACTTTCTAACATAGACTTTTCTACATAATCACCTGTCTTTTCTGGATGTAATCCATGAAGGAGAATAACACATTCATTTTCTTTCTGGTTCTTATAGTAAGGCTGTCTTGGTATTGTCCAGTTGAGTTCCCAGGCTGATTCATTAATTGGAATCACACCACCTGTAATATCTTCACCAGAAAGTGGATCTTTTTGAAGAATATTTCTTAGGTAGTGGATGATCTTTTCATCATGAGTTGTAATAACTGCATGAACTATAGAATCTTTACTTTGACTTGTATGAATAAATAGAAGATCCTGATTTGTCAAATCTATAGTTTCTTCCATACCTTCACTCTTAATTGTAAAAGCAGTGGCTTTATCGTCTTCTATTTCTATATGAGTGACTTCAGTATTGAAATGGAAGACTACATGATGCGCATCTAAATATTCAATAATAGGTACAATCACTGAGTCATATAAACAATACTTAGGAGAAATCATACTATGTGAGGTTAATATATGCATATAGCGATGTAATGTCACTTTAAATGAATAAGCATCATTGACTGGAAATAAAGCATGCCAATAATAATAGAAATCAGATTCCGTAAAGTCTTGACTGAATACATCTTTAACCTGTTTACCTTCTAATTGTTCATCTGGAGTAAAGAAGAAATGAACAAGTTCTGATATCAATTGATCACTTAATTGTATATTATGAATAGTCTTCATAGGTGCATCATGATTTAAATAAGTCATTTCATCTAAAACAGTGAGTCCCTCTGTTTCTATAGAAGGTATAGAACGTAATATATCCCATAAATAGAAACTTCGATCATCTACAAAAGAAAGATAAGGCTCATAATGATGGAATGAGTCTACTGAATCAATAATATGAATATGTTCACCCTTTAATGAACCATCTCTCAATAAATAACAGGCAGTCACTAAACTAGTAAAGTCACTCCCCAATATATATGCATTATGTGCATCAATGTTTTCTCTTTTTCTTGGCTTCACAAATAAATCCATGGCAATCCCCCCTATCCTCATAGTATAGAAAAAATAAAATATAAAAAAATAAACATCCCATACAAGATGTTTATTTTTTATACATTATAGTGTTTTTGTTTAAAATGTTTCATAGCGTTTTAAGGCCGCTTTGATGTTTCCTTTGATTGCTTTATCTAGTTTACGGATAATAAGTTCTGGGTCTTGTCGCATATCATTATTGATCCATTCTAATGTAAGACCTACAAAAGAATACTTATAGAAATTCGCAAGGAACTCTTTGTCATCTTCTCTAACATTCATTCCTACGGCCTGTTCATCTACAACATCCTTCAATAACTTATATACAATCCTATAAAGATATGTTTCTACATGTTCACGACTAACAGAACGATAAACATTAGTGACAAATGGTTTGTTGTCTAAGATAGCACCAAAGAGTGCATAGAGACCTTCTTCCCATGTATCAGATGTTTTATGGCCCAGCATTACTTCTTCAGCATCCTGAATACATGACCATTCTACGAGATCATAAATATCCTGGAAATGATAATAGAAAGTCATACGGCTGATACCACAGTCTTCTGCAATATCATTAATAGTGATCTTATCAAGAGGCTTCTTTAATAATAAATGTTTCAAAGACGCTTCAATAGCGCGTTTCGTAGTTTGTGACATTTTGGCCCTCCTTATATTCACTATTATGCACGTTGTTTCTACATTTTACAACAAAAACGTATAGATGATATTGATGATTGGCATAGTAATGATACATAAAAGAACAGATAATGCGTTAATAACTGAACTTTCAAAAGCATGATTATCATATAATTGCGCAAACTGAGTCACAGTAGAAGCGGCTGGACCACTGGCTGCAAGTAATGAAATCATTAATACCTGTGATGCACTTGGGAATAGTTTTGTCATGCCTGTAAAAATAAAAACTAATAAAATAATTGCTGGGAATACAACTAAACGAAGGAAACATACGACATAAGCACGTACATTAGTAAAGACTTCCTTCATATTCATACCAGAAAGTAACATTCCTACTACAAACATACTCAACGGTCCCATTAAGTTCCCCATACCAGATACAGCACTCTGGAACATCGTAGGTAATTTAATCTGTAAGAAGAACATAATAATACCTGCTGCAATCGCAATCATATTGATATTCAATAGGATTTTCTTTAAATCAAAATGTGTATCTTCACTAATAATGAACTTACAATGCGTCCACAATAATATAGTCTGTACTATCATATACCCTGAACAATAGAAAACCATTTCGTTTCCTAATACGATAGAAACAAGAGGAAGAATCAAGTTTCCACAGTTAGGATACATGATGGACATTGATTCAATCGCATTAAAATGACATTTCTTTGTGAGTATCTTAGCCAGTATATAATAAATAATATGTACAAGAATAGCTGCACCAATAGAGAGTAAGAAACCTTTTAGCTTTTCTTCTGTTAAGTCAATCTGGAATGAATTGATGATTGCACAAGGTGCAGAAACATATAATACAATCTGTGATAAAAGTTTTGATTCTGATATTGTACATATATCTGTTTTAATCAGTACATATCCTACTCCTATCATAACAAATAAAGCTCCAATTTGTGTAGCAAGTGAAATAGCTAAATCCATATCTTTAACCCCCTAGAAGGCATCATACACTTATTATCTTCTAAAAGCATCTTTTTACATAAGATGAAAAAAGGAATTGGTACAAATTCATAGCGGTGACTTATATATAGTATATTTATAAAAAAAACATTTTACATTGTATATAGTAAATTCATTATATATAATTAAATTGTAGAAAGCGCTTCCTTGCAATTTTGTTAAATATTTGTGTATGCACTACAAAAGTGCATAAAAATGGAGGAAAATATGAATACTCAAGAAAATAGAATTAAGGTATTTGTGAATGATTCTCGTGAAAATTATTCTGTTTTGACTTATTCAGAAAATGGATTATCATTTGATGAAAAAGTAATCGATAATATAGATCACATTGATCTATCTCTATGTTGTTCTAAGGGTGAGGATGGCCGTTATTATTGTATATATAATTTATACTTTGTGTATCTTGATATTGTCACAAAAGATGGAACTTATTTATTTCAACTAATGAATAATGATCAAGTAAAAGATTTATTTAAATATCTAATAGCTTCTAACATCAAAATCAATGATCCGTTAGAGTTAATAAAAGCTTATGATACAATAACTGACCCAGTAGAATTATATAAGCATTTTAATAGACATTTCAAAGAATGGCGAGAAAAATATAACCTAGAAATCAATAATTTTTATTATTCAGTCATAGAAAATGATTATATGAAACCATTACAGAATTTGAATCCAGACGAAACACCAAACTTTAGAGAACAATTGAAACAAGTATTTGAAGGATATATGGATATTTTCAAAAAGAATAAATCTGAATAAGTATTATGATAGAGAAGTCCGCTTTGTATAGTTAATTTATGAAAAATCACAAGCTGATATATATCCGTTGATATTATTATAATATAATATATTTATAAATCACTTAACATAAAGAAAGGAGAAGAATCATGACTACAACTATTATATACTTCTTAATTGTATTGATTCTACAGTTACTCTTATTCCTATTTATCAAACGCAATCATAATAATAGCGTACTACTTGTTTTGATTTCTTTAGGTATTTCTATATCTGCTGCAATATCTTTGTGGAACACAGCTATTCTTATAGATGAATTAGGTATAAGTTCCAGTAGTCTCAATACACTATTCTTCGGTATATCTATCATATTATCTTTAGTTAATATGTATACTGTACTCAAAGAGAAATAATCAGACCATATAGTCATATACGACTATATGGTTTTTTAGTAAAGAAAATACCAAATAGATGCCTATTTGGTATTTCACATGATTTTACATATTTTCTTGTTCTTGTGCAGATTCCTGTAATAATTGATAGTTTTCCATGAACTCTTCACTATTACTCACATAAGCATAAGAGATATATTTATGGGCAATCTTGATCTTATGTTTACTTACTGCCTTGATTGATTTAATATCCTTTACTTCAATCATTTCTGGAAGTAATGCGACATATTTCCATGTATATATCATGATAATATCGCTATATAAGTGAAGATTATAGCCAGCAAGACAGATTAATGTGATAGTGATTGTCATAATAAGAGCTAAGACAAAACGCATCTGTGAATGCCATACAACTTTGGAATAAATAGATAATGCGAGTAATGCAGGAATCATAACAATCATAAATACAGTTACTCTAAAATCTTTGAATTTTTTCATTTTTATCACCTTTTCACATTCTACATGGATTAGGGTCATTTGACAAGTTATTGAATTTGTCTTACACTCATTTCATAAAATATTGGAGGTATTCAATGAAAATCAAGAAATTTCTATCCGAACTACTTAGTACTTTCCTACTTGTATTTCTAGGTACTACAGCTTATGCATTACTTGGATCTACAGGATTAGGTTCTACATATAGTACAGTAGCAGGTATTATCGGTATTGCAGTTGTATTTGGTCTTGCAATGACATTTGTTTATTATATGTTCTCTTCTATTTCAGGAGCACATGTCAATCCAGCAGTGTCTGTCGCAATGTATTTTAATGGAGCTATCTCTCTCGTAGAAATGATCCTTTATATTGTGGCACAACTATTAGGTGCACTTCTTGCAAGTGGATTACTACTTGGTATTCTTAAATGTATTCCTAGTGTATCTATTATAACTTTAGGTGTTGGACAGACAGGATATAGCTCTTTAAGTATGATTTCATTAGATATAAAGGGTGCTATTCTTATAGAAGCTGTATTAACTTTTGTATTTGTATTAGTGTACTTACATGTAGTAAATGATGAAAGATTAGAAAAACTATCTGGATTATTAATCGGTGGTGCTTTAACACTTGTCACTATTTTAGGTATCCCATTTACTGGTGCTTCTATTAACCCTGCAAGATCATTTGGTCCAGCAGTTATTATGAAGATACTTGGCAAAGGCACTGCACTTAATCAGTTATGGGTATTTTTATTATCACCACTTATTGGTGCTTTAGTCGCTTATATCGTTTATAAGTTATTAAAAGGTGAAAAGATTGCATAGCTAAACTGATTCAAAAATCTAGGGGCTGTAACGAATAGACAGTATTGACTACTACCTTGAGCGTTACAGCCCTTTTTCGTATATACTCTCCTAAAAAGGTTATTCTCTTTTGCATGATGAATACTTTTTCATATTTTAGACGCACTTAAAAACATTAGAAAAGAGATAGCTTCCGCTATCTCCCAGCCCCCCGCTATAAGTATGGGACCAAATTCACCAAGATTATTATGTATATACTAGTAATTCGCTTTTTTATTATAACCTAGAATTTGAAGAAGTTTTTAATTTCATCCTTAAAGAAGTAGATAAGTAACACTGTATTTCCAACAAAAGGAGTTAAAAGACATGAGTGGAAAAATGTTGGTATTGAAACAAACTCAAATAGCGTATCTGCGATAGGGATTGCCACAATTGTTTGATCAGGATAAAAAGAAACTGCAATAAATAAAATCACATAGATAACAAAACAGAAAAGAAATTTTATTGTTTTAGCACTCATAAAACTATACCTCTATACATTAAGATTTATATTTAACATCAATATAGGATGCTAGCGTCTTTTTGGAAATATAATTATATGAATTATATAATCCACTTGAATCAAAGTAGTCTGTTCTCATATGTTTTACCAAGAAATCTCCAGATATTCCAAGACGACTATATTTTTTACTATTAGCAGGAATAGTTGTGCTCACAGAAGCTGTATGCGTTAAACTTAAAGTGAAAGAAATACCATCATAACTTGTTTTAAGAGAAGCACTACTACTCACACCTTTTGCTATTGTATATGATGATGACTTTGTCCAGCTTGGAGTTAACTTATGATATCCAACAAACTTATGCTTCAATGTTTGTCTGGATACTTCACTCGTTTTTGAATATTCCCCACAAGTCGTAATATCACCGCTTACTTGTTTATGATTCAAATAAGCCTCATAGTCTTTTTCGGTAGGAAAAAACCATGTCTCTGTTTCGCTTATTTGAACAGGAATAGATAAACTAATATCTGACGCAAATACAGGTGAACATAAAGAAGAAAATAAAGTGATAGAAATTAATAAAGAAATCGTTTTTTTAAATATTTTTTTCATATTTGGATCCTCCTTAAATGTAAACGCTTTCTACACTATATATTATACTGATAAAATAATATTAGTAAATAATTTACCAATTTTTATATATAAATTATTTTCAATAATCACAATCCTAAAGTATACTCACAAAGTGTAGTTCATGCTTTTTATCACCTTAATCCTAGCTTTATCTTTGTGATAATAATTTCTTATTTTATAGAAATTCTATCATACGCATAATATAATTAATTTAAGGAGGATTTCGTTATGAAATATGTTGATAAGGTTTTAACAGAATTAAAAGAAAAGAATGCTGATCAGCCAGAATTCATCGAAGCGGCTACAAACATCTTAAAGAGTTTGGAACCAGTTATTGAAGCACACCCTGAATATGAAAATATGGCTATCCTTGAAAGATTTACTGAACCTGAAAGAGTCATTATGTTTAAAGTCCCTTGGGTTAATGATGAAGGTAAGACTATTGTGAATAGAGGTTACCGTGTACAGTTCTCTAGCGCAATCGGTCCTTACAAAGGTGGTTTAAGATTCCATCCTTCAGTAAACTTAGGTATTATTAAATTCTTAGGTCTTGAACAGATCTTAAAGAACTCTCTTACAACTTTACCTATCGGTGGTGGTAAAGGTGGTTCTGACTTTGATCCACAAGGTAAGAGTGATGCTGAAGTAATGCGTTTCTGTCAGTCATTCATGACTGAATTATACCGTCATATTGGTCCTAGCGTAGACGTACCTGCTGGTGATATCGGTGTAGGTGGAAGAGAAATCGGATACTTATTTGGACAGTATAAGAGAATTAAAGATGCTTATGAAAACGGTGTTTTAACTGGTAAGGCTTTACCATTTGGAGGAAGCTTGATTCGTCCTGAAGCAACTGGTTTTGGTGCTGTTTATTATGGTAATGAAGTATTAAAGCATTTCAATGACAGCTATGAAGGCAAGACTATTGCATGTTCTGCATATGGTAACGTAGCATGGGGTGTTGCTCAGAAAGCAACTGAACTTGGTGCTAAGGTTGTAACTATTTCTGGTAGAGATGGTTATGTCTATGATGCAGATGGTATTAATACTCAAGAAAAGTGGGACTTCCTTGTTGAAATCAGAACTAAGAACGATGTTAAGTTAAAAGACTATGCTGAAAAGTTCGGTGCTGAATTCCATCCAGGAGAAAAACCTTGGGGTGTTAAGTGTGATATGGCATTCCCTTGTGCAACACAGAATGAAATCGAAGAAGAAGATGTTAAGAAGTTAATTGAAAATGGATGTAAGTATATTATCGAAGGTGCTAATATGCCTACTACTCCAGAAGCTATTGAATACTTCACAACACATGGTGGAACTTTAGGTCCTGCAAAGGCAGCAAATGCTGGTGGTGTTGCAGTTTCTGCACTTGAAATGAGTCAGAACTCAATGCGTTATAGCTGGACTAAAGAAGAAGTAGATGCAAAACTACATACTATCATGGTAGATATCTACAATAACTCTGTTGCAGCAGCCCAAAAATATGGCTTAGGATATGACTTAATCAAAGGTGCAAATATTGCAGGTTTTGAAAAAGTTGTAGATGCCATGATTGCTCAGGGTAACTATTAATATTAACGAGAGTTGTAATGAAACCATTACAGCTCTTTTATTTTGTTTTTTTTCTGAAAATATGATTTTTATTGAATATCTTTATTATAAAGTGTTATTTTTATAGTAGATAATTTAAAAGGAGTGATTGATGTGATTAAAAGACTTCTCAAATGTTTTGTCTTTATCTCGTTGGTATTCTTACTGTGTATATCTGTATTAGATCATTCAGTTATGTATTTCTATACACAAAGTCAATCCGCTATTAATCATTCTAATCATACACTGCTTGTATCCTTCAAATATGGTACAAGTAATGAAGAAAAAGAAGACATAGCCCAATACTTAGATAATAGAAATATCCCCTACTACTTCTCTAACTATGTAAATGATACATCACTTGTTTATGAAACAAGTGATAGTTTTCCTATCAAGCCCTCTATCAAGAAGTTTGGTTCTCCTCTAACAGATTCACAAACAATCACATATAAGAGAATAAAGAACTGGCATCATATTTATGAAATTACTTTGCTAACAAATGATCAATCTATACAGCGTTACTTAAATAATAATTCTAATATCATAGTCCAACAGAATACTGTACATGAAGAAGAGTACTCTATTTCTCTTAAAGATATACTTATGAAGTATTCTTTCCTCTATGTTGTATTGTTGTTATCTTTGATTCTACTAAAAGTTTTAGATATGATTGATTATCAAAAACATATAGGTATATATAAACTCCATGGAATCAATTCAAAGTCCATTCTCTATCAATTAGATCATCAAGAATGGTACAGTTTAGTATTCTTCTATTGGTTTGTATGTCTTATAACAGATTTTATGATTGGTTATAATGGGAATAATCATTGGATACTATTAAAGTATGAAGGACTATTATTTCTTATTCTATTGGTTTTATATATCCTTATAGAATTCATATTCTATCTATATATTTCTAGTCATTCAATTAAACAATATATCGTAGGTAGTCACCTCATAGATATGAAATCCTATGTCTTGTTTGGTTTTAAAGTGGTTGTAGTAGGTATATTATGTGTAATGACTTCTGTATTATATTCTTCTATCTCTAAAGCTCAGTATGAATATAAGGCTTTACAGTCAATAAAAGAAAAAACGCAGAATATGGTTGTCATTGATTCATTTAAAGGAGAATATGTCACTGATCAGCAAGGCTGGAGTGATATATTAAAGAAACTACAAAACTTTATTGATTCACAGAATTCTCTCTATGTAGAATCTCAAGCGCAATTCGATGAAGATATTCTTCATAATATTCCTAATAGTGTACGTGTGAATCAGAATGTATTAGATATCTTTCATATCATAGATATCAATAATCATTCTATTAAACCTCAATCACAAACATTATTAGTACCACTATCAAGAAAAAATGATTCTTCAATTAAAGAATATGGTGATGGATATGCCATCCAATATATTAAGAATAATCAGAAGATTTATTCTTATTCTACCCATCATAAACATAACGGCTGGTTGATTAATTCTATTATTGTGATAGATGAAAACAATGATCCCTACCTTTATATGATTCCATCACATAATATCAATAAGAAGCTTAAAGAAGCGGGTATTCCACCTGTGCTTAACTTCATAAAGCCTTACAATACACTAAATGAACAGCTAGAAGAACTAAATAAGACAATACAGAAAAACATTATCTCTATTCAATTAACTTCTATTTTGATGTTGATATTAATTTATGAATATATCTTCTTCTATTTCAAGAAATCAATTATGAAGATTTCTGTATTAAAGATTCATGGTATTTCTTTCTTCAAGAGATATCAGGAATATATCATGTTGGAAAGTATATGTTATGTGTTACTGCTTCTACTTTCATTATTTATTCATACTATTCATTCAATCATGATCATTATGATATTGATGGTAGATTGGCTTCTCTCTTCACTTCTCATTTATGCCTTAGAAAAGATCAAGGTAATTTCTTGTCTTAAAGGAGATGAATTAACATGAGTCTAAAAGTATCTCATTTATATAAAAGTTATGATAAACCTATTATCCAGGACTTTAGTTATACCTTTGAAAATAATCATATTTACGCGATTACTGGACCTTCAGGTTGTGGTAAAACCACATTATTATATCTATTAGGATTCTTAGAAAAGAAAGATCAAGGAAGCATACTTATAGATGATAAAGAACCTAAAAGTATTCAAAAGTTATACAAACATACTATTGGTTTCTTATTCCAAAATTATGCATTAATAGAGAATGAAACAATAGAACAGAATCTAAAGATGATTTTAAAAAAAGATCAGTATTCTCTTATTCCTAAGGTATTAAAACAAGTCGGTATAGAAGCACCAATAACACAAAAGATATATAAGTTATCAGGTGGACAGCAACAAAGAATTGCCCTGGCAAGACTCTTATTACATGATACAAAAATCATATTATGTGATGAACCAACGGGAAACCTAGATAAAGAAAATAGAGATATCGTCTTTGATATTCTCTATAAGTTATCTAGAAAAGGTAAGATAGTCATTATGGTCACACATGATTTAGAACTTGCTTCAAGATGTGATGAAGAAATTAAACTATAAGCTAAAAAGGTGGATTATTCAATTTCCACCTTTTTCTTATGATTATAGATTATACTTATTATAATATAACAGACTACCACCCCTGCAATTACAAACCTACATTTTTGAGAAAGATGACTCATTCTCAAAATCAGCAAAACCATAAGTGTGATCATCATATAAGTATTCTGTTGCAGTAATACTTTTGCGGATTTATTCTGCTTCATACTATCAATAAGTTCATAAACAAGTACTATTGCATCAAAAATCAAAATAACTGCAGCTATTCCTAAACGATGCTTTGATGGAATCGCATCAAGATCATTAAATATTAGAAATAGGAATGTAATGATTACACCAGTAAAATAATTCAGAATTTTTCTCATAATAGAACCTCTCTTACATATAATAGTATATTATTTTTTTATTAAACGCTAGGGATTGCGCCTGATTTCTTTTGTTTATTTTTCTTTCTTCTCTCTTTAATATTATGAGTAATTGCGATTGCCTGGTAAATTATTAGTGAACCTGATAATACTGCACCGATAATCGGATGTACAATACCTAAATGCAAAGGTATAAGAACAATAAGTGAAATAAGCACAAAGATATCAGTTTGTAAAAATACTTCTTTTGATTTGTTCTCTTTCATTCTGTCATTAAGAAGATATCTTAAAATGATTGCATCAAGCACAAAGAGTATAATTAATATAATTGATCGATTTTTTGATAATATTGTGTAAGAATCACCAAACATCAAATACCATACTGTGAACGCAGTACTCAATCTAGTACATATTTTCATGATGTTTGTTTTTGTTAAAAATTTCATAATGAATCCTCCTATGAGAGTCTATTATTTTTTGATACTGATTTCATCGATTTCCAATCCTTAACAAAATTGTAAACTAAGCCAATAATTAAATATAAAATAGCTGCAGATTTTACTTCATTACGATATTTTAATGGGCCAACATTAAATACGTGAAGCATGAAAATAGTTGCTGGAACCAAAGTAGAAACAGTATTATCTAAAAACATTTTAATTGAATGATTTTTCTTTCTACTTTCAATAATTGCATATATTGCAAAGATTGCATCGAAAATCAGAATGATAGCCGCTATTGCTAGACGATATTGAGTTGGAATCATATTGCTACCATCTAAAAACTCAAATAAAAACGTAACCAATATACATATACATATATTCAAATTCAAAAATTTTTTCATATTAAGTCCTCCTTAATAAAATATGAGTGTTTAAATATAAAGTTTAGTGCTCATCCGCAAACTACTAGTTTTAAAACTATATGACTTTTTTGGACCGCTACCAAACTTTATTGTAAGAGTTATATAAGTTCTCCTATTATTCTTATGACATTTATATTTTAAACAGCCTTTTACTTGAGTTCCTACCACTAACTTAAAAGCTGGCATCACCTTTTTAAGGGATGAAATAGAAGTCGCTGTAAAAGCTAAAATACTACCTGCTAGAAGTCCAGCTGTTTGATAATCAACAGTGAAATTCATTTTATAATGTGATGCATTTCTAGGATGATTTGCATGAACAACATACTTTTTATTTCTTCCATTAATTGTGAGTACACCTGTCTTTTTATCATATACTATATAATCTACATGCTTTGTTTTCTTATTAATTACATCCACATATATTTTTTCACTATTCTCAAATAATTCATAGGAATAATAATTCAAATTGTTTTCTTCAATATGATCAGCAAAAACAGTAGTTATCGGGATATTTAAAATCATCACAAGAGATAATAGTATTATCATTAATCTCTTCATTGTGTTAAACCTTTCTCTTTTTTAATTTCCATCTAGATGTTAACTAAATATTATCCTATGATCTTCAAATTGCCTATAATTCTCGCATAAGAGACACATTTTCATGCATAAAAGACATTCCACAGAAATTACATTTCAATCCAATAAAATAATATGCTAAAATATTGCAGAGGTGATGTTATGAATATACTGATTTGTGATGATAATACTGCTTTCGCAATGCAGCTAGAAAAAGATATAAGTGAATACTTTCATAATCCTAATATGAATATAAATGTGGTGACTGATCATTTTGATCAAATTGAAGGTACATATGATGTTATATTCATGGATATTGAATTAAATGATAAGAATGGTATTGAAATCGCAAAATATCATAAAGATAAGCATAACTGTCTGGTTATATTCACATCAAGTCACGAGAATCTTGTATTTAATACATTTCAAGTTGAGCCTTTTCAATTCATAAGAAAGAACCATTATGATTATGATAAGAATATTGTCTTTAAGCAGTTAAAAGAGAAACTACTTACACTTTATATCACTATTACACTTAAAGATAGTAAACGTTCATTACAGATTCCTATTCAAGATATCTATTCAGTTGTTTCTATTGGTCATGATCTCGTTGTGCATACACCTAAAGAAGACTATATGACAACTGGTACTCTTAAAGATTTCTGTAATGATTATATCAATACAACACTCGTTCAGATTCAAAAAAATATGATCATTAACCTTCAATATGTAGAAGATTACAATCGTAATATCATCCTATATAATAATGAAAATCTGACTGTAGGACGTATTTATAAGAACAACTTTTTACACCAGTACAAGGAGTATATTAAGCTATGATATTTGATTTCTTATTTTCAGTTATAAGTACTGCAATGCTTTGTTTTTGCATCAGCAGTATTTTATTACCCGAAAAAAAGTATTCCTACACAATTCTTTGCACTCCTCTTACTCTCATAGAAATGTTTATTTTTACCTATCCTTCTCTTCTCAATAACTTTTTATTGATCATGCTTATATGTGTAACACAGGCATGTATGCTTTATATTCATAAATATAAATCTGTGATCTATAGTATTTCTACAACACTTCTATTTTTTACTGCTTTACTTTTTGTGAATCTTTTATTTGTTCGTTTAATGTCTATATTGAATATAGGCGATTTTTATGGACTTCCTTTTGGAATTTTGTATTGTATAATTTCCTTGGGATTATTAAAGATATTAAAATACAATAAAAATAATCTTTCCTTCCTTGAAGAGAATAAGACCTTTGGCCTTATTGGGATTATATTACTTATATTAATCTGTTTACTCATGCAAGCTCTTTCTTTTATTAAGCTATCGCAATCCACAATCATCTTAATGACTGTATTGGTGTTTGTATTATGTTTATTATTTCTTTTTCTATTCTTCCAATATAGACAGAATTACTTAGAGAAAGAGAAGCTAAGAATACAGAGAGAAAATAATGACCGAATCAATCATATATATGATTCTTTATTAAAGAAAGAACATCGTATGCTTTATGTGTTAAGAAAGCTTGATCATGTAATTTCTGATGAAGAAACACATCTGTTTATTGAGAAAGAGATAGATGATTTAATGAATAAACAATTTGTTTCTCATACTAATAATCCTATTTTCGATCATAGGTTAACTATTCTTATGCAAAGTTTAGAAGATTATGATATTAAAATGATAGTCATGGTTCCTGTTGATTCTCGTTTAGATGATGCAGATATTATTGAACAGATGGAAATATTCATTAGAGAACATGTAACAGGACATACAGAAATAAGATTAAAGGTTAAAGATAATCAATTCATTATAAATTGTAATGACAAAACAAAATCAATCCGCTTAAAAACGCCTCATTAACGAGGCGCTTTCTTATAGGTTATAGGATACAATATACAGCTTATGACGCTGAGCTACTACAATCAATGATCTTCCTACGTCACTTTTCTTATAATACTTATAATCCTGAGTGAAGTCTGGCAACTGCTTTTGTGATACTTTTGCTTCTGTGATATATTTATTGAATTCTTCTTCTGTTTCATTATTCTTCTTATTAGTCAATGTAATGGGAAGATTTTTATTTTTAACTTCCTGTACCTCATAATATATTCCATCATTCGTAAATGATGGAGAAGGTTTTACTTGATAGACAATTGTGTTTTCTGAAGGGAAGTCGATATTCCAGTTTTCAGATATATAATTCATATTCTGATAATGAAGAAGCGTAGAGACAATCACAACAATAATAAGTGTTATAAGAATGATTAATACTTTCTTTAGTTTCATCATTTCACCCCTTTCTACACTTCAACTCTATATGAGATATGATTCACTGACTATAATTCTTGCACAAGAGACATAAATTCTAGCATAAAAGACATTGAAAAAGTGCAGCCTAAGCTGCACTCTATTATAAGTCTACACCATAATCAGTGACTACAACCTGTCCTGTAATAGGTGCTGCATCATCACTTGCTAAGAAAAGAGTGACTTTTGCAACATCTTCTGGACTACATGGTTTAAGGGATAAATCACTATGCGCACTCATGGCACCCATCATCTTCATATCCATTGTATCAGGTGTTAAGCCTGCTGCCATATCTGTAGTAATACTACCAGGACAAATAACATTACAACGAATATTTTCTTTCGCAAAACGCATTGCAGTATGTTTAGTAACACCAATAATAGCTGCTTTTGTAGAAACATAAACAGCTCCTCCAGCACCAAACTGACCTGCAACACTCGCAATATTCACAATAGAAGCACCACTTGTCATAACCTTTAACGCTTCAGACATACAATACATTGTACCCTTCTGGTTAATATCAATGACTCTATTTAAGTCATCATAATCAATACGATCAATCGCATTTAATCCTTTATCAAGTACACCTGCATTATTCACTAATACATCTACTTTACCAAATACTTCTACAGTTTTAGAAACTAGGTTCTTTACATCATCAATCTTAGAAATATCAGTAGGTACACATAATACAGTACCTCCTGCTTCTTCAATTTCTTTACCTACCTCTTCTAATACTTCTTTTCTTCTTGCAGAAATGACAACCTTTGCACCTTCACTTGCAAATAATTTTGCAATAGCCTTACCAACACCTGCGTTACCGCCTGTGACGATAGCGATTTTATTATCTAATTTACCCATATCCGAGCCTCCTTGTTAAAATAGTAACATAACTGTAAGCGTATTCATAGAGTAAATAATCAAACTTATATATTTGTGTAATCGAGTAGGAGAAAATAATTAAAATTATTTTCGTCCTCTCACACCACCGGGCAAGCCGTTCGGCACACGGCGGTTTAAATCTATACTGAAATATGTTTTAACTGATATTGGTCTGTCAATGATGGCAGACCTTTTCTATTTAGTAATCCATTTGTTATCACGGATAAAAGAAATGTACTCGCACATCTAGCGTATGATTTACGAGTATTCGACCAGGTTTTAGCTTGCCATTGGTAGGCTCCTAATTTTCTTAACTGTCTTTCTCTATTTTTGTTTGTTTTCCATTTCTTCCACAGATACATTCTGATTCTAAATCTTATCCATCTATCGATTTTTTGACATATCATTTTGAATTGTCCTATTCGATAGTAATTAACCCATCCTATAATAAGCTGTCTAAGTTTTGTGCATCTATACTCCCACGATACTGACCAGCTTCTTTTTGTAAGCTTCTTTAATTTATCTTTTAATTTATTGATTGACACTTGGTGGGGTTTTGCTTTCCATTGTCTATGGAATTCATCATAATAGAATCCAAAACCTAGATATTTGATATCATTTGGTTTGGATACTTTACTTTTAGTCATATTGACTTTAAGACCGAGTTTATTCTCAATGTACTTGCTTATGTTAGCCATAACTCTATCGGCTGCTTTACTGCTTCCCACTAAAATGATGCAGTCATCAGCGTATCGTGTAAAGCGCAGTCCTCTTGCTTCAAGTTCTTTGTCAAGTTCATTGAGTATGATATTACTAAGAAGTGGACTTAGATTCCCACCTTATGTGGACAAAGATATTATGCCGAGTTAATTTAAATTTACCTTTAAT
>ENA-OUQP01000185-OUQP01000185.1-human-gut-metagenome-genome-assembly--contig:-NODE-185-length-65638-cov-16.472988_pt1 | contig 65638 bp, 50 predicted proteins | sample MGYA00237951_ERZ548836 | MGnify/ENA primary metagenome ERZ548836 (study PRJEB26490, sample SAMN05194702) | human gut metagenome | biome: terrestrial biome; feature: human-associated habitat; material...
GCAACGATCCGTAATGAGATGGCAGATCTGGAAGATATGGGATATATCTTACAGCCTCATACATCCGCAGGAAGAATTCCTTCCGACACAGGTTATCGTTTTTATGTAGATCAGCTGATGACGGAACGTGACAGCGAACACGAAGAGAAACAGGCATTGATTCAGAGAGTTGATAAGATGGAAGTCTTATTAAAACAGGTTGCCAATGCATTGGCAAACAGCACGAATTATGCAACGATGGTTTCTTCCCCACATTATCAGAATGTAACACTGAAATTTGTGCAGCTGTCTCAGGTGGATCACGAACATCTGCTTGCAGTGATCGTTACACAAGGCAATATCGTAAAGAACAAGATGATCCAGGTAGAAGAACCGCTTTCGAATGAAGATGTTCTGAAATTGAATGTATTGTTGAATACATTTTTACAAGGATTATCATTACAAGATATCAACCTTGCACTGATCCAGACGATGAGAGAGCAGGCAGGGATCAGACAGGATGTGTTAGAACGGATTCTTGAAGAGATTGCCAAAGCGATCCATGATGCAGATCATATGGAAATCTACACAGGAGGAGCGACCAATATCTTAAAATATCCGGAGCTTGGGAATCCGGATACGGCAACAGAACTTCTTGATACATTAGTTGAGAAGAAGGCACTGACGAAACTGGTTGATTCTACTTTGGAATCAGATTCTGATAATCATACAGGGATCCAGGTTTATATCGGAGAAGAATCTCCGGTTAAGAATATGAAGGACTGTAGTATCGTAACTGCAACATATGAGCTTGCAGAAGGAGGTACAGGTACCGTTGGTATCATCGGACCGAAGAGAATGGATTACAAGAAAGTTGTTAAGACTTTAAAGAACCTCACTGAAGAATTAGATGATATTTTTAAAGACAAATCTTAAGAAAGGAAGTGATGTGATGAGTAAGAAAAACGAAAACATCAACGAAGAAGTAAAGAACGCAGAAGAGACTGCTGAAGATATAAAAGATACAGAAACAAAAGAGGAAGCTTCCAAAGAAACAGAAGAGACAAAGGAAGCAGCCGCTGATGACAAGATTGCAGAATTAGAAGCGTCCGTAGCTGACTGGAAAGACAAATATCAGAGACTGATGGCTGAATTTGAGAACGCAAGAAAGCGTACAGCAAAGGAAGCTACACAGCGTTATGATATGGGAGCAATGGGAGTTTTAGAAAAACTTCTTCCAGTTATTGATAACTTCGAGAGAGGCTTAGAAGCCGTATCCGAAGAAGAGAAAGACTCCGCATTCGTTAAAGGAATCGAACAGATCTATAAACAGTTTGTCGCTGTAATGGAAGATGTGGGAGTAACACCAATGGATGCGCAAGGAAAAGAATTCGATGCAAATCTTCATAACGCAGTGATGCATGTGGAAGATGATGAGTTCGGTGAGAACATCGTTGCAGAAGAATTACAGAAAGGTTACATGTACAAAGAAAATGTACTGCGCCATAGTATGGTAAAAGTAGCTAACTAATATTTATATTATATATAGAATAAGAAGAAATCTTAGGAGGACATAGATCATGGGTAAAATTATTGGTATTGACTTAGGAACAACAAACAGTTGTGTAGCAGTTATGGAAGGTGGAAAACCAACCGTTATTACAAATGCAGAAGGTATGAGAACAACACCATCTGTAGTAGCATTTACAAAGACAGGAGAACGTGTGATCGGTGAACCTGCAAAACGTCAGGCAGTTACAAACGCTGAGAAGACAATCGCTTCTATCAAACGTCATATGGGAACAGATTACAAAGTTCAGATCGATGACAAAGCATACTCTCCACAGGAAATTTCAGCAATGATCTTACAGAAATTAAAATCAGATGCTGAAAACTACTTAGGAGAGAAAGTAACAGAAGCAGTTATCACTGTTCCAGCTTACTTTAATGATGCTCAGCGTCAGGCAACAAAAGATGCTGGTAAGATTGCAGGACTTGATGTAAAACGTATCATCAATGAGCCTACAGCAGCAGCACTTGCTTATGGACTTGACAATGAGAATGAGCAGAAGATCATGGTATATGACCTTGGTGGTGGTACATTTGATGTATCTGTTATTGAGATTGGTGATGGAGTTATCGAAGTATTATCAACAGCAGGTAACAACAGACTTGGTGGAGATGATTTCGATCAGAAGATTACAGACTACATGATTGCTGAGTTCAAGAAACAGGAAGGCGTTGACTTATCTACAGATAAGATGGCACTTCAGAGATTAAAAGAAGCTGCAGAGAAAGCGAAAAAAGAGCTGTCTTCCGCAACAACAACAAACATCAACCTTCCGTTCATCACAGCAACTGCTGAAGGACCGAAGCATTTTGATATGAATCTTACAAGAGCTAAATTCGATGAGCTGACACATGATCTTGTTATGAAGACATCTGAGCCGGTACAGAGAGCTCTGTCTGATGCAGGAATTACAGCATCTGAACTTGGTCAGGTACTTCTTGTTGGTGGATCAACACGTATCCCTGCTGTACAGGAAGAAGTAAAACGTCTGACAGGTAAAGAGCCAAGCAAATCTCTGAACCCAGATGAATGTGTAGCACTTGGAGCATCTGTTCAGGGTGGTAAACTTGCCGGAGATACAGGCGCTGGAGATATCCTTCTTCTTGATGTAACACCATTGTCACTGTCTATCGAGACTATGGGTGGAGTTGCTACAAGACTGATCGAGAGAAATACAACAATTCCTACAAAGAAGAGCCAGATTTTCTCAACAGCAGCAGATAACCAGACAGCTGTTGACATCAATGTTGTACAGGGTGAGAGACAGTTCGCAAAAGACAACAAGTCTCTCGGAAGATTCCAGCTTGATGGAATCGCACCGGCTCCAAGAGGAGTACCGCAGATTGAGGTTACATTCGATATCGATGCCAATGGTATCGTAAATGTATCTGCAAAAGACCTTGGAACAGGTAAAGAGCAGCACATCACAATCACAGCAGGATCTAACATGTCTGATGATGAGATTGATAAGGCTGTAAAAGAAGCAGCAGCATTTGAGGCTCAGGACAAGAAACGTAAAGAGGGCATCGATACAAAGAATGAGGCAGACGCTTTAGTGTTCCAGACAGAGAAAGCTATCCAGGAAGTTGGAGATAAACTGGATGCTAACGATAAAGCAGGTGTAGAGGCTGACTGCAAAGCACTGAAAGAGATTCTTGAGAAAGTAAACATGGACGATATTACAGACGCTCAGATTGCTGAAATCAAAGCTGGTAAAGAGAAACTTTCTGAGAGCGCTCAGAAACTGTTCACAAAGATGTATGAGCAGGCAGGAGCAGCCGCACAGGGAGCACAGGGAACAGGTGCTCAGGCAGGACCAGAAGCAGGACCGGCACCGGATGGATTCCAGGGAGACGATGTAGTAGACGGAGATTATAAAGAAGTCTAAAGCATAAAAAGGCGGAATAATACCGCATCGAATGCGAAGGCTGTTCCGCGGAATGTGACTGAATTTTAAGGAGGTCAGGTTTCGCGGAACTTCCTTTTGTTAAGGAGAGAAAGTAATGGCAGAAGCAAAGAGAGATTACTATGAGGTTCTCGGCGTCAGTAAGGATGTCGATGAAGCGACTTTGAAAAAGGCATATCGTAAAGTTGCCAAAAAGTATCATCCGGATATGAATCCGGGAGATGCAGAGGCGGAGAAGAAGTTTAAAGAAGCTTCGGAAGCATATGCTATACTTAGCGACCCTGAAAAGAGACGTCAGTATGATCAGTTTGGTCATGCAGCATTTGAAGGAGGAGCAGGAGGAGCCGGCGGATATGGCGGCTTTGATTTTAATGGAGCTGATTTCAGTGACATATTTGGTGATATCTTTGGCGACATTTTTGGCGGTGGAAGAAGCAGAGGCCGCAGCCAGGGACCGATGAAGGGTGCAAGCATTCGAAAGACTGTAAGAATTTCTTTTGAAGAAGCAGTATTTGGATGTGAGAAGGAGCTTGATGTAATTTTAAAGGATCCTTGCCCAAAATGTAATGGAACAGGTGCAAAACCAGGAACGACTCCGGAGACATGCTCAAAGTGCGGCGGAAAAGGTCAGGTTGTATACAGCCAACAGTCACTGTTTGGTATGGTACAGAATGTACAGACTTGTCCGGATTGTCACGGAACTGGTAAGATTATTCGTGAGAAATGTCCGGATTGTGCCGGTACAGGATATATTTCCAGTAAGAAGAAGATTTCTGTCAAGATTCCGGCAGGAATTGATGACGGACAGAGTGTAAGAATTCGTGATAAAGGTGAACCGGGAGTGAATGGCGGACCAAGAGGAGATCTTCTTGTGCAGGTCACAGTATCCAGACACCCAATTTTTCAGCGTCAGGATGTACACATTTTCTCAACGGTTCCGATTTCCTTTGCACAGGCAGCACTTGGTGCAGATATCCGCATCAAGACAGTAGATGGGGAAGTTATCTACAATGTGAAACCAGGTACTAAGACAGATACGAAAGTGCGCTTGAAAGGAAAAGGCGTTCCATCACTTCGTAATCCGCAGGTTCGCGGTGATCACTATGTAACACTGGTGATCCAGACACCGGAGAAGTTGAGCCATGAGGCGAAAGAAGCACTTCGTAAGTTCGATGAACTGGCGGGAAATACACTAAATCAGGCAGGAAAAAATGACGGTGCGAAAGAAAAGCCGGAAAAGAAGAAAAAAGGATTTATGGATAAAGTAAAAGAAGCCTTTGATGATTAAGTTCATCAGGGGCTTCTTCCCGTTGTGTCAGAAAAATGAATCACCCACTAAACAGTTTGTCTTCTCATACGACCTGCAATGAGGGCGAGACTTAAGAATGCGAGGGCGAAGAGGAGTTGTATGCCGTAGCAGGTGTACAGAGTGTGAATCTGTGTTCCATTGAATGTGTTGTGGCTTTTTAGCAGGTTATTTGCAACTTCATACCAGTAGACCGGAAGGAACTGGGCAATTTTCTGTACACTTTTTCCAAGGACATCCATACTGACGAAAACTCCGCACAGGAAGGACATTCCGAGGCTGACCACATTGACGACTGCACTGACCAGTTGTTCTTTGTCTGTAAATGTGGAGACAAAGAATGCCAGGCTTAGTGCGGACAGAGACATCATAAAACTGTTAATTAGATAGTATGTAAGATTTGTGTCTGCCAGAAAGGTTTTTCCATACAATATGATTGGAAGCAGTGTACATAAAAACCAGACGGCAAGTCCGATGACTGAGCAGCCAAGTGCAAGCTGGAGGTTGTATTTCCGGCTGGAAATGGAAGTACACAGTATTCGTGAGCGGACTTCTGAATTGTTGAATGACATCATGATCGTTATAATGACATAGCACAGAATGGACAGGATAATGTAAGGCATATACTGATACATGTATGCGTGCATCGGAATATTTCCACCATATCCGTTCTGATCCAGCATCGTTACATGAGATTCTTCTGTCATAGCCTCCTTAAGCATTACAGTGGCATCTTCGGCTGAATAACCGGAGGCAAGAAGCATATGCATTTCCTGAACCCATGCATTGACCTGACTGTCTACATAGTAACCACTTGTACTGCCCGGAACTTTTGTGACGGTAAGACTTGCAGTTTTGTTTTTACAACTCTGAGTGAAATCTTCCGGAATTGTCAATACATAATATACGTGCCGGTAGAACAGGTTATCCTGAATGGCAGTTTTGGTATCCGGAATATCAACCAGATTGTGCCGGGAAGCCAGATAATCGGTCAGGGCTTCGGACACCGGACTTTTGTCATGGTCAATGACTGCAATGTCGAGTTTTGTCTGTTCAAACATTTTATCGGTATCTGTAAGTTCACTTTTTTGCACAGCAATTGTAATTGTGAGAAAAATGATAATATACATGAAAACATATCCGAGATTTCTTTTTGTAATTGTCAAAAATCCTTTAAATACTGTCATAACGTTCCCTCCTTACTCCTAAGAATGCGATGCCAAGGAAAAGAACACTCATGATCAGCAGAGTGATCATACATCTCTGGTATCGTAACGTGTCATTGTAGACACTGATGCAATAGTAAGCATCACTTAAAACAGCCGCCGGATTGATACGGTTCAGAATGGGGGCATTCTGTTCTACTACATCTTTCATATTGCCAAACATCAGACCAGACAAAAAACCGGTCAGTAAAGTTGTGGAGGTACAGATGCCGATTTTTGCTGAAAATGTAAGTTTTCCGATGCAGCCGATCATGAGTCCCAGGCAGATTCCGATGAGACTTCCCATAAAATTCGTGGCAAGGATGGCCAGATAATTATTCCCCAGGTCAATGTCAAGAATATAGTTCACATAAAAAGTCAGAATCATTACATTTATGAAATGTATAAAAATCAGCACCAACATATCAATAAAAATAAGAAATTGTTTTCGGTAAGGGGTGATACTTCGTCTGGATCCTAAGGGACTTAAGTTCGCCTGGGTATCACGTACTGCTTCGATACTTAGATATGCACCGGACATACAAGCATAGGCAATCAGGGCGAAGAAATACAATACAGTCGGATTTAATGTTTTTCCACTGACACTTTTTTCCGTGATGAAACTGCCATTCGTCTGCATGGAAGTAACAGCATCAGACAGACGTTCCGGGTGAGTCCTGGCAATTTCTTTGAACAGATAAGCATTCTGGTTATAAGTGTTTAAAAGAGAAGTCAGAATACTTTGGCTGACTCCATTTTTTGTGATTGTAAGAGACGGGATCCCTTTTACATAGTAGATTCCAAAAATCTCATCATTTTCCAGTTTCTTTTTCGCATCTTTTTCATTCTTTACGTCTTGAATATCTAGAACGCTACCGTTCATGGCGTCAAGGAAATCTGCAAAAAATGTACCGGATGACTTCGTTTCAAGCTTATTGATAACAGCAACGGGTACCGGATCCCAGTCGGAGTCTCCGGTGGCAGATATGCCGATATTTCCAAAGGAAATGTAGAACAGTGTGCCGAGAATCATTGGGAATGCAAGTGCCCAGAACATCATAGGCCGATTCCTTGTAATCTGTAGAAAACGATATTTTATTAAATGCCACATAAAAATTCCTCCTTAGTCCCGAAGTTCTTTTCCCGTGATTTCCAAGAAGACATCGTTGAGTGTTGGAAGTTCTGAAAATACGCGTCCGAAAGAAATGTTGTGATCACCCAGGTATTTTAAGAGGCTGATCAGATTGTGTTTTCCTCCACTTAGGCGAATTTTTAATACCTGTTCTTCATAGGTCAGTTCAAATACATTTGGCATCGTACGGATTTCAGAGAGTGTTTCCGGATTTAGGTTTATAGCTTCGATGGTGATCGTCTCACCGGTTTTGATCATATTTTTCAGCTCTTCACATGTTCCGGTCGCAAGTACATGGCCATGATCAATGATTGCAATACGGCTGCAGATCTGTTCAACTTCTTCCATATAATGGGAAGTATAAATGATTGTAGATCCCTGACGGTTCAGTTCTAAGATTCCTTCCAGGATCCGGTTCCGGCTCTGCGGATCGACAGCTACCGTTGGTTCGTCCATGATGATAAGCTTTGGCTTGTGAGCAATACCGCAGGCAATGTTGAGTCTTCTAAGAAGACCGCCGGACAATTTTCCGGGACGTTTTTTTGCATATTCCGTAAGTCCCACAAAATCCAGTGCTTCGTCCACCAGCTTTTTACGCTTTTGTTTGTCAGTTACATACAGACCACAGAAATAGTCTACATTTTCACGGACACTCATTTGATGAAACACAGCCACATTTTGCATGACAACACCAATCTCTTTTTTGATATCGTAACTGTCCGGGGTCATGTTTTTGCCAAAAATCTGAATCGTACCTTTGTCATATTTCAACAGCGCCAGCATACAGCCAATCGCGGTGGATTTTCCGGAGCCGTTTGGTCCAAGAAGTCCAAAGATCTCACCTTCTTTAATGTCCAGGTTCAGGTGATCTAGTGCGATCAGATCACCATATCTTTTTACAAGATTTTCAATATGGATCATAGGAAATTCCTCCAGTTCTTAGTTTTGAGACTTGCATATTTCTTACTTGTAATTATAAATGTCTTATGCTTATAATGTTAGTGGCAGACGTCATAAAACGATGTGACAAATGTCATGTTTTGCTTTTTAGAAAAGTTAGGAGAGAACAAATATGAGAAGAATGACAGGGCAGCTTCTGTTAATTTTATATAGTTTTCTTTTTTTGTTGCTTTTGCCGGCTGACCTGAATTTTGTGGTGGGCTTTCTGGTGTCATTGATCTGTATTGGCATGCAGATGTTCTTAAAAGATGACTGGGAAAGGTATGTTCTGTTAATATGTATTTTAGCCGGAAGTTGGTACTGTGTGGGAATCTGTGAATTCCTGCCGGTCCTTTTTTATGGATTCTGGACAAAAGAGAACCAGGGTATCATGATACTTGCTGTGGCAGGAGGGATATTTACAGGTGTGTCGGGGAATACGAATCTAAGTCATGGGCAAATGTATCTTTTGATAGTTGGAATTTTACTGTCGCTTGTGTTGAAGTTAAAAGAAGAGGCTTATGAGGAGTTGGAACAGGAATACCGGAAAACCCGTGATGACAGTAAGGAAAGGAATCTGCTTTTACAAGAAAAGAATCGCAACTTGATTGAGAAGCAGGACTATGAAATTTATACGGCAACACTTCAGGAGCGAAATCGCATTGCAAGAGAAATTCATGACAATGTGGGACATTTGCTTTCAAGATGCATCCTTATAGTGGGTGCAATGAAGATTGTAAATGAAGACAAAAAACTGTCCTCTTCCATTGAACAATTGGAGGAGTCGTTGAATACAGCCATGACCAGTGTGCGGGAGAGTGTCCATGACCTTCATGATGATTCTGTGAATCTGAGAGAAGTGACAGAAGAACTGGTGGGAGAGTTTACATTTTGCCCGGTAGATTTATCTTATGATATGGGATATGATGTTCCAAGAGAGATTAAATACGGCTTTATCGCAATTGTAAAAGAGGCACTTCACAATATTGTAAGGCACAGTGATGCAAGTAAAGTGAAGATAGTCATGCGGGAGCACCCAGCGCTTTATCAGTTGATCGTGGAGGATAATGGGACTGTGAAAGAACCAATACAAAGTGGCGGAGTAAAAGCTGTATCCAGAGAATATCAGTCTGGGCAGGGTATTGGACTTCGCAATATGAGCGACCGCGTCCGGATGCTTGGAGGCATGATGCAAATTGTAAGAAAAGAGGGATTTCGTATTTTTATTACGATTCCCAAGGAGGTATCTTAAAATGAGAATCGTGATTGCAGATGATGATATGCTTGTATCAGGAGCACTTAGGACGATTCTGGAAAAAGATCAGGATATAGAAGTTCAGGGTATTGCCTCAAATGGGAAGGAAGCTATAGAACTTTACCGGAAATATGAACCAGATGTGCTGCTGATGGATATCCGCATGAGTCCAATGAGCGGTCTGGAGGCATCGGAAGAGATTTTAAAAGAAAAACCAGAGGCAAAGATATTGCTCCTTACAACATTTTCTGATGACGAGTATATTGTAAAAGCGTTGAAATGTGGTGTGAAAGGATATCTTTTAAAACAGGATTATGCAAGTATTCTGCCGGCAATCCGGGCAGTGTGCACGGGGCAGACGGTGTTCGGAACTCAGATCATATCCAGACTGCCGGAACTTTTAGAGCGAAAGAGTGCTTTTGATTATGAGACTTATGAGATTACAGAAAAAGAACGCGCTGTTATGAAGCTTGTGGCAGACGGAAAGAGCAATAAAGAAATTGCAGGGGAAATGTTTTTAAGCGAGGGAACGATCCGGAATTATATCAGTGGGATTTTGGATAAATTGAATTTAAGAGACCGTACACAGCTTGCAGTATTTTATCTCAGAAATTGCACATAAAATCATTGGCAATATTTTTACAAATATCAGAATTGCAGCTGTGGATGAAAAATATAAAAAAGAAGGAGAAATTGATGATGCAGAGTTTTGTACAGTATACCCCGACGAAAGTTGTATTTGGAAAAGATACGCAGAAAGAAGCTGGAAAGCTGGTCCGTGAACTGGGTGTGACAAAGGTATTTCTTGTATATGGCGGTGGAAGTGTTATAAGAAGTGGACTTCTCGATGAGATTAAGAAATCTCTTGATGAAGAACACATTTTTTATGAGGAATTTGGCGGTGTAAAACCGAATCCGCGTCTGTCTTTTGCAAGAGAAGGAGTTGAAAAAGCGATTGCTTTCGGAGCAGAGCTGATTCTTGCAGTAGGAGGTGGAAGTGCAATTGATACAGCAAAAGGAATTGCGATAGGTGCAGCAAATCCGGGTACAGATATCTGGGAGTTCTGGAAGAATAAAAAAGAATTAAAGACGGCACTTCCGGTAGGAACCGTTTTGACAATTTCAGCAGCCGGAAGTGAGATGAGTAATTCCGCGGTACTGACAGATGAAGAGACGCAGGACAAATCTGGAATCGGAAGCGATCTGATCCGTCCGAAATTTGCAATTATGAATCCGGAGCTGACATACACAATTCCAAAATACCAGCTTACATGCGGAATTGTAGACATTTTTATGCATACAATTGAACGTTATTTCACACCGGTACATGGAAATGAACTGACAGATGAGATCGCAGAAGGACTGATGCGTACATTGATCCGGAATGCAGCAAAGGCATATGAGAATCAAAAAGATTATGATGCTATGAGTGAAATCATGTGGTGCGGAAGTATTTCCCATAACGGAATTACCGGACTTGGAAGACCAAAGGATTTCCTGTGCCATAAGCTGGGACATCAGCTTGGTGCAAAATTTGACGAAGCCCACGGTGCAACATTATCTGCAGTCTGGGGAAGCTGGGCGAGATACGTCTATCATCTGGACGAGGCAAGATTTGCAAATTACGGAAGAAAAGTATGGAACATTGATGAGGAAAATGATGAAAAAACGGCTGTGGCAGCGATTGAGAAAACCGAAGAATTCTTCCGGTCTTTGCATATGCCGACTTGTCTGGGAGATATGAAAATGGGTGTACAGCCGGATGAAGTATTAAAAGAAATGGCTGGCAAGGCGACTGCAGGGGATACCATGAAAGTGGGCGCTTTCCAGAAAATGGGGGAAAAAGAGTTATATGAGATTTATAAAAAGGCAAACCACAGATAATCTAAATATTGACTGGCATGCATTTTACAGAAATGTATTTGCCTTAATTATTCCAATGGCGCTCCAGAATCTGATTAACGTCGGAGTGACTGCAGTTGATGTTATGATGCTTGGAAGAGTGGGAGAAAAAGTGTTGTCCGGTTCTTCGCTGGCAGGACAGATCCAGTTTATTATGATGCTGATCTTTTTCGGCATTACATCTGGAGCAACAGTACTGACAGCGCAGTACTGGGGAAAGAAAGATATCAGAACTATTGAGAAGATTCTTGGTATGGGACTTACAATCTCACTTGCAATTGCGGTAATTTTTATGACATTGGCCTTGACTATTCCGGGTCCTTTGATGCGTATTTTTACATCGGATCCGGAAGTAATTGCAGAGGGAGTGAAATACTTACGGATCGTTGGAATATCTTATCTTTTCATAGCGGTAACGCAGGTTTATCTGAATATTATGAGAAGTATTGAACGGGTGATGATTGCTACTTTTGTATATTTTATGTCTTTGGTTGTCAATGCAATTATTAATGCAATTTTGATTTTTGGACTTCTTGGATTTCCGGCACTTGGAATACAAGGAGCTGCAATCGGCACATTATGTGCCAGAATGACAGAGACATTGATCGTGCTTATTTATGCACATTTCATGAATCAGGATGTGAAAATTCGTCCTCGATTTATGATACAGATTGACAGGGTACTTGCAAAAGATTATCTAATCTATGCCATGCCGGTTGTGTTAAATGAAATGATGTGGGGACTTGGAGTCTCTGCGAATACTGCTGTCATCGGTCATCTTGGGAGTGCGGCGGTTGCATCAAATTCAGTTGCACAAGTAGCGAGACAGCTTGCCCAGGTCGTTGTATTTGGAATTGCAAATGCGACAGCCGTCTATCTGGGTAAGACGATTGGGGAGCGTAAATTCGATTATGCGAAGGCTTATGCAAAAAGATTTATCCGGCTGGCACTTATTATGGGCTGTTGTGGTGCATGTGTAATTTTAATCTGTGCTCCGATTGCAAATACATTTCTTGTATTATCGCCTGAGGCAAAAGAATATCTTTATATGATGTTTGGCGTCATGTCTTATTTTGTCATTGCACAGGCAGTCAATACAACATTGGTAGTAGGTGTATTTCGCTCAGGAGGAGATACGAGATTCGGATTAATTCTGGATGTGTCTACGATGTGGGGATTTTCTATATTACTGGGTGCAGTCGCAGCATTTTTCTTACACGCAAGTGTACCGGTCGTTTATATACTTCTGATGAGTGATGAGCTGGTGAAATTACCACTTACGCTAAAGCGGTACCGCAGTTACAAATGGCTCAAAGATGTCACGAGGAATAACCTGGAAATTTAAAGCTGTGAAAAAGGGAGTAAAAGCAAAGATTAAAGGTAATTCAAGGTTGATAAATTACCTGAAAAGGTAGTACAATAGATTCAGAGCTCAGAAATACAGAGCAGTTTCAGAATAATGAAAGAGAGGTATAGGATTATGAAAGTAATCGCAACAGAAAAAGCACCGGCAGCAATCGGACCATATTCACAGGCATATGTTAATAACGGAGTTCTTTATACATCCGGACAGCTTGGAATCAATCCTGAGACAGGAAATCTTGGCGGAGATACAATCGAAGAGCAGGCTGAGTGGTCTTGCAAGAATGTAGGAGAGATTTTAAAAGCAGCAGGTACAGATTACGAGCATGTACTTAAAACAACATGTTTCCTGGCTGATATTGCTGATTTCGGAGCATTCAATGAAGTTTATGCAAAATATTTCACATCTAAACCGGCAAGAAGCTGTTTTGCAGTGAAAGATCTCCCTAAGGGAGCACTCTGCGAGATTGAAGTAATCGCAGCAGTAGAAGAGTAAAAGAGGCCAGAAAGGAAGTTTTAGTTATGTCAGAGAATCAGAAAGGATGCTCACCATCCGATTGCCAGGGGTGTGCACATGCAGGGACTTGTAATAGTAAACCGCAGGATTTTCATAAACCGGCGAATGCAAAATCACACATTCGTAATGTGATCGCAGTTGTCAGTGGAAAGGGCGGAGTCGGAAAATCGATGGTAACTGCATCATTGGCAAGAATGATGAGAGAACAAGGATTTTCTGTAGGAATTCTGGATGCAGATATTACAGGACCGTCTATTCCGAAGATGTATGGAATCCATGATACAGCAAAAGGAAGCGATGATGGAATCTTTCCGGAGATTGCAAAAGACGGAACAAAGATTATGTCTGTCAACTTGCTTTTACCGAATGAATCGGATCCGGTAATCTGGAGAGCACCGATTATTACAAGTGTTGTGACACAGTTCTGGACAGATGTTATATGGGGAGATCTGGATTATCTCTTTGTAGATATGCCGCCTGGAACTGGTGATGTTCCACTTACGGTATTCCAGTCACTTCCGGTGAATGGAGCAGTGATCGTAACATCTCCACAGGATCTTGTGCGTATGATTGTAGAGAAAGCTTACAAGATGGTAAGACAGATGAATATTCCAGTGCTCGGAATCGTAGAGAATTACAGTTATCTGACTTGCCCGGATTGTGGAAAGAAGATTTCCGTATTTGGAGAAAGCCATATCGATGAAGTGGCAGCTGAGTTAGGTATTCCGGTTCTTGGTAAGATGCCGATTGATCCGGCTCTTTCTGAGATGGTAGAGAATGAGGAGTTCTATGAAGTTTCGAATGAGTACCTGGCAGATGCAGTAAATAAAATATAAGAAGATTACAAGGAATATTTTGAAAAATATTTGCTGATAAGAGTGCAGAGATGTACTTCATGTAACAATAAAAGAAAGAGTAACCGGCTGATATGTGAGAAGAAAGATATCAGTTGGTTATTCTTTTTTTATCCTAATTCCATGTAATTAAAAGGATGTTGGTACCAAAAGCTCCAACTATGATGCCTACGGATTGTTTCGTGCTTTGCACTCCCACAATCCTCCCAATTATTCGCATATCGTGGGATTGTCATCCCACTTTTAGGCTCATATTGGGGCGGATCCCAAGGTCTTTCATCCACTTATGAGCAAGCTCATGTGGATGAAAGACCTTTTGACCCTGGCATCGTTAAAATATAAATTGACAAACCGAACAAATGTTCTTATAATAAAAACAGAACAGATGTTTGCACTATGATATTAGGAAAGCAGGAAAGAATATGAAGATACAGAATCCCATGTCTATCTATGAAAAATTAAATATTTTATCGGATGCAGCAAAGTATGATGTGGCGTGTACTTCCAGTGGAACGAAGAGAAAAGGTGATGGTTCCGGAATAGGAAACTGTACACAGTGTGGAATCTGCCACAGTTTTTCTGCAGATGGCAGATGTATTTCACTTTTAAAAATCCTGTTTACGAATGAATGCATTTTTGACTGTAAGTACTGCGTGAACAGAAGAAGTAATGATGTAGTGAGGACTTCTTTTACACCTGATGAAGTTTGTACGCTTACAATGGAATTCTATCGGAGAAATTATATTGAAGGACTATTTTTAAGTTCCGGCATTCTGGTAAGTCCGGATTATACGATGGAGTTAATCTGTGCAACACTTTATAAGCTGAGAAAAGAGTGTAATTTTCAGGGATATATTCATGTGAAAGCCATTCCGGGAGCAAGTCAGGAACTGATCCAAAAAGCAGGATTTCTGGCGGACAGAATGAGTGTGAATCTGGAACTTCCGACAGCAGAAGGATTGAAACTATTGGCACCGCATAAATCCAGAAAGAATATCCTCGCACCGATGAGGCTCATCCAAGAAGGGAGGAATGAAAATAGCCGTGAACTGTTATTATACCGTCAGGCACCGAGATTTGTACCGGCAGGGCAGAGTACCCAGATGATTATCGGAGCAACTTTGGAATCGGATTATCAGATTATGAAGGTGACAGAGAGTCTGTATAAGAAGTTTGAACTGAAACGAGTGTTTTATTCTGCATTCGTACATGTGAATGAAGATAAAGCACTTCCGGCAAGGACAGATGACGGACCGCCGCTTCTCCGGGAACATCGGCTTTATCAGGCAGACTGGCTGCTTCGTTATTATCATTTTCAGGCAGATGAATTACTGTCGGAGGAGGAACCTAATTTTAATGTTATGTTTGATCCGAAGTGCAACTGGGCGCTGAAGCATCTGGAGTATTTCCCTGTGGAGATCAACAGGGCAGACTATGAGATGTTGCTTCGCGTACCGGGTCTTGGGTATAAATCAGCAACAAGAATTGTGAAAGCGAGAAGACTTGGAACACTGGATTTTGCAGATCTTAAGAAACTTGGAGTAGTACTGAAACGGGCGGTGTATTTTATTACCTGTAATGGAAAGCAAATGTATCCGATCAGGATAGAAGAGGAATCCATAGCCAGAAATCTTCTGGATTCCAGAGAAAAACTGCCACAGGAGGTGAGAAATCTCGGTTACAGACAGCTTTCATTATTTGATGATGTCAGGTTCCGGGAGAATTTCTATGAAAAAGATTTATGTGTGTAATGATACGATCACAGGAATATTTTCTGCAATTTATGATGCATGGAAAGAAGGAAGAGAAGAAAAAGAGTGTGGGATTACAATAAAGGGAATGTTAGAACAGGAGCTTTTTTGTGAGTACATTTTGGTGGAGGAGAATCTTCATAAGGAACAGGCAGTAGAACGATTGATTCGAAAACATTTGGGAGGACAGGCTTATGCTGATATCTGGCATGCATCTCTTGCTTCGGATAAGGATAAGGCAGATGCAATTTATGGGACAATGCTGGCCGCAAGAAGGCTTCGTAACAGTAAAAAGGTTATGGAACATTTGAGCCACCCACAAGTGGAACGTGTATTTGAACTGAGCAGGAAGGTAGGGAGTGAAGCCCATAATTACAAAGGATTTTTGAGATTTCGGGAGTTGTCTGGCGGGATTTTGTATGGAGGGATTGCACCAAAGAACAGAATACTGACTTGTATTGCTCCACATTTTGCTAACCGGCTTCCACAGGAAAACTGGCTGATCCATGATAAGACACATCATATGTATGCAGTGCATGAGGCGGGAAAGGAATGGGTATTGGTAGAAAATGAACGGATTCAGGAGGAGCGGCTGGGGCAGATAACGGAAAATGAACAGATGTATGCAAGTCTGTGGACTGCTTTTTGCAGGACAATATCTATTGAATCCAGGGAGAATCCAAGAAGTCAGATGCAGCATCTTCCACTCAGATATCGGCCGGAGATGACTGAGATGGCAGGCGAGGTGTAAAATTACTTTAAAATATTTTGTGTTTATGTGTTATAATATGGGCGTTTACAAGAAGTGTCAGGGAAAAGGAGAAACACAATGGATCTTGAACAGCCTGTGATTCGCATTTCTGTGCGAAATCTGGTGGAATTTATACTTCGTGCGGGAGATATAGACAATCGAATAGCGTCGACAGATAAAGATACTATGCAGCTTGGAAGCAGAATCCACAGGAAGATTCAAAAGCAGATGGGCCCGGATTATCATGCAGAGATTTCACTAAAATATGAGATCCCATGTAAAGATTTTACGCTGAAACTGGAAGGAAGAGCAGATGGAATTATTGAACTTCCGGATGGAATTGTCATTGATGAAATTAAAGGTGTGTTAAGAGAGCTGAATCAGATTAAAGAGCCGGTACCGGTACATCTTGCACAGGCAATGTGTTATGCGTATATTTATGCGGTATCTCATAATTTGCCGGAAATTGGTGTGCAGATGACTTACTGTAATATGGAGACAGAGGAGATAAAGCGTTTTCAGAGTGGTTACATATTCGAAGATTTGGAACGGTGGTTTTATGAGCTGATCGGAAAGTATGAAAAGTGGGCGAGATATCAGATTCAGTGGAAGAAAAAGAGAGATAAGTCGATCAAGGATGTGGAATTTCCATTTGCATACAGAGAAGGGCAGAAGAACCTGGTAACATCGGTATATCGGACGATACTTAGAAAAAAGAAGCTGTTTATTCAGGCACCGACCGGAGTTGGAAAGACGATCGCAACATTATTTCCGGCAGTGAAAGCAGTAGGAGAGGGATTGGGTGATAAGATATTTTATCTGACAGCGAAGACGATCACAAGAACAGTAGCCTGGCAGGCATTTGAGACATTAAGGGAACAGGCGCTTCGCATGAAAGTAATTGTTCTGACAGCAAAAGATAAAATTTGCTTTTGTGAAGAGACAAATTGTAATCCAGATTATTGCCCTTATGCGAAAGGACATTTTGACCGGGTGAACGATGCAGTCTATGAACTTCTGACATCTTCCGATGAACTGAACCGGGAGATACTAGAGGAACAGGCAAGAAAATGGAAGGTGTGTCCGTATGAGATGAGTCTGGATGTGGCGGTCTGGGTTGATGCAATTATCTGCGATTATAATTATGTATTTGACCCACAGGCGCATTTGCGCAGATTTTTCGGAGAAGGAAATAAAGGCGATTATCTGTTTTTAATTGATGAAGCACATAATCTGGTGGAACGGGGCAGGCAGATGTACAGTGCCAGTATCTGCAAAGAAGATTTCCTTGGAATTAAGAAAAAGGTCCGGTATGAGGATGAGAAGTTAACAGAGAGACTGGAAGATTGTAACCGGGGGCTTCTGGCAATGAAACGGGAATGCGAAGAATATAAAGTTCTAAATAGTGTATCGCATATTTACCTCAAGCTTTTAAATCTGATGACAGAACTGGAACGTTTTCTGGAAGAATGTGAGAAAGAAGATATCCGGGAAGAAGTTCTGGAGTTTTATTTTCACATTCGAAGCTTTATGGATATACATGAGCGGTTAGATGAGAATTATGTGATTTATAGTGAACTGGATGGGGAAGGGAAATTCCGGGTACATCTGTTCTGTGTCAATCCAGCGGGAAATTTGGGAGAATTTCTGCAAAAGGGAAACAGCACAATTTTCTTTTCAGCTACATTATTGCCAATTACATATTATAAGAAACTGCTTTCCACGGGAAAAGAAGATTATGCAATCTATGCAGAATCCCCATTTGATGTAGAGCATCGTCTGCTAATGGTTGGAGGAGATGTAAGTACAAAGTACACACGGAGAAATGAAGAGATGTATCAGAGATATGCCAGGTATCTGTGGAAACTTGCAAATGGAAAGAAAGGGAACTATCTGGTATTCTTTCCGTCTTATCGTTTTCTGGAAGATGTCTATGAAGCTTTTGAAAAGATTCAGGAAAAGGAAGAGCTAGAAGCCTTCCCGGCTTTGGGTCATCGAATTACTTGTGTGACACAATCCCAGTCTATGTCAGAAAATGACAGGGAGGAATTTTTGAATACATTTGAAGAGGAAAGAAAGGAAAGCCTGCTTGGATTTTGTGTCATGGGTGGTATCTTTTCAGAAGGAATTGATTTGACGGAGGATAAGCTGATCGGGGCCGTGATTGTAGGCACAGGACTGCCACAGGTTTGTCGAGAACGGGAGATTTTAAAGGATTATTTCGATCAGCACGGGCAGAGGGGATTTGACTATGCTTATCTGTATCCGGGAATGAATAAGGTACTTCAGGCAGCCGGACGTGTCATAAGAACAGACGAGGACAGAGGAGTGATACTGTTGCTGGATGATCGATTTTTTGACAGACGGTATCAGGAGACTTTTCCAAGAGAATGGGAGAACCAAAGAAGCTGCAGCCTTGAAAATATGGCAGAGCAGATAAAAGAGTTCTGGAAAAAAGAAAAGGAAGAAGCACAGACCGTCCGGACAAAAGAATAAATATTGATGCATTGTTTTTCTTGTGTCAGGCGGTCTGTGATTTTGCAGATTCCTATATGTCTGGTCTATGTTGTGAATAATGCTGTTGTTGTATAACGGTTATGCCAGATTTAATTTACGGTTCAGACGATAATAAGTAATGATATAAAGAATTACACTCCATATAATCGTCAGAGCCAGAGAGATTCCCAAAAGGCCGAGCATATACTGAGATGGTGTAGACATATAAAGTGTTGTACTTGTCCCAATCGTTACAGCCTGGGTGTTTAACAGTCCAAGTGGGATAAAAATCAAAAAACAGCTAATGCTTTCTACAAATGTAACGATAAAGTACATGGCAACAGCGCCAAAGACGCGATGACCGGTAAATATCTGTCCCAGAGAGATGCAGGCGTAATATAATATAACATTTGCAACTGTTCCGGCTATCATGAAAAAGATGTAAAAGGCAATTGATCCAAAGACTCCAAGATGGGATCCCAAACCGAAAATTTCCATTAGGAGAGCTTTATTGCCGGAGAGAGAATCTTTTACATATGGCACCCAGGCAGCAATGTATATAGCGGCAAAGAGTCCAATTATGTCGATTATGCACCAGATTGTTCCTGCAATGACTTTTGCAATCAGGAGAGTTCCCTTTTTGACCGGCAGGGTGTGGGTCAGATATCCTTCGTCAGAGTATGTACTCTTATAAAAATGCACAGCAATGATAATTGAGGTTGCAAAAGCAACACAGGTAAGCAGGATAATACCAAAAGAAACAGTCAATCCAAGAATTAGGAAGTAAGTATTACCCAAGTTATGAACATTGTTGGCTGTAAGTCTGCCTGTGATCAGTATACGGATAAAAAATGCATATATAAGCAGGAATGCATGAATGATGATTAAAAAACGATTCATGGCTTTCATATCGTATTTGATGATTTTTCCTAACATTTGAATACCTCCCGGAATAATGCGTCAACAGATTTCTTTTGTTCTGACCGGATATCATCGACGGTTGCATTTAATACAAGTTCACCGTTCTGGATAAAGAGTACGCGGTCTAAAATATTTTCGATATCGGAAATCAGATGTGTTGAAATCAAAATCGTTGCATGTTCATTGTAATTGCTTAAAATCGTGTGTAAGATGTAATCTCTGGCAGCGGGGTCAACACCGCCAATCGGTTCATCAAGTATATATAGTTTGGCGTCACGGCTCATAACAAGAATCAGTGCTACTTTTTCCTGATTTCCTTTGGAAAGAGTTTTCAAACGTGCTGTCTGATCTATGTTCAGGTCCTTCAGCATCGAGGTGGCTCGGATTTTGGAAAAATCTTCATAAAAGTCAGCAAAGTAAGAAACCAGATCCTGGATTTTCATGGAACCGTCCAGATAACTGTGGTCTGGAAGATAGGACACGATATTCTTGCTGTGGACACCAGGAAGTTCTCCGTCGATAAGAACAGTCCCTTCTGTCGGTGTTAAGAGGTCGTTGATCAGTTTGATTAGTGTAGTTTTCCCGCTACCGTTTGGACCAAGCAGTCCGATGATCTGACCATGGTTCAGTGTCAGGTTCAGATTGTGGAGAGCGTAGGCACTTTTATTGTACTTTTTGGAAAGCCCTTTACATTCTAAAATGGGTTTCATATTATTTTTCCTCCTTCATTGTATCTTGAACCAGTTCCAGGATTTCCGGTCTGGTAAATCCAAGATGTTCCATTGATTTTAAAAATTCACGGATATGCTCGGTGGCAGTCTCTGTTTTTAATTGTTTTATCATTGTTTCGTCCTCCGTAATAAATCGTCCGCTTGTACGGCGGGAGTGTACCAGACCAATTCTCTCCAGTTCGGAAAGTGCTTTTTGCATTGTGTTAGGATTTACGGATGCTTCCATAGCAAGTTCGCGAACAGAAGGAAGTTTGTCCCCGGGTTTATAGGTGCCGGAGATAATATCATGCTGAATTCGTTCCATGAGCTGAAGATAAATGGGACGGTCACTATCTAAATTCCATGGCATATTATGTACTCCTTTCATTTTGTATTATTGTACTACCTGAGTAATACAATAATACAGATACTCGCAAGTGTCAAGCACAATTGTGAAAAAATGATTCATTTAAATATCAGGGGGCATTTTACAAGAATCTGTCAGAAGAGTTTGCTGAAAATGAGTAACAAAAAGCAGCAAACCTTTAAAGATTTACTGCTCAGATATCTATTTGTTTAAATTTAAAGTAGTACTGACTGATTGTAATAGTAACTTAATGTTCATTTTCTGCAATAATATTATCCGGAAAATTCTTATCGAACTGGCTGGCTCTTAACATTGCAATCTCATATTTGTATGGTGCGTAAGATTTCTTCTCTTTTGTTGGAGAAGAAATATATGGAGTTTCAAGGATTTTCGGAATTTGTTCAAAATCCGAGTGGTGTACGATATAGGATAGGGCATCGAATCCAATCTCTCCAGTGCCGAGATTGGCATGCCTGTCTTTCTTTGCACCACACACATTTTTACTGTCGTTAATATGAAAGACCGCAATCTGATCTTTACCGATCAAATGATCAAACTCGTCGATCACACCGTCGAAATTACCACGGATATCATAACCACTGTCGTGAGTGTGGCAGGTATCAAAACAGACACGCAGTTTGTCGCTGTAGACTACGCCGTCATAGATTGCTGCAAGTTCTTCAAAAGACCGGCCAAGTTCCGATCCCTTTCCCGCCATGGTTTCCAGTGCAATATGAAGAGGCGTGTCTTTTGTCAAGACTTCATTGAGCCCCTTTATGACCTGTTGAAGTCCGGTTTTAACTCCGGCACCGACGTGGGCACCAGGATGCAGAATCAGAGTCTGGCTTTTGCAGGCGGCCGCGCGGTCAATTTCTTTTGCCAGAAATTCCACGGCCAGTTCATATGTCTCAGGTTTTACGGTATTACCAAGATTGATAATATAAGGAGCGTGAACGACGATATCTGAAATATTTTTTTCGTTCATATAGTTCCAGGCGGCATCAATATTGAGTTCAGAAATCTCTTTTCTTTTGGTGTTTTGTGGTGCTCCGGTATAGAACATAAATGTATTTGCTCCATAGGATTCAGCTTCTTTTGCAGAACCAAGGAGCATGCTTTTTCCGCTCATGCTGACATGAGATCCAAGTTTTAAATTCATAGATGTAACCTAACCTTTAATTTAATATAAAATGTGTCTGTCAGACAAGTTATCGCTGCTTAAATTTATCCTTGCCCTGTTTACAGATTGGACAGACAAATGTGTCTGGAAGTTCTTCAAATGGAATATCACCGTCATAGACATATCCGCAGATACTACACACCCATTTGCCATTTCCGGAGGAATTACTGGAGGTGATTGAAGAATCAGAAGAAGCAGAATCTACCGTATCCAGATCTTCCGGCTGGTAAGTCGGTGCATTTTTCGGACTCTTGCCTTTGATGATATTGTGATAGTAGGCATAGGTCATAGGTGTTTCCTGATTCAACATATCACAGTCAATGATTTCCCCAAGAAAGACTGTGTGGGTATTTGTTTCCATTTTATCGATGACCTTACAGACAAGATAACCGCATGCATCATCGACAACGGCAATATTATGCTTTGTAATAAAAGGAACATTCATAAACTTGTCCACATCTCTGGAAGACTGAAATCCAAGCTGGCTGATGATATTGGGGTCAGTCTTTTCAGAAAGTATGGAAACTGCGAACATTCCACTTTTTTCAATGCATTCATGCGTATAATTATCATGATTCATACTGACAGCTAAAGTTGCAGGGGAAGAAGTAATCTGCATAATACTGTTGGCAATGCAGCCGGACATACGATTCTCCCCAAGTGCCGAAACGGCATATACACCATAAGATAAATTTCGAAGTACTTTTTTGTTCATAGGTAACCTCCCATCTATTAAATTGCATAATAACAGTAATTATTACTATTATAATAGCATGGATTTACTGGAATAGCAACCAGACTTTCTAAAAAAGCGTTGAAAATCTTGTGTGTGAAAAGAATTAAGGTTGTTGGCTTTATTTTCTTGTGCTAAAATACAATGTGACATATTTTGTAAATGAAAAATTACGATAAATAAGAGGTAGAGAGCATGAAGAGAATATCAGATTTTATAGCGGAAGAACTGGCAGCAGCTTTCGAAGCAGCAGGATATGACAGGAATTATGCAAAAGTAACATTGTCGAACCGCCCGGATCTTTGCGAGTATCAGTGTAATGGTGCTATGGCAGGAGCAAAAGCTTATCATAAAGCACCGATCATGATTGCGCAGGATGTTGTGGCAAAATTAGAAGGAAGTGGTTGCTTCTGCGATGTTCAGGCAGTAAATCCGGGATTTATCAATCTGAAATTAGACGAAAGATTTGTAGCAGATTATCTGGATGAGATGGAGACGGATGAAGACCTCGGACTGAATAAGACTGACAATCCTAAGATGATCGTGATCGACTACGGCGGACCGAACGTGGCAAAACCGCTTCATGTAGGACATCTTCGTTCTGCAATTATTGGTGAGAGCGTAAAACGAATTGCAAGAAAAATGGGACATAATGTACTTGGAGATATCCATTTGGGAGACTGGGGATATCAGATGGGACTGATCATTACGGAATTAAAGGAAAGAAAACCAGAACTTCCATATTTTGATGAGAATTTTAAAGGAGAATATCCGGCAGAGGCTCCATTTACCATATCTGAGTTGGAAGAGATCTATCCGACAGCAAGTGGAAAAGCAAAAGAGGATGAGGAGTATAGAGAGCGTGCATTGCATGCCACATATTTACTCCAGAACGGACATAAAGGTTATACAGCAATCTGGAACCACATTATGCATGTATCTGTAAATGATTTGAAGAAGAACTATGCGAACCTGAATGTGGACTTTGATCTGTGGAAAGGTGAGTCTGATGCACAGGCTTACATTCCGGATATGATTGAGCGGCTGAAAAAAGAAGGATTTGCACATGTCGATGACGGAGCGCTTGTGATTGATGTACAGGAAGAGTCAGACACAAAGGAAATTCCACCATGCATGGTCCAAAAGTCAGACGGAGCATCTCTCTACGGAACGACAGACCTTGCAACGCTGGTTCAACGAGTGGAAGATTACCATCCGGACAAAGTCATTTATGTTGTAGATAAGCGTCAGGAGTTACATTTTGTACAGGTATTCCGTGCAGCAAAGAAGACAGGAATCGTTCCTTCTGAGACAGAACTGAAATTCTTAGGTTTCGGTACCATGAATGGAAAAGACGGCAAACCATTTAAGACAAGAGAAGGTGGTGTTATGCGTCTGGAGAATCTAATCGCTGAGATTCAGGAGGAAATGTACAAGAAGATCACGGACAACCGTACGGTAGAGGAAGAGGAAGCGAAGAACACTGCGAAAACGGTAGGTATGGCTGCAATCAAGTACGGGGATCTGTCCAATCAGGCTTCCAAAGATTATGTCTTCGATGTAGACAGATTTACTTCCTTTGAGGGAAACACAGGACCGTATATTCTGTACACCATCGTGCGTATCAAATCTATTCTGAACAAATACCAGGAAGAAGGAAAAGCTGTCACAGGACTTAAGGTAAATCAGCAGTCCGGCGAGAGCGAGAAAGCATTGATGCTTGCGCTGGTAAAATATAACGAGATGATGGAAAATGCTTACGAAGAACTTGCACCACATAAAATTTGTGCGTATATTTATGATCTTGCAAATGCATTCAATCATTTTTATCATGAAACCAAAATTCTGGCAGAGGAAAACGAAGCAAAGAAACAGGGATACATTGCACTGCTTATACTGACAAAGAGAGTATTGGAGTCCTGCATTGATGTTCTTGGATTCGAAGCACCAGAGAGAATGTAATGAGTTGCGCGATATCCGAATAGTGTGGTCGGATTGTGGGAGTGCATAGCACGGAGCAATCTGAAGGTATCATGAAGAGTAGTATATATTACAGGAAGGATTTATAGGTAACATGACAGACAAGTTGTACTACGAAAGTAGTCATAGAAAAGATTTTGAGGCACAGGTAATTTCATGTGAGCCGGAAGGAGAAGGATACAAAGTAGTTTTGGATAAGACAGTATTTTTCCCGGAAGGCGGCGGACAGTATGCAGATACAGGAATTCTTGGAGGGGTTCATGTGCTGGACGCGCAGGAGAAGGATGGAATTATCTATCATTACACAGATGGCGCACTGACACCGGGCGAGATCGTTAAAGGCGAAATTGACTGGGAAAAGAGATTCGAAAGTATGCAGCAACATAGCGGCGAGCATATCATTTCAGGAATTGTACATGGAAGATTCGGATACAACAATGTAGGATTCCATCTTGGAGCTGATTACTGTACGATGGATTTTGACGGACCGATTACAAAGGAGCAGTTGAAAGAAATCGAAGAAGAGGCGAATCGCATCGTTTACAAGAATTTGAATATAGAGATTCTTTACCCGACAAAGGAAGAGTTGAAAGATCTGACTTACAGAAGTAAGATTGAAATTGAAGGACAGGTCCGTATTGTGAATATTCCGGGCGTGGATATCTGTGCATGCTGTGCACCACACGTAGATAGAACTGGGGAGATTGGAAATATCAAACTGGTGGATATGGTGTCATACAAAGGCGGCGAACGTATCACTATGTTAAGTGGAAGCCGTGCACTTACAGATCATCAGCAGAAAGAGGAGAGCGTGAAGAAGATTTCCGCACTGCTCTGTGCAAAGGATACAGAAGTTGCCGAAGCTGTAGAAAAATTAAAAGAAGAGCAGCTTGACTTGAAAAATCAGGTATCTGCTCTCAAACAAAAATTACTGGCTTATCAGGCAAAGGAGATTGACGTTACTCCGGAACTGGTAAAGGTATTTGACAGTGAACTTAGTGGAAATGAACCGAGAGAATTCATGAACCTTCTGTTAGAGAGAGGTGCAAAGATTTGTGCAATTTTTGCAGGAAATGATGAAGAAGGATATCGTTATGTTATCGGAAGCCATTCTGAAGATGTAAGAGTGATTAGCAAAAAATTAAATGAGGCTTTCCAGGGCCGTGGCGGTGGAAAACCTCAGATGGTGCAGGGATCCTTAAAAGGAACTGCTAAAAATATTTCAGAAATTCTGTAGCTGCCTTGGTGATGGGAACGCGGTCATTGTAAGCAATGACCAGTTCTCTCACCGGCAGTTTTTCTTTTGTCTCAACAATAAATAATTTTTCCAGATCTTTTCCGGTAATACAGTAATCGGGTATACATGCAATGCCGAGCCCGATTTTTGCAAGGTCAATGAGAAGATCATTACTGCTCAGCTCAATTTCCGGTACGAGATCTAACTGGTGCTGTAAAAAGAGATTATGCAGGAATTCGCTGGTTGTACTTTTTTTATCCAGCATCAGAATCGGATGTTCTAAAAGTTCTTTGTAGCTTAAGCATCTTCCGACAAGTTTATCAAAAGAATGATTTGCAACAAACACGTCCTGGAAAGAGCGGATATGTTTTGTTTCACAGTTTCCAAGATATGGATTTGGAGAATTGACAACAATCAGGTCAACCTGTCCATTTTCTAATAGTTCTACACAGTGGATAGAAGTTGCATTCGTTACTTTGATGTGAGCTCCCGGAAATTCCTTATGGAAACGCTCCAGGTAAGGAACAAGAAAATAACGGCAGATAGTGTCACTGGCACCGATGCGAAGTTGTCCTACACCTTCAGAAGCTTCTAAAAGCTGAATCTCTCCACGGTGAATCAGATTCATAGCTGGTTCCACATGACGAAGAAGCAGTTCGCCTTCCGGTGTCAGGCGTACCTTTTTGGTACTCCTGATAAAAAGCTTTTGATTTAATTTTTTTTCCAACGCTTTGATAGACTGGCTTACGGCTGACTGAGAGATAAATAATTTATTCGCAGCTTCCGAAAAACTTAGTGTAGTTGCTACGTGGTAAAACACTTTATATAATTCGTAATTAATATCCATAATAAGACTCCCTAATAAATACTAATTTGATTATAAGGTAAATTAATGCAAAATGCAATGGCAGAATTTGTTTTGAAGTGATTTTTCTATACAGATATGAGATATCTTGGTATAATACTAGAGATAAAAACCTGGACCGCAAAAAATGCGCAGGTAGTTTAGGAAAGAAAAGGAAGATAACATGAAGATCTGGTACAGAGTTACCATTACATTTACGATGCTCCTGGTAATCTTTGCATTGCTGATCACTGGATTTCAGCTTGCAGTTTATGGAGACAGTCATTACGGATTTTATAAAAAGGAATATGAAAAGTACCGGGTCACGGACGATCTGAATATGAAGATTGACAATGTGATGGCAGTGACAGAACATATGATGGCTTATCTGATTGGAAAGGAAGAAAAGCTGTCAATTGTCACAGATGTGGACGGTGAGCATCAGGATTTCTTCAATGAACAGGACAGGCTTCACCTGGCAGATGTGAGGAAGTTGTTTCTGGGAGGTTTGAAGCTTCGGAATTATGCGGTGATTTTTGCAACTATTTTAATGATTGTTCTTAGGGCAAAAAAAGCAGATTTCCGAAGACTGGTTCCGCTAGGATATTTGCAGGCGCTGTTTGTTTATCTTATTTTGGCGGCAATTCTGGGAGTTGCCATGAGCATTGATTTTACAAGCTGTTTTACGCTGTTTCATAAATTGTTTTTTACAAATAATCTCTGGATCTTTGACCCGGAGACAGATTATATGATCCGCATGCTGCCGGAAGGATTTTTCTCAGACATGGTAATCCGGGTCGGCGTGATATTTATCGTATTACTTGCCGTGCCGGGAGTTGCAGCGGTCGTGTACAACTGGAAATGGAAAAAAGAAAGAAATTAGTAAAACTTATAAAAGGATTTAAATATATTAATTTTAATAATAATGGTGGGTATGTTACAATGAAATAAATAATGAAGATTTAAAGTAACAGAACTATTACCAAATAAAAATATAAACACAATGGAGGAAGACGAATGAGTAATGTAAGAAGAGTGTATGTTGAGAAAAAGGGCAGCTATGATGTCCAGCAGAAGGCACTTGCACATGAGATTCGCAATTATCTTGGAATCAAAGACGTAGAGTATGTGCGTATCCTGAATCGTTATGATGTGGAGAATGTATCTGATGAGACATTTGAAAGAGCATGCAATGGTATCTTTGCTGAACCGCCGGTAGATGTCCTTTGGAAAGAGGAGGCTCCTGTTGGTTCCGGAGACAGTCTGTTTTCCGTAGAATTTCTTCCAGGTCAGTTCGATCAGAGAGCAGATTCTGCTGTTCAGTGTATCCAGTTCGTAAAAGAGGACGAGCAGCCGGTCATCCGTACTGCAACGACTTATATTATTCATGGTAAGAATGGAGCTATTATAGAAGAAGAACTTCAGAAGATTAAGGAACACTGCATCAACCCGGTAGACTCAAGAGAAGCAGCAGAGGAGAAGCCGGAGACACTAGTGACAAAATTTGACGAGCCTGCTGATGTTATTGTATTTGACGGATTTAAGGATATGGAAGAGGAAGAGCTTAAGAAATTATATGATTCTCTTGGACTTGCAATGACATTCCGTGACTTCCAACATATCCAGAATCATTTCAAAGGGGAAGAGCACCGCGATCCTTCCATGACAGAGATCCGCGTACTGGATACTTACTGGTCAGACCATTGCCGTCATACAACATTTTCAACAGAACTTACAGAAGTTTCCTTTGGAGACGGAGATTATCGAAAACCGATGGAAGATACTTACAAGCAGTACCTTCGCGATCACAGCGAGATTTTTAAAGGGCGTGAGGACAAATTTGTATGTCTGATGGATCTTGCATTGATGGCTATGAGAAAGCTGAAAAAAGAAGGCAAGCTTCAGGATCAGGAAGAGTCAGATGAGATCAATGCCTGCAGTATCGTTGTACCAATCAAGGTAGATGGCGTGGAAGAAGAGTGGCTTGTGAACTTTAAAAATGAAACACACAACCACCCGACAGAGATTGAGCCTTTTGGTGGAGCTGCTACATGTCTTGGCGGAGCAATCCGAGATCCATTATCAGGACGTACTTATGTATACCAGGCAATGCGTGTGACCGGAGCAGCAGATCCGACTGTATCTATCAAAGATACAATGAAAGGAAAACTTCCTCAGAAGAAACTGGTTCGTGAGGCAGCTCATGGATATAGTTCTTATGGTAACCAGATCGGACTTGCAACTGGTGCAGTTAAGGAAATCTATCACCCGAATTATGTGGCAAAACGTATGGAAATCGGAGCAGTTCTCGGAGCAGCACCAAGACGTGCAGTAATCCGTGAGACTTCAGATCCTGGTGATATCATTATCCTGCTCGGTGGACGTACCGGACGTGACGGTTGCGGTGGAGCAACCGGATCTTCTAAAGTACATACAGAAGAGTCTATCGAGACGTGTGGAGCAGAGGTACAGAAAGGTAATCCGCCGACAGAGCGTAAGATCCAGAGACTGTTCCGCAGAGAGGAAGTCAGCAAATTAATTAAGAAATGTAACGACTTTGGAGCCGGAGGAGTTTCTGTTGCAATCGGAGAACTTGCAGACGGACTTCAGGTAGATCTGGACAAAGTACCGAAGAAATACGCAGGACTTGATGGAACAGAAATTGCAATTTCTGAGTCTCAGGAGCGTATGGCTGTTGTTGTAGACCCGAAGGATGTAGATGAATTTATGGGATATGCAGCAGAAGAGAACTTAGAGGCAACAAAGGTAGCTGTCGTAACAGAGGAGCCAAGACTTGTATTATCCTGGAGAGGTAAGAAGATCGTAGACTTATCCAGAGCATTTTTAGATACTAACGGTGCTCATCAGGAGACAAAAGTAGCTGTAGATATTCCAAGCCGCAAAGACAGTATCCTCGTAAGAGAAGAAGTGACAGATGTCAAAGAAAAGTGGATGGAGACATTAAAAGATCTGAATGTGTGCTCACAGAAAGGTCTTGTGGAAATGTTTGACGGTTCCATTGGAGCATCTTCTGTATTTATGCCGCATGGCGGACAGTATCAGATGACAGAGACACAGGCTATGGTTGCAAAGCTTCCTGTACTGACAGGAGACTGCGATACGGTTACAATGATGAGTTTCGGATTCGATCCGTATCTGTCAACATGGAGTCCGTACCACGGAGCTATTTACGCAGTGACAGAGTCTGTAGCAAAAATTGTGGCAGCAGGAGGAGATTACAGTAAGATCCGTTTCACATTCCAGGAGTACTTCCGCCGTATGACAGAGGATCCACATAGATGGAGCCAGCCATTCGCAGCACTTCTTGGTGCTTACAGTGCACAGCTTGGATTTGGTCTTCCTTCTATCGGTGGAAAAGACAGTATGTCCGGAACATTTGAGCATATTGATGTACCACCGACACTGGTTTCTTTTGCAGTGGATGTGGCAACAGAAAAAGATATTATTACACCGGAGCTTAAGAAAGCAGGAGATAAGCTTGTATGGCTTCAGATCCCGACAGATGAGTATGATGTTCCGGTTTATGAAAAAGTTATGGACCAGTATGGTAAATTTACTGCTGATATCCATGACGGCAAGATTGTGGCAGCTTATGCACTTGACAGACACGGAATCGTTCCGGCTGTCAGCAAGATGGCATTTGGTAATCGCAAGGGTGTAACATTAGATGCGAGCGTAGAGGCAAAAGACTTGTTCGCACCTGCATTTGGAGATCTGATTGCTGAAGTTCCGGCTGACAAGCTGGATGGACTGACGATTGATTACACAGTCATCGGTGAAGTGACGGAAGAGCAGAATTTTGAATACAAAGATACAAAGATTGCCCTTGCAGATGCCCAAAAAGCATGGGAGAGTACACTAGAGAGCGTATTTGCTACAAATTCCAAAGCAGAGGGACAGGACGAGAAGATTGACACAGGTCTTTTTGATACAAAAGAAGTACATATCTGCGAACACAAGATCGCTCAGCCGACTGTATTTATTCCGGTATTCCCTGGAACAAACTGTGAGTATGACAGTAAGAGAGCCTTTGAAAGAGCAGGAGCAAAAACAATCGTAAAAGTATTCCGTAATATGAGTGCTTCCGATATTGTAGATTCTGTCGATGTATTTGAAAAAGCAATCGCGCAGTCTCAGATGATCATGTTCCCAGGTGGATTCAGCGCTGGTGATGAACCGGATGGTTCTGCGAAATTCTTTGCAACTGCATTCCAGAATGCGAAGATGAAAGAGGCGGTTGAGAAACTTCTTGGGGAGCGTGACGGACTGGTACTTGGTATCTGTAATGGATTCCAGGCTCTTGTAAAACTGGGACTTGTTCCAAATGGAACAATTACAGGACAGACAGAGGATTCTCCGACACTGACTTACAATACAATTGGACGCCACATTTCTAAGATGGTGTACACGAAAGTAGTCAGCAACAAGTCTCCATGGCTTTCCGGGGCAAAGCTTGGCGGAGTTTATACAAACCCTGCATCTCACGGAGAGGGACGTTTTGTTGCAAGCAAAGAGTGGCTTGACAAGCTGATCGCAAATGGACAGGTTGCAACTCAGTACTGCGACCCACAGGGAAATGTATCTATGGATGAGACATGGAATATTAATGGTTCCTATCTTGCAATCGAAGGTATCACCAGCCCGGATGGAAGAGTATTTGGTAAAATGGCTCATTCAGAAAGACGTGGACGTTCCGTTGCAATGAACATTTACGGAGAACAGGATCTGAAGATCTTTGAGTCCGGAGTGAAATATTTTAAATAAAAATAATCAGGCGCTTGCAAATTTTGCAGGCGCTTGTTCTGTATTTCGGCAAAAATACAAAATTATGCAGGAAATGAAAATTAAAATTGCACAAAATATAAAAATAACATTTTTTTGCAAAAAAAATCTTGTGTTATAAAGTAAAATACTTTACAATATTAAAGGACAAAAGCGTCGAAGGAGAAGAACGGTTTTGCCGTCCTTCTTTTTTGAATGATGAATGCAAATAAATCAAGAAATATGGCGCTTTAAATTTCATAATAACATTTTTTCAGGAGGTACAAAGGTATGTCATATGTTGATGAAGTACTGGAAAAAGTAGTGGCAAAGAACCCTGCTGAGCCAGAATTCCACCAGGCAGTAAAAGAAGTATTGGAATCATTGAGAGTGGTAATCGAAGCAAACGAGGAGAAATTCAGAAAAGACGCTTTGCTTGAGAGACTGGTTGAGCCTGAGAGACAGATCAAATTCCGTGTTCCATGGGTAGACGATAATGGACAGGTTCAGGTAAATACAGGTTACCGTGTACAGTTCAACAGTTCAATCGGACCATACAAAGGAGGCTTACGCCTTCATCCTTCCGTAAACCTTGGAATCATCAAATTCCTTGGATTTGAGCAGGTATTCAAGAACTCACTGACAGGTCTTCCAATCGGAGGAGGAAAAGGTGGTTCTGATTTCGACCCTAAGGGAAAATCCGACAGAGAAGTTATGGCATTCTGCCAGAGCTTTATGACAGAACTTTGCAAATATATCGGTGCTGACACTGACGTTCCGGCCGGAGATATCGGAACAGGTGCAAGAGAGATTGGATATATGTTCGGTCAGTACAAGAGAATCCGCGGAGTATACGAAGGTGTACTTACAGGTAAAGGATTAAGTTACGGTGGATCTTTAGCAAGAACAGAAGCTACAGGTTATGGACTTCTGTATTTGACAGAGGAACTTCTGAAACTCAATGGAAAAGAATTAAAAGGTATGACAGTTGCAGTATCCGGTTCCGGTAATGTTGCAATTTATGCAACACAGAAGGCTCAGGAGCTTGGAGCTAAGGTTGTTACAGTCAGCGATTCTACAGGCTGGGTGTATGATCCTGAAGGAATTGATGTTGCAGCTCTGAAAGAAATTAAAGAAGTAAAACGTGCAAGACTGACAGAATACAAGAACTATCGTCCGAACTCAGAGTATCATGAGGGACGTGGCGTATGGTCTGTAAAGGTAGATCTGGCACTTCCATGTGCAACACAGAACGAGCTTCACTTAGAGGATGCAAAACAGTTAGTAGCAAACGGTTGCGTAGCTGTATGCGAGGGTGCTAACATGCCTACTACATACGAGGCAACTGAGTATCTGCAGGAGAACGGTGTAATCTTTGCACCTGGAAAAGCAGCGAATGCCGGTGGTGTTGCTACATCTGCTCTTGAGATGTCACAGAACAGTGAGAGACTTAGCTGGACATTCGAGGAGGTTGATGCAAAACTGAAGAACATCATGGTAAATATCTGCCACAACATGGTAGATGCTGCAAAACGTTACGATATGGAAGGTAACTACGTAGCAGGAGCTAACATTGCAGGATTTGAGAAAGTTGTAGATGCTATGACAGCTCAGGGAATTGTATAAAAAACACTAAAATATTTGGAAAGTCCCGGATTTACGGGGCTTTCTTTTTTTGCATAACAGGAAATACCGTGGTGTCTACGCAACATTGACACTGAATTTTGTGATTACGGCGGAGTTGCATTTTATTTCCTGGCATCTGTCTGGTTCTTGAAAAGGAGACTGAAGTTTATAGATAAATCACAGTTCTTAAAAGCCGGTACTCAGAAGTGGCCGAAACCGAAGGAATTATAATTGGAAGATTGTACTTTAATATTTTTATTTTACGAAATTCATACAATTTTTATAATATAAAACTGGAATAATCAGACAAAAACTGTTACCATATAAAAGAAAATTGAATTCGATATTGAAAGAATGGAGGAATGATTATGGAACAGGTGAAACGGCCGAAAAAACCGTTGATGTTTTATTATACGATTGTGCTGATTATCCTGATATTATTTAACATTATTGCGATGCCTTACATAAAGGAAAAGCAGATTAAAGATGTAGATTATGGAACATTTATCTCTATGACCGAGAAAAAGGAGATAAAAAAAGTAGAATTGCAGCAACAGGATAATACAATCTTATTTACAGGAAAAGACGGGAAGACCATTTACAAAACGGCGATGGTCAATGATCCGGATCTGACGAAACGATTATATGAAGCGGATGTTTCTTTTTACGGAGAAGAAATTGATCAGTCATCTCCGATTCTGGTTAATATTTTATCCTGGGTGCTTCCAATCTTGTTTTTTGTGGCATTGGGAGAATACATGTCCAGAAAATTGATGAAGCGGGCCGGTGGAAAAAACGCCATGTCTTTCGGAATGGGAAAAAGCAGTGCGAAGATTTATGTGAAATCATCCGAGGGAATCCGTTTCCGTGATGTTGCAGGTGAAGATGAGGCGAAAGAGAATTTAAGCGAGATTGTAGAATATCTTCATAACCCGGCCAGATATAAAGAAATCGGAGCATCGATGCCGAAGGGAATTCTTCTTGTAGGACCTCCGGGAACAGGTAAGACGATGCTTGCAAAAGCAGTTGCCGGTGAGGCAAATGTTCCATTTTTCTCCATGTCCGGTTCTGAATTTGTAGAGATGTTCGTTGGTATGGGTGCATCAAAGGTGCGTGATCTGTTCCAGCAGGCAAAAGAAAAAGCACCATGTATTGTGTTTATTGATGAGATAGATGCAATCGGTAAGAAGCGGGACGGACAGATAGGTGGAAATGATGAACGTGAGCAGACCTTGAATCAGTTGCTGACAGAGATGGATGGATTTGAAGACAACACGGGCGTGATTATTCTTGCGGCAACGAACCGTCCAGAATCCCTGGATCCGGCTCTTTTAAGACCGGGACGGTTCGACAGACGTGTGCCAGTAGAACTTCCTGATCTGAAAGGAAGAGAAGATATCCTGAAGGTTCATGCAAAGAAAATAAAAGTTGGTGATAATGTAGATTATAATAAAGTGGCACGTATGGCTTCCGGAGCTTCTGGAGCGGAACTTGCTAATATTGTAAATGAAGCAGCACTTCGTGCAGTTCGTGACAACCGTAAATTTGTAACGCAGGAAGATCTGGAGGAGAGTATTGAGGTTGTTATCGCCGGATATCAGAAGAAAAATGCAATCCTGACAGATAAAGAAAAGCGTATTGTGGCATATCATGAAATCGGGCATGCACTTGTGGCTGCAAAGCAGACAAATTCTGCACCGGTTCAGAAGATTACCATTGTTCCCAGAACGTCGGGGGCTCTTGGCTATACGATGCAGGTCGAGGAAGGCAATCATTATCTGATGACAAAAGAAGAAATCCTGAATAAGATCGCGACTCTTACAGGAGGAAGGGCAGCGGAAGAAATTGTGTTTGGTTCAGTCACGACGGGAGCTTCCAATGATATTGAACAGGCAACCAAGCTTGCAAGGGCTATGATCACAAGATATGGAATGACGTGTGATTTTGATATGGTTGCAATGGAAGTGCAGACGAATCAGTATCTAGGAGGAGATTCTTCCCTGACCTGTTCGGCAGAGACGCAGACAAAGATTGATGAGAAGGTTGTGGAAGTTGTTCGAAGTGAACATGAAAAAGCAGCTGGAATATTGATGGAGAACAGAGAAAAACTGGACGATCTGGCAAGGTATCTGTATGAGAAAGAAACGATTACAGGAGAAGAATTCATGAATATTTTAAACGCCTGATCAGGAAGAGGAGTGAATACACTCAGCGAGAATGTGCAGGAGTTCGGGAAAATGTATCTATGAGGTAAAACCGGATTCCACGCACAGACTCGCTTTTTTCTTTTGAGTATCTATTGGAACACAGGTATTTACTGATGCGAGGGACGAAATAAAAGATGAAATTTTTGCAAATGTAGAAAAAATTGAAAAATTTAAAAAAGTTGTTGACGAAAGTAGAATTTTATTGTAAACTTAGGAAGCTGGTTCAAGAGAGCAGCGAATATAAATATGGCGGGATAGCTCAGTTGGCTAGAGCACGCGGTTCATACCCGCGGTGTCGCTGGTTCAAATCCAGTTCCCGCTACTTGTGTAAGAAAAGGAATTTGCAAAAGCAGATTTCTTTTTTTTGTATAAGAAATTGCATTTTCTATTATGCAAAAAAACTCTGGCTATAGTGGCCTTTCGTTGACTCTGAATATTCTCTCATGTATAATAAAAAAGGCATTGACAACGGAGAATGAAAAAAATTTTGTGGAGGAATTAAAATGCGAGTTGGTTTGGGATACGATGTTCACAAGTTAGTAGAAGGAAGAGATCTGATTATCGGAGGTGTCCAGATACCGTATGAGAAAGGTCTTTTGGGACATTCGGATGCGGATGTGCTTCTCCATGCGATTATGGATGCCCTTCTCGGAGCAGCAGCGCTTGGAGATATTGGGAAGCATTTTCCGGATACAGACTCAAAATATAAAGGAATTTCCAGTATAAAGCTTCTGGAGTATGTACGGGAGCTGATTGATGATGAGTTGTATGTGGTTGGAAATATTGATGCGACAATCATTGCACAGCGTCCGAAGATGGCACCTTATATTGAGCAGATGAAAAAAAATATTGCAGATGCCCTTGCAATTGAAGTAAGTCAGGTGAATATTAAGGCAACTACAGAGGAAGGACTTGGATTTACCGGAAGCGGAGAAGGTATTTCGGCGCAGGCAATTGCGTCACTTGAGACGATTGTGAATTACAGTTACGGTGTCGGTCCGGCAGATGTAAGTTCTGGTTGTGCAGGCAGTTGTGGCGGATGTACGGGCTGTAGTGGATGCCAGAATCCGTAGGTATCATAGTTGTGTGCTTTTGAGCCCAACATCTATATAATCTGGAATTATAAAGTAAAATGTACAGTGTGGCTGGAGGAAAGGACATATGAAAATTGAAAAGCTGGAAGTTTCACAGCATTTAGATACGAGAAAGCTTTATGAAGAGGTGTTTTCGGAAGACGAGAAAAGCTTTGTAGATTATTATTATCAGGAGAAGACAAAGGACAACATCATTTATGTTGTCCGGGAAGACGATGATATTCAGGCTATGCTGCATTTAAATCCATATACACTGATGGTTAATGGAACTGAAAAGGAATCCTATTATATTGTGGCAGTTGCAACGAGAAAGGAATACCGTGGCAGAAGGTATATGGCCGGACTTTTAAGAGAGTCTCTTTTGGATATGTACCAGGCCGGTGTAACATTTACTTATCTGATGCCGGCAGCGGAGGCTATTTATCTGCCACATGATTTCCGGACGATGTATGAACAGAATATTGAATATTATGCTCCGGAGGAGAAGCTGGCGGAAAGTATTACTGTACAGGCGGCTGAAGACAAAGATTGTGATGAAATTTCAGCCTGGGCACAGAAAAAACTGGCGAGGAAATACCAGGTTTACGCTAAGCGTGATAAGAATTATTATGAACGGTTACTGAAAGAGCTGGCATGTGAAGATGGAAAGCTTATCATCTACAGAAAAGCTGGACAGATTGTTGATGTAAGGCCATATTATGAAGAATCTAAAGAGACGGAAGAAGTGGAAAAAAAGGAAGCAAAACCGAAGATTATGATTCGGATCGTAGATGTCAGAAGAATGTTGATGTCGTTGAAGTTAAAAAGTCTTATGGCAGTCAGCTTTCAGATTACAGACCCACTGATTCCGGAGAATAACCGTTACGTTACAATGACAGGAACGGAGTTTTCAGGACTGATGCTTATGGATGGAAAGCCAGAAACCAGTGAAGGTATTCTGCCGGTCAGTGCATTGGGAGAACTTGTCTTTGGTGCAAAAACGGTAGAAGAAATCAGTAAAGAAGAAGTAGTTTCCATGTCGGGACGAATGGCATCGGAGCTTGAAAAGATTATTCCACTTTCCAGGATTTATCTGAATGAAGCAGTTTGATTCAAGTATGCTTTTTCATATTTCTGCAATAGACGAATACAGGAAACTGTGCTATGATAAAAAAGATGGCGCAGTCATCGTAAATATTGGCGGGCAAAGCATTATTTCACAAAAATATTGCCCTGCATATTTATAGATTTACTTAGGAGGAATGAGAAATGAAATTTTGTCACAAATGTGGAGCTCAGTGTGAGGACGGAGCAAAGTTCTGTAAACAGTGCGGAGCGGCTTTAGCTGATGTGAATGCGAATCAAAGCCAGCAGACATACGAAGTACCACGACAGGCTCAGTATACAAGTGCAGATACGAATAATAGTCAGAATGCATATGGAAATCAGAATAATTATGGAAACCAGAATCAATATGGCGGCCCGGCAGGCGGCATGAATCAGAGATTCCCGGGAATCCAGGAGAGAAATATTGCGATTGCAGTCATTCTTTCGATTGTAACATGCGGACTCTATGGAATTTACTGGATGATCAAGCTGAATGACGAGGTTAATCAGATCTGTGGCGATACACAGGCGACAGGTGGCGGACTTGTATTTCTGTTCACATTGATTACATGTGGAATCTATGGATGGTACTGGATGTACAAGATGGGTGAAAAATGCGATCAGATCAAGGGCGTGAATGGAAGTTCAGGAATCTTATATCTGATCCTTGGAATTTTCGGTCTCGGAATTGTAAGCTATTGTCTGATGCAGGATACAATTAATAAAGTAATTATGTAGAATCTGTGATTGACAAAATGTATTTTTTCACATATTATATATTCTAAACAGGCAAAGACCTAGAACGGAAAGAGTAACAGAATAAGAATCTGACAGAGAGAGAACGTCACCGGCTGAAAGCGTTCTTAAGAGGAATATCTGTGAAGTGCCTCCGGGAGTTGACTGGGCGAAGGATTTATCGGAATCTGGTAGTGCAGTACGTGGATACGCGTTAAGTATGAAAAGTGGAGATTGGTGTCTGCATAAGATCATAAGACAGAATCTCTAAAAGAGTGGAACCGCGGATATACTTCGTCTCTTATTATGAGAGACGAAGTTTTTTTATATATGATGCCAGGATTGTGGGAGTGCAAAGCACGGAACAATCCGTAGGCATCATAGTTGGGGCTTTTGCCCCCAACATCAATATAAATCATACAAAGAGAAAGAGGTTTATTTCTATGATGTTAAAAGATAAAACCATTCTATTAGGTGTTACCGGTGGGATTGCTGCATATAAAAGTGCCATGCTTGCCAGCCGTCTTGTAAAGACCGGTGCCTGTGTACATGTTATTATGACCCAGAATGCCACTAATTTTATTAATCCAATCACATTTGAAACGTTGACGCGCAATAAATGTATTGTAGATACTTTCGACCGCAATTTTGAATTCAAAGTAGAACACGTTGCTCTTGCTCAGAAAGCAGACGTCATCATGGTTGCTCCGGCAACTGCAAATGTAATTGCAAAACTTGCACACGGACTGGCTGATGATATGCTCACTACAACTATTCTCGCAAGCAAAGCTCCTAAGATCATTGCTCCTGCCATGAATACAGGAATGTATGAGAATCCTGTCACTCAGGATAATCTAAAGCTTCTTGAAAAATATGGCATGGAGGTCATCACTCCGGCAAACGGCTGGCTTGCCTGTGGTGATGTCGGTGCTGGAAAGATGCCGGAACCAGAAGATTTATTCGAATATATTTTAAAATGTATAGCATGTAAAAAAGACTTGCGTGGAAAAAAGGTTCTAGTCACTGCCGGTCCTACCCAGGAAGCAATCGATCCGGTGCGTTATATCACCAACCATTCCTCTGGGAAAATGGGCTATAGCCTTGCAAAAGCATGTATGCTTCGCGGTGCAGACGTGACCTTAGTCACAGGTAAAACCGCTCTTACTCCACCGCCATTTATAACGACCGTCCCTGTCATCTCTGCTAAAGATATGTACGAAGAGGTTACTGCAAGAAGTGCTGGTATGGACATGATCTTCAAGGCTGCCGCTGTTGCTGATTACCGACCAGTCCACATAGCTGATGAGAAAATCAAAAAATCGGATTCTTCCGCTTCCATCGACTTGGAACGCACAGATGATATTTTAAAATATCTCGGAGAACACAAAGCTCCTGGTCAATTCCTCTGCGGCTTCTCTATGGAAACGGAAAATATGCTGGAGAATTCCAAAAAGAAGCTGGCAAAAAAGAACCTTGACATGGTTGTTGCAAATAATCTGAAAGTAGCCGGAGCCGGATTTGAGACGGACACCAATGTTGTCACAATGATTACAGATACAGAAGTTTTGGAACTTCCAATTATGGATAAAGAAGAGGTTGCATTCCACATTATCGACCAGATTTTATCTATGCAGAACACTGACAGATAACAACCCATGAAGGCAATTTAAGCAGTCTTATTTTGAATAAATAGCATTCTTGAAAGTGAACAGGCAGTCCTTTTGGACTGCCTGTTCTGATGATGATATATAATTACTTATGGGGTTATATGTTTGGTTTCACATTATGAAATCTATTTTCATATCGTGAACCTTTCTTTACTTTGAATTATACACGAACTCATAAAAAAGTCAAGTTTTTTTGCTCTTTCTTCTATATCATGCTACAATAGATGACAGACAGTGAGGAACTCTGTTATCCCACTGTAAATAGTTTTATCTAAGGAGTATAACATTGAGTGAAAAAAATCCAATCCAGGTCTCTGACCGAATTTTCCGGACTATTGAACTGCTTGCCAGATCCGGACCTTCCGGTCTTCTTGATATCAGTAATGAACTGGAATTAAATAAAAGTACTGTCCATCGCATTTTAAATTCCTTAATTTGCATGGACTATGTAAAACAAGATCCGGATACTTCCAAGTACAGTCTTACCTTTAAGATCTGCAGTCTTTCTAATCAGGTTCTTTCACATAACAGTCTCATTGATATTGCAAGACCTTACATTCAGGATCTTGCTGAACAGACTGGCGAAACTGTTCATCTCGTACAGATGGAAGGAATCAACGCTGTATATATCGATAAAGTAGAAGCACCACATAATTCTGTTCGTATGGTATCTATGGTCGGAAAAACAATCCCTCTTTACTGTTCTGGTGTCGGTAAGGCAATTCTTGCTGATATGGATGATGACCAGATCCGTCAGATTTGGGAACAGAGCGAATTACACACTTATACAGCCAATACCGTTACTGACTACAATACCTTTTTAGAGGTCATCGGTGCAATTCGTAACAACGGATATTCCATGGATAATGAGGAGATGGAAATCGGAGTCCGGTGCATTGCTGTATCCCTTGGCTGTGTACACCACAAATTGCCATATGCTATCAGCATCTCTGCTCCAAAGGACCGCATGAAAGATAAGCAAATTACCCAATATAAAAAGCTTCTATTAAATACTAAAAAGCAGTTACTGGCTGAATTGGGACAGTAACCTTTTAATTGAACAGAGCGAATTATAAATAGCTTTTTATCATGAATCATTGTAGAGAATAAGAAATGCCAGATAACGATATATTTTCTAGAATCGTTATCTGGCAATTATTTTATTTCTTTTTAATTCAAAAACTTTCTTAATTAATTTTTAAGTTTCATACCTTAAAAATCTGTCGTACATCTCTTTTTGATTTCGCATACAACTTCATTTTGCGGTGGCACATCAGTATCTCCCTGCAGAACCCGTAACATATAATCTACAGTGTCATTACACATCTTCTCCAGATGATTGTCCACAGAAGTTAATTCCGGTTCACAGCCTACCGAAAGCTGCGAATTATTATATCCTGCAATTTCAATATCATCTGGTACTTTAAGTCCTTTCACATTCGCATACTTAAGTGCTCCAATCGCGAGTCCGTCATCCGTTGCAACAACACTGTCAAACTCCAGATTCTTATGTAAAAGAAGCATATCCCTGACATGATGAATCCTGTTCTTTGTATAGAACTTTAATTCTCCTCGAATCGGATATCCGGCATCGCGAAGAGCGGCCTCATACCCCGCCATCTTCTTCGATGCGCTGTATGAATAGGAATCACACAAGAATAAGATTTTCTTCTTTCCTCGACGGATAAATCCACTCGTCACATCATATGTTGCCTTAAAATCATCACAAAAAGAACAGTAGATATTCTTTCCTTCTACGAATCCATTGATCAGAAATACCGGTGTCTGCTTTGCAGCTTCTTTTATGTATTCCACATCTTCCGGGTGTCCTTCCCGACCTGCATAAGTAGAACTTACCAGAATAAGCGCATCAATCCGTTTCGACAGTAACATTTTCGTATGTGCCTCTTTCGCTTCCAGGTCATAACCACTGCATCCCAAAATACAGTCATATTCATACTGATGCAGACGTTCTTCAAGGAATGCCACTGCCTGTGCAATAAATGCATCCGATATATCCGGGCACAAAATCCCGATGGTCTTCATAGAATCCAGTCCAAGTCCCCTTGCAAACACATTTGGCGTATAGCCACACTGTTCCATCACATCAAGAACCTTTCTTCTGGTCTTCTCACTGACCTTTGTACTTCCATTTACCACTCTTGAAACAGTCGCAATGGACACTCCCGATAATTTTGCGACATCATAAATGTTCACTGCCATATGCAAAAACTCCTACTACGCTTCTAATTCCTATACGTCAAATTTAAAGTACTCCACTGCATTGTTGTAAGAAATTCCCTTTACAATCTTCTCCAGTGTCTTGTAATCATCCGGATATTCTCCGTTATCTACCCATCCTCCAATCAGCTCGCAAAGGATACGTCTGAAATACTCATGACGTGTGTAAGATAAGAAACTTCTGGAATCTGTAAGCATTCCTACAAAGTTACTTAAAATACCAAGATTTGCAAGTGATGTCATCTGAGCTGTCATTCCGACTTTGTGATCATTGAACCACCATGCACTACCCTGCTGGATTCTTCCAACGGTCTTCTCATTCTGGAAGCATCCGATGATTGTTCCGATAGACTCATTGTCGTTTGGATTCAGAGAGTACAGAATTGTCTTAGGAAGTGCATCTGTATCAGACAGTGCATTTAACATATCTGCCATTTCTGAAGATGGTGCATAGTTGTTGATGCAGTCGTATCCTGTATCTGGTCCAAGCTGTTTATAACGTACTACATTATTGTCACGTTTGCATCCATAATGAAGCTGCATTACCCAGTCACGTTTATTATACTCTTTTCCAACTGCAAGAATAAAGGCTGTCTTTGCTTTCAGTTCCTCTTCTTTTGTGATTTCTCCACCTGCAAGACGTTTGCTGTAGATTGCCTCGATTTCTTCCTCGGAAGCCGGTGCGTACATTACATACTCAAGAGCATGATCTGATACAGAGCAGCCTCTCTCCTGGAAATAGTCCATACGTTTTACAAGCGCCTCGATCAGAGTCTTGAAACTCTTTACTTCAATTCCACTGACTTCACTTAACTTTTTAAGGTAATCAAGATACTCTGGTTTCTCCAGATTCATAGCCTTATCTGGTCTCCATGCCGGAAGTACCTTTACATCAAATGTATCGTCTTTTGCAAGTTTCTCATGATATTCAAGAGTGTCAATCGGATCATCTGTTGTACAGATTAATTTTACATTTGACTTTTTAATGATATTTCTTACGGTCATATCATCCTGTGCAAGCTTCTCATTGCAAAGATTCCATACTTCCTCTGCTGTCTCACCGTTTAAGTATCCTTCATATCCGAAGTATCTCTTTAACTCCAGATGACTCCAGTGATACAGTGGATTACCGATCAGTTTTTCAAGAGTCTCAGCCCATTTCTGGAATTTTTCACGATCTGTAGCATCACCTGTGATATATTTCTCATCTACACCATTGGAACGCATCTGACGCCACTTGTAGTGATCTCCTCCGAGCCATACCTGTGTGATATTTTCAAACTTTCTATCTTCACAGATCTCCTGTGGGTTAATATGGCAATGATAATCTACAATCGGCATGTTCTCTGCATAATCATGATAAAGTTTTTTTGCCGCATCACTTGTTAATAGAAAATCCTCGTCCATAAATTTCTTCATTTTTCTTTCCTCCTGTGTTCTATGCTTGCATCGTCTATATTGTAAACGCTTACATTTATTACATTTTACCCCAACTACACATATGAAATCAATGGTTTTTAAGCAATCTTTTCGACAAATTTGTTATCTTGTTTTTGTGCATTTTTCCAAAAATGCTTTTTGGGCAAAATTGATTTGTCATTTTTATTGACCTAAACATCAAAATGATGTATGTTTAGTGTAAGCGCTTACACGTTTATTTTATAACAAATTCAGATGTCGAAGACATTTCTTTCATCGTGAGTTCATGATGATCAGAATTTTTAATGTCTCCTTCATCATTTACTAGTACTAACATCATTTTTTAAGAGAAAGGATTTTATCATGAAAGAATTTATCAAAATTCACCAGAATGATAACGTTGCAGTTGCACTTACTCCTTTATCTGCAAATCGTACATTAGATGTGGACGGTACAGAGGTTACTCTCCGTGAGGACATTCCCCAGGGACACAAGTTTGCTCTGACTGATATTCCTGCTGATGCTCAGGTTATCAAGTATGGCTGTCCAATCGGTATTGCAAAGGAGAACATCAGCTGCGGAAGCTGGATTCACACACATAATATTCGGACTGGACTTGGAGATCTGCTTACTTACACCTATGATCGTTCTGTTACAGAACTTACCCCGACAGCTCCTCGCACTTTCAGAGGATACCGCAGACCGAACGGAAAAGTCGGCATCCGTAATGAAATCTGGATTATTCCGACTGTAGGCTGTGTAAATAACGTTGCTACTGCGATCGAACGCAAGGCTCAGAAGTATGTACAGAGATCTGTAGAAGGAATTTTTGCATTCCCACATCCTTATGGATGCTCCCAGATGGGAGATGATCAGGAGAATACCCGCAAGATTCTGTCTGATCTGATCAATCATCCGAATGCCGGCGGTGTCCTTGTTCTTGGACTCGGCTGCGAGAACAGTAATATTGATGTACTGAAGAATTACATCGGCAACTATGATCCGAAACGTGTCCGTTTCCTTGTTGCTCAGGAAAGTGAAGATGAGATTGCTGATGCACTTAACATTCTCGAAGATCTGTCCGCTTATGTTGGAAGCTTTGAACGTGAAGACATTGACTGCAGCGAACTGGTCATTGGTATGAAATGCGGTGGCTCTGACGGACTTTCCGGTATCACAGCCAACCCGGTCGTAGGAGCATTTTCCGATCTTCTCATCTCCAAAGGCGGAAGTACTGTTCTTACAGAAGTACCTGAGATGTTCGGTGCTGAGACTCAGCTAATGAACCGTTGTGAAGACGAAGTATTATTTGAAAAGACAGTTGATCTGATTAATAACTTTAAACAATATTTCCAGAGTCACAATCAGACAATTTATGAAAACCCGTCTCCTGGAAATAAAAAAGGTGGTATCTCCACTCTTGAGGACAAGTCTCTTGGCTGTACTCAGAAATCCGGAAGCGCACCGGTCATGGACGTACTGTCTTATGCAGAACAGGTTAAGACAAAAGGTCTGAACCTCTTAAGTGCTCCTGGAAATGACCTGGTTGCTTCTACTGCACTGGCTGCTTCTGGTGCACATATTGTACTGTTTACTACAGGTCGTGGAACACCATTCGCATGTCCTGTACCGACTATGAAGATTTCTACCAATTCTTCATTAAATAACAGAAAACAGAATTGGATCGACTTTAACTGTGGAACCCTGGTAGAAGGGGATACTCTTCCTGAACTGGCAGAAAAACTGTTCGATGAAGTTATCGCAGTTGCTTCCGGTAAAGAAGTAAAATCCGAAATCGCCGGATTCCACGATATGGCAATCTTTAAACAGGGTGTAACATTGTAAAAATCATATCTCATTAATTTAAGAAAGGAAGAAACTCAATCATGGAAACATTAAATTACGAAGTTCTTAAGAAATCAGGTTATAACGGATATATCAAAGAATCCGCCCCAGAGAAAGTTATGCAGTTCGGAGAAGGAAACTTCCTTCGTGCATTTGTAGATTATTTCTTTGACTGTGCAAATGAAAAAGCGGATTGGAACGGAAAAGTTGTATTAGTTCAGCCAATCGCACAGGGACTTACAAAACTCATCAACGACCAGGAAGGACTTTACACACTGTACCTTCGCGGAAGTGAAAAAGGGGAGAAAGTTGACTTAAAACGTGTCATCTCTTCTGTAAGCAGATGTATCAATCCATATGATGATTTCGACGCAGTTCTTGAGCTTGCCAAGAGTGACGACCTTGAGTATATCGTATCCAACACAACAGAAGCCGGTATCGTACACGAGTCAGAAAGCAAATTTGACCAGTGTCCTCCAATCAGCTTCCCTGCCAAACTGACACGTGTACTTTATGAGCGTTACAAAGCGGGTAAAGATGGAGTTGTAGTTTTAAGCTGTGAGCTGATCGACAACAATGGTAAAGAACTCCAGAAATGTGTCAACGAGTACATTGATGACTGGGGACTTGAAGAAGAATTCAAAACATGGATCAATGAGAAGAACACATTCTGTTCTACACTGGTAGACCGTATCGTTCCAGGACGTGTACGTGATGCTGAAGAAGTTAAGAAAATGGAAGAAGCAAATGGATATCACGATGAATTGATTGATGTCGGCGAGATCTTTGGTGTATGGATCATCGAAGGACCTGCAGGTCTTGAAGATAAGCTTCCATTCAAGAAAGCCGGTTTAAATGTACATGTTGTAGAGGATGTTACTCCATACAAGAAGAGAAAAGTTCGTATCCTGAACGGTGCTCATACAGGTTTCGTTCTTGGTGCTTACCTGTCTGGACAGGACATCGTTCGTGACTGCATGCACAACGAAACGATCAAAGGCTTCATGAACAAAATGCTTTATGATGAGATTATCCCTACGCTTCCACTGGACAAGCAGGATCTGCTTGACTTTGCAGCTGCTGTATCAGACAGATTTAACAACCCATTTGTAAATCATGAGCTTATGAGCATTTCTCTGAACTCAACATCTAAGTGGAAAGCTCGTAACATGCCTTCATTCCTTGAGTATATCAACGAAAAAGGTGAGATTCCTACTTGCCTGGCAATGAGCCTTGCAGCTTACATTGCATTCTACTCAAATGATATTCAGAGACGTGAAGATGCAGCTTTGGTATGCAAGAGACCAAAAGGAAATGAGTACAAAGTACAGGACGATGCATGGGCACTTGACTTCTACTATGCACACAAAGATGACAGTGCAGAAGAACTCGTAAAAGCTGTACTTTCCAACAAAGATATGTGGGATCAGGATTTGACAGAAATCAAAGGACTGGAAGAACTGATTGTCGCTGATCTCAAGAAAATCCGCGAAGAAGGTGCAGAAGCAGCTTACGCTTCCTGCCTGTAAAATAGATATAGCTAATAATTTTAGCCGATAACTTTATATAGTTATCCCCCTGAAGAAAGGGTGTTTCAGATACGGTCACAATATGACCACTGAAACACCCTTTCACTTTATAAAAATCCTTGCGCATATCAATTTTCTAAGATAGTTCATACTCCCTCAACCCATACAAAATCAGTCTATAAATTCCAACCTACCTTCTTCATCCATCCTTAGAAAACCTTGTGAATACTGATTCTCTAAGATAGTTCACACGACTTCAGTGCAATGAAAATGAGACATAAGAAAAGTGCACGTCTCTGCGTACACTTTTCTCGTCTTATATGGCTCATTGAAATGTTCTGCACTGGGAGTGTGAATCTACTTAGAGAATCAGTATCTCCAGGGATTTCTAAATCAGCTCAGCCTTAATCTTCTCAATCATCTCCGCATATTCTTCATCACTTAAGAATTTCTTTCCCGGATTCATCTCGAATGTTCCACCCCACTCATACTCATCCGTATACTTTGGTACAAGATGGAAATGCAGATGATGTCCTGTATCTCCATATGCGCCATAGTTTACTTTTGCAGGTTTGAAGATTTTGTGGATTGCCTCAGATACCTTTGCAATCTCCTCTAAGTATGCTGCTCTCTCTTGTGGTGTCAGCTCCAGAATCTCACTGACATGTTTCTTATGAGCAACTACAACTCTTCCCGGATGGCTCTGCTCTTTAAAAAGATATACTTTAGAGTTTTCCAGTTCACAAATCTTAATTCCAAATTTTGCTAATAATTCTCCCTCTACACAATATGCACAATTCTGATCTACCATTTTATTTTCTCCTTTCACGTTGTTTTGAAAATATTTTTATTTCTAATTTAACTAAATCGTTTCCTAAGTATTCTTTACATTTATGTAATGTTTTCAAACTTTCATTTATAATAAAAGCTTTCACCTTATAAATTATAAATTCTAAATGCCTATTACCATTACCTGCAAAGCATCACCACAAGCGGTATTGTTACCAGACTTGCCAGTGTAATAATAAATACACCCTGCGCCGCATAATCAGCTTCTGTTGAACCGAAGCTTTCTGCCATAATCGGAATACTCGCCATACTCGGAAGTGCAATAATCAGCGTCCAGATATTTCTCGCAAGATCATTCACGCCAAGCCACGTCATCACACGAAATATGACAACCGGCATAACTATCAGCTTAATGATTATGACAAATACAACTGGCCATGCTTTCTTTAATGATCCTGATTCCATCAGTGCAATCGTTCCTCCAATATACAAAAGTGCCAGTGGCTTTGCACAGCTTCCTATTGTATCAAAGCTTCGAAGAATCAGTAAATCTGATGGCACTTTCAAAATCATCAACACCAACCCGATCAGCACTCCTACTATAACAGGATTAGACAGCTTCTTTATGATCAGCTTCAAGGATAATTCCTGTCCTCCTTCTGATTTAGAAGTGAGCAATACTCCTTCTGTCCAGAGGAACAGATTATCTATTACAACGCAGAAAGAAAATGCTACTACTGCAACCGGATCAAATATCTCTTTTACAAGAGGCAGCCCAAAGAACGCCATATTTCCGAAAAGACATTGGGCAGTAAAGATTTTTCTTTTATCTCCCCGGAAATGTAATAACGTTCCTGTTAGGAATCCAGCTCCTGTAAGCAGCGGATATGTAATCAGTGCATAGGGAATTACAGATTTTGCAATATCCCATGCATTTTCCTCCTGCACTGCTGACGGAAATACTGCAATCAGCATCAACGGACAGATAACGCCCATAAGCAGACTGCTTAACCCATGAATGACTTCGGCTTTCAAAAGCCCCAATTTTGCTCCTATAAATCCACATCCGAGAATGACAAAAAACATAATCATTTGACTAATCAACGTATTCATGTCTATAGACATTATTTTGTTTCCTCCATTCTCTCATTTCAATTTTATATCCATGATATGAAACTCTAATTCAATTCATGGTCTACATTATGTATATTTTTTAATTTGTATGTTTCATCAAAAATCCCAATACAACACTGTCATATGGCTCGGGATATTCCCACTGATGTACATGTCCGCCTTCCGGTGCAAGATAGAATTCTGCCTGTGGAATTCCATGTACTAATTCCACGGTCTTCTCTATATTCATGAACAAATCCTTTGCCCCTGCAGCAATCAATACTGGCATTTTCAGCTCATGCAGCCTGTCTGCTGTATTGTGGCTAAGGCATGCCCCACACTGTGCCTTATAGGCATATACAGGCATTGGATAAGGGTACGCTGCATCTTCTTCAATAGATTTCTCAATCTTCTCTGGATGATGTATCTGCGTGTATTGCCCATAGGTCATCCAAAGATTCAACTGCTTTAATACTGCCGGATCTGTATCTTCTTTCAGCTCACAGATTAGATTTAAAGCCTTTTTAAATGCCGGACTTACACTTGCAAATGTACTTGTCAAAATCAGACTCAGAACTCTGTCCGGAACTTTCAGTGCCACCTGCTGTGCAATGGCACCTCCCATAGAGACACCCATAACATGGGCTTTTTTGATATCTAATGTATCCATGATACCGATGATATCGTCTGCCATCTGCTTTGTTGTATAACTCTCTGCTTCCGGTTTGTCGCTTAATCCTGCTCCTCTGTTATCCGGAACAATACACCAAAACCATTTACTTAATAGCTCATAGTTATGCTTCCATTTATCTCCCGGTGCTCCAAGTCCCATAATCATCATAATAGGGACACCGCTTCCAAATGTCTGTACATGAAATTTCAATCCATTTACATGGACATCCATACATTCTTTTTTCTGATTCATTTTATGAACCTGCACTTTCTGCTTTTTCTACTCTTAACCGACCTTTGAATATTCCTTTTGGCTAGTCGCGCTCCTTACGTGGTGTCTTGCCATCATAAATGTACATCTTACGGCTATCGCACTCTGGAAGATCCTTTCTCATGCGGTCAAATACCGGCTCATAGTCCAGATCCTGAATCGGCAGGTCTACACGCACATTGTTCAGTGCTGACAGGCACATTCCTTCCAGAATTTCATATCCGTGATATGCTGTATCAATGTTGCAGCTGTGAACTTTTGAATCATCCTCCATCCACTCTGCAAACTCTGTATAGTAAGGTGTCTGAATCGGAATCTGCTGATGATTTCTCCAGCCTGGATCCTTTCCTTCTATCAGACGACCATTTGTAGCCTTTGTGCATGCTCCCCAGAACCCGTCTGTCTCAGCATATACATAACCTTCTTTACCATAAACAGTCAGACGATTATCACTGCTTCCATACTCCGGTGGGTTGTGAGCCTCTGCAAGATATCCACACTCTACATAAGCATGTACTCCATTTTCCAGTTCCATAGTACCAAGCAGGTAATCTGGTGCCGGATGGTTATCATCCAGACAAATCGGACCGTGTACATGTCCACATACCCATTTTGCACGATGTCCGCCATTCGCCCAGAGAATATAGTCTACATAGTGTGTTCCAAGCTGGCTGAACCAGGCCTGACACTCTACATGTATTTTTGTGATCTCGCCAATTTCGCCGTCCTCAATACGTTTCTTTAGTGTCTGCATCTGGGACAGATATTTCTGCTGATGACAAACAACTGCTTTGATTCCGTTATCATGGCACAACTTTACAATTTTCTTTGCCTCCTGGAGACTCTCAGCCATCGGTTTTTCAAAGGAAATTCCTTTTACACCGTATTTTACTGCCAGTTGAATGACAGAAAGCCGGAGATCTGGATATGTAACAAATACAAATATTTCCGGTCTTGTCTCCTTTAACATCTCTTCTGCATCCGTAAAAAGTGGTACATCGTCCAGATGGTATTCCTCAGCAACTGCTTTCATCTTAGGCTCATCAATATCGCAAAGGCCTACTACTTTATAATAATCTGGATTTTCCAGAAGCCCGTGAAGATGAATCTTACCACGGACTCCGAGACCCATTACCGCAACTGTATGCATACTCATAGTCTCTTTTCCTCCTGAGAAAAAACTTTTTTGTATCTTTACTGAAATATCTCTTCTTCCAGCAAAGTCTGCTTCTGTCTGATTGCTTACCTGTGAATCTGCCGGCACATATATTTTCCGTCCTCAGCAACAACCCCGTCACTGTCTGTCTCTGCACGCGGGCTTTCATCTTCCACCATAATCCAGCCAAGGTATCCTGTCTCTGCCAGATATTGGATAATTGCAGGATAGTCAATCTTTCCTTCTCCCATAACAGCCCATTCATTCTGAGCAATACGGTCTTTAAAATGTACGTGGCGGATCAGATCTCTGTGTGCTTTCATCTGTTCAATTGCACTCATACCACCATTCTCAATATGTCCTACGTCCGGAGCCCAGCCAATAGCAGTCGGCTGAATCAACTCAAACATGGCTTCATAGTCTTCTTCTGTACGAAACAACGAATTCTTTGCACTGTTCGGATGGAAACAACATACGATTCCTGCCTCTGCTGCCTTAGCCGCTACAGATGCCATGCAGTTGATCAGACATTTTCTTCTTTCTGCCAATGCTTCACCTTCTCCTCTAGGTACATTTCCTGCATGATGACTCAGCATAATCTTGGCATTTGGAAAATGTTTCACGAATTCAATTGCTTCACGGCTTAACGCTGCTTCTTCCACATTCTCCTCCATACCATTCCAATCCTGATGAAGAACAAGTGCCGCAAATTCCATGTTATATTTCTCAAGCTGTTTTTTCACACCTTCCGGGTCATGGAACCATGTTCCAAGCATGTCGATTTCGCACTCAATGCTCTGAAATCCTGCCTCTGCTGCCACTTTAAGCATTCTCGGCAACTGACCAAAATGCTTTCCCATCTTCCATGGATAGGACTGACAGCCAAATTTTAAATTATACACTTCTTCCGACCTCCTTTATAATTTTCTATAAATGTCCAAATCAAACTTATTGTATAAAATACACATAAATGCATAAATATTCTCATTTATTGCAAAATTATCTGGCTTTTTTATAAAAAAAAGCTCTCAACACATAATCTCGCATAATTATGTCGTAGAGAGCCTGTTTTATTGTCGCGATGCAGCTAATGCATTACGTAAGATACTATACTAAAGCTTTGATAGCAGCAATCTGATCCTCATTCAAATCTAAGATATCGCTGTTGTCCATGGATGTGTTGGAGTCCTCAATCAGGATCATCTTTGTATCCTTGCATGTTACTGTGTTATGCCACAATGTAGCCGGGATATTGTAAACCTTATTTGGCTCCATCTTAACTGCCTTGATATCAAGACCGCCTTCTACTTCATTTGCGTAGATCAGTGTGCAAGATCCGGCAACAAGTACGAAAAGCTCATCAGTCTTGTTGTGACGCTCCAGATTGTTGATTCCTGTGATGTCGTTAGCTGGTTTCCAGTTTTTGATACCAACTGTCCATTTCTCGTTCTCGAATACTCTCTGCATTCCTTCTCCGTCAAATGAATAATTTAAAATTTCCATGATTCTTATCTCCCTTTTATATAATAAAATGAATTTGATCAGATTCTTATGCTAATGTTGCTTTGCATTTTTCAACAATGTTCTCAGCCGTAAGTCCATAAGCTGCAAACAGTTCAGCTGGTTTACCGGATTTTCCGAATTTATCCTGGATACCAACTCTTTCGAATTTAGCTCCGGCATGTCCTGCAAGGACTTCTGCTACAGCAGATCCAAGTCCACCAATCACAGAATGCTCCTCAGCTGTTACGATACCTTTGCATTTCTCGTTCATAGCAAGGATTGTCTCAGCATCAATAGGTTTTACTGTGTGCATATTAACAACTGCTGCAGAAATTCCTTCTGCCTCAAGCATCTCAGCTGCTTTTAATGCGATCGGTACCATAAGTCCCATTGTGATGATGCAAACATCGTTACCATCTTTTAAGATATTAGCTTTTCCCGGGATAAATGGTGTATCCTCTGTTGTGATATCCTCACAAACAGGTCTTGCAACACGGATGTAAACTGGTCCGTCAATCTCTGCTGCTGCAAATACGGCTTTCTCCATCTCTGTAGGATCACATGGTACAAATACTGTCATGTTCGGCATCTCTCTCATAAGAGCAACGTCCTCGATAGACTGATGACTTCCTCCGTCCTCTCCTACTGAAAGTCCGGAATGAGATAATCCAAATTTAACATTTGTGTTTGTGTATGCAATAGAGTTACGAATGATCTCATAAGCTCTTCCTGCTCCGAAAAGAGCAAATGTGCTTGCAAATGGAATGTATCCTGTATGAGCAAATCCAGCTGCCATACCCATCATATTACACTCTGCAATTCCTGCGTTAAAGAAACGATCTGGAAATGCCTCAGCAAATGTAGCTGACATTGTTGCGTGTGCAAGGTCTGCATCTAATGCAACGATTTTATCGTTCTTCTGTCCTAATTTAACTAATGCTTCTCCGTAAGCAACTCTTAATGATTTTCCCATCTTCTTACGCCTCCAATTCTTTCATAGCTGTCTCGAACTCTTCTGGTTTCAACGGTCTTCCGTGCCATCCTACCTGGTTCTCCATGAAGGATACACCTTTACCTTTGATTGTGTGGCAGCAAATGAATTTTGGCTTACCAGATACTGGAGCCTCAATTGCTTTGTCGATTTCTTCGATGTTATGTCCATCTACTTCAAAGCATTCGAAACCGAAGGCTTTAAACTTCTCAACGATGTTTCCAAGTCCCATAACCTGATCGTTAGTTCCATCAATCTGAAGTCCGTTATAGTCAAGTAAAACGCAAAGGTTATCAAGTTTGTAATGAGCTGCTGCCATAGCTGCCTCCCATACAATACCTTCCTGACACTCGCCATCACCAACTACTGCATATACTTTGTAGTCGGCTTTTGCATGCTTAGCTGCAAGAGCAAGTCCTGTTGCCAGAGACATTCCCTGTCCAAGAGATCCTGTGTTCATATCAACACCTGGAGTCTTGTTGCAGTCCGGATGTCCCTGAAGATGGCTGTCAATCTGACGAAGGTGTGCCAGATCCTCTTTCGGGAAATATCCCAGATCTGCCAGGATTGCATATAATGTAGGACAAGCATGTCCCTTACTTAATACGAGACGGTCTCTGTCTGCTTTTTTAGGATCCTTTGGATCAAGATTCTTCATCTCATCATAGTAGAGAGCCATAAGAATCTCAACACATGATAATGATCCGCCCGGATGACCTGACTGGCAGGCAAATAAACTCTTCAATATCTCTTGGCGCAATTCCTTTGCTTTTTTCTCGTAATTCATTTTTCTTCCTCCTTATATTAACCTTTAACAGCTCCTGCTGTTAATCCCTCAACTAATCTCTTCTGTGCAAAGAAGAACATGATACATACTGGAATAATCGTAATAATTCCACCTGCTGTTAACAGACCCCAGTCAACTCCAAGCTGACCGATCAGACTCTTCAGTGCTACAGGTATTGTTCTTGTCGCATTGTTCGTAAACATTACCGCAAATGTATACTCGTTCCATGATGTCATGAAGATATATACACCGGTGGCAACAAGGCAAGGACCTAATATAGGTAAAATGATCTTGAAAAATGCCATCCTTCTATTACATCCATCAACCAATGCTGCTTCTTCAAGTGATAGTGGCAAGTCATTAAAAAATCCATTCAGCAACCATACAGAAAATGGAAGTGTGAACGTTGTATATGCGAGTACAAGAGCCCATGGAGTATAAAGTAACCCCAGATTTCTCATTATAGAGTATAATGGGATTAAAAGCAATACCGTAGGGAACATATTATTGCTTAAAAACAATGCCATCATTGCTCTACGTCCTGCAAATCTGTATCTTGAAAACGCATATGATGCTAATGTTGATGCTGTCAGAGAAACAACTGTTGTTACTGCCGCAACAATAAAGCTATTCTTCATGGCAGCCAGGAAATTTACTGTTGTAGTAAACAGTTTCGTGTAGTTCTCCCATTGAACTTGTCTTGGCCAGTATGTAACTGCTCCGTATAACTCTGTGTCCGGTTTTATAGATGTAATAAATGTCCAATAAAACGGGAACAGGATGAAAAGTAATATTACGATCAGTGGAAGATATAATGTTAAAAATCTCTTAAAGAATGATTCCCTCTTCATACTACTTATCCTCCTCTCTAAATGTAAAGATCAAATACGGAACTGCAACCAGACAAAGTACAAGTGCAAGCAAGATCGCCATTGCTGATGAGTATCCTAAGTTCAATGCCTGAGCTTTATTAAATACATATACACTCAGTGTCTGTGTTGCATAAGCCGGTCCACCTTCCGTCATGTTGAAGATAACATCGACTGAGTTTGCAACCCAGATAATTCTCAGAAGTCCTGTGATAAAGATTGTATTCTTAATACTTGGAATTGTAATCTTAAATAACTTCTGGAATCCTGTCGCGCCATCCATATCGGCTGCTTCGTAAAGTTCTCCTGGAATCCCCTGCAGTCCTGCAAGGATCATCAGTGCAAAGAATGGAATTCCCTGCCAGATAATCGTTACTACAACTGCCGGAAATGCTGTATTCGTCTGTGCTAAAAATGGTATGCTCTTATTAATTATGTGCAATTTCTGAAGAATGTCATTGAGTACACCATAGTTACCGTCATACATCCATCTCCACATAAGACCGATCAAAATACCAGGTGTGACCCATGGAATCAGGCTGACTGCACGGACAACACCGCGGCCTCTGAACTTCTTGTTAAGAAGCAACGCCAGTATAAAACCAAATACAAACTGAAATCCAACGCCAAATACCACCCAGAGAATCGTCTTCCAAAGTGCTTTCCAGAACAGCTCATCTTTAAATGCCGCGATGTAATTTGCAAGTCCGACAAACGCAATGTCATTCGGTCTTCTCAAATCATAACTCTGGAAACTCATTCCAATCGCATTAATAACCGGAATGAATACTACGCACAAAATGATAATCAGAGCAGGTGCTACCAATAAATATGGATAGATACTTTTCTTTTTTACCATCGTGTTCTTTCCCTTTCAATCATACTGCCCTGCCAGTTGCCTGACAAGGCAGTTTCATAAATCAATTATTATCTAGTTGTTACAAAATCTAGTTCCTACTCATTAAGAGCTTTGTCCAGCTTATCCATACACTCTTTAGCTGTAATCTCGCCTGTCAGAGCCTGAGAAATTGTTGCCGGCCAGTTTGTGATCCACTCAGTTGTTGTATCTTTTACTGGAACTGTACCCGCGATATCAACACCTTCCATAGATACTTTCATGAATTTGTCATTCTGGAAGTAATCTTCCTGCTGAACAGTCTGGCTTACTGGAACCTGTCCTGTTCCTTCACACCACATTTCCTGTCCTTCTTCTGTTGCAAGATATTTCATCCACTCAAATGCTGCTGCTTTGTTCTCGCAAGAATCGAACATTACAGTCTCTGTATCTCCCATGGATGTCCACTGTCCTTTTCCTTTTGGAATGATGAATGCATCAACATCATCACCAAGTTCTTCTACCATACCTTTAGAAGATCCGATATGATGTATGAACATAGCTGTCTTTCCAGACTTGAAGTTAGCAACTGTCTCGTTGAATCCATCGTTCGTAGCTGACTCCGGAACATATCCGTTCTTATACAGATCAATGAAATCCTGCATACCCTGTACAGATGCATCAGATGTCAGATCATCGAAGCTTCCGCCTTCACCATAGATGAAGCTTCCCCATGGCTCCTGTCCACCGGAAGCACCACGCATACCAAATCCGTATACATCTGTCTTTCCATCTCCGTTAGTATCCATTGTACATTTCTTGATGTCCTCAAGGAACTCATCGTATGTCTTAGGTGTCTCTGTGATACCAGCCTCTTTGAAGATTGATGGTCTGTAGTATACATAGAGTACCTGAATGTTCCATGGCATCAGATAAAGTGAATCGTCAGATCCGCCCGCCTTTTTCATTACATTGTAGATGTTGTCAGAAATGTCATCTTTCTTATCCCATGCATCAACATAAGGTGTTAAATCTGCAAGCAGGTTGTTGTTTGTGAACATCGGTGTTGCGGAAAGCTTAAAGGTTGCTACATCCGGTGCTCCACCACCCATAGCTGCGTTGAACAGTGTGTTGGAATATCCTCCACCATCCCAAGGAACTTCTTCACCTTCAACAGTGATTCCGTACTCATTCTCCTCGTTGAACTTCTTGATGATGTCCTGCATCAGGGAAGAATAATCTGTGTTATCTGCCCAATACTGGAACTTGATTGTGCACTCTTTGATATCATCGGTTGACTGAGCTTCTTCTTTTTTGTCTGAGCTTCCACTATTGGATTTAGATCCGCAAGCTGTCATTCCGAGTACCATAGTTGCTGTCAGTAATACTGCTAATAACCTCTTTTTCATTGCTTGTCCTCACTTTCTATATTTTGTTGTAACTAGGATCTCTGACTGATAACCTGTGCTTTCCTGACCCCCCTGTTTCAGCCATCTTCCTAACGCAACGAAGAACTTTTCGAACTGAAATGCCTTGCGAATTGTAAACGCTTACATTTTAATTTTAAAAAAAATCGTAAGGCATTTACCGTCCTTGTAAGCTCTTACATTTGATAGTTCAATTATATCCTTTTGACACTTTCCCGTCAATGAAAGAAAGTACCAAAATAGGGAAAGCTCTTTTGTTACATTTCACTAAGAGTACATTGTATACTCCTACACTTCCTCACGAGTTTCACAAAAAGCACGCATAGAACTGACCACCATTCGATAGATAAAGTCTGCTGCGAACTCTGGTGTACAGGACTTTTTATCGGCAAGCCAGGTCTTTACAAATCCAAGACAGCCATTCAGACAATATGCATAAAAATAATCCATTTGATCACTTTTTTCCGGAAACATCTGCTCTAACACTTTCCTGCTGTTTCTTGCCAGAATAACTTCCACTTTCTGAATAAATCGCATATCTCCGTAAGGTCCGACCAAAGCAGAAACAATCTCTCGATTGTTGTCTAACACTTGAAATATGTCCTGAAGAAAATAAAATCCATTATCCTCTCGCTTTTCAATTGGATGCTCTCTGATTGCACGTTCCATCTCCTCTGCCAGATCATTCTCAATCTCATACAACAGCCCTGATATATCTGGATAATGCAAATAAAAAGTAGATCTGTTAATATCTACCTGATCTACCAATTCTTTTACTGTAATCTCACCTACACTTTTCTCCTTCATAAGCATGGCGAGCCCATTTCTAAGCTGGGTCTTTGTCTTGCGGACCCGACGGTCTGTCTTCTTCTGCATATGTTTCCTGCTCTTTCTTTCATTATAATGTTAAATTTTTATAACATATTGATATAATGCAACATTTTTAATATTTTCTGTCTATTAATCAGCACTTTTTAACCTTTTAACGGTTGTAAATCACTTTCTTCCTTAATATAATACTTTTTGATAAGATAATCAACATCGTATCTATTACTAGAAAAATATTTACACAAAAGGAGCATTTTACTTATGAGGAACGCATTTCGGATTTTCCGCCGGGACATGAAACGTCTGCTTCGCAGTCCTGCTGCCGTGCTGGTCATGATCGGCGTATGTATTATCCCCTCTCTGTATGCCTGGTTCAATATTGCAGCCAATATCGACCCATACAGCAACACCTCTGGCATTAAAGTAGCCGTTGCCAATAACGACAAAGATGCAACAAGCAATGATCTTACAATCAATGCCGGGAATGAAATTATTAAAAATTTAAAAGAAAATGATCAACTCGGATGGACTTTTACGGATGAAGAAAATGCTGTTGAAGGAGTCAAATCCGGAAAATATTACGCGGCAATCGTAATTCCGGAAGATTTTAGCAGTTCTCTTCTGAGTATCCTCTCCGGCAAGATGGAGACTCCGAAACTGGATTATTATCTTAATGAAAAAATCAATGCAATTGCACCAAAAATCACAGACAGTGGTGCCAGCACAATCCAGCTTCAAATCAACAATACCTTTTCATCCATTGCATCTGAATCGGTTTCAAATGTATTAAAGCAGTCTGTTACTGACCTGGCCGGTACTATCGATACTGTCAATTCTGATCTTGTGTCAATGCTTGACAAAGTAAATGATAATATTGCCGAGTACCAAAAGATTCTGGATTCCTTCAATTCCAGTGTCGGTGGTACACAGACTTTAATCGATAACGCAAAAAGTGCCACTTCTGCTTTAGGCGACGCAGCAACTTCCGGTGCAAATGCACTTTCCGATGCAGACAGCGTATTAAAGGAGACACGAACAGCTACCGGAGACTTCACTTCCGCATTATCCCAGTCTATTTCAAATGGTCTGAGTATTATTGAACAGGCTTATGGCCAGGCTTCTGAAGGATTCGGCAAGCTGTCTGGCCAGGCTTCTGATATTAATCAGAAAGTGGGAAATGCTTTGAATAATGCCCAGGAAGTCAATACCAAAAACGGTGAAATTATTGCAACACTGCAACAGCTTGCTTCACAATTACCGGCACAGTCCGATACAATCAACTCTGCTCTCGCAAAACTTTCTGAGCAGAACCAGAGCAATCAACAGTTGATCAGCAGCCTGACTGCCGGAAACGATGGTATTAGCAACGCACTTTCCACAACAACCAATACACTTTCACAGTTGGAAACAATCAACAAAGCAAACTTAAATGGTATTCAGAGTCTTCGCACTTCTCTCGATGAAAATGTATTTCCACAGTTGAATCAGACTATGGATATTTTTTCCAGTCTGACAGGTGAACTGAACGGAATACTGAACGGTGTACCTGCTACCACTGAGCAGTTAAATAGTATTCTGACACAGCTTGGCACAAGCCTCACAGAACTAAACAACGTACTGAATGGAACACAGTCTTCTCTGAATGCCGTAATCAACCGACTGGACAACGTCCGTACCGACATCAATGCGATTACAAGTTCTGAGACATTCCAGAAGCTTACCTCTTTGGAAGGCATTGATTCCGATACGATTGCTGAATTCGTATCATCTCCGGTAAATGTGGATACAGAAACTTACTATTCTGTTAAAAACTACGGTTCTTCCATGACACCATTCTATTCGAACCTGGCAATCTGGGTTGGAGGAATCGTCCTGATTGCTATCTTCAAAATGGAAGTGGACCGTGACAGATCCATGCGTTCTTACAGTGCCACAAATATGTATTTTGGGCGCTGGCTTTTATACATGCTGCTAGGTCTTGTCCAGGGACTGATCGTATGTGTCGGAGATGTATTTCTTCCAGGCGTTCAGTGCCGTCACCCATTTGCGCTGGTACTGACCGGGCTTGTATGCTCCTTTGTATATGTCAACATTATTTATGCTCTGTCACTGACATTTAAGCATATTGGAAAAGCGTTATGTGTAATCTTTGTCATTCTTCAGATTCCAGGATCTTCCGGAACCTATCCGATTGAAATGACACCGGTATTTTTCCAGAAAATACACCCGCTTCTTCCATTCACTTATGGAGTTGCTGCGATGCGTGAAGCAATTGCAGGCATGTATGGAAGTGTTTATATCCACAACCTTTTAATCTTGCTCTGCTACGTTCCGATTGCACTTTTAATCGGACTGGGAATAAGACCTCTTCTGGCAGGACTGAACCGCCTGTTCGACCTGAAGCTGTCTGAAACAGAATTTATGGTCTGCGAAGAACCAGATGATCAATTAAGCAGGAGCGCTCAGTTGTCTATGCTTTTAAAAGCCTCTCTTTCACAAGACGACTTACGTACACAGACCGCTGAGAAAGCTCAGAATTTTGAACAGAATTATCGGAAAATGATTCGCTATGGTTTCCTTGCGATCACTATTATTCCGTTAATCTTCCTGATACTGATGTTCAGTCTGGAATCGAAAATTGTATTTTTGGTTCTTTGGATCATATCTATCATCGCCATCGCAACATGGCTTATTATTGTAGAATTCATTCACACAAGACTCGCCGAGCAACAACAGCTGGCTGGTATGTCTTTTGATGAGATGGTGAAAAAATTCCATGGAAAGGAGGAGGAATAATCATGAAAAATATTCTTCGCATTTTTAAGTATGATTTAAAGAAAATCCATAAAAATGTCATTGCCATGATCGTTATTATGGGAATCACTGTTATTCCGACTCTTTACGCGTGGTTCAATATCGCTGCAAGCTGGGATCCATACGGAAATACAGGAAACTTAAAAGTTGCTGTAGCAAGCTCTGATGAAGGTTATAGCGGTGAACTTCTCTCAGTAAACCTTAACCTTGGAGATCAGGTTCTTACAACTCTTAGAGGTAACTCGCAGCTTGACTGGACATTTACAAGTGCTAAGAAAGCGAAAGAAGGAGTAAAATCCGGAAAATATTATGCGGCAATCGTAATCCCAAAAGATTTCAGTAAAGACATGATGAGTATTTTCACATCCAATGTAACACATCCTGAAATCAAATATTATATCAATGAAAAGGAAAACGCAATTGCCCCGAAAGTCACCGTAAAAGGCGCAAATGCCGTACAGCAGCAAATTAATGATACATTTGTACAGACGGTATCCCAGACCGCATTAGAAGCCTTTCAGCTTGTTAATAACGTTGCTGACGAGACCGATGATCAGACAATCGCCGACAACCTCTCAGCCGCACTGGCGCAGATTTCAACAGACTTATCCTCTGCCGCCGGCACTGTACAGGCATTTTCCGATATGGCAAATTCTGCGGCAATTATGTTGAATACCACTACAGAATTCTTAAGTCAGTCCGGTTCCGGTACAAAAGCCAGTGTAAATGCTCTGGGCGTGGCTGGAAATGGTATTGATTCCCTGAATTCAGCTTTAACAGGAACAACCGATTCCATCAACCAGGCACTTTCACAGAGCGCTTCCTTCTACAGTGCGGTATCCACCTGTGTCGGAAATGCACTGGATTCCTATAATTCAGACGCACAGGCTTGTGCAAATGCACTGAATACCGTAAGTGGACGTGTGCAGAATCTGATAGATGGTTACCAGTCACTGGAAAACTCTCTGAGCCAAATTGCTGACTCTATTACTGAGCCACATTTAAAAGGTATGCTTATGCAGGCAATCGGCAATATTCAGAAAGCGAAAGCTTCTCAAGAAGCAATCCGTAATGCCATTAACGATGCAGCTACTGGTATTACTTCCGCAACTGCAAATGCAACCGAATTAAAGAACAATATTGACGGCTTGATCGCCCAGAGTAATTCTTCAATCAGTACTGTGAAAAAAGATTATGAAAACAATGTTAAAGGTAGTCTGGATGATCTGGCAAATGATCTGACTAGCACAGGCATCTCTATTACTTCACTGCTTGGACAGTTAGATAACAGTCTGAAAGACATTTCCGGGGTGACAGGCTCTGCAGCCGGAAATCTCACAGAGGTACAGAAAGCTTTATCAGATTCCGCTTCTCTTTTAAATGAAGCATCCGGTAAAATGTCTAATGCAGCAACTGCAATGCTATCTTCCGATGACAATGGCATTCAATTACTGACCAGCCTTCTCTCTGAGGATCCGGAGGCAATTGGTTCATTCCTTGCATCACCGGTCAAGCTTAATGAAACACATATTTACCCTATCGAGAACTATGGATCTGCTATGGCCCCATTCTACTCAACACTCGCGATTTGGGTCGGCGCAGTTGTAATGGCTGCCATGTTAAAAGTAAATGTTTCAGACAACTTAAAGCACAAATTAAATAATCCGAAAGAACACCAGTTATATATTGGACGCATTCTTCTTCTCCTTTGTATAGGATTTTTACAAAGCGCATTGATCTGTCTTGGCGATCTTTATTTCCTGGGCATCCAATGTGAACATCCTGTATTATTCGTACTGGCAGGATGCTTTAGCAGTCTTGTATATGTAAACATTATTTACGCTTTAACTGTTTCCTTTGGAGATATCGGTAAAGCAATCGCAGTTGTGCTGATGGTCATGCAGGTAGCCGGAAGTGGTGGAACTTTCCCAATCCAGTGTGCGCCGGAATTTTTCCGGAAGGTATATCCTTTACTTCCATTTGTACACAGCATGAACGCTATGCGTGAATGTATCGCCGGTTTCTATGGTATGAACTACTGGATTGAACTTGGAAAATTAGCACTCTTCCTGATTCCGGCATTGTTGCTCGGTCTGATCCTCAGGAAACCAGTCATCAAGTTAAATGATGCATTTACAGAAAAATTGGAAAGTACACACCTGATTTAAAATACACAAAATACTCCAGTAAATTCGTTTCGAAATGCACATAAGGCATTTATAGATAGAAAAACCCCTCTGAAATATTTCATCTTAAAGATGGATATATTCCAGAGGGATTTCTTTATCTTACATCTGATACGTCCTTTTCGAGTTTATTTATTTTCCGATCATATGTATAAATTCCATTAATCTCATCTTCGATATCACTCCACTGCGTATAAACACAGCCACACAGCCCTTCCTCTTTTAAATGTATCACCTTATCCTCAAGTTGTTCATATGCCTTTTTGTACTTTGAAACAGTCTTATAACTTCCATAACCATATTTTTTCTCCGATGCTACGTGTCCTTCCACTCCAAATGTAAAACCACCATATTCGCTTAATACCGCTGCACGGATTTTTTCCGGTTTTACTTTTAATGGAAAGAAATAGTTATGTACACTCTGAAAATCTCCCGTTCCCTGATCAAACCAGCCGCTTGCTGAATCAATCATACTCCCAGGATCCAGATTTCTTACCATATCTGTAATTTTCTTCGTTTCAAATTGTCCCCAGCCTTCATTGAAAATTACCCAGGTACATATACTCGGATGGTTCTTTAGCAACTTAATAGTTTCTTTCACTTCGCGAACAAATTCATTTCTTCCGTCTTGATTCTGACGAGACAGAAGTCTGGAATGATTGTCTTTCATTGTTAATCCCGGCCATGACATCACATTTGCAAGATATGTTACAAACCAATGATGATACCTTTCACCACCATTGACCATGTCCTGCCATACAATCATGCCTAAACGGTCACAATGATAATACCATCGCTCCGGTTCAATCTTAATATGTTTTCTTACCATATTAAATCCCATTCGCTTCATTTCGCGAATATCAAAGATTAATGCTTCATCTGAAGGTCCCGTATACAAACCGTCTGGCCAATACCCTTGATCTAATACACCTTTTTGAAAATGTTCCTTTCCATTTAAATACATACGCGGAATATTATGTCTATCATTCTTTATCTCGAATCTTCGTATTGCAAAATAACTTTCTACTTCATCTACACATACATTTCCAGGTCTGTATCCTTGCATCGTGACATGCATATAATAAAGATATGGCTTCTCACAATTCCAGCATTTCGGATTTGGTATCTCCACTTCAATCCATGAATTCGTCTTACCTTGTACTGTCATCATTACTTCCGGCAGCCTCTGTAAAAATGATTCTGTTTCCGTCAAATTGCTTCCAGAATCTGAATAAATCTCAGGAAAACGAATCTCAATTTCCACTGGAATTTTTTCATTAATTTTGTTGGATTCGACATATATTTCTATTTTTACAGTCTCTAAACAGCCTTCTGATCTTTCTTTCTCAACATATTTCTTAATCCTTGTATCTATATGTTTTACCCATTTGTCTGATACTTCCTCCAGCCAAACACTCTGCCAGATTCCACTCTGGGCCGTATAAAACATCCCGCCACTCTCCAGCTTTTGCTTCCCTCTGGCATGATAAGAAGTGTCAGAATCATCCTGAACCATAACAACAAGCTCATTCTTCCCCTCACATATATAGTCTGTAATATCAGCAGAAAATGGAAGGTATCCTCCTATGTGCTCTGTCACCAGGGTATCATTCACAAAAACTTTACACATCTGATCTACCGCTCCAAAATGTAACAGCATATGCCTTCTTTCAGTCTTTACATTCCATCTTTCGAACAAAATTTCTTTTCTATACCAAAGATACTCCTCAGGCTTCAGCTGCCTGGCTACACCTGATAGTATACATTCCGGTGAAAATGGCACCAAAATCTTACCATCATACTCTACAGGTCTTTCGCTGTTTTCCGTAAATGTATATTCCCACTCTCCATTTAATATCGTATAATCTGTATTCCTGATTAAAATAGGACGTGGATACTCCTGTAAAATATGCTCCGAATCCAATCTCTCTCCCCATCTGGTATATAACTGCTTCATTACTTTCTCCTATTCTACTACAAAAACACGTCCAAAAGATTTCTCTTTCAGACGTGCCTCTCATTCCAGGTTAATGTTTATTTTATATAAAATATGTATCTTCAAAACTGCATATAAGAAACTTTTTAACATCTTTACCTATCCACCTTACTTGGTTATGCCCTCGACCTATTAGTAACAGTCAGCTCCATGTGTTACCACACTTCCACCTCTGTCCTATCTACCTCGTCGTCTTCAAGGGGTCTTACAACTTTCGTTGGGATATCTCATCTTGAGGGGGGCTTCACGCTTAGATGCCTTCAGCGTTTATCC
>ENA-OUQP01000191-OUQP01000191.1-human-gut-metagenome-genome-assembly--contig:-NODE-191-length-64987-cov-13.771607_pt1 | contig 64987 bp, 53 predicted proteins | sample MGYA00237951_ERZ548836 | MGnify/ENA primary metagenome ERZ548836 (study PRJEB26490, sample SAMN05194702) | human gut metagenome | biome: terrestrial biome; feature: human-associated habitat; material...
CTTCAGATCGATGCCCGTTTTGTCAGCCTTTTAAAATGGCTCGGTGAAAACCATATCAATGTCCGCCTTTCCGGTACACAAACATCCGACGGTTATGCAGTTTACAAAATCCGCGAGATCGCTTTCGGTGGCGGCGCAAAGCTTTCGGCTGAGGATGGATTTTTACAGTTTATGATTGAACGTCTCCTCGCCAGCAATGCACCGGAGGAAGAAATCGAAGATGAAGACCAGGAAGAAACCGGTGACAGCATGAAACTCACCAGCATCCAATCCATTACTGATTTTATGAACTGTGCCGGAAGAACGCTGCCGGATAATATCCGCCTTTGGGCGCGTCGAAATCTCGCTGTTGCCCGTTCCCACGAAGTCTCTCCCGAAGAACGTCGCCACGCACAGCGCGCCCTCTCCATGATGATGAATATTCAATGGAAAAGCAACTATTTTGAAGCCATTGATCCAGTGGAGGCACGCCGGATCCTCGATGAAGAACTATATGGCATGGAACGTGTGAAGCAGAGAATTATCGAAACCATCATTCAGATTAACCGGACTCATACGCTGCCGGCCTATGGTCTGTTACTGATCGGTCCTGCCGGAACCGGAAAATCGCAGATTGCTTATGCCGTTGCACGTATCTTAAAATTACCGTGGACAACACTCGATATGAGTTCAATCAATGACCCGGAACAGCTGACCGGAAGTTCCCGCATCTACGCAAACGCAAAACCGGGAATCATCATGGATGCTTTTTCCATGGCTGGTGAATCCAATCTCGTCTTTATCATCAATGAGCTCGACAAGGCTGCCTCCGGCAAAGGAAACGGAAACCCGGCAGATGTTCTGCTGACCCTTCTTGATAATCTTGGTTTTACCGATAACTATATCGAATGTATGATCCCGACCGTCGGTGTATACCCGATTGCAACCGCAAACGACAAGGACCAGATCAGTGCTCCGCTGATGTCCCGCTTCGCTGTGATTGAAATTCCGGATTACACACCGGAAGAAAAGAAAATCATTTTCTCCCGCTATGCACTTCCAAAGGTGTTAAAACGTATCGGTATGAAAGAAAAGGAATGCATTCTGACACCGGAAGGACTCGATGCCGTAATCTCCTGCCACGAAAACACAAGCGGTATTCGTGATCTTGAGCAGGCTGCTGAGCATATCGCAGCAAATGCGTTATATCAGATAGAAGTCAACCATGTTTCCTCTGTTACCTTTGATGCAGAAATGGTACGTGAACTGCTCTTGTCCTGCTGATCTGCCTTATTTTCTATTTTGAAGGCGTATCAGGGTACGGCGAAAACCAGTGACGCAACAATTCACGCTCTGTGGTGCTGAAATTTTTTGTATTATTTTAGAGTGTGCTGTAAAATAGTTTCCTGTCCCATCAGTCTGTACTTTCGGGCAGGGAACTATTTTATTTCTCCAGATATTTTCATAAAAGAAAGCCCCTGACACTTTCATGTCAGGGGCTTCCTTTCGATCAATTCAGAAAATTTATTTCTGCGGGCCGGCGGAAACAAGTGCTTTACCAGCAGCGTTTCCTTCATATTTTGCAAAGTTCTTGATGAATCTTTCAGCCAGATCCAGTGCTTTGGTCTCCCACTCGGAAGCATCAGCATAGGTATCGCGAGGATCCAGGATAGCCGGATCAACGCCCGGAAGTTCAGTCGGAACTTCGAAGTTGAAGTACGGAATAGTCTTCGTCGGAGCTTCGTTGATAGCACCGCTTAAGATTGCATCGATGATTCCACGGGTATCACGGATGGAGATACGTTTTCCGGTTCCGTTCCAGCCTGTGTTAACCAGGTATGCTTTTGCTCCGCTCTTCTCCATTTTCTTAACAAGCTCTTCTGCATATTTGGTTGGGTGCAGCTCCAGGAATGCCTGGCCGAAGCATGCAGAGAAGGTAGGAGTCGGCTCGGTAATTCCGCGCTCGGTTCCTGCAAGTTTTGCAGTAAATCCGGACAGGAAGTAGTACTGAGTCTGCTCTGGTGTCAGAATAGATACTGGCGGAAGTACGCCGAATGCATCTGCGGACAGGAAGATAACATTCTTAGCTGCCGGTGCAGAAGAAATCGGGCGAACGATGTTCTCAATGTGGTTGATCGGATAAGATACACGAGTATTCTCGGTTACGCTCTTATCATTGAAGTCAATTTTGCCTTCTGCATCAACAGTAACATTCTCAAGCAGAGCGTCACGTCTGATTGCATTGTAGATATCCGGCTCAGACTCTTTGTCCAGGTTGATGACTTTTGCATAGCAGCCGCCCTCGAAGTTGAATACTCCGTTGTCGTCCCAGCCGTGCTCATCATCACCGATCAGAAGACGTTTCGGGTCTGTGGAAAGAGTTGTTTTTCCTGTTCCGGAAAGTCCGAAGAAGATTGCGGTGTTCTCACCATTCAGGTCTGTGTTTGCAGAGCAGTGCATGGAAGCGATGCCCTTCAGCGGCAGATAGTAGTTCATCATGGAGAACATACCTTTCTTCATCTCTCCGCCGTACCATGTATTAACGATAACCTGCTCACGGCTTGTAATGTTGAACATTACAGCTGTCTCAGAGTTCAGTCCTAATTCTTTGTAGTTCTCAACTTTAGCCTTGGATGCGTTGTAAACAACGAAATCCGGCTCAAAGTTCTCAAGCTCCTCAGCTGTCGGCTGAATGAACATGTTTGTTACGAAGTGTGCCTGCCATGCAACCTCAACGATGAAACGGATAGCCATACGTGTGTCTTTGTTAGCTCCGCAGAATGCATCTACTACGAAAAGTTTCTTGTTGGAAAGCTCCTTCTTGGCAAGATCTTTAACTGCATTCCATGCTTCCTGAGTTGCCGGATGGTTATCGTTCTTGTACTCATCGGATGTCCACCAAACTGTGTCCTTGGAGTTCTCATCCATAACGATATATTTGTCTTTAGGGGAACGTCCTGTGTAGATACCTGTCATTACATTGACAGCACCAAGCTCACTGACCTGACCCTTCTCAAATCCTTCAAGCTCCGGTTTGGTCTCTTCCTCAAATAATGTCTCGTAGGAAGGATTGTACACGATCTCAGTTGTTCCGGTAATACCATACTTTGTTAAATCGATTTTTGCCATCTTAACATTTACCTCTCTTCTTTAATAGTAATTATGATAGCCACCTACTGCTGCAGGTTTTTGTCATCCTGCCATAGGAATTGGTCATTCCAACATCCCTATCCACAATTATACATAAATTGTACGTAAAAGCAACCAAAAAAATTCATTTTCCGCAAAAAAATGATAAATCTTTAACAGTGACGTTTTGGTACTGTCAGATTTTACTCCATCTATACTTGACTTTTTCAGAATAATGGCTACAATATATCTGATTATAGTTATTATATATATTTATAATAGTAACTATATGATTTTAATATATAGAAAGAAGTGATTTCTGTGTCAGATATTCCGGTTAAACGTAATCATATGAAAATCCCCTGGCACAACTACGTAAGCGCCAGGAACAGCCAGCCCATCACCGAGGCTTCTCTTTCCGAAAAAGCTTCCCTGATCGGCCGTACAGGCATGATGCTTCTCTCCTGTGGGACCGGTGCTTGGCGGGTACGGAGTTCCATGAATACATTGTCAGAAGCACTTGGTATCACCTGCTCCGCAGATATCGGACTGATGTCCATAAGCTACACCTGCTTTGACGGTGAGAGCAGTTTTTCCCATGCACTTAGTCTGACTACCACCGGCGTAAATACTTCCAGGCTGAACAGGCTGGAACATTTTGTCAGTGATTTTCCTGCGGAGGGTATCCATATGAGCGGTGAAGCACTGCACAGTCAGTTAGATGAGATCGAGCGGATCCACGGGCTTTATTCCCCTACCGCCCTGGGACTGGCTTCTGCACTGGCCTGTGGTGCATTTACTTTTCTTCTGGGCGGTGGCCCGCTGGAAATGATCCTGGCTTTTGCAGGCGCAGGCATCGGAAACGCCATCCGCTGCAAGCTTGGCAAGCATCATTTTACTCTGTTTATGTGCATTGCAGTTTCTGTTTCCTCCGCCTGTCTTGTATATGCAGGCTTCCTGAAGCTGGCAGAGCTTCTGTTCCACATTTCCGTCCAGCATGAGGCCGGGTACATCTGTTCCATGCTGTTTATCATTCCGGGCTTTCCGTTTATCACAAGCGGGATCGACCTTGCCAAGCTGGATATGCGTTCCGGTCTGGAACGACTGGCCTACGCCATTATTGTTGTAATGGTGGCTGCTGTCTCTGCCTGGCTGATGGCACTGCTTCTTCATCTGAAGCCTGTGGATTTCCTGCCTCTGGAGCTTTCGGCAGCTCAGAGGATCCTGTTCCGGCTTCTGGCAAGCTTCTGCGGGGTATTCGGCTTTTCGTTCATGTTCAACAGCCCTGTCCGTCTAGCCGCAGCTGCCGCCTTCATCGGCGCACTGTCCAACACTTTACGTCTGGAGCTTGTTGATCTTGCCGGTTTCCCACCTGCTGCCGCGGCTTTTTTCGGAGCACTGACAGCCGGACTTCTGGCCTCCCTCATCAAAACCAAAGTGGGATATCCCAGGATTTCCATTACCGTACCATCCATTGTGATCATGGTTCCCGGACTTTATCTCTACCGGGCAATCTACAATCTGGGAATCATGTCCCTGAATGTTTCCGCCTCCTGGTTTGCAGCTGCGATCCTGATCATCGTTGCTCTTCCCCTGGGCCTTATTTTCGCCAGGATCCTTACGGACAAAATGTTCCGCTACTGCACCTGATGGGCATACAAAAAGGACTGCTTTCTGTAGCTTCCGGTCATCAGCTATCCTTCTGATAACCGGAGCAATACAAAAGCAGTCCTTTTTTGCACACTCTATTTCATTACGATCTCATCAGCGATTCCGATCATTTTTTCCAGGCGGTCCGCAAATTTATGGATGGGGAGAAAAACGCCCAGTCCATCATAACGTTTTCCACCATCCTCCACAGAATCCTGCCCATAATACACAAAAGCTCTTGGAAGCTTCTTCTGAATTGCCATCATGATATCCCATACAGCCGCATAGGCCTGTGCCTCCGTTTCTTTTTCCTTTACGCTGTTCGGAAGCTCATACACCAGCAGCACACCGATATGTTCGCCCATTTTGTACTCTTCTACTTCCATGGTAGCTTCATCATAGGCATGTCGCTTCCGGTAGCCATACGCCAGATACATCTTTACACCAGGTTTCTCCCTGCATATCCTGCGAAATCGGTCGTAATCCCTGTCACTTACATGGATTCCCTTTTCCCGCAGAAAATTTCCTTTTTCATCTGTGAGAAATACCGGATTCTCCTGTCCATCTGCATTGAACCTGAACGGTGCCAGAAAAGAATTTCGCAGAAGATCAAACATACTGTTCTGGCAGATCGCCATAAGGAGAGCAGTCAGATCACGGTTTTTATATGCGTCCAGCAATGCATAGGCGAATTTTTCCGGAGGAAGATATCCGCATTCTATGTCTGTATCCGCATCCATGGATTCATAGAAGGTCTCCGTCAGCCGTCTGCACGCCTCCGGATCCTTCAGGATCTTTTCAAATAAAAGCTCCGCCTTTTCCTCTCTTGGGAATAATGTGCTGTTTTCCACAATTCCTCACCCTTTCTAATCTCTATGTTTACTGGAAAACATCAGAATAAAGCTGATCAGAAGCAAAACATCCGATACCCAGATTGCCGGGATTCCCAGCCTCATGGACAGATTTCCTCCGCCACCGGCTCCAATGGCAAAAAAGAAAATTATTCCAAAATAATAAAGAGCCTGCTTCAGCTGTTCCGGACGTTTTTCACGACAATACACGGACAACGCCGCCGTGCCACTTCGTAAATTTCCGATGCACATGGTGCTTGCATAGGAATAACCGCCCACCTTCCGGAAGGTCTGTACCTGCATGGCGCAGGAAAAGGATACCAGTACGGTTGCTAGCATATCCAATTCTCCCGGCATAAATCCCACCGCAAAAAGGATCAGGATCTCGATCAGCAGGATCATCTGCCTCCAGTGAAGTTTTTTTGCATATTTAAAGGTACTCTGGATCCGCTCCGCCGCTACAACACCAATGGCAAAGGCTAAAACAGGGAACAGGTACCTTAAGCCCTCTCCCCACTGTCCTGTCATAAAATTTTGGCTCATCAGAACCACGTTGCCTGTCTGGGCGTTGGAAAACACCTCATCTCTTGTAAAGTATGTGTAGGCATCCTGAAATCCGCCGGACATTGCCAGAAATACACTTGTGATAAAAGCTTCTGACATCTGCCGGTCTGCGCTCTGCAGCTTTCTGCCTCCTGAAACCACTCTAAATCACTCCTGTCATTGATTTTTTTCCTCGGGTGTATTATAGTTTGCTCAGAAGCAAATGTAAAAAGTATTATTAATATCGTAAACATATTAAAATCATATCACAGGATGGAGACTATACATGATCACTTACGACTACTACCGGATCTTTTATTATGTAGCCCAGTATAAGAGTTTCACCAAGGCAGCACGGGCTCTTCACAACAACCAGCCAAATATCACCCGCTGTATGAACAACCTGGAGCAGGAGCTGAAATGTACTCTCTTTCTCCGATCCAACAAGGGAATCGCACTTACACCGGAGGGACGCCAGCTTTATGAACACGTTGCCCTGGCATTTGAGCAGCTGTCCATCGGTGAGGAAGAGATCCGCCAGAACGGAGAGCTGGAACATGGTCTGGTTTCCATCGGTGCCAGCGAAAATGCCCTGCGTCTGATCCTTCTGGAAAAGCTGGAGCTGTTCCGCGAGCAATATCCCCATGTTCGCCTGCGTCTCTTCAACCATTCCACTCCACAGGCTGTACAGGCACTGAAGAATTATGCGGTAGATTTCGCTATTGTCACCACTCCGATCTCCATCCGCAAGCCTTTACAGAAAAAAAGTCTCCTGCGTTACCGGGAGATTCTTGTGTGCGGAAGCAAATATAGGGATCTGACCACTGCCCCCATCAGCATCCATGAGCTCCAGGATCTGCCCTTTGTAGGTCTTGCGGAAGGGACCAGCACCAGAGAAATGTATATGAATTACTTTATGGAAAACCGTGTTTCTTTTCATCCTGACATCGAGGCCGCAACTACAGACCAGGTCCTCCCCATGGTCGTCCACAATCTGGGAATCGGCTTTTACCCCGAGCCTCTTGCCCGGGACGCAATCAATGACGGTAAGGTTTTTGCACTTCAGCTTAAGGAGCCGCTCCCTCAGAGAGAGGTCTGCTTAGTCACAAACAGCAGTACTGCCATGAGTACTGCTGTCAAAAAAGCTATTGAATTTATTGTATAAATCCCTGAGGCGGATCAGACATTTATGTTTATTGCTCCACTGTCCGCTCAATATGCATGGCAAGATAACCGATCTCGATAGGGTCCAGCTTTTTCCCAAGGCTTTTGCCCAGGCTCTCGCAGACATCCTCTGCGATCCTGTAAGATTCCGGATATTTTTCTTCTATATATTCATTCATATCCAGCTTCAGTGTCTCCCCTGTGGAGACACGGGCTACCATATATTTGATATGGTTCATCATACGGTTGTAGGACAGAGAGATCACATCGATCTTTCTTCCTGTGGCCATCTCGATCATGGCGATGCATTCCCGCACCGTTCTTGCTGTCTGCATGGCAACAGACACCTTCTCATCTCCAAGTGCTGAGTGAATATGAAGTGCCACATATCCCACCTCATGCTCGTCGATTTCAATATCCATCCGCTCCTTCAGGATCTTCTTCAATACCTCCGCCACCTTGAATTCGCTGTAAAAAAGCACCTTGATATCATCAGTCAGAGGATTGCTGATCTGCTCATGATTCCGGATACGTCCCACTGCAAAAGAGATATGATCAGCAAGGGGAAACAGGATCCTTCTGTCTATGGTATCCCCAAAGGTCTTCTCAGCTTCTCTCAATATCTCATCTGCGATCTCCAGAAATTCCGGTGCTACGCTCTTTGCCAGTTCTTTTGCTGAGCCACGTTCCGTTTCCTGAGCCAGCCTGTAAAGGGTGCAGTCTGCCGGAGCCTCAAAACGCTGACTGACCTTCTTTCCAAATCCCACGCCTTTTCCCAGAAGCACATATTCCTGGTTTTCTTCCATATTTATGGCAATGATGCCGTTATTGTTCAATACCTTGCTCACTCTGTACATCTTTTTCCCCACCATTTTTATATATCCTGCCGCTTTTCCACATTCCACCACTGTCTGCCCCGGATTTTCAGTCGACATTTTTATCTGCAGCTGTTAATTTTCTTTATCGTAACAGAATCTTTCTTTTGTGTAAAGCCCTTCTGACAGACAGTTATTTTCTTTGCCACAGGAAAAGCGCGCCCGGGCATTAGGCGCGCTTTTCACAAAACCAATCTTCTATATTATTGCTGAAAAATTTCCTATTCTTCCACAGTCTCTACTGCGAACAGTGGCTCTCCTGCCTTGATCTCTCCATTGGCAAGAAGGCGTACTCTCTGATCATCCTCGATCTCTGTGCAAAGGATCGGAGAACATAAGGACGGAGCGTTTTCTGTAAGATACGGGATATCGATTTTCATCAACGGCTCGCCTTTTTTTACATGCTGTCCCTGCTCTACCAGGATCTCGAAGCCTTTTCCTTCCAGCTTTACAGTGTCAATGCCGATATGGAGGAGCATAGGAAGATCTGTATCTGTCTGGAATCCGATGGCATGCTTTGTGTCAAAAATAAACTCTACCTCGCCGTCTTCCGGAGCACAGATCACCGGGTCCTTCGGTGTGACTACAGCACCCTCTCCCATCATTCCTTCCGCAAAGCCTTCATCCGGCGCTGTGGAAAGGTCTGCGGCGATACCGGTTACCGGGCTGTAGACAATCGCTGTTCTGAGAACCTTTTTCTCCGGCTGCGTGTTGGCTTCGGATGTCGGAGCCGTGTTCTGAGCAGCCTCACCTGTACTTTCTGCTGTACGCTCTGTATCAGACTGAGCCTGATTTTCCGCATTGTCTGTTTCTTTCTCATTTGCACCTTCAAAATATTCATTCGGCGCTGTCTCCAGATAATCCTCCAGCTTGGATTTGATCACAGTTACCTGCGGACCGTAGATGATCTGGACACCCTGGCCCTTTTTCACGATTCCTCTGGAACCTGTTGTTTTCAGAATATCGTCGTTAACTCTTGCTGCATCATGGACGGTGATACGGAGTCTTGTTGCACAGCAGTCCACATCACTGATGTTTTTCTTTCCTCCAAGACCGGCTGTGATGGCTTCGCTTACCGGGTCTGCGGATGTGCTTCCTGCTGCTTCACCGGCTTTTCCGGCTTCTTTTCTTGCGTTTACATCTGCTTTTGTATAAAGCTTTGTTTCTGTGTCGTCATCCTCACGTCCCGGAGTCTTGAAGTTGAACTTTTTGATCAGGAAGGTGAAGATCACATAGTAGAGAATAAAGTAAATGATACCAACCGGGATAATCCTAAGCCAGCTTGTCTTTGCATTTCCCTGAAGGATTCCGAACAGGAACAGATCAAGGAAACCGCCGGAGAAGGTAAGTCCTACTGCAATGTTCAGCATATGTGCGATCATATAAGCCGCGCCTGCAAGAACAACCTGTACTGCAAACAATGCAGGAGCTACAAACAGGAAGGAGAACTCCAGTGGCTCTGTGATTCCTGTAAGCATACATGCAAGGGCTGCGGAAAGAAGAAGTCCGCCTGCTGCTTTTTTCTTCTCAGGCTTTGCACAGCGGTACATGGCAAGAGCAGCTCCCGGAAGACCGAAGATCATGAAAATGAACTCTCCGGAAAAATATCTTGTTGCATCAGCACTGAAATGCGCTACATTTGCGGAATCTGCAAGCTGGGCGAAAAAGATGTTCTGTCCGCCCTGTACCATCTGACCTGCAACCTCCATGGTCCCTCCAACGGCTGTCTGCCAGAATGGCATATAAAATACGTGATGAAGTCCGAAGGGGATCAGCGCACGTTTGATAATACCAAAGATCAGAGTTCCGACATAACCGCTGCCTGTTACAAGACCGCCCAGAGCATAAATACCGTTCTGAACTGCCGGCCATACGAAATACATCAGGATTCCAACAAACATATACACAATGGTGGAAATGATGGGCACAAATCTGGAACCACCGAAGAAGGAAAGTGCGTTTGGAAGCACGATCTTATGAAAACGGTTGTGCAGAGCCGCAACACCAAGGCCGACGATAATACCGCCAAACACACCCATCTGTAAGGACTGAATGCCGCAGACAGATGTTACAGTACCTTCCAGAACGCTTTTTGCGATCTGTCCGTCTGCTGTGATCTTACCATTTACTACCAGCATACCATTGATGGCTACATTCATAACGAAGTAAGCAATCAGTGCAGAAAGAGCTGCTACCTCTTTCTCTTTTTTTGCCATACCGATGGCCACACCTACTGCAAAGATCAGCGGCAGGTTATCAAATACCGCGCTTCCGACTTTGTTCATAATGATCAGGAGTGCATGTAAAATCGTTCCGTCTCCCAAAAGCTTCTGAAGTCCGTAGGTTGCAATGGTTGTTTCATTTGTGAAGGAACTGCCGAATCCAAGAAGCAGGCCTGCCACAGGAAGGATTGCTATGGGAAGCATAAAGGAACGTCCCACTCGCTGCAAAACTCCGAAAATCTTGTCTTTCATGTTCTCTCTCCTTTTCTTTCGACGTTTTGGAGCGGGAGTCTTTTAAGTGGGCAACAAAAAAAGACACCAACCCCCATAAACGTCAAATAAAAATAATAACATTTATGACTGGTTAATGCCTGCTTATCAGTTACACACCAAATCTGAAATACACTATACGGGTTTTGTTCTTCTGTGTCAAGGAGTAATTTGATTTTTTCCAAAAAAGATATCTCCTCATATCACTATCCGCTCCGTTGCCAACAATCCCTCGCGGAATATTTCCTGTGAACAGCAGCCATATAGTTCCTATTCTCAGAAAGTATGCAGAAACGAAACAGACCTGAAATTCACTTATCTTGACTTTATTCTTACTTATGATAAGATGAACATAGAATGTCCGGCAGCAATGTTTTTTGCTCAGACAACACTATACATTTCATAAAAACGGAGGTACTTTTTCCGATGAATACCATCAAGAAATTCATCCACTACTACGGCCCGTATAAAGCGGTCTTTTTTATTGACCTGATCTGCGCGGCCGTTATCAGTCTGGTGGATCTTGCTTATCCCCAGATTCTTCGTACTATGACAAAAACTCTCTTTACACAGGATAAGGATATTATTCTTCATGCCCTCCCTGTGATCGCAGCTTCTCTTTTTGTTATGTACATTGTGCAGAGTCTCTGCAAATATTATGTAACCTATCAGGGACATATGATGGGTGCAAAGATGGAACGTGATATGCGCCGGGAGCTTTTTGACCACTATCAGGAACTGTCTTTTTCCTACTATAGTAAGAATAATTCCGGTCAGATGATGAGTAAGCTGGTCAGTGACCTTTTTGACATTTCCGAGTTTGCACATCATGGTCCTGAGAATCTTTTTATCTCCCTGGTAAAGATCGTCGGTGCTTTTATCTTCCTGTTCTTTATCAACAAAAAACTTGCACTGCCGCTGATCCTCCTGGTGATCGTGATGTTTGTGTTTTCCTTCCGCCAGAATGCAAAAATGCAGGAAACCTTCATGGAAAACCGTCGTAAGATCGGAGATGTAAATGCCAGTCTTCAGGATACGCTTTCCGGAATCCGCGTGGTGCAGTCCTTCGCAAACGAGGACATCGAGCATGCCAAATTTAAGAAAAGCAATGAGGCGTTCCTTATTTCCAAAAGAGATAATTATCACTGCATGGGAAGCTTCATGAGTTCCAATCTTTTCTTCCAGGGCATGATGTACCTGGTAACTCTTGTTTACGGCGGCTATCTGATCGCTCAGGGTGAAATGCAGACTGCAGATCTTGCCATGTATGCCCTGTACATCGGAATCTTTATCAGCCCCATCCAGATCCTGGTAGAGCTTGTGGAAATGATGCAGAAGGGTCTTTCCGGTTTCCGCCGTTTCCTGGATGTGATGGAAACAGAATCCGAGATCAGAGATGCAGACAACGCTGCAGAGCTTACGGACGTGAAAGGACATGTGCGTTACGACCATGTTTCTTTTCATTACAGCGATGATGAAACTCCTGTGCTTTCCGATATCTCTATTGATATCCCGGCAGGAAAATCCATTGCCCTGGTGGGACCTTCTGGAAGCGGAAAAACCACGATCTGCTCTCTCCTGCCCAGATTTTATGATGTGACCGGCGGTTCCATTACTGTAGACGGAAAGGATATCCGCGGGCTGACTCTTAAGAGTCTTCGAAGCCAGATCGGTATGGTACAGCAGGATGTCTATCTTTTTGATGGAACCATCAAGGATAATATTGCCTACGGAAAGCCCGGAGCTTCCGATGAGGAGATCATCAAAGCCGCCAAATGTGCGAGTATCCATGACTTTATCATGGAGCTGCCGGATGGATACGATACTTATGTGGGAGAACGTGGCACACGCCTTTCCGGCGGACAGAAGCAGCGAATCTCCATTGCACGTGTATTCCTCAAGAATCCTCCGATCCTGATCCTGGATGAGGCCACCAGCGCTCTGGATAACGAAAGCGAACGTTGGATCCAGAAGAGTCTGGAAGAGCTTTCAAAAAATCGTACTACCATTACGATCGCGCACCGGTTGTCTACCATTCGCGATGCCGATGAGATTATTGTGATCACAGAGGATGGTATTGCTGAACGCGGTACTCATGCTGAGCTGCTCAGCCAGAATGGACTGTATGCTGCATATTACAATATGTAAATATACGAGGGAGGGTCATCTCAGAGTTGCGAAGCCCGAAGACTTGGGCACGCCTGGTGTTTCATGCCGGAACGGGTTGAATGTTGACTGTGACGTATGGACGTGGGAGGCGCTTCGCTGTCCCACTGGGATTATTATGGGATAAAAATAAAAGACTGCTGTATATCTTATCAAAAATGATGTGGATATATGGCAGTCTTTTTTGTTTGATACTTATTTTTCAAAAAATTCAGTAAATATTACAGCAGATAAACCGGAAGCTCATCCTTGATCCCTACCGGCTGGTTGTTGTCCGGCTCGTCTTTCTTTGGGGTGAGGAACTTGGCCTGGAGTTCGTCGGCGTTTCCTCCACTGATCACATTCTGAGCTACGGTTCCTGTTGTGGTTTCTGCGGCGGCTGTTTTCTTAGCTGCAGTTTTTCGTGTTGTTGTCTTTCTGGTGGTGGTTTTCTTTGCTGTTGTTTTTGTTGTGGCTGCCTTCCTTGCTGTGGTCTTCTTTACCGAAGCTTTCGCTGTGGTTTTCTTTTCGGCAGCTTTCTCTCCTGTTTCTGTCTTTACTTCTGTCGGCTTTTCTGTCACTTTTACCTCTGTAACTTTCTCTTCTGTCTTTGCTGTTTTCTCTGCATTTACTGCTCTTACAATGCTTGCTTTACCTACTGACACGATTCATTACCTCCTCTGCCAATGCTATGTATTCTTTTGCGCTGCGGCTGCTTTTTTTGAATTCCACAACCGGCTCGCTGCTGTCCTGTGACCATTCGATAGAGCTGTCCACACGGATAAAGGATTCGAAAAGATAGATTCCTTCCATCTCTTTCAAAGTCTCCATGGTCTGTTTGAAATAATTCTTTCTGGCATCTGCCTTGGTCACAACGATTCCCAGAACCTGAAGCGCCGGAGCGATCTCACGGACCTCATTCAGGAAATCAAACATATTTGCAAGACCAAACATGCCCCACGGGCTGGCCTCCACCGGAACCAGAACGTAATCCGATGCGCACAGGATATTCATCACCCAGCCGCCAAGAGTCGGCGGTGCATCGATGAGAATGTAATCATACACCCCGGAATCCTTGATCTTCTGCAGACATTTCCGCAGGATAAATTCTCTCTGCCATTTCGTAAAAAGCTCATATTCCACGGAGCTCATCAGCGTAGACGAAGGAACCAGATCCAGATTCTCATACTTCGTATGCACGATAAAATCGCTGAGATCCGACTGATGACCAATGGCATAGTAGAGATTTTTTTCCCCGGCAGCCATTTTCAGGACTTCTTCTTCATCAAAAAATGAAAGGGAAAGATTCAGCTGCATATCGCCGTCCACGAGAAGAACCTTCTTCCCCATACCGGCCAGTGCCGCACCTACATTGGAACAGCTGGTGGACTTTCCGCTGCCGCCCTTATTATTCGCAAAACAAATCGTCACTGTATTTCCCATCACAGCCTCCCGACAACACAAAATCGTAAATCACTAACTTTCCCTTATTATAATATAACGCTCCCCCAAAAACAAGCATATCCCCCATAAAACCACAAAATCTGACAAAAAACTCTCACATAAAACAACAGCAAAAAAGAATCCTGTTGCAGAATGATTTCCTATGCAAAAAAGCAGCAGACTTCAGATCTTTCCGAAAGCCTGCTGCTAAACTTCATTCATTTTTATTATTTTACGATAAAGGATTTTCTCTTACTTACAACATCAAAGATAACGGCTGCAAGAAGAACCATACCTTTGACAACCTTCTGGATATTCTGGTCAATACCCATGATACTCATACCAAGGTTCAGAACACCCATAAGGAGGGCACCAATGATAACACCGGGAACTGTACCGGTACCACCATAAGCAGAAGCACCACCGATGAAACATGCACCGATCGCATCCATCTCGAAGTTTGTACCAGCCTGTGGGTTGGATGAATTCAGTCTCGCCATAGTAACCATACCGGCAATCGCAGCCAGAAGACCCATATTCAGGTAAGCCAGGAAATAAACTTTATTGGTATCAATACCGGAAAGCTTTGTTGCCTTCTCATTACCGCCAACTGCATAAAAATAACGACCTGTTGTAGTCTTGGAAGCAATATATGTATAGATTGCGATGATCACTGCAACCCAGAGAAGGGAATTTGGGATACCTTTATACTGAGCAAGTCTGAACATGAATGCAAGAACAACTACACAGATCAGAACCATCTTCACTGCAACACCACCGAAAGACTCAACACTGTAGCCTTTCTTTGCACGGTCTGCACGGTTTTTCATAACAAGTGCAACATAGACGATGCAGACAATAATGCCAACTACGAAACATGTTCTGTTAAATCCTTCACCTCCACCAAGGAAGTCCGGAATATAGTTATTGAACAAAGCCAGATAAGCATCCGGCATCGGAGCCAGGGTCTGTCCTTCCAGAACTACGTTGGAAAGGCCACGAAAAGCAAGCATACCTGCCAGAGTAACAATAAATGGAGGAATTCGTACATAAGCGATCCAGAATCCCTGCCATGCACCAATGGCAATACCCACAAGAAGCATCACGATCATAGTGAGATACGGGTTCATACTGTTGAGAACCATCATCTTACCACCGACAGCAGCAACAAAGCATACAACAGAACCAACTGACAGATCGATGTTACCACCTGTTAAAATACAGAACAGCATACCGGTTGCAAGAATAAATACATATGCATTCTGGGCTACCAGGTTATTTACATTCTGCGGAAGAAGCATAACGCCCTTTGTGTTCACAGAAAACATGATCACAACAAATACCAGAACAATGACCATGGTATATTTTTTTAATATTTCTGAAAAACTAATCTTTTTCTCCATCTTCTTACTCTCCTTTACCTGACTTCACGATCCTGGACATGATCAGCTCAGATGTAGCTTCCTCACCACTTACCTCACCTACGAATCTGCCCTCGTTCATGATATAGATTCTGTCTGACATTCCAAGCACTTCCGGAAGCTCAGAAGAGATCATGATCACAGATTTTCCTGCTGCGACCAGGTCATTGATGATACAGTAGATTTCATATTTGGCACCTACGTCAATACCTCTTGTAGGTTCATCCAAGATCAGAATATCCGGCTCTGCAAACATCCATTTTGCAAGAAGGACCTTCTGCTGATTACCACCGCTCAGGTTTCCGACATTCTGCTCAACTGTCGGACACTTGGTTTTCAGTTTCTTCCTGTATTCCTCAGCAACTGCGTATTCTTTATCCGTATCGATCACTTTTCCATTACTGATACCGGACATGTTTGCAAGCGTAGTGTTCATCTTTATGGACTTGGAAAGGATCAGCCCGTTTCCTTTTCGATCCTCTGTAACATAAGCAAGCTTGTTGTCGATGGCTTCCTGAACTGTATTCAGCTTCACTTCTTTTCCGTTCATGAACACCTGTCCAGAAATTTTAGTTCCATAGCTCTTGCCAAAAATACTCATGGCCAATTCTGTACGTCCTGCTCCCATCAGTCCTGAAATACCGACAACCTCTCCTTTATGTACTTTAAAGGATACGTTATTTACCACCTTACGTTCTGTATACAGCGGATGATAAACATTCCAGTTTTTAATCTCCATGGAAACATCGCCGATCTTTACATTTGGACGTTTCGGGAACCTGTCTGTCATCTCACGTCCAACCATTCCCTGAATGATCCTCTGCTCAGAAAAATCGTCTTTATTTTTATCCAGTGTTTCAATGGTAGATCCATCTCGGATAACTGTGATCTTATCTGCTACATAGGAGATTTCATTTAATTTATGGGAAATGATGATAGAGGTCATTCCCTGCTTCTTGAATTTCAGAAGAAGATCCAGAAGAGCTTTGGAGTCATCTTCATTCAGTGATGCGGTAGGCTCATCCAGAATGAGCAGCTTTGCATTCTTTGCAAGTGCCTTTGCGATCTCAACCAGCTGCTGCTTACCTACACCAATATCCTTGATCAAAGTTCTGGAGGATTCCTCCAGTCCTACTATTTTCAAATATTTATCTGCTTCTCCATAAGTTTCATTCCAGTTGATGGAAAAGCTTTTGCCTCTTTCATTACCCAGATACATGTTCTCCCCGATGGTCATGTACGGGATCAGAGCAAGTTCCTGGTGGATGATTACAATTCCTTTATGTTCACTGTCTTTGATAGTGTTAAACTTACAGATCTCACCATCATAAATAATATTTCCTTCATACGAACCGTACGGATAAATACCACTTAATACATTCATCAATGTAGATTTACCGGCACCGTTTTCACCTACCAGTGCGTGGATCTCGCCTTCCTCGACCTGGAGATTAACATTATCCAGTGCCTTTACACCTGGGAAAGTTTTGGTGATATTTTTCATTTCCAGAAGTATCTTAGCCAACTCAATTTCCCTCCCTTTCCACTGTTCATGCAGGCGGTTATATTCCCCGCCTGCATGTGATAAATTTCTTTCTTAAAAATTCTGATTATTTGATCTGATCCTCTGTGTAGTATCCGGAGTCGATCAGGATCTCTTTGTAGTTATCTGTTGTAACAACAACCGGATCGCAAAGGTATGTCGGGATGACACCGGTTCCGTTATCATAGGATTTTGTATCGTTCACTTCCGGCTCCTCACCTTTCATGATGGAGTCAACCATTTTTACTACTGCAGATGCAAGAGCTCTTGTATCTTTGAATACAGACATTGCCTGTTTTCCTGCTACAAGGTTCTTAACGTTTGGTGTGTCACAGTCCTGACCAGTAATGATCGGATATTCTCCTGTGTAGGAAGCTGCCAGTGCATTCTCAACACCAAGGGCTGTGGAATCGTTGGAGCAGAGAACTGCGTCAAGGTTTGTTCCGTCAGAGTAGTTACCTGCGATGATAGTATCCATTCTGTCCTGTGCTTTTGCACTGTCCCAGTTAGCTGTAGCAACCTGCTCGAACTCTGTCTGACCGGATTTTACTACCAGCTTACCGTCATCGATGTATTTCTGGAGAACATCCATTGCACCACCGAAGAAGAAGTTACAGTTGTTATCGCCAGGATCTCCTGTGAACAGCTCAATATTGAATGGTCCGTCCTGATTGTCAAGATCCAGTGCATCTACCAGGTACTCGCCCTGTTTCTGACCTACTTTGTAGTTATCAAATGTTGCATAATAGGTTACTGCATCGGAATTCATAAGAAGACGGTCATAAGAGATAACCGGAATTCCTTTTTCTTTGGCCTGTTTCAGAGGCTCGCCAAGGCTACTTCCATCGATGGATGCCACAACCAGAAGGTCACATCCGTTTGCTACCTGGTTCTCAAGCTGGGAAACCTGTGTGCTTACATCATTGGATGCATACTGAAGGTCTACCTCATATCCTGCTGCCTCCAGCTCTTTCTTCATGTTATCGCCATCCTGGTTCCATCTCTGGAGATCCTTGGTCGGCATGGTAACACCGATCAGTTTCTTGTCTGCTGCCTGTGCTGTTGCTGCCGGAACTACCACCATACCAGCTACCATTGTTGCGCAAAGAAGTGCAGATACCATTTTTCTTTTCATTGTAAAATCCTCCGTTTCATTATTTGTTTTTGGAATCACGTTTCCTTTGATGATGTTACTATAGCACAGGACTGTCTGGACATAGTTGGCAAGGACAGAGACATTTTTTTGCAAAAGAAAAATGCCCTGCATCAGGCAAGACATTTTTGCACCAAAAATCTGCTATTGATTTTTGTCATAATTGTGTATTATTGCGCATATGGATACACTGCCACATTACTTGCAGAATTTCACTGCCACATATATGCCGGTATGCAATCTGTTCTGCATTACTCTGTATCGTAATCTATATTGAGATATACTTCATCTCGTCTGTGGAAACCGCCGTCAATGATCACCTCATCAATATTATCCCTTGTAACGGCAACCGGTTCCAGCACCTTCGCCGGGATATCGTAGCTTCCATCGTTCATGGTATCTGTCACATCTGACGAAATCTTTCCCTCTTCTGCCATCTTCACCGCATATTCAGCTGCCTGGCGTGCCAGATCTTCGATAGATTTAAATGCTGTCATGTACTGGGTTCCTTCCACAATACGCTGACATGCAGCCAGATCACCATCCTGGCCTACCACGATCACCTGTCCGGCAAGCTGGTTTTCCGCAAGAATCTGTATCACCTGGCTGGCAATATCATCATTTCCGCACATGATTCCCTTTACATCAGGATACTCTTCCAGTGCTTCCTCCACATAATCTGCTGCCAGCTCCGCGATCCAGCCTTCACAGTTGGCTTTGTAAACCACCTTCAGATCACTGTTTTTCAGAGTGTCTTCAAATCCCTCTTTTACCATGTCCACATTGTTATCTGAAGCAGATCCCTGGATCATAAAAATCTTTCCGCCATCAGGGATCGCTTCCATCATGGACTGTGCCATAACCTCTCCGACTTTCCGGTTATCAAAGGAAATATACATGTCTGTATCCGCATCATTTACCATACGGTCATAGGAGATCACCCTGATTCCTACATTATGGGCACGCTCCACAGCCTCAGATAATGCCTTGCAGTCTCTGGCAATGATCACGATCACATCCATATGCTTCTTGATAAAATAGTCGATCTGGCTGATCTGCTCTTTTGTATCTGCTCCCGCATCCTGAACATTCACTTCCGCTCCCAATTCCCTTGCTGTTGCCACGAATACATCCCTGTCACGGATCCACCTCTCAATAACAAAGGAATCCACTGTAAGACCGATCTGAATTTTCTTTTCACCACTGTCTTCCTCTGTATCGTTTTCCTGTGCAGCTGTCTGCTTTGTTTTTTCGGAAGCGCAGCCATTCAGCATCAATGTCAACAGACACAGCAAGATCAACAGCTTCCTGATCATTTTCCCCCCGCTCATATTGTCTACCTCAACCTCTCTCTGAATTCACTTGGTGTCACGCCTTCGTATTTCTTGAATATCCTGCTGAAATAATTGGGGTCGCTGTATCCGGATTCCGCACAGATCTCCTTGATGGAAAGCCCTGAATCCTTGAGAAGTTCTCTTGCATTCCGAAGCCGCACTTCTGTAAGATACTCGATAAAATTTCCTCCGGTCTCCTGCTTAAAAAGCTTGCTGAAATAATAAGGGCTGATATCCACCTCCCGTGATACCTCATCCAATGAAATATCTTTTTTGTAATTATCCCGGATATAGGACTTTGCTTTTTCGATAATGGAAACCGCTTCTTTTTCCCTTGCACTTTCCATGTTACTGCAGATTTCTGATGTTTTGCCCAGGAACCATTTTTTCATTCCTTCTATATCTGTATATTCCTGGATCTCATGAATATAATTTCTGCGGCAGCTGATCGCATATTTCACGGTACCTGCAAAAAAGGCCTTTTTTTCCACTCCCATCACAAGCTCCAGGATCTTGATGCGCATGTCCTCCAGATCTACTCCCGGCTGCTTCTCCATCCACCTGATAAATTCCTCGGCACAGCTTAAAGCTCCTGCCACATCCTTATCCATCACCCGCTTTTCATAGCGACGTTCCAGATCTCTTGGATATTCGCCGTCATATTTCTGTGCAGCCGGAACATCCTCAATATGTATCACATGGCTGGTGCTTTCCCGAAGTGCGATCATGGCCTCCTTGAAGGATTCTTTCATGGTGCTTCCCATCTCCTTCACCCGGCCGATACCACAGCGAAATTTACTGTCGATCCTGCTTTCCAGCTTATGTACCATGTTTCTGGTTCTTGTTACAACCTCCACACGTTCCTCATAGGACTCCTTGGAATTACGGTACGGAACAAGCAGTACAATACGGTTTCCCATAATGGGTCCTACCAGACATTCAAAAAATCCCTGAGCGATTTCCCGGAATGTGGAATAAAATTTGTTTGCCTTCACACTGGCCCCCACCGCATTGGTAAGAACGCCATTTTCCGTGGAATCCCCGAATTCAGCCACGATCATATATCCATATTCTTCCCGGATATCCAGAAGCTCCCTGTAATTATCCTGATATGTCTGAAAATCATCCTGCAGAAGAATATTATTGATATATCCGCTCTCGATCATGGGCACAACTGTCTCCAGCTTTTCACGGATACGGAGATCGTCGCTTCGCTTCTGTCTCGTGGAATCTACCTTTTCCATAGCTTTGGAGCATATTTCCAGAATCACCTTTTTGTTTACCGGCTTGGTAAGAAATTCCATAACTCCAAGATTTACCGCTTCCTTGGCATAATTAAATTTATCATAGGCTGTAATGATCACAAAGACCACAGATCTGTTAAATTTCTGAATTTCCCGGATTGCCTGGATCCCACTTAAGCCCGGCATCTGAATGTCCATAAAGCAGATATCCGGCGGATATTTCTCCGCCTCCTCCACAACCACACGGCCTGTCTTGGCTGTATGGATCTCACATTCATTTCCATAGTTGGAACTTATAATATTTTTCAGGGATTCCAGCATGATCCCCTCATCATCAGCAATCAGGATTCTGTACATTTTTTTCGCTCCTCTCCAGAGGAATATTGATCACTACCTCTGTTCCCATTCCTTCACCTTCACTGTATATTTCCATTAATCCGTCCCGCTCATAATACAATTCCAGACGGCTGATCACATTATTCATTCCGATTCCCGTGGAATCACCCTCGCCTGAACTGCTGTGGACTTTTTTTGACAGTACTCTTTGTATCTGTTCTCCGGTCATGCCCAGTCCGTTATCCCGGACACTGATCTCAATATGATCGTCCCATCGCTCCACGCTGAGATCAATATGTCCCTCCCAGTCAATATTCCGTATTCCGTGATTAACTGCGTTTTCCACAACCGGCTGCAGGATCATACTGGGAACACGTACATTTTCCACATCACATTCCACTTTTTTTGAAAAATGGATGTCCCCGGCAAACCGTACATTCAGAATATAAATGTAATTGTCCACAGCCTCCAGTTCTTCCTCCAGTGTGGCATCTTCCTCACCCTTCTTTACATTGTAGCGAAAAAAATCTGCCATCTTTTCCACAAAGATACTGGTTTTTTCTGCATCCTCCATCATTGCAAGCTGTACTCCTGCATTCAGGGAATTAAAAAGGAAATGCGGGTTGATCTGAGACTGAAGATACTTAAGCTGTGCCTCCTTGAGATGTGTTTCCATCAAAAGCTCCCTCTCTATCATCTGCTGTTCTTTTTCCATGCTGGCCTTTGTCCTGGCAATGTAAAGACCAAGATTATCCACCATGGTATTAAAGGCTCTTGTTACCGTTCCAAGCTCATCCCTGGAATCTGCTGGGGGCATCTTTACATTAAAATTCCCCTGACCTACCAGCTGTGCAGTTTCTGCCATATTAGTCAGCGGCAGGAACATCTCCCTTGTTGCCATGATCAGAAGGAACATTCCACAGATCACCACCAGAAGCATGATCATCATATTACTGATCTCCAGATATCTCATAACCGCCCGGAGAGCTGCATAAGTCTGGGAATTTTCTTTAAAAAGCTGCTTGTTCAGCTCATCCATAGAACTCTGGATATAACTGTAAAGCTCCAGACTTTCATCATATTCCTGCTTATATTTCTCCACATTCCTGCCTCTCTTGGCAGCTACAGTTCCTGCGGTACAGGAAAGATATGATTCCGACATCTTACGTATCTTCTTCTCCAGAAGTTTTACGGAATCATCAATATTCCGTTCATTTAACTTCTCCAGCTCCTGCCTGTATTTCGCCTCATTCTGATAATAATCCATCAGTGCCTGAGAGTTTTTTACCTTCAGATACTGGTACATACTGTCCTGCACATCGTCAAAAACCTGCCCAAGCTCTGTGATCTGGGCATTGCTGGCATACACATCATCCATCTCCTGCATGGAGTTGTTGATCCGCGCATAAAACAGCATGTTGATGCTGAACAGTAAAACTGCCAGCACGCCAACCTCGATCATGATCTTGCTTACAAGAGAAAAGTCACTCCAACGGATCTTTTTCATCTGTGACTGCCTCCCTCCTCATCTTCTTCACTGCTGTTCTGTCAAGAAAATTAATGTCTACGTTGTAGAAAGAATTGGTTCTTCCATCTTCTATATAGCTGGTAACTGCCTCCACACTGTACTGTCCCAGCTGGGTCGTGTCCACATCACAGGTAACTGAAATAACACCTTTTTCAACTGCCGCCAGAATATCCTCAGATGTATAATAACCAATGATCTTCACTTTTCCTGCAAGGTTGAAATCCAGAATTGCCTGTCTTGCACACTCCGTTGTCTCCTCATCCATACACACAAGGATATCCGGAACATTCCGCTTCTGCTGAAAAATATCAGTAACTGCCTCCTCTGTTTCAAAGGTTCCTGTTGACAGAAGATTCCTTCCCTTGATCTCAATATCCTCAGAACCAGCTGCCATCTTCACCGCATTGCTGATCTGAGTGTATATCTGACTTTCGTTCATATCATCAATGTCCCGTTTCTGCAGGATCAGGATCTTCTTCGTGTTCTCATCCACGTATTTGGCAACAATTTCCCCGTAAGCCATGCCAAGCTGATAATCGCTGACTCCCACAAAGCTCTGGCGGCGGCTGTGCACCGCATCACTCATGACTGTAACCACCGGTATTCCGTTTCTTACTGCAGTATTGATCGCTTCTTCCAGACCGGCTTCTCCATTATACTGCAGGATAATACCATCCGCCTTGGCCGCAATGCTCATATTCATATAATCAAGTTTATCATAGGATGTTTCTCTGTCCGGCCCCATGATCTCAAGCAGTACATTATTCTGAGCTGCTTTTTTCTTCGCACTGTCATATACTGCCTGCCAGAACTGGGAATCGGGGCTGTCCACGATCATGTCGTACTGGTATTTATATATTTTCTCTTCCTGTTTATCCAACCCTGCTTTTTCACTGATTCCTCTGTAATAGGATTCTCCTGTCATATAAGTAAGTACTATCACGGCAGCAAAAACCAGCAGGATGCAAGCTGATTTCTTTTTCATAATACACTCCATTCTGTTTCACAAAACATTCCGGGTTTCAGTTTATCATAATTTCACAGGAAAGTCACTGTTTGGCATGGATTTTCTGTGCACTTTCATGTTATATTAATAACCACAACATTACCAAAGGAGGCCGCAAAACATGACAAATGCAACCAAGCTTGCCCTGGAAGAATCCCTGAAGCATCTGCTTCTTAAGAAACCTTTAGATAAGATCACCATCAATGACCTGACTACGGACTGCGGTATCAGCCGCATGACTTTTTACTATCATTTCAAAGATATCTATGATCTTGTGGAGTGGTGCTGTCTGGAAGATGCCAGAATTGCCCTTCAGGGCAAAAAAACCTCTTCCACATGGCATGAAGGGCTTCTGCAGATCTTTGATGCCGTGATGGAAAACAAGCCGTTTATCTTAAATGTATACCGCTGCGTGGGGCGGGAACAGATCGAGAATTATCTGTTCCAGCTTACCTGCGGTCTTCTTATGGGCGTGGTAACAGAAAAATCAAAAGACATCTCCATCACGGATGAACAGAAAATTTTTATCGCAGATCTGTATAAATACAGCTTTGTAGGGATCATGCTGGACTGGATCAAAAACGGCATGCGTGAAGATTATCGCGAAATCGCAGATGATACCGCAACCGCACTGTACGGAAGCATCGACAACGCCATCCGCAATTTTGCCACCAGAAACAAAACAGCAGAAATGCCTACAGAATAAAAACTTATCAAAACAGACATAATGATAAAAAACTGAACATTTTCGGTGTTTTGTAAATAGAATCTTTTTTCCGGATGGGCTATCATAGCCTCAACAGCAACAAAGAACAGTTAATCCGATACAAGCAGGTATCTCATTTACGAAAGGTGGATGTCATATGTCAGATAAAAAAGGATTCATGGGTCTTGCAGCACTTGCGGCAGCCGGAGCCGGCGCAGCCATGCTGATGAAAAAAACAAAAGAGATCAACGAAGAGGAAACCTTCCATGTAAAAGAAACTACTGCAAACTACCGCAACACCGAGCGTGGAAAGCATGACAAAAACAGCAAGGGGATTTATTATTCCAACGGTAACTACGAAGCTTTTGCCCGTCCGGAAAAGCCGGAGGGTGTGGACGACAAGCATGCCTACATCGTAGGAAGCGGTCTTGCTTCCCTGGCTGCTGCATGCTTTCTGGTAAGAGACGCACAGATGCCAGGTGATCATATCCACATCCTGGAAGCCATGGATATTGCCGGCGGTGCCTGCGATGGAATCTTTGATCCGTCCAGAGGCTATATCATGCGTGGCGGTCGTGAGATGGAAAACCATTTCGAATGCCTGTGGGATCTTTTCCGCAGTATTCCTTCTCTTGAAAAACCGGGTGCTTCTGTTCTGGACGAGTTCTACTGGCTGAACAAGCACGACCCGAACTATTCTCTCTGCCGTGCAACCGTCAACCGTGGACAGGATGCCCATACCGACGGAAAATTTAACCTGAGCCAGAAGGGCTGCATGGAGATCATGAAGCTGTTTATGACAAAGGATGAGGATCTTTACGATAAAACCATCGAAGATGTATTTGATGATGAAGTGTTTGATTCCACCTTCTGGCTGTACTGGAGGACCATGTTCGCATTTGAAAACTGGCACAGTGCTCTGGAGATGAAGCTTTACTTCCAGCGTTTTATCCACCACATTGCAGGTCTTCCGGATTTCAGCGCCCTGAAATTCACCAAGTACAACCAGTACGAATCCCTGATCCTTCCCATGAAAAAATATCTGGAGGATGCAGGTGTTGACTTCCAGTTTAATACTGAAGTCACAAACGTGATCTTCAATTTCAAGGATGGCAAAAAGATCGCCACTGCTATCGAATGCAAGGTAAAGGATGTGGAGCAGGGTATCCTTCTTACAGAGAATGATTATGTTTTCGTCACTAACGGAAGCTGTACAGAGGGCACGATCTACGGTGACCAGAACCACGCACCAAACGGTGATGCAGAGGTCCGTACCAGTGGTGTATGGTCTCTGTGGAAAAATATCGCAGCTCAGGATCCTTCCTTCGGACATCCGGAAAAGTTCTGCTCAGACATTTCCAGAACAAACTGGGAATCCGCTACTGTCACCACTTTGGATGACCGTATTATCCCTTATATCACCAATATCAGCCAGCGTGATCCACGTACCGGCAAGGTTGTTACCGGTGGTATCGTAAGCTGCCAGGATTCCAAATGGCTCTTAAGCTGGACCATCAACCGTCAGGGACAGTTCAAAGAGCAGGATCCGAAGAAGGTCTGTGTATGGGTTTACGGATTGTTCACAGATGTTCCCGGTGATTATATCAAGAAGCCGATGAAGGATTGTACCGGTAAGGAAATTACCGCCGAGTGGCTGTACCACCTCGGTGTTCCGGTAGAGCAGATCGACGATATGGCTGAAAACAGCGCTGTCTGCGTTCCGACTATGATGCCATACATCACCGCCTTCTTCATGCCACGCACAAAAGGTGACCGCCCGGATGTTATCCCGGATGGCTGTGTAAACTTTGCATTCCTGGGCCAGTTTGCGGAAACTCCTCGTGATACCGTATTCACAACAGAGTATTCCGTACGTACTGCAATGGAGGCTGTATACGGACTTTTCGGTGTAGATCGTGGGGTTCCGGAAGTATGGGGAAGCGTTTACGATATCCGTGAGCTTCTGGACAGCAGTGTAAAACTGATGGACGGAAAATCCCCGCTGGAGATCCAGCTGCCGGGACCGCTGAATGCACTGAAGAAACCACTTCTTAATGTTGTGAAGGGTACCGTGGTAGAGAAAGTACTGCGGGATCATGATGTGCTGAAGGATTATATGTAAGATATACAGCCTGCCAGGCAGATATTCTCGATCCGAAAATTAAGATTTGAAAACAGTAACTGAGCCTCAGGTTCTATTAGTGCAGCAATCCCCCGGAAATACTTCTCGCGCGGTATTTCCGGGGGATTATTTCATTTTCTGCTACTTATTTTCCCAGTGTTTCATTCATACTTCCGGAACGGAAGCCCTGAAGATCCAGCGTCACGTAAAAAAATCCCAATGTGTGGAATTTCTCTGTGATCTTTGTTCTTGTTTCATTATCTGCAATTTTCAGGATCTCTTCTGCCGGAACCTCGATCCTGGCCATGGTTCCATGGATACGGACGCGGAACTGACGGAATCCCAGATCCATCAGAAACTGCTCCGCCTGATCTACCATGTGAAGCTTCTCCTCGGTAATGGTCTCACCGTATACAAATCTGGAAGCAAGACAGGCAAAAGACGGCTTGTTCCAGGTAGGAAGATTCATCTCCTTTGACAGTTCACGGATCTCTTCTTTATAGAGTCCGGCTTCCTGAAGGGGACTTCGCACACCAAGTTCCTGGATAGCTCTTTTTCCCGGACGGTAGTCGCCCAGATCATCCATGTTGGAACCTTCCGCAAGCACATTGATGTTGTTCTTTTTCGCTACTTCCCATAATCTGGTAAAAATGCCTTTTTTGCAGATGTAGCAGCGATCCGGAGGATTCTGGCGAAATCCCGGAATCTCAAATTCATTAAGCTTGCATATCTCCTGATGAATGTGATTTTCCCTGCAGAAATCCTCGGTTTCTTTCCTCTCTCTTTCTGTAAAGGAGCAGGGGCATGCAGTGATGGCTATGGCCTTATCGCCAAGTGTCTCCTGCGCCACTTTCAGAAGAAATGTGGAATCCACTCCGCCCGAAAACGCTACCGCCACACTTCCGAATGAACGGAGGATTTCCTGAAGTTTTTCATATTTTTTCTCAAGGGTGATTCGGTCTGTTACTGGCATATGTTCTGTCACCTCAAAACCGGGAATGCCACCACAGTCTCATTCCCGGTCCTTTATCTATATTTCTTACATTTCGATCACATCAAGATCATCCGGAATAAACAGATTTCCGTGATAATACTCTCTGCCTTCTGCTCCGTAAAGCTCTTTACGTTTCTTAATGTTCTTATCCTCTGTGTGATACAGGACAAGATTCTTAACTCCAAGGTTCTCAGCCAGCTCACTGGCATCCTTAACTGTGGAGTGGTGTTTCTCATAAGGATTGAAGATATCACGCTGTCCATACAGGCAGAATGCTTCGTGGAACATCCAGTCGCTGCCTTTTGCGTATTTCTCTTCACATTCATTGTATGGCTCGTCTCCGCAGCAGGTAAGTACCTTACCACCGTCATAGATCATCTGGAAACCGAACTGTTTCGCCTTGGTGGAACCGATATCAAAGAAGGTCACTTTCTTATTAAGAATTGTTTTTTCCTCGCCGTCTTTTACCTCGATCAGATGAAGTCTGTCACCGATGTACTGTGTCTCCTTCTTATTCAGAAGCTTAAATGCCATGTCTTTCAGAAGTCCGATCACTTCATCATGAGCATAGATGTTTGCCTCGCCCTGATAAGTGCCTTTTTTCATGTTCTGGCAAATGATGCGGATCACCCACACGATCCCCATGATATGGTCTACGTGCTTATGTGTAACAAAGATCTCATGAACATCCATCAGATCAACGCCAGCCTTCTTCAGCTGGGAAAGCACCGTATTTCCGCCGCCTCCGTCAACCAGAAAATGGCCGTACTCATCGCTGAGCACAAAACATGTATTGTAGCACTCTGTTACCAGTGCGTTACCTGTTCCAAGCATGGTTAATTTCATTCTGTTCTCCTCCTGTATAGCCCTGGTCATCAAACATTTTGCCACCCATCATTCTGTTCTCTGACCGGCTGTCCCTGATCGTATTACAGACACATATACAACCGTTTATTTTTTTGTTTTTTAATTTTTTCTGTGTTTTTCGTGTCCAATGATAACATTACGGAGAAATATTTTCAATAAAATCCATTCATTTTCATAGCAGAAAAATCAATCCACAGATCTTCATAAATTCCTGCTTTCACAGAGTCCTGTAATGTATATGGTTCCGAGGTTCCATGTTCAAAATTATATACCAGAACAAGATTCTTATCCGGATCTACCAGAATCATGACAGTTTTATTACATTCTTACAAGACAGCTTTTCATATGACTCCTATCCAAAAACAGGAGCAGTCACATGGCGTACCATGTCTGCTCCTGTTTTTAATTTTCTTATTCCAGCATTTCTATTTCTGTCTCAAAATACTGCTCCTGAAACTGAACCTGTGCCATGATCTCCTTGGCTGTCATATTCATATCTTCCGGCACTGCCACCCATTTATCTTCCACATCATTGAGGCGGTGGACGATGGCGATGATTTTTCCTGTAAATTCTTTTACAGGGTGATCAATGCCAAGAACGTAGACGTCCTGTTCCTCTCCGTCCGGGGCGATGATTCCTTCAATGTAACCATAATTTACCGGATAAAAAAGATCTTTGTGTTCCGGATGGCAGGTATTCATCGGACGATCGATCACGACATGAACCATCTGGCCGGATGTTGGTTTCTTTTCGTGGTTACTCTCGTTCATTCATTTTCCTCTCTGGACACAGAGCAGAAATCCGACAGATTTCCATCTGTTTTTCCCCGTATCCGAAAACAGGTATTCTCATTTCCGTACATCCTGCATTTACCAGATTTCGGATTCCACTGCTGCTCTCTCAATGCCAAGACCTTTCATATACCGGTCCATAAATGCGTTGAATCCTTTCACGCCTTCTGCTTTCGGCGCCAGTGTGCTGCCTTCATTTCCTTTAAAGACATTTTCATCTAGGAAGTCTGCAAGATCTTCGCCGTCTTTTTTGTTGATCAGATAGGAAGCCAGAAGTGCGATTCCCCAGGCTCCTCCTTCTCCTGCTGTGGACATTACAGATACCGGTGCATCTACCGCATCTGCAAGGATCTGCTGGCCGACACCCTTTGTCTTAAAGAGGCCGCCGTGGCCCAGAAGCTTGTCGATCTTTACCTGCTCCTGATTCAGAAGGATATCCAGACCTACACGCATGGCGCCGAGGCAGGTGTAAAGATTATTTCGCATAAAGTTTGCCAGTGTAAATCTGCTCTCTGGAGAACGTACAAACAGTGGACGTCCCTCTTCAAAACCAGTCATATGCTCACCGGAGAAATAGCAGTAGGAAAGAAGTCCTCCGCAGTCCGGGTCACCTTCCAGTGCTTTGTTATAAAGAGTTCCGAACAGTTTGTTCATATCCACTTCCATACCCATGGCTTCTGCAAATTCCTTAAACACATTTACCCATGCGTTCAGATCGGACGTACAGTTGTTGGAATGTGCCATGGCAACCGGATCTCCTGCCGGAGTTGTTACCATATCGATTTCTTTGTACGGTTTGGAAAGAGCCTTTTCCAGAACGATCATGGCAAATACGGATGTTCCTGCCGAAACATTTCCGGTACGCCGGCGGACACTGTTTGTGGCAACCATACCGGTTCCTGCGTCTCCCTCAGGCGGGCACATGGGAATTCCGGCTTTCAGCTTTCCGCTTACATCCAGAAGCTTTGCGCCTTCCTCAGTAAGAACTCCTGCATCCTGACCTGCCACCAGAGCTTCCGGCATAATATCGCGGAGTTTCCATGGGAATCCATAAGGTGCAACCAGTTCATCGAACTTCTGCACCATCTCCTCGTTATAGTCCTTCGTTTCACTGTCGATCGGGAACATACCTGCCGCATCACCGATACCAAGAACTCTTTTTCCGGTGAGTTTCCAGTGCACATAGGCTTCCAGAGTGGTGATATAATCGATATCTTTTACATGCTCCTCACCGTTAAGGATCGCCTGATACAGGTGTGCGATGCTCCATCTCTGAGGGATATTGTAATGGAAAAGCTCTGCCAGCTTCTCAGAGGCTTCTCCTGTGATGTTGTTTCTCCAAGTGCGGAAGGGAACCATCAGCTCTCCCGCCTTATTAAAGGGCATATATCCGTGCATCATGGCACTGACACCGAAAGCACCTACGCTTGTCAGTTCCACGCCGTATTTCTCCCGGACATCTTTTGCCATATCCTGATAGCTGGCCTGAAGGCCCTTCCAGATCTCTTCCAGGCTGTAGGTCCAGATTCCGTCCACATACTGGTTCTCCCATCCGTAACCGCCGGATGCGATCGGCTGATTTTTGTCATCTACCAGAACTGCCTTGATCCTTGTGGAACCAAACTCAATACCAAGAGCTGTACGGTTCTCAAGAATGGCTGTTTTTGCCTCGTTTACTCCCATTTAAAAAAACCTCCCGTATTATTTGCTGAAATACATGCTGTTCCATCTCAGCTCATTCTGCAGATTCCGGATCGTTGTATCGCCATCAATGTAAACCGCTTCAATACCCATAGCTGCTGCCCAGTCGCCCATCTGCTCTGCAGTAAGGTCATAGGTAAATGCAGTGTGATGTGCGCCACCCGCAAGGATCCATGCTTCTGCTGCTGTGGAAAGATCCGGCTTCGGTGTCCAGAATGCAGTACCTACCGGAAGTGCAGGCATCGGTTTCTCTGTTTTCTTACACTCAACCTCATTGATCAGCAGACGGAAACGGTCGCCAAGGTCAACCAGGGATGTTGCGATTCCAGGGCCTGTCTTAGAAGTAAATACCAGTCTTGCAGGATCTTCACGATCTCCCATGGAAAGCGGGCATACACGCATGCTGACCTTTCCATCAGCAACGGATGGGCAAACCTCCAGCATATGTGCCTCAAGGATTCCCTCTTTACCAGGTACCAGATTATAAGTGTAATCCTCCATAAAGGAAGTACCCTTGGCGTCCTTTTTGCCTGCTGCCATGATTTTCATCAGGCGAACCATAGCTGCTGTTTTCCAGTCACCCTCGCCACCGAAGCCATAGCCTTTTTCCATCAGTCGCTGGATCGCAAGTCCCGGAAGCTGCTTCAGGGATCCCAGATCACCGAAGTGTGTTACGATAGCCTGGTAGTTTTTTTCCTCAAGAAAGCGCTCAAAACCAATCTCAATTCCTGCCTGGACTGCTACATGCTTCTTAAATTCCTCAGGGTCACGTCCATCCAGAATCATATCGTATTTATTATAATATTCTTCTACCAGAACATCAATATCTCCCTGGCTTACATCCTGAACATATTCTGCGATCTCATTAACCGGATAAGCATCGATCTCCCATCCGAATTTCATCTGAGCCTCAACCTTATCGCCCTCTGTTACGGCTACATTTCTCATGTTATCCGCAACACGGCATACACGAATATGGCTGCTTTCCATGATACCAACTGCAGTACGCATCCAGGATGCCAGACGCTCCTGGACCTTTTTGTCTGCCCAGTGTCCTGCAATGACCTTACGCTCGATTCCCATTCGGGTTACCATATGGCCAAACTCACGGCCGCCATGTGCGGACTGGTTCTCATTCATAAAGTCCATATCAATGGTATCATAGGGAATCTCCACATTGAACTGTGTATGAAGGTGACACAGCGGTTTACGATACTCTTTGAGACCAAGAATCCATGATTTTGCCGGGGAAAATGTATGCATCCATGCGATCACGCCGGCACAATTTTCATCTGCATTGGCATCATTAAAGGTTTTTCGGATCAGCTCATTTGTGATCAGCGTTGGTTTCCATACAACCTCAAACGGAAGTACGCCGGATTTGTTCAGCTCCTCTACAATGATCTTAGAATGCTCGGCTACCTTGCGGAGACACTCATCTCCGTAAAGATCCTGTGAACCTGTGCAAAACCAGAATTTGTAATCTCTTCCTGTTTTCATGTGAAAAATCCTCCTTGATTTAAATTAATATCATATGCATAACATTCCTGAAAATCTGCAGCCCGGTTCTGCTGCCAACATGCGTCCGATCTTCTGAAATGTTATAGGGTTCTCTGTAATCTACATCGCTTCATTCTCTAATAAAACGATCTGATAAAACGGTTATGTATCTGTGCTCATGCCCCTGCTTTCACACTGCTGCCCCGCACGATCAGTTCCGGCCGGATTAGCCGTTCCACTGTACTTTCTTCATCCGGCACGCCACTTAATTTTTCCAGGAGAAGCTTCGCCGCCATCTCCCCCAGTTTTTCCTGGGGATGGGTGATGGTGGTAATGCCCTGTCCCTGTCTTGCGTACAGTGAATTGTCATAGCCGGTCACTGCAACATCTTCCGGGATCTTTTTGCCCTGACGTTCCAGTTCTTCCATGACCTGGACAGCGATCTGGTCGTTGTAACATACGATCCCATCCGGAAGACTGTTCTGTCGGACCATGTTCCGTACCATAAGAGCCGGCTTTTTTCGCCGGTCCTCGGTGTGAAACCAGATCACCTTATCCGGGTCATAGGCAATTCCATGCTCCTGCAAAGCCTTCACATAGCCCTTATGCCGTTCAATGCCCTGACGGTCATCTGCCTTGAAAAAACCTGCGATGTCACGTCTGCCGGAATCCAGGAGATGCTTTGCAACAAGATAACCGCCACCTGCATCATCCATGAGGATATGAGGTTTTTCCTGCATCTCTGTATACAGTCCCTGGATAAAAATATATGGGATCTGATATTTGTCCAGTGTTTCGTACAGACTTACATGTCTGCACAACAGCTCGCTTTTGCTGGGTTCAATGATCAGTCCGTCAATCCCCTTACTGATCAGCTCTTCCAGGAATCTTGCCTCCTTCTGACGACTGTTTCCTGTATTTTTGAGGATGATACTGTACCCATTATCGGACAGTACCTCATCAATCCCCTGGATCAGCCTGGGAAAAATATAATCCGAGATATATGTAGTTACCACTGCGATGTTTCCGGTCCCGTGGATCTGACGGAGTACATCCGCACAGAAGGTTCCTTTTCCCTGAAAGGATTCTATGTATCCATCTCCTGCCAGAATCCCCAGAGCCTTTCGCACCGTATGCCTGCTCAGCCCGTAGCGGACACTGAGCTGGTTTTCAGAAGGAAGCTTCTCACCCGGACGGATCTTTCCGGAAAGAATGTCTGTTTTCATTTCTTCCATCAGTGCATAATATTTTGCTTTTCCGTTTTCTGCCATAAGCTGCTCCCTTCGTTTGTATTATTCTTCGTTTGTATTATTCTTCCATCAAACATCGGATGTAAAACGGACATTTGTATTTTGATCTGTATTTATCCTGTTAATTTCATCTGCAATCATTTTATAACTTGTATATACATACGAACAAGTTGTTTTTATTATTTATCAAAAGTTCCATATAAAAAAAGGCCGGAACACCCTCCCCATTCTGGTGTTCCGGCCTTTATATGCCGCCTTGCATATTTATTTCAAAGTTTTTGCTGCCTTCCGATCATTTCCTGCCTTAGCGGTACATCTTCATATAATCCCCATGTGCCTCGATCAGCTCATCACACATTGCCTGGATGTCTTTGATGTTCAGCTCTGCACCTGTGTGCGGGTCCATCATGGCTGCCTGATAGATTTTCTGGCGGTCTTTGGTCACTGCTGCCTCAATAGCAAGGAGCTGCGGGCTGACATTGGATGAGTTCATAGCTGCCAGCTGTGTAGGAAGCTTGCCCACTTTTACCGGATGTACACCGGTTCCGTCGATATAGCATGGAACCTCTACGCAGGCATCCGGCGGAAGGTTATCGATATAACCGTTGTTAAGAACATTTCCACCGATCTTGTACGGTGTGTTTGTAACAACAGCCTCCATGATATAAGAAGCATACTCTTTACTTCTCTCATGGCCGATCTTGCCATCCTTGAGGATATCCTCGCGCTCTTTTTCCCAGCCCTCGATCTGTTTGATACATCTTCTCGGATATTCGTCAAGCGGGATATTGAACTCCTCGATCATCTCCGGATATCTGGATTTAATGAAGAACGGATTGTACTCTGCATTGTGCTCACTGGACTCTGTGCAATAGTATCCAAGATGACGGATATACTCATAACGCACCATGTCCTCATGCTTCTCACCGGAGGTATTCTTCTCCTCGGCAATTCTGCGGATCTCCGGATACAGATCATTTCCGTCTTTGTCGTGGATCTCAAGAAGCCATGCCATGTGGTTGATACCTGCGATCAGCTCAGTACGTCCCTCAATCTTGTCTTCCAATCCCATTCCCTCAAGAAGCTTCTGGGAACATACCTGTACGCTGTGGCAGAGACCTACCGTGCGGATCTTTGTGAAACGCTGCATATAACCGGTAAGCATTGCCATAGGGTTGGAATAGTTCAGGAACAAAGTGTTCGGGCAGACCTCTTCCATGTCGCGCGCAAATTCTTCCAGTACCGGAATGGTACGAAGTGCACGCATGATTCCACCGATTCCCAGGGTATCTGCGATTGTCTGTTTGATGCCGTATTTCTTCGGGATCTCAAAATCTGTAACTGTGCATGGCTCATATCCGCCTACCTGAATGGCGTTGACTACGAAATCTGCATCTCGAAGTGCATCTTTACGGTTCTCGGCACCGAGATAAGTTTTGATCACTGCGCGGTCCTCGTTTACGTTGTGGTTGATGGCACTTAAGATAATTCTGGAATCCTCCAGTCTCTTCTCGTCAATATCATAAAGTGCGATCTCGCTCTCGCGAAGTGCCGGTGTGCACATACAATCGCCAAGTACATTTCTTGCGAAAACCGTGCTTCCTGCTCCCATGAATGTAATTTTGATCATGTTCGTTTCCTCCTGTTTCCTTTGTTGGGTCTCTTATCCGGAATTCTTGTATTTTTCTTTGAAATTCCTGATTTTCTGCTATTTTTGCGGTGCAGTCCCGCTTCGTTTTCTTTGTGATCTTATCATACTACCGGAAACTTGTTTAAAATATGTACTTTGATGTTAATAATTGTTGTTTTGTTGCATGAGATACATGGAAGTAATTTTCTATAACATTTCTTATGACATAAAAAGCTCTCTGCCCGATACCAGAATTTTATATATTCCGGACCAGACAGAGAGTTCTTTTTCTTCGTGAAATATATCACAGGATCAGGCCTCAGATTCCGTATAATCGCCCTTCTTCCCCTTCACTACAAGTCTTCTCTTTTCTTCCTTGTATTCTCTCGGACTTCTTCCAGTTCTTGCCTTAAATACCTTGGAAAAAGCCAGCGGATCTCCATACCCTACTCTTGCAGCTACTTCACTGACCTGAATATCTCCGTTTTTCAGAAGAGTTTTCGCCTTCTCAATGCGAAGATTCATAAGATATTCCTGCGGCGAGCATCCGAGGCTTTTTTTAAATGAGCTGGTAAGATAGCTCCGGTTGACGCCAATGCGGTCTGCCAGCTCATTGATCTTCAGCCGCTTGTCAAAGTTGGCTGCAATGTAATCCACTGCATGCTCCACATAAACGGAATTTGGATACCTGTGGGATGGAAGAAGCTTGCCTTCTCTCAGACATGCATCCCGGTTATCTGTGATCAGGTCAGAAAAAAGAAGCATCAGAAGTCCGTTTCGCTTCAGCTCATTTTCAAAAACGAGCTTGTTGGTCCGTACCATTGCATCAATATACTTCGCAGCATTTTCCATGCAGTGGATCCTCCGTACCGGATTTTCCCGGCTAAAGCCACTTACATGGATCACTTCCTCGGCAGTCATTCCCTCAAATCCTATCCAGCGGTACGTCCAGGGATCGTCCATGTCTGCCTCATACCAGGCCTCCACACTGGATGGGATCAGAAATGCTTCTCCACCGGTCAGATGATACTGATGGCCATCCATCTCAAAAACTCCTCTTCCGGATTCCACGATATGAAGTACATGAGAGATCCTTTTATTTGGTCCAAATCGATGTCCCGGATCGCATTTTTCCCACCCACAGTAAGTAAGACAGAGGTCCACCGCACCTTTCTTTAAATTCTCCAGACATTTATAGCTGTCTGAGTTTGTAAAACCAACTGTATGAAGCAACTTGTCACCTCCCTGATGTCATATATTATGTTTCCGCCCGTGAGCTGCTTCGCCACCCAATAACAGACCGCCATATCCGGCGGCCTGTTATTTTTTCTGGTCAGACGGATGTTTTTTCGCTGACAGCTTTTATTCCATCATTTACAGAAATCAGTCCTCTGCTTCAATTGTATACAATACAGAATGGAAATCACCGTTTGTCTTATTACAGTAGTCACGATCAACCGGGATTCCTGCATACATCAGCTCATTTCCGTAAGCTTTCAGGCACTTATCTTCCCATTTTACTTTGTAAAGCTGATCCTCGTCAAGACCCTTGAAGCGCAGACGCATCCAGGAAGCATTGACCTTGTTCAGTCTTTCATAGTATCCGGCAACTGCCTGTTTTTTGTCTCTGGAAACAACCATCCATGCAGTATCATTTCCTTCGAACGGGCTTAAGATACGGTAGAAATCACCCTCCACCTGGATCAGGTCACGATGTTCCTTCATGAATTCCACCTGTGCCTTTACCTCTTCGATCTCTTTGGCACTTAAAAGGTTCAGATCCAGCTCATAGCCAAAGGTTCCGAAATATGCCACATTTGCTCTTGTGGAAAGCGGTGTGGTACGGTGCAGCTGATGATTCGGTACTGCTGATACATGAGATCCCATGCTGACGATCGGATAAACAAAGGAGGTACCGTACTGGATCTTTTCTCTCTCAGCTGCATCGGTATCATCGCTGGTCCATGTCTGCGGTGCAAAATACAGCATTCCCGGATCAAATCTTGCTCCGCCGCTTGCGCAGGATTCAAAGAGGATGTCAGGGAATCTCTCTGTCAGTCTTGTATACAGCTCATATACACCAAGGATATATTTATGCATAGTCTTGCCCTGATCTGCTGCAGATGCGCCGCGGCTGAAAGGCTCGGACATGTAGCGGTTCATATCCCATTTAATGTAGGAAATGGAAGATTCCTCAATAACCTTGGAGATGGAATCATAAATAAAATCCACAACCTCAGGTCTGGAAAAATCAAGAACGTGCTGATGTCTTGAGTGGGACTCAAAACGGTCCGGTGCTCCGATGAGCCAGTCCGGATGTGCTCTGTAGCAGTCGCTGTTCTTGTTTACCATCTCAAGCTCTACCCAGAGGCCGAATTTCAGGCCCATCTCCTCGATCTTGCGGGAAAGTCCGGAAATTCCGTTTGGAAGCTTATTCTTATTTACAAACCAGTCGCCAAGGCCCTGGTAATCATCGTTTCTGGTTCCGAACCATCCGTCATCCAGAACGAACAGCTCTACCCCAACCTCTTTGGCTTTTTTTGCAATATTGAGGATTTTTTCCTCATTAAAATCAAAATAGGTTGCCTCCCAGTTATTGAGGAGGATCGGACGTGCATGATTTCTCCATTTTCCACGCATCAGACGGTCACGGTACAGTCTGTGATAAGCCTGGCTCATTCCGTTTAAGCCCTTATCGCTATATACCATAACAACCTCCGGAGTCTGGAATTCCTCATCTCTGGAAAGCTCCCAGGAAAATCCCTGTGGATTGATTCCCATCATAACTCGTGTCATCTCGTAGGTGGAAACCTCGACCTGTGCAAGGAAATTGCCGCTGTACACAAAGCTGAAGCCGAAAACCTCGCCTGTGTCTTCTGTTGTATGAGGACGCTTCAGTGCGATAAACGGATTCTGCTCAGAGCTGGAACCGGTTCCTGCAAGACTCTGTACAGCTTGTGTACCCATCTCAAGTTTACGTGTTTTTACATAGCGCTCACGTGCCCACGCACCGGAAAGATGGATCATCTCATAATCCATATCCGGGAACTCCACTGCTGCACTCATCACGTTCTCAAGGCGGATCTTCTGATCCCCTTTCTGAACAAGGCGTGCGCTTCTTGTAATCACCGGATAATCCTCATATACGGAATATGTAAGAATAAGATCTGTATCCATCACAGAATCATGAAGTGTGATATCCAGAGATGTTGCTTCCTCATCACTTTCTGTATAAGTTGCCGGAAGACCTGCAAGCTTCTTCTTGCCGCCATAGATCTCATGAGAAACATATTTGAAATCTACGATCTCGCTTCCGTTCTCCTGACGAACAGTAAGGGCAGGGTTTCTGTAATCACCGGTTCCGTAAACAGGATACTCCTGTTTGGTATACTGCATGGAAAGAAGTCCTGGCTCCGGAACGCATACAGCCATCAGGGAACGCATGATCTCTTCATGAAGATAACTGAAATCCTCTTTATCGCGGATAGCTTTTCCATAGTACAGATTCTCCATCTGACCATTTTCCATGATACAGGTGATGTAGCTTAAATGTTTGTTATAAATGTGGAATGTCTTTGATTCCTCGTGAAATTTAATCGGCATAATTTTCTCCTTTTTTCATTTACTGCGGATAAAAATATCCGCCTCTTTCCTTAAGAATCATCAAATAGCTGTGCATTTTGGCATTTGCTTCGATAAAAATACCGCTGACAACCTCAATAACCAAATCCTCAGTTATATACATTGTCAGCGGTCTTGTATTACCTTATGTAATATTTCTGATTACAGTTTTCCACCGCTGGTAGCAATACCTTCGATAAACTGTTTCTGGAAGATCATGTAGATCACGATCATCGGAATGCAGGCAATCAGAGATGCAGCCATCAGTTCCGGGAATTTGGATACGTACTGGCCCTGCATCTTTGCAAGTGCGGAAGAAAGTACCAGCATATCCTTATCTGTATTAACGATCATCGGCCACATCAGGTCTTTGAATGCGAATACAGCTGTGAAAATTCCAAGTGCGACCATACTGGATCTTGTAAGTGGTGCCATGATGTAAAGGAAGGTCTGACCGATGTTACATCCGTCAAGTCTGGCAGCCTCCTCCAGATCCTTCGGCAGTCCCATGTATCCCTGTCTCAGAAGGAAAGTACCGAATGCAGTAACAATACCTGGGAATACAAGGGCAAAGATCGTATTCAGCATACCCATCTTGCTGACCATCAGGTACTGCGGGATGATGAAAATCTGTACCGGAACCATCATCTGGAACAGTACAAGACTGAAGCAGAGATCACGGCCCTTGAAGTTCAGTCGTCCAAATGCATAGCCTGCCATAGTTGCTGTAAGAACCGCACACACTACTCGGAAGAAGATCAGAAGCAGTGTATTCTTGTACAGAAGCAGGAAGTTCATGTTATTGATAACAGAAATAAATGCGTCTTTTCTCCATATTTTCGGGAAAATAGTGAAAGGATCTACAGATGTTGCTTCAGTTACAGTTTTAAAAGCTGTCAGGATCATCCAGATAAATGGCACAAGCATCGTTATGGACACAATGATCAGTATGACATGTATTAAAATAGTGGTTAATTTCTTTTTTGTTTCCATACTATCCATGGTTAATCCCCCTTTTTAGTTGTAGAATACCCATTTCTTCTGACCGATCATCTGGAATACTGTCAGGATCATGGTGATAATAAGAAGTACTACTACGATCGTAGCGCCGTATCCCATGTTCTTATTGATAAATGCATATTTATAGAACAGGTAAACCAGTGACTGAGTCTTGGTAAGTGCCGGGTTTGACTTGTCAATAACCATATAGATCAGGTCGAATACCTGAAGGGATCCGATCACACGGGTAACAAGTACGAAGAAAATGGTTGGTGAAAGAAGCGGGACCGTGATGTTAAAGAATGCATTCACGCCTGTTGCACCGTCAATGGATGCTGCTTCATAATAATCTCTCGGGATCTCCTGAAGTCCTGACAGGAAAAGAACCATATTGTAACCGATGATAGACCATACACCGATGATCGCAACTGCAAATACTGCAATTTTCGGATTAGAAACCCAGTTTACATGAACATGGAAAACGTTATTGATAAGACCATAATCAGAGTTGAACAGCCATCTCCATACCATGGCTACCGCTGCCGGAGCTGCTACCATCGGAAGGAAGATGATGGTTCTGTAAATAGAACGGCCCTTCATCTTTCTGTTAAGAAGTACTGCAAGAACAAGTGCGATGACAATGGAAAAAGGGACCTCCACGATCGCATATTTGAATGTGTTGATCAGTGCCTGCCAGATCTCTTTATCTGCAAAAACCTTCTGGTAGTTCTGTAAACCGATAAAGATATTTCCTTTACCAAAATCTCCTGTCTTGAAAAAGCTCTGGTAAATAGTCTGGAAGATCGGAATGATGTTCAATACGATCAGTCCGATTGTTGTTGGGAGAATAAACAGCCAGCCCCAGAGGAACTCACTGCGCTCTCTCTTTGTCCGTGCCTGTGACTTGGTAGTTTTAGCCATAAGAATCACTCCTTCTATTCCTTCTATGTATGAGGCCGCTGCACCTGAGTGCGGCGGCCCCTCTCATTACTGCACTTAATTATCGGTGTTTCTTAATGCTTACTCCTCAGCCAGCTTCTCGTTCATCTGATCAGCCATCTGCTTGCAAGCCTCTTCCATTGTGATGTCGCCTGTGTATACGCCCTTAAGGATCTCGTTGTCCTCGTTCTCCCATGTTACAGTAGATTTGGAGTATGGACGGATCTCCATGTCATCCATCATGTTCAGATAAGCCTGAAGGTTGAAGTCTGCGGATTTAGCCCATGCATCAGATGTATCTTTGTATGCACTCATTGTAACACCAAGCTCAGCCTGTTTCTCCTGAGCCTCTTTGGATCCGAGGTACTCGATCAGCTGCCAAGCTTCGTCTGTGTGCTCACCGGAAGCAGATGCTGCCCATCCAAGTCCGTTATATAAGGAAGCTCTTCTGCCTGTCTCAGCGTTTTTAGGAAGCTCTACACAATCACAGTTAGCTGCTGTGTACTCGTTCTCTTTAAATGCTGCAAGCATCCAGGAGCCCTGGCATGTCATAGCGATCTTGCCAGCCTCGAAAAGTACGTCCTCGTTGTTCTCGGACATTGTCTCAAGAGACGGGATCACGCCATCCTTGATCCATCCTTCCAGTGTCTGCATAGCTGCGATCGTCTTCTCATCATCCCAGCCGGATTTTGTCTTGTCATCGCTGATGATGTATCCGCCGTTATCATAGATCAGGTTGTAGTATCCGGCCTGGTTGTTATCATTTCTCATTCCGAGACCGTACTGGGAACCATCATCCTTAGTAAGCTTCTTAGCTGCCTCTGTAACATCATCCCATGTCCAGTCAGCTGTCGGATAATCAAGTCCTGCCTCGTCAAATAATGTCTTGTTGTACCAGAGAGCGATTGTATCTATATCCTTCGGTACTGCATAATATTTATCATCGTATGTATACAGTCCCCAGATATCCTCCGGATAGTTCTCCGGATCGATCAGATCGCTGTCTTTGATCTTATCGGTCAGATCAAGAAGCATATCGTTGGACATGTATCTCTGACTCTCGTTGGAGTGCATCCAGAATACGTCCGGAAGGGAACCACCCTGTGCACCGGCCTCGAGCATTGTCCAGTACTCATCCCATTTAACAACGGAGATCTCTGTCTTGATTCCTGTCTTCTCTGTGAAGTCTGCGAGAATTTCTTTGATTCCCGGCTCCTGGTTGGTGTCCCAGATGGATACGGAAAGTGTAACATCGTCACCTTTTGCATATACCGGAACTGCTGTCATTACCATGGCACCTGCTAACAATAATGCTGCTACTCTTTTGAAATTCATAACTTCTTCCTCCTTTTAAATCTTTCTTATTTTCCCTCTTTCTTTGGTCAGTTTTTATATTTTTCCACGTCCCTGACCGTTGATATTATTATAATTGCACATGGAAAAATGATAAATGGATTATTGTCATTTCAATATGGAAAAATGTTGTTTTTTATTCATTTTATCCATTTTTCGTTCATGCTCTGTTAATTATTCGTCATTTTTACATGTTTTCTTGTATTTCTTACATATATTTTCATATTTTTCACTATTTATGAGCATATTTTGGCACTCATTTATTTCCTTGTAGCAAAACCAACATTTTTACATATCTGTTTTTGTATGTTTTTACTAACTTAGAACATGTATAAATGTCATTTTCCGAAAAATACACTTTCCCTTCCCTAACATAATTCCATGCGTGCCATCATTTTCACATGTACACGCAAAATTCCATGTTTTTTATACAGTCCCATAAACCGTGCTGATACTTATCTGCGTTCCCTCTCTTTACACACAATCAAAAACTGTGCTAAGATTAGCTGTATCGGACTTTTCCCATATGGTCCGTTTTTCATTTCTATATTTCTATATAAGGAGGTATTTCGTTATGAATCTTTTAAATGAAGATAATGTCGTTCATGTATTCCTCAACAAACTGGGCGACATCGTGATCGCCAATCTTCTTTTTATTCTCTGCTGCATCCCCGTGATCACCATCGGGCCGTCACTGACTGCCCTCTATCACTGCATGATGCGTACCGTAAAAGGGAATAACAACGGCACAACGAAAACATTTTTCAGAGCTTTTAAAGAAAACTTCAAACAGTCACTGATCATATGGCTGCTGATCCTTGCTGCCGGAGCCGTGATCATCCTGAATATCCGCTTTCTGCTCCATGCCGAAGGAAGCGCTGCACATATGCTGTTTTACCTTTCTGTGGGAGTTCTGACTCTGCTGATAATTTTTACTTTATACATATTCCCGGTGATCGCAACCTTCGCCAATACACTGGGGGCACTTTGCAGGAATGCATTTCTGCTGGCATTTATGCATTTCCCCACAACGATCGCCATTGCGGTGATCACGATCTTTCCATTGTATATGACCTATCTCGATGCAAAGCTGCAGCCCCTTTACGTATGTTGCTGGTTTTTCTTTGGATTTGGACTTGTAGCTTTTATAAATTCGATGCTGTTGTATCGATTTTTTAAGAAGCTGCTTCCTCCGGAGGAGGATATTTCGCTTTTGTGATGAAAAGCTTGGGAAAATTGTTATTATTGTTATTATAGATATGATATTTTTTTTGCTTTTCAAAGCGGAGGAAATCTGCGAGGGGGAAAGCACTCAGAGTTGCGAAGCCCGCTTTTCCCCCTCGCGCTCCCCCTTTCCGGGCACGCTATATTATCGTACGCTGTGGGAATGTGTTAGTGTATCGGCACGGCGATGGATTCTACGGTGTTGGTGATGTTATGTTAAGCCGATCTATGCTACTATGATGCTGATAATGTTACGCTGAAACGGTCTATGCTACTACGATGCTGATATTTATGCTACAGTATTCGTAATATTACGCTGAGCTTCTTTATGCTACAGCACTGATAATGTTACGCCACGCCACACCACCTCACCTCCAAGTTGAAAGTGAAGCGCCTCGACCCAATCTCTACCGTCAGGCCACAGGGAAACTCAGCCTTTCGTCCCAGTCATCCAGCGCAGCGCTGATGACCCATCCAACTCCCGGGAAACCACTCTGCTTCCCACTCTGAACCGAATTCACACCCCACCACTTCTCCCCATCTGATTCCCCTTCCGACCAGCCCCCGACGAAGCCCCGGCGACAGACAGCATACACCTTGCGGGCGTCCATTTCATCTACACTCTTTTCAAAACAACCAATCCCTCATTCTCACCAAGAATCACATCCCGGCCACCATTCAGCACATCACCCTCAGTCTCACCAAGTCCAACACACCTCCACTGCCCCTCAGGCAAACGCACACTTCTGGCAACCTCCCCCTGCTTCCAAACAGGCGCCACCAGCAAATCCTCGCCAACCATAAACTGATCCATCACCCTCTCCATCCCCTGTCCAGGGAAAACAAACTCCATGGAACGAACGATCGGCTCACCAGTAACTTTCGCACACTCTACAGCCTTCAAAATCTCCGGCAGACACTTCTCTCTGAGAGCCAGTGCATCCTTAACCTTCTGAAAATCCGCCTCAGGCAGCACTCTCCAAGGAGAAGCCGAAAACTGCATCACCGGCATCAAAGCCGCAATCTGCGCATACCGCACAAACATCTCCGGCGTACACGCATTCTCATTTCCATTCAAAAAACAGGTATACTCACCACCACCGATCATATCCGGGCTGCCAAAAGGATGCCCCGTAAGCCCCTGTATCAACGTATCCGGAATCAATCCCGCAATACCACTCTCATCCCACTTCGTCTGCTTATCACAAAGCCTCTGCATCAGAGAATAACCACCGGCCCTGAAACATACCCTCAGCTCATTAAACACAAACTGTTCCCCAAACTCAGCCCAAAGCCTGGACAGCTCATCCGTAGAAGCATCCCGGAACAGCTTATCCCCGGCATGATAATAACACGGATCCCCAGCATCCAGTTTAAAACCATCCACACCCATATCCATCAGAACATCCAGCTGATCCTTCAGCCACTTCAAAGCATCCGGATTCGTCAGATCCAGAGCCGCAGAATACCCGTTCCACCACTCCAGGATACGAGGTTTCCCCTCCGGAGTCTCAATCAGAAAATGCTTATCCCTGGCCTTCCGAAACTCCAGCGTATCCGGAGTAACAAACGGACAGATCCACAACATCACAGAAAAGCCCATCTCATGCAATTCTTTGATCATCGCCTTCGCATCCTTGAAATTATCTCCCCTGAACTGCCACCTTCCATAATAAGGAGACCAGCCATCATCGATCATCAGAACACCTGATGGAAAACCATTTTCCAGAATACCTTTTGCATATTTCAGGATATTCTCCTGGGTCTGATAATAGGTAAGTTCAATCCAGGAATTATATACCGGTGCTTTGAAAAATCTGTCTGAAAGTTTGATCTCATGAAATGGAAAATGCGCTTTCATGGCTGCCAGGTATGCACCTCTCAGATCATTGAAGCCGTTTTCCAGAACGATAGATTCCGGACCTTCCGCCAGGATCTCACCTTTTTGAAAAGAGATATGAAAACCTGCGTTGCTCCAGATGTAACGGCCTTTCGAGGAAAGGAATAATGGCATGATCTGATTGTGGGTTGGGTTTTCGCGGAAATCCCAGTCCACAATGTCGTCTGCGCCTACGGGCTGGCGGTAGCCTTCGTAGACTGCGCCGCCATACCAGAATTCGTTTTTTAATATAGTTGTTTTCATATCAAAACTCCTTTCTGCTATATATGAATTTATGTTTTTTTGTTTAAATGTTGAGGTTATTTTTTTTGTATTGATGTAAATTTATTAGCTTTTCGAAGCTAAGGAAATTGCGAGGGGGAAAGCACTCGGAGTTAGCGAAGCCCGTTTTTCCCCCTCGCGCTCCCCCTTTCCGGGCACGCAGTTGTTGTACGTTGTGGGAATGTGTTTATGTACTGGTGGGGCGATGGATTCTACGGTGTTGGTGATGTAACGTTGAGACGATTTGTTCTTATTACCTGTAACTTCCTTCCGGTCAATTGCTTACTCCTTCCGGCTGGAAGTACCAGCTGGCAAGGCGTGTGCTGTCTGACGACGGCTCTGCAGGAGGGGTGCTGATTCTTGGCTTGTGGAAATCTGCGTTGTTTTTCAAAAGTTCGCTGTTTGAGCGCAGCGAGTTCGGACTTTTGGAAAACGCTTTTAGCAGATTTTCAGCAGCTTAGAAGCCAGCCCCCGACGAAGCCTCGGCGTCAGACAGCACACGCCTTGCCAGCGTCCGCATATCCACCCCACCATCTCCGAATCCCTTCCACTTCAGCCCTTGCCCTTCCCACCCCCATATTGTATAATCACCTCATACAACATCCCACCCCATTTTGTGACCCAAAATTGCGTTTTTGTTGCATAACCCAAGAAACCAGGAGGCCCACCTAAATGAAAAACACACACCAGGAACCCAAAACCCAACACACCCTCTCCGTCTACTTCTGCGGTCAGGAAGACTGCGGCTCAGGCCACTCCTTCGGCCCGGCCATGCGCCCACACTACCTTCTCCACGTAATCTACCACGGCAAAGGTATCTACCAGTGCAGCGGCCACACCTACCATCTGAAAGCAGGTGACGCCTTTCTCATCCGCCCCATGGACTCCATCTACTACCGCGCCGATACCTCCGACCCCTGGAGCTATGCCTGGGCAGGCTTTGACGGCTCCGCCTGCAAAGAAATCCTGAAACAAACCGTATTTTCAGACATCCCCATCTTCACCCCCGAAACACCCGCCCGCCAAAACAGCCTCCTCACCCACATGCAAAGCCTCCTTGACACCTTTTCCGAAAACAACGGAAACGACCTTGCCTCCGCAGGAAACCTCCTCCTGATACTATCCGACATGCAAAAAAAGCCCTCCGAAAGCAGGACCGACATCTCAAACCTGTACTTTCAGAAAGCCTCCGAATACATCAGAAACAACTATGCCTACCCCATCCAGATCTCAGACGTGGCACACTACGTAGGAATCGACCGTTCCTATCTTTACCGGATCTTCATGGAACACGAAAACACCTCCCCAAAACAATATCTCCTGAAACACCGCCTCCAGATGGCAACCCAGCTTCTATGCTCCTCCTCCTGCACCATCACAGAAGCAGCCCTCTCCTGCGGCTTCCGGGACGCGCCCTCCTTCTGCAACTACTTCCGCCAGGGAACCGGCTACACCCCAAAGGAATTCCGCAAAGCCTACAGCGGAACCATCTACCCCTGACCAGCCACCTGTACTCTGTCATTTCCCTGCCTGTCAAAAGATAACCGCTCCCAATCACAAACAGACCAAAACAATTCCATAACAGCAAAAAAGACGGAAACCATCACGCAGACTCTGCAAATGATCTCCGTCTCTTATTTTCCGGAAAAAAAATGCTTGATAAACACATACAAAACAATAATAAAAGCAAACACATAGCCAAAAGCACCCAGAGCCGGGATTCCCCACAACTTCGGCTTCATATCCGTAGTACAGATAATACTGGAACTGATCAGAAGTGCCATCACCCACAGCCCCATCACAATATTCCGCACCAGCCGCCGCAAAAGCCACGCCAGATCATCCGAGGCATGAAGATCCAGATTGATCTTCGTCTGCCCCTTCATACAGCCCTGAAGAAAATCCGCCGCCAGAGAAGGAATATCCACCGCACGTTTCAGGGACCATGCAAAATTTTTTCCACCTTTTTTGATCTCACGCTTCCAGTTTCCATTGCTCAAAAACTGCTCTTTGAGCCTTGCAGCAGCAATCTGTGTCATATTGATATCCGGGCAGATCTCAGCCAGAACCCCCTCCACATGAGTCAGTCCTCTCGCAAGCATGGTCAGTCCGTGAGGCATCATGATCTTATTCTCCTTCATGACCTCCATCAGGTCCACCATCACCTCTGCCACATCAATATTTCCCATATCCGCAGTACCGTATTTCTCCATAAGTCCGCGGATATCCTCATAAAGCTTGCTGGAATCCGGCTTGCCCTTAAAATCACCAAGAGCCAGGACCGCATCCTGGATCTTGCCGATGTTGTTCATGGCAACACCTTCTATGGCTTCGCTGATCAGCTGACGGTCGTGTTCTGTAAGACGCCCCATCATTCCCATGTCGATCCAGACGATCTTTCCCTCCTGAATCCGTACATTTCCGGGATGAGGATCTGCATGGAAGAAACCATCTTCCATCACCTGCTTGATAAAATTGTCCACATATTTCGTTCCGACCTCATTGAGATCATATCCATTCGCCAGAAGATCTGCCCGGTCATTGATCGCAAAGCCGTCAATATATTCCATCACCAGAACATGTGGTGAAATATATTCGCGGTAAAGAACAGGCACCTTCACAAATGCCACATCTTTATTCTTCTTCGCAAATTCCGCCATATTGGCTGCCTCTGTGAGAAAATTCATCTCCTCCTGGGTCACGGTCCACAGCTCACTTAAGACCATGTTCAGATCTACCATGCCTTTGATACTTACCGGTGGCATCAGACGCACTGCCTTATGCATCAGTCCGATATCCCGGGCCATAGTCTCATAGATTCCTTTTCGCTGAACCTTGATCACAACCTCTTCCCCTGTTTTCAGAGTTGCCCGGTGCACCTGTGCAATGGATGCAGCACCAAGGGGCTTCTCATCAATGCGCTGAAATTCCTCCTGCCATGGACAGCCCATGGATTCCTCCAAAACTTCTATCACCTGTGAAAAAGGCATGGGCGGCACATCGGAACAGAGTTTCATCAACTCATCACAGTATATTTTGGGCAAAATATCGGAACGCAGGGACATAATCTGACCCAACTTGATATAAGTTGGGCCCAGGTCTTCCAGTATGAGCCGGAGCTTCTCAGGAGAAACACCCCGGGTAATGGCATGCTTTTTCAGAACGGCTGTGATCTCTCTCAGCCGTTCTCCATATCCGCTTTTTTCTTTTTTCTCCTGTTCTTCTCTGGCCATAAAATTCTCCGTTTACGTTATTAATTCTCCGACAGCTTTCATACTTCCTCTTTGTGCTTAAACTGCCTTTTTGTTTCTGTTCCACCGTCTTGTTCTGTCCGGCTTCTTCCATGAGTTCTGCTGTTTTCTCAGAAGTCTCTTTTTATTCTGCCTCCGGAGCTTCCTCACTCCCGCCGGCTGCTTCTGTTTTCTCTTCTTCAACAGTCTCTGTGGCTGCATCCTCAACAGGCTTTGCTACAGGTACTTCTTCCTCTTTTGCAGCTGCCTCAGCCTGCATGCTCTCGATCTGTGCCTTCACAGCTGCAAGCTGCTCCGGTGTGAGCTTGGAGATCGTCGCCTTAAGCTCCTCCTGCTCGTTCTTTCTGGCTGCGGATTCTTTCACAGAATCAGCTGCATTCTTAACTGTTGACTTGATGTTGTGCTTCAGCTCCTGATTGAGGACCTTTCCCTGCTCAACGGTAAGCTCACCTTTTTTTACCAGCTCATCCAGGATCTCCTTGGATTTCTCTGCTGTCACTGCTGCTGTACCAATACCCGCCAGTAAAATTTTCTTCAGTCCTTCACCTAATTCCATAATATTTTCTCCTTTCCTGAAACCGGCAGCTGCCCGACTATCACCCTGCAGTCCGACACCAGCCCCTGTCATGAAACAAAATTTACTGTTCCTGTCATATTCCCAGAAAAACAAGCCCTTTCGGAACAAAAATGATCAGTCCGACGATTGCTGCCATGATCGCTGCGATCAATACTGCCCCGGCCGCTGTGTCCTTGGCGATCTTTGCCAGAGGATGACGTTCCTCTGTGACCAGATCCACCACAGCTTCCACTGCCGTATTCACCAGTTCCAGCGCCATCACCATTCCGAACAGCCCCAGGCAGATGCACCACTCTGTCACGGAAAGCCCAAGGATCAGTCCTGCGATCACCACAAGTGCTGCCACCATACAGTGGATCTTCATATTTCTTTCCTTGCGGATGCAGGTAAAAATCCCCTGAAATGCATATCCGAAGCTTTTATACAGCGGATCCTTCTTTCTGCCTGCCATGTTCCTCACCTGATTTCCTGTTTGAATTATTCCCTCCAACGGGAAGTATGGGATTATTATAACAAGTTTGTAGTAATATTTCCAGTATTCCGGAAAATTTATGAATATTTAAGGAGTATATGTGGCTATTCACAGATAACTGTTCGAGCGGATAAAAGCATCCGCATTCAGTTAAACCACATATACTCCTGATCCTGTTGCATATTCTGTAAGATTTCCGGATATCCTGAATTATTTTTCCGGATATATATACGAATGTCACATATTATTCCACATTTTTCAGCGCTTCATCCATGGGCACATGACGGATCCTCCGGAATTCCAGCACTGCTACCACCCCATAAGCTGCGATTCCGATCGCTGTCATTTTCACATAGATTATAGGATCCACCCACATAGTGATCCATCCCGAAATACTGGAAAGCATCATCTCTCTGAATAGCACTTCCATGATCTGCCGTTCAACCGGAAGGCTTAACAGCAGGCAGAACACCACCACAAGTGATGTAGAAAGTATATACAAACGACTGATCTCACCATTTGTATAACCCAGAATCTTGGTCATGGAAATCGACTGGGCATTTTTTTCGATGATAACCTTGGAAAGCAGATAGATCACCACCAGAAAAATGGTCACGGAAAATCCATACATCATTCCCATCATATCTCCCATGGAAACATCCAGCTGCCTGGATATTTTTGTAAGAGCTTCCAGGTCAATGACAGAACCGATATATTTTGAAGGGATATCCCTGATCTCTGTATCGGAAAAATATCCTCCAAAATAATCATCCCCAAGATCAAACGTCTCATTCAGCTTATCACGCTCCATAAATACACAGAGGCTTGCCGTATAATCATAGATTCCGTCTACTTTAAAGGAATACTCATCCTTCTCGTATTTTTCCTTCAGAGTTATGGTATCCCCCTCCTTGATCCGGAATTTGTCCGCATAAGCACTGGAAATATAAACGCCGTCTCCTGAAAGATCCGCATGGATATATTTACTATCCGGCTCCACCCCGTAAAAGGTGATCTCCTCACTTTTATATTTATCAGGCATGGTATTCAGGGAATAGACAGAAAATTTTTCCGCATCTTTATTGTCCGTTCTGGTATCCGTATAATATTCCAGAAGAGAATTCATGGCATCCGCTTTATTCCCTGAATAGGCACTTGCCGGAACTGAAAGTATGTACTGGTATTTCGCCAGCATGTTCTCCTGGATCTCCATCTGATAATGATCCAGAGCAGACGGCAGGAGCATTCCAAAAAACAGCAGCAGATTGGCAAAAACAACTCCCACAAACAGCACCAGATAATTGCTGATATTCTGAAAGATCACCCGGAGGCGAAACCTGGAAAAAATTCCGATCTTCGGGCTTAAATACACCGCTCGTTTCTGTTTTTTTCCGGAAAAATCCCTTCTCAGGAGTTTCAGAGGCGAAAGCTTCAGACGGTACCAGAGCACTGCATGATCGATCAGTATCATAATGATGACCGGAACTATGGTTGTCAGAAGAAAGGCATCTGCATTCCATACTGTCACATAAGTCGGCAGACTATAGCTCCCGTAATACATGTCTGCACATACACCCTTAAATACGGTATAGCCAAGAATATTTCCGATCAGGGCACCGACCAGCGTGACCAGAACCGGAAGCATCATATAATGAAGGATCAGCTCACGTCTGGTATAACCGGATGCACGTAACGTCCCGATAACACTGGCTTCCTTTCGGATCGTATTGCTGATAGTAATGCCAAACACAAACGCCATGATCACGATCACAATATAAAGAAGCGTGATGACCATTGCCCTGTCTCCACCCATATCATCACCGGTAAACATGATCGCCTGGTTAAGATAACGTGGGACAAAGGCCTCCAGAGTTACCACTTTGCCAATATCTTCCACGAGATCCTCGGAAACCTTCTTCTCCTCTTTTTCGTCCTTTGGCTGATGAGCGTAGATCCAGGCATAATTATACCGGAGCTTTTCCTGATCCAGAGTTTCAAATTCCTCCGGAGCTACGATCGCCACACCAAACTTTACAGAATCAAACATGGAATCGTTATTATTCTGAAACAGAGCACTGTAATCCGAAAGTGCCACAAGGCCTGTGATCTTCCAGGATTTTTCACCCCTGGTCAGGGTATCTCCTACCTTAAGACTGTTGTTATCCGCATACATACGGTCAATGGCGATCTCGCCCTGCCCTGACGGCATTTCTCCTTTCATCAGGCAGACCTTATTCACCTTCTCACGATTTTTAAAGAAACGCATGGTGCTTCCGTTATCCAGATCTTCTTCTATATAGTAATTCTCGTAAAGCTCAACACCGGCCGCTTCAATGTCCTTCCACTGAGAACTGTAAATCTTCTCCGCAGTACGGAAATTTCCGTTTTCGATGTTATATTTGTCAAAGCTTTCATCATAGGCCTTCAGCATGCTTCCATCGGCTACCAGGAAGCCGGATACAAAACCTATGGTCAGTACCATCAGCAGAAAGACCACCAGATATTTTCCAAATTCCCCCTTCAGTTCCCTGGGGATACGCTTACGTAAAGGATTCTTCATAATGCCCCCTTACCATTCCAGGTCAGCAGCCGGAATCTTCTGCTCATTCTGATAATTTCTGCGGATCATACCGTCACGAAGCTTTACCACACGGTCTGCCATATCCTTGATGGCATCGTTGTGAGTAACCATGACTATGGTATTTCCATATTTGTGATTGACTGTTTCAATCAGCTTCAGGATTTCCTTGGAGGTGTTGTAATCCAGCGCACCGGTAGGCTCATCACAAAGCAGGATATCCGGATTTTTTACAATGGCACGGCCAATGGCAGTTCTCTGCTGCTGGCCTCCCGAAAGCTGGTTCGGAAGCTTCCGCTGATGTTCATAAAGTCCCAGTGTTTCCAGCAGCTCATCCACATCCAGCGGTCTGTCACTTAAATAAGCACCAACTTCAATATTTTCCCTCACAGTCAGATTGGGAATCAGATTATACATCTGAAAAATATATCCCAGATGTTTTCTGCGGTACAGCGAAATTTTTTTTTCCTTCATATCCTCCAGCTGTTCTCCCTGAATGGTAATGCTGCCTGCATCTGCCCCGTCAATGCCGCCAATGATATTTAACAGCGTAGATTTTCCGGAACCGGACGGTCCCAGAAGCACACAGAATTCCCCCTTTTCAATCTCCAGATCAATCCCCTTCAGAACATCTACGTGGCTCTCTCCTGACCCGAAGGATTTTTTTATTCCTTTTATTTCCAGAAACATAAGCCTCTCCTTCCATTCCTGATCATTTCTTGTTACTGTTCACTCCGTTCTCAGTAACACGCTTCGCGATGCACAGAATTTATGCTGATCGCATAAATTCGCGCGGTATGTCTCGGGTTTTCTGTGACCTTCGCTCACAAAAAACACCTCGCGGGACATTGCCAATGAACAGTAACCATTTCTTCTTTATATATGAATACAAACATATGTTAGTTCAGACTTACTCTTTTGTCAAGATGCGGACTTATTTTTGTATTATATCTATATCCGCTGTATCAGTCCGACTCTTGCCAAAATCCGATAAAACGTATATAATGGAGAAGTATCTGTATATTTTTAACCAAATAATCTTATTTTTAAAGGAGTGAATATTGAAAGTGGACCCCAGCGACACTTACCAGATAATCATATTACTTATTCTGCTGGCATTGTCAGCCTTTTTCTCATCTAACGAAACCGCGCTGATGTCGGTAAACAAGATCCGTCTCCGCTCTCTTGCAGACGAAGGAAACAAGCGTGCAGCCATGGCTCTCGATATCCTGGAGAACCAGACTCCCAAGCTTCTCAGTGCGATTCTCATCGGAAACAACATTGTGAACATTTCGGCTTCTTCCCTTGCAACCACACTTGCATACAGCTTTGGCGGATATATGGTCAGCATCGTAACGGTGATCCTGACAGTTCTGATCCTGATCTTCGGCGAGATCACCCCCAAGAACTACGCAACCATTAACTCAGAAAAGATCACCCTCCGCTATATCCCGGTCTTTAAATTTCTTATGACCATCATGACACCGGTGATCTTTATCATCAATCTCTTTTCAAGAGGTGTGATGCGCCTGATGCGTGTGGATCCGGATGCAGCCGACAAGGCCATGACCGAGGAGGAGCTTCGTACCATCGTGGACGTCAGCCACGAGGACGGTGTCATCGAATCCGACGAAAAAGAAATGATCTACAATGTGTTTGACCTTGGAGATGCCACAGCCAAGGATATCATGGTTCCAAGAGTACATGTTACCTTTGCAGATGTGGAATCCACCTATGATGAGCTGATCGATATTTTCCGCGAGGATAAGTTCACACGTCTGCCGGTTTATAAGGACAGCCAGAACAACATTGTGGGAATCATCAACATGAAGGATCTTCTTCTTTACGACAAAAACGAGGAATTTGTTATTGATCATTTCCTCCGAAAGCCGCATTTCACTTACGAAACAAAAAGCATTTCCGATCTTCTTGTGGAAATGAAGGACTCCACCTTCAATATTGCCATTGTACTGGATGAATACGGTGATATGGCCGGACTGATCACACTGGAGGACATCCTGGAGGAGATCGTGGGTGAGATCCATGACGAATACGATGAGAAGGAGGACGAGCTTGTCCAGAAAATTTCCGACCGGGAATACATCATCGAAGGCTCCATGCATCTGGATGACGTAAATGATCATCTGGATACGGAACTGGATTCCGAGGATTATGATTCCCTGGGTGGATTTATCATCGAACATCTGGATCGTCTGCCTGTTGCCGGTGACGAAGTGATCACCGAGGACGGAATCCGTCTGATCGTAGAAAAGCTGGATAAAAACCGTATCGAGAAAGTGCATGTCTACCTTCCGGAAAAAGAGCCTGAAACACCGGGAAATACCGAAGCCTGAGCAAGCAGGCTCCAGCTCCGTAACAATAAACAGCTGATGTACCGGAAAATACTTAATACTTAATATCATCCATATCGGAACTGTTATCGGAATCCCCGGCCCACCCATTGAGCCATCATGATTTCTGATTGACAGTTCCGATATTTTATATTATAATGATAAAAAATTTTTATCCATATTTACTAAATGCAATGACAGGGAGTAGTACACAGTATCCGAATGCACAGAGAGAAGATGGCCGGTGAGAATCTTCGTGACTGAACTGTGGAAGTAGCCCTCGAGCAGTGGACTGAACCATGAATCTTCATGCAGTAGGCTTCATCGTCATTCCCACGTTACAGGGAGGCAGTATAATTTTGTACTGACAGAGAGCAGAGTTTTACCTCTGAAAACAGGTGGTACCGCGGAATTATCCGTCCTGAGCATATTTTATCCGATATGCCGGGACTTTTTTATTGGAAAAATTTCTCGCGGCAGCCCTTATCTGCTTTACTGTTCACATCATCAAAGGAGGGAACCAATTCATGAAACAGATTTCCGGAAACAAATTGCTTGTAAAAGCCTTAAAAGAAGAAGGCGTTGATGTTCTGTTCGGCTATCCCGGTGCCTGCACCATCGATATCAGCGATGAATTATATAAACAGAGCGGCATTGACATCATCCTGCCACGTCACGAGCAGGCCCTTGTACACGAAGCAGATGCCTATGCCAGAACTACCGGAAAGGTTGGCGTATGTCTCGTTACCAGCGGTCCCGGAGCTACCAACCTTGTTACAGGTCTTGCAACTGCCAACTATGACAGTGTTCCACTTGTATGCTTTACCGGACAGGTTGCCCGTCATCTCATCGGAAACGATGCGTTCCAGGAGGTTGATATTGTCGGGATCACCAGAAGCATCACAAAATATGGTGTTACCGTCCGCAACCGTGAGGATCTTGGACGTATCATCAAAGAAGCCTTCTATATCGCACGCACCGGACGCCCAGGCCCGGTTCTCATCGACCTTCCAAAGGATGTAATGGCCGAGCTGGGAAGTGCTGAGTATCCGAAAACTGTCAACATCCGTGGCTACAAGCCTAACACCAGCGTGCATATCGGACAGCTGAAGCGTGCCCTCAAAATGCTGCAGAAGGCTAAAAAACCTCTGTTTCTTGCCGGCGGCGGTGTGATCATTTCCCGCGCGCAGGAGATTTTTACCCAGGTTGTTGAGAAAACTCAGATCCCGGTTGTCACAACCGTTATGGGACGTGGCGCCATTTCCACAAAGAACCCTCTGTTTATCGGAAATCTTGGTATGCACGGCGCTTATGCCGCAAATATGGCAGTGAATGAATGCGATCTTCTGTTTTCCATCGGAACCCGTTTTAACGACCGTATCACAGGCAAGCTCCATGAATTTGCTCCACATGCACAGATCGTCCACATTGATATTGACACCGCTTCCATTTCCAGAAACATCCATGTAGATATCCCCATTGTTGCCGATGCAAAAGAAGCTATCACAAAAATGGCTGAATATGTGCAGGAATGTAATACCGGCAAATGGCTGAAGCAGATCCAGGAATGGAAGGAAGAACATCCTCTTACCATGAAGGACCGTGGTATTATGGGACCGCTGGATATCATCAGCGAGATCAACCGCCAGTTTGACAAGGCCATTCTTGTTACCGATGTAGGTCAGCATCAGATGCTGGTGAGCCAGTATGCGGACATCACCGAGAACCGTCAGCTGATCATGTCAGGCGGACTTGGAACCATGGGTTACGGCCTTCCAGGTGCTATCGGTGCCAAGATTGGTAATCCGGACACACCGGTCATCTCCGTTTCCGGTGACGGCGGCATGCAGATGAATATTCAGGAGCTGGCTACCGCAGTTCTGGAGGAGCTTCCGATCATCTGCTGTATCTTTAATAATGAATATCTCGGAATGGTCCGCCAGTGGCAGAAGCTTTTCTACGGAAAACGTTACGCCATGACAAACCTGAAGGCCGGTGCACTCTCCCGCCGTACAGACGGTCAGGAATATCCGGAATACACACCGGATTTCATCCGTCTCGCAGAGAGCTATGGGGCAAAGGGTATCCGCGTAACTGAGAAGGATCAGATCGCGGCTGCTTTCGAAGAGGCTAAGAAGAATACAAAAACTCCTACGATCATCGAATTTATCATTGATCCGGAGGAAATGGTTTACCCGATGATCAAGCCGGGCGGCACCCTGGCTGATCTGATCATGGATTGTTAGGAGGAATGAATGATGGATAAAGGAATGAAAAAAAGATGGATCTCTCTCTACGTTGAAAACCAGGTCGGTGTTCTTTCCAAGATTTCCGGTCTTTTCTCCGGAAAGTCCTATAACCTGGACAGTCTTACGGTTGGAACTACGGAGGATCCCACAGTTTCCAGAATGACCATCGCCACAGTCAGCGATGATGAAACCTTTGAGCAGATCAAAAAACAGCTGAACCGTATGATCGAGGTGATCAAGGTTATTGATTTTACAGACGTGTTCGTTCGAATGAAGGAGATCCTTTACATCAAGGTAAAGGACTGTTCCCCGGAAGATAAAGCGGAACTTTTCCAGATTGCTGAGACTTTCAAGGCACGTGTCATCGACTATGGAAAAGACAGCCTCCTTCTGGAATTCGTCCAGACCGCAACCAAAAATGACGCGGTCATCAAGCTTATCAAAGAAGAGTTCAAACATATCGAAGTTGTCCGCGGCGGAAGTGTCGGAATTGAGTCTATCAGTATGATGGAGAGATAAAAGCTGAATAATACCACGATATAAAAACAACGGGAAGATGCTCCCTTCCGCAGACAGCGCCAGCTGCTGCGGAGGGGAGCCATAAGCCATCTTTTCTTTTAGGGCAAGTTTCTTTCCTATTGTATTCATCACTTCATTCCTCCTATCCGACATTCATCACATTCTTTTCATCTGATACAACACACAACCATGACTATCTACTTCTTCTGCTGCTTCAGTTGCTTTTTTACCGGACCAGATTTCTTTTGCATCCTCTTTGATATATATTTCTGCTAATTTATCAGGAATTTCTTTCTTTTTATCCGATACATTAAATATTGCAATATATGTATTCTCTTCGTTTTCTCCTGACCAGACAATCCATTCATCGTCTCTGTACTCTTGTCTCTGTCCATCCAGTGTACGATGCATCTCGTTTACCTCTGTATTTGTTAACAATGAGAGCGTCCACTCATCCAAATCAGCTAGTTCTCCGCCATACATCAATGGTGACTGAAAGATAGACCACAATGTGATCATTGTCTTTTGTTCTGGCTTTGTAAAGCAGGTCATACGGTCTGCCTTTCCACGTTCACCTGAGCGTATTCCAATATGCCCCAATGGAAGCATGTCACAATCAGGCCAGTTTCCTTTACGAATAAATGGTGACCAATAATTACAGCGGTCAAACATATCATACAGCAATTCCCACTCATCCCAGAAATCATCTGTCAATCTCCACATATTTGCAGTTTTTTGAAGAAAACTTCCATCCTGCAGTCTTGCCGGTCCCGGCGAAAGGGAAAGTACAATGTCCCGTCCCGTTTTGTCGATAGCCTTTCGAATCCCTTCAATTTCCTTTCTATGTGAATCTCTGTAAATCGTTGAATATGCGATATCATCAACTTTAATGAAATCAACTCCCCAAGAAGCATACAATTCCATAAGCGAATCATAATATAACTGTCCTTCTGGAATTGACATATCCACTCCATACATATCTGAATTCCATGGACAGATACTGTTTATTGCAATCTGATCTGCTGTCTTATCCGTTCCTTTGATATGCATTCTTCCATGAACAGCCTGTCTTGGTATTCCCCTTAAAATGTGAATACCGAATTTCAACCCTAATTGGTGTACATATTCAGCAAGTGGTGCAAACCCAACTCCATCTGCTGAACTTGGAAAACGATTTTCAGCCGGAAGCACACGACTATATTCATCTATCTTCAAATCCGCAAACTTGCGATATGCTGCTGACTCAGCTCCTGGCTCGTACCACTGAATATCTACAACCACATAGTTCCATCCATATTTCTTAAGCTTTTCTGCCATAATATCTGCATTTCTTTTTACTTCTTCTTCTGTAACAGACGCTCCATATACATCCCAGCTGTTCCATCCTTTTGGTGGTGTTTTTGCAAATTCTAACATATCTCTTTTCTTACCTTTCCATTTTATTTTAGGGTGCACAAAATACAGGTCACCTTTTACAAACTGACTTCTTTCTTCTAATAACTATAGCTTTTTACTTTTCTGTGAATTTGAATCGATTCGTTTCCTGTCTGAATTTTTAGATTATTTTTGTCTTTTCTTTCTCTTGTCTACATTGATATCATATACTATAATCTTATTACCATGTTAGTCACTTTTGTTGGATAACTTATAAATTTTGTCGGAAACTGTAGTTTAATAAAAGCAAGAATTTTGTATCTATCGAATATAAATATACAAACTACCGAAAGGAGATCCTATGGAATTAGAAAAATTGAATCTGTACAGAGACACCATCTGGAATGATATAAAACTTCGTTTCTGCGGTCATTCAGAATGTCTGCCGCTTCATTCCTACGGACCTGGAACAAGACCCTATTATCTCATGCATTTTGTTCTTTCCGGGAAGGGACGTCTTGTTGTTAATAAAACAGAATATCTTATTGAAGAAAAACAGATTTTTTTGATTGAACCGGATCAGATGATCTTCTATCAGGCCGATAAGGAGAATCCATGGACTTATTCGTGGGTTGGCTTCAATGGCAAACTCGCTCCATACTTCATGCATCGTCTTGGATTCGGTTATCCGTCCCTCACAAAAGGACTTTCTACAGAAGTCTTTGAGGAAATCAAGGATCTCCTTGAGATTCTGATTTCCATAAAAAATGATAGTACAAAAAATGATCTGTATACCAATGGCATTCTTCTCCTTCTTCTTTCAAAAGTTGGTACTTTTATCGAGAACTCCAAAGAGCTTCCCGAAAGAAAAAGTCGTCAGAATTCAGAAAGTCATGTACAGCAAGCAATTTCTATTGTAGAAGATTTCTACGGACGAGACCTGACAGTTCAGTATATTGCAGACAAACTGAATCTGAATCGATCCTATCTCTCAGAAATCTTTTCAAAGCAGATGGGTGTTCCATTGAAAAAATATATACTGGATTTTCGCATCACCCAGAGTGAAGAATTTCTTTTTACTTCTGACTGGTCCGTGGACTATATCAGTCAGATCTGTGGATTCAGTTCGCCTTCTTATTTTTCAAAAGTATTTAAAGAATACCACGGAATTTCTCCTACAGAATATAGAAAAAACCGTCACAAACGCGAACGCCAAATTGTTCTGGTAAAATAAGGGGCTGTCGCACTAAGTATTAGTGCGTAGCTCCTTTTCTTGTGCAAAAAAATAACTGCCAGACCTCGAAAGAATAAATTCTGTATCGCCCAGAACACTTTTGAAGATTGTGCTTTATTCTTACATGAATGGGGATTACTCCTCTCGTTCCATGGAACTAAATTGTAAAAGAGATATCAATTTTATGTTTCTTCTAGAAGGTTCCCCAGCTCCTGATCATGCAACATTTGCAAGATTTAGAAGTATTCATTTTGCTCCCTGTTCTAAACGTATCCTTGCAGAAATGTCTAATGCATTGTTTGATATGGGAGAAATTTCCGGAGAAACCATTTTTATTGATGGTACAAAAATTGAAGCCAGTGCCAATAAGTATACTTTCGTCTGGAAGAAGGCAGTAACAAAAAACCAGGCAAAACTTTTGCAGAAACTTGCTGATTTTGTAGCTGAGTGTGAGTTGCTTTATGATATAAAAATCGTTTATGGAAATACGATAAAAATAATGGTCCCATATTATCAGCTTTGACCCAAAAGACAGAGAGGAATGTGGATATGACTCTCTTGAAGATTTCCATATTGCACTTGACCAGGCATCCGATCAGACCAGTGCCGCCAGAAAATCTTTAAAGGATACAGAACAGCAACTTAAAGATGTGAACGAGCAAATACATTTTACCGGACAATATCTGGCATATAAAAATGTGTATGTCAACTACCGCAAGAGCCGCAATAAGGATAAATTCTACGAAGAACACCGGGCAGAGCTTTCTCTTTATGATACAGCTCTCCGAACACTGAAAGAAAAATCTGTCGGAAATAAACTGCCTTCCATGAAAGCCCTCTATGCTGAAAAAGACCGACTTATTGAATTGCGAAATATGCAACGGGAAGATTTTTCTAACCGCCGGAATTATGAACGGGAGTTTCGTACCGTGTCTGCCAATATTGATATGATCCTTGGGAAGAGCTACGAACAGGAACAGCAGATTGAGAAAAACAGAATTTATAAATTTCCTATTTTCATGCTTTCTAAAAAGAGGTATTATATAAAAAAACGCAGGAGGTATATTCAAATGAAAGCACATAAATATTGGTCACTTGGTGCATTGGCAGCCATGATTGGAACCTTTTATACCGGCTATAAAAACATGAAATCAGCTCACAAATATTTTGCTTGCAGCTCTCTTCTCTGTATGATTATGGCTATCTACTCCGGTCATAAAATGATTTCGGGAAAGTCCCGAAAAAAGAAAGACTCTACTTCTGAAGAATCTGCTGAATAATCAGAAAAAGGAGTTTTTCCATGTGTAAAGAAATAGAAAAGATTCTGTTGAGAAATATCAAGAAATCCAGGAATTGTACCCACAAATCGGCATTTCTCTGGCAAGAGCCATCCTAGGCTCAAATAATAAACTGACATAATTATACGGCGGACATCTTTGCCCGCCGATATTTATTGCCAGAACTTTTCCTAAAAATGGTACTAAAGCCCTTATCTATTTTGGGTTATTCCTTTGAAATTTACTCTTTCCGAAATACTCTTCTGAAATATCTACTTTGATTATTTTACTTATTTAGATTTTTATTTTTTCATGGCTTTCACCCCCTACATTTTTCCACCATATACTGGAAAGTGACTGCTCTGTCCATAATCCTTAATATGTTTAAAATTCTTAAGCATTTTCATATCTTCTGGGGATATTTCAAAATCCACCTCTGCATTTGTCCTCATATGTTCCGGATTTCCTGTTTTGGGAAGACTGACTGCACCTAACTGCAAAGTATATCGAATACAGAACTGGGGAACGGAAACCCCATATTTCTCTGCTATAACTGCGATTTCCCTCTGATGTAATATCTCTCCATGTGCAATTGGAGAATATGCTTCAACAATAATGTCTTTACCTTGACAATACTCTACAAGTTCAAGCGGTGTATTACTGATATGAAGAAGTATCTGATTTACCATTGGCTTAATCTCACATACCTCAAGAATGTTTTCAATATCACCAATCCGGAAATTTGAAAGACCGATTGCTTTCAGTTTTCCTGCTTTATATGAATCTTCCAGAGCCTTCCATGCCTCCCTGTTTCCATTCACATAACGGTCTTCACTTTGATTCACTTTTTCCCATGGCTGCGGACTATGAATAATCATCATATCAAGATAATCGAGTCCTATCTTTTTGATAGTTTCATCAATACCAGCCATGGCTTCATCGTATGTCTTATGCTCCGCAGCTACTTTTGAAGTTACAAATATTTCATCTCTTGGAATACCACAGTTCCTGATTCCTTCACCGACTCCACGCTCGTTTCCATATGCCTGTGCAGTATCAAAATGTCTATAACCGATATTAACTGCTTCTTTTATCGCATCTGCCACTATATCATCACGAATGAACCATGTACCAAGTCCTAACTGAGGTATCTCTATTCCGTTGTTCAATGTCAATACATTATGAATCATCGCATTTTATCCTTTTCCCATTATTTCTTTTCATCCAGCAAAACAACTCCCTGCTTGGGATTTTTATCAATTGCACCAATGATCTTATGGGGAACATATGGCTCTTCCAGATATGCAATATCCTCGGCAGTTAATTTTATATTAAATGCTCCGGCTGCATCATCTAAATAACTTGTTTTTGTAGCCCCTATAATCGGCGATATAATCCCCTTTGCCCACTGCCATGCAATAGCAATCTGCGACATTTTGCAGTCATACTTTTCTGCAAGTTCCGCTACACGTTTTACAATCTTCATATCTTCTGTTTCTGTCTTATCATATTTTCCCATAGCAACCCGATCCGTGGTTCCACGAAGAGAATCTGACTTCCATTGCGGTCTTGCCAGATGTCCGGCTGCAAGAGGGCTATATGGCATCAGGGAAACATTCATTTGCTTACAAATCGGTATCAGTTCTCTCTCATCTTCTCTGTAAAGCAGATTGTAATGATTCTCCATCGCCGAAAATGGTGTCCATCCATGATCCCTTGCAGCCACCTGCATATTGCAAAACTGATATCCATACATCGCAGATGCGCCAAGTGCCCGGACCTTTCCTGATTTTACAAGTTCATTCAATGCTTCCATGGTTTCTTCTATCGGCGTATCATAGTCAAATCTATGGATGATATATAAATCAAGATAATCGGTTCCAAGACGTGACAAGCTGCCGTCTATCTCCCTCATGATTGCTTTTCTTGATAAACGCCCTTCATTAAAATAAACCTTGGATGCAATCACTACCTGATCTCTCGCTATATTTTTCTTCAGTGCTCTTCCCAAATACTCCTCACTTGTTCCGGCAGAATATCCATTTGCCGTGTCAAAAAAGTTATATCCCAGATTAAGTGCATGTTTGATAATTTTCTCACTCTCAGATTTATCCATCGTCCAGTCATGCATGGTTCCGGCTTTTCCAAAACTCATACAGCCCACACATAATTTTGACACTTCTATATCTGTATTCCCAAGTTTACTGTATTCCATAGTCCACTCCTTATTTTAACCTGGCATACTCTTTTTCTGATACTGCCTCACACCACTCATTGGAACAGTCTACCCCGGGTACCTCAATTGCCAGATGGGAAAACCACTCATCCGGAGCCGCTCCATGCCAGTGTTTTACTTCTGCCGGAATGTTTATACAGTCACCCGGATTCATTTCTACCGCTTCTTTGCCTTCCTCCTGATAAAATCCACGTCCGGCTACACATACTAAAATCTGTCCGCCACCGCTTTTTGCATGATGAATATGCCAGTTATTTCTGCATTAAACTGGACTACCTCTCCGCAATCCCTTGTAGTTGCTGGCTTTAACGGCATACACATCTGTGCTTTGTGCGAATCTGTCCTGACGAGCAGTTTCTGCCAGGTTATTTTTCTGTTTCTTCCTCGTTCCAAACCTCTTTTGCAAGGTTGAATACTGCCCAGCCCTTTGGCCATCCTGCATAGAATGCTACGTGAGTAATAATCGCTGCGATTTCTTTTTGTGTTACCCCATGATCCTTTGCATTCTGTAAATGGAATTTTAAAGAAGAATCTGTAATTCCCTGTGCCATCAGTGCTACGACTGTGATAATGCTTCTTGTCTTTAAATCAATATCTTCATTGTTCCAGTTCTCTCCGAACAGAACATCATCGTTGAAATGTGCAAACTCCGGTGCAAATGTTCCCAGAGCATTTCTTCCTGCTGTCTGTGTAATCTTTGCCATGACATCAAACCTCCGTCTTTTTATTTATGGTAATTTATTGTACTCTTCTTCTGGTAAGAACTCCAGCCACTCATTGGAAGCTCCTTCTGCCGGAACCTCAACTGCCAGATGCTGGAACCAGCTGTCTTTCGCTGCTCCATGCCAGTGTTTTACTTCCGGTGGAATGTTTACCACATCTCCAGCTTTCAGTTCACGAGCCGGTTTTCCTTCTTCCTGATACCATCCTCTTCCACCAGTAACCATAAGGATCTGGCCACCCTTGTGATGGACGTGGTATGCATTGATTGTTTTTGGAGCGAAAGTAACCAGACCAACAGGTACTCGCTCTGTTGTAAGCATATTCAGATAACATTCACCTGTAAAATACTTTGCAAATGCTACATTTTCCTCACCGATTGGAAATACGTTGCCACCGCCTAAGTCTTTTTTCATCTGTTCGATATCCATGAAAATCTCCTCCTTGCGTTTTT
>ENA-OUQP01000196-OUQP01000196.1-human-gut-metagenome-genome-assembly--contig:-NODE-196-length-64698-cov-4.938416_pt1 | contig 64698 bp, 58 predicted proteins | sample MGYA00237951_ERZ548836 | MGnify/ENA primary metagenome ERZ548836 (study PRJEB26490, sample SAMN05194702) | human gut metagenome | biome: terrestrial biome; feature: human-associated habitat; material...
CTTTGGCTTTCAGGGATAAGTTCCTGTTCCGCAGGTGGTGGTTTGACATGACCGTATAGCCGCTGTTCTTTTCTACCCGAAATACTGCCATTTCACGGATGCCTCCTTTCGTTGCAAACAAAAAAAGCAGCGTCCATTTGCTCCCGGTGATGGGAGAAGTGAACGCTGCGCGTACTTGATAATTTTTAGGTTGTGTGGTATATAAAAGGCAACTGGATTTCAAACACAGCTGCCCATCGGGGTGCGATACAAGCAAGTTGCTATCCGATGACCTCAAAAACAAATTGTACTACGATGGTTTTCGAAAAATGCTGTATCACTACTCGCACCACTAAAAGCGGCATTAGTTTCCGCACTTTTTCAAAAAATATGAGCACTTGACGCCATATGCACAAAATGCTATGATGAATATACATTAAATAAGGAGGATATTCCTGTGAAACACGTGATCGCTACTACTGCCGCGCCCGGTGCCGTCGGCCCCTACTCTCAGGCTATCGAGGCGAACGGCTTTGTCTTTGTCTCCGGACAGCTTCCGCTCGACCCCGCCACCGGCGCGTTTGTCTCCGACAATACGGCTGAGCAGGCGGAGCAGAGCATCAAGAATCTGCTTGCCGTGCTCGAGGCGGCGGGCTGCAAGGCAGAGGATGTCGTCAAGACGACGGTCTTTCTGATCGATATCGGCGATTTCGCCGTCGTCAACGAGGTCTACGCCAAGTACTTCAAGGGTGAGTGCCCCGCGCGCTGCGCGATGCAGGTCAGCGCACTGCCCAAGGGCGCGCTGGTCGAGATCGAGGCCATCGCGGTCAAGCCGTAGAGCGGACAAAAATGAAAAGAAAAGGGAGAAACGTGCGTTTCTCCCTTTCTTTTTCTGCGCGGACGCGGTATAATATCCCAATTGCGATATAAAATTTGACCTTTCCGGGAGGAAAATGGGATGAAAGAAGAAATGCGTACCATCGGCTACCTCTGCCCCGCGTGCCATAAGCGCGTGATCCAGCAGCGGAGCGTCTTCGCGCTGAGCGCGTCGGGCGCGGTGGTGAGCTGCGAATGCGGCCAGTCGAGCCTGGAAATTGAAGCGGAGGAGAACAAGTTCCGCCTGCGCGTGCCCTGCGGTGTGTGCGGTGAGGAGCACACGGCGGAGTGCAGCGCGGAGAGGCTCCTGCACGGGCGCGGCATCGGCCTTGCCTGCCCCGATACTAAGATGCTCTGCTGCTTCATCGGCGAGGACTACGCCGTGGAGCACGAAATGGAGCAGCTCTCGCTCGCGGCGGCGAAGGAGCGCGAGCAGGGCAACGACCCCGCCGCCTTCGCCGACAGCGTCATCATGTACGAGGTGCTCTCCGAGCTCAAGGAGATCGCCGCGCGCAAGGACGGCATCACCTGCTCCTGCGGCAGCCGCGACTACGGCATGGAGATCCGCAGCACCTATGTCGATCTTGTGTGCAAAAGGTGCGGTGCGAAGCTCCGCATCCCTGCGGCAACGGATGAGGACCTCGACCGCCTCTGCTGCCGCATGAAATTACAGATCAAGAGCGAGTGAGGGAAGGAACATGATCGGATTTCTCGCCAAGCACCTGATTCGCGACTATCAGAATGTCGGCGCGCCGGAGGTGCGCCGCGCTTATGGCGTGCTCTGCGGCGCGGCGGGTATCGTTATCAATCTCCTGCTCTTCGCGCTCAAGCTGCTCGCCGGCACGCTGGCGGGCTCTGTCGCCATCACAGCGGATGCGTTCAACAACCTGTCCGACGCGGGGGCGTCCATCGTGACGCTTTTGGGCTTTCGCCTCGCAGGGCAGAAGCCGGACCCCGAGCATCCCTTCGGACACGGGCGGATCGAGTACATCTCGGGGCTTATCGTCTCGCTCGTTATTCTGCTGATGGGCTTTGAGCTGCTGCGTGACGCCATCGCAGCCATTCTGCATCCCGAGACCGTGGAGTGCAGTGTGCTGACGGTCACGATTTTGCTTGTCTCCATCTGCGCCAAGTTTTATATGTACTGCTACAACCGCGGCGTGGGGAAGAAAATCGGCGCGGCCGCTATGCAGGCGACGGCGGCGGACAGCCTGTCCGACTGCGCGGCTACCGCGGCGGTGCTGCTGGCGACGCTCGCGGGCTACTTTCTCGGCTGGAGGATCGACGGATGGTGCGGCCTGGTCGTGTCGCTGCTCATCCTGTGGGCGGGCTTTCAGGCAGCGAGAGATACGCTTTCGCCGCTGCTCGGCCAGCCGCCGACGGAGGAGTTTGTGCAGCAGATCCGCGATATCGTGATGGCAAACAAGACCGTCTGCGGCATCCACGACCTTGTGGTGCATGACTACGGTCCCGGCCGCGTGATGATCTCGCTGCACGCCGAGGTCCCCGCGCACGGTGATATCCTTGCCCTGCACGATGAGATCGACAACGTGGAAAAGGAGCTGCACGACAAGCTCGGTTGCGAGGCCGTCATCCACATGGATCCCATCGTGACGGACGACGAAGCGGTGAATGCCGCGCATGAAAAGATCGCCGCGCTCGTGCGCAGCATCGATGAAAATATTTCCATCCACGACTTCCGTATGGTCACCGGGCCGACGCACACGAATGTCATCTTTGACGCCGTGGTGCCGTATGGCTGCGCCATGAGCGACAGGGAAGCGGAGGAGAAGATCAAGCAGGCGGTGCACGAGCTGGACCCGCATTATTATGCCGTGGTGCAGATCGACAAGAGTTATGTGATGTGAGCGCACGCGCGCCAAAGGAGAAACGATGACGGAAGAAGTCAGAAGGCTCAAGGAGCTTGTCGACCATTCGGACAATATCGTGTTTTTCGGCGGGGCGGGCGTCTCGACCGAGAGCGGCATTCCTGATTTTCGCAGCGTGGACGGCCTTTACCACCAGCAGTGGGACGACCCGCCGGAGACGATCCTGAGCCATACCTATTATGAGCGCTATCCCGAGAAGTTTTTCGCCTTTTACCGCGCAAAGCTCCTCTGCGGAGGCGCGAAGCCCAACGCCGCGCACTTAAAGCTTGCCGAGTGGGAGAAAGAGGGAAAGCTCAAGGCCGTCATCACGCAGAATATCGACGGGCTGCATCAGGCGGCGGGCAGCAAGAACGTCCTCGAGCTGCACGGCAGCACCCTGCGCAACTACTGCGAGAAATGCGGCAAGTTCTATGATGCGGCCTATATCAAGCATTCAACGGGCGTGCCGCGCTGCACCTGCGGCGGGCGCATCAAGCCGGACGTGGTGCTTTATGAAGAGGGCCTCGATGAAAAGACGCTGTATCGCGCAGTGGAATACATCCAGGAGGCCGACGTGCTCATCATCGCGGGTACATCGCTCGCGGTCTATCCGGCGGCAGGGCTTGTGCGTTACTATCGCGGAGACAAGCTTGTCGTCATCAACAAAACGCCGCTCGACCGCGGCCTTGGCGAGGACCTTGTCATCACGGGGGCCGTGGGGGAGACGCTGACACAACTGTAAAAATATGCCGGAAAAGTTTGAAAAATACGCGCTTTTCCGGCATTTCTCACACAACAAAAAAATTCGTTTTTTTCTCAAAAAAAGGTTGACATTTGGGCACTTTTGGGCTTATAATAGCCAAGCGGTCGTTGAGAGAGACAACCGCCTGAAAGATGAATATGCGGGTGTGCTGGAATTGGCAGACAGGCTAGCTTGAGGTGCTAGTGTTCGTATGGACGTGCGGGTTCAAGTCCCGCCATCCGCACCATCTTTTCGAAATTAAATACGCGCGAGTGGTGGAATTGGCAGACTCGCTAGATTCAGGTTCTAGTGCTCATTACGGGCGTGCGGGTTCAAGTCCCGCCTCGCGCACCAAAGTGTTGAAACTCAAGGGTTTTTTCCCTTGGGTTTTTTCTTTTACATTAGATTCCTTGGGGTGGTAGAGAACTAGATTTTTTAGAGATCAGAAAGCAGTGTTATTTTTTGCGCTTTACGAACAGCCTTCCTAACAAAAATTCTCCTCTTGTTTCGCTTGCGTCAGAATACAGGGCCGTTTCAAAAAACTTTTCAAATGTGAAACATTTCCGCAGCCTGAGTGATATAGTAAGTGAAAGGCCTTTCAAGGAGAATCCTATGTTGACAGAAGAACAGTTTTCGTATCTTGCAAAAAAGTATATGGACACGGTGTTCCGTCTGGCGCTCCACTACACCAAAAGCCGCTCGGAATCGGACGACATCACGCAGGAGGTGCTGCTCAAGCTCTACCGCGCGGACAAGACGTTTGAGAGCGAAGACCACGTCAGGCACTGGCTCATCCGTGTCACGGTCAACGAGTGCAAGCGGATGTTTCTCTCTCCGTGGAAGCGGACGGAGCCAATCGATGATTATGCCGAACAGCTTACGTTCAAAACGCCGGAGCACAGCGAGCTCTTTCATGCTGTGATGGCGCTGCCGCAGAAATACCGTGTGCCGCTCTTCCTGCATTATTACGAGGGCTACTCCTGCGAGGAGATCTCCCAATTCCTTGGCATTCCCAACGCGACCGTCCGCACCAGATTGCGGCGCGGGCGGGAACAGCTCAAAACCAATCTTCAGGAGGCGAACAACGATGTTTGACGAAAACCTATATCAAGAGACGATCTCTGCGCTTCACGCCTCCGAAGACACACTTTCGGAGGTAATGAACATGACGCACAAGACGAAAAGAAGAGGCCGCCTGCGCACGGCGGCGGTGCTTGCGGCGGTCATCGCGATCCTGTGCTGCACGGCGGCAGCTGCAGCGGCGCTTGGACTGGATCAGCGGTTGGCGGAGTACTTTGGAGCAACGGCGGAGCAGGAAGAGCTGCTCTCGACTGCGGCGGTCCCAATGAACATTGTGAAGCGGGACTGCGGCGCGGTGCTGCGCATCGAGCAGGTCATCGCCGATCGCTATTGTGCGGCGGTCCTCATCGACTTTACCGCGCCGGATGGGACAGTTCTGGATCAGGACTACTACGCATTCGATCGGAGCGTGTCCGCAACGTCCAGGGACGGAGTGGAGATGGAGACCTACGGCATTGGCTGGGAGGTATTGCCAAGCAGCACGGAGGATGAGACGGGCCGCCATGCCGCGATCTTGATGACGATCCATTCTCTGAAAGGAGAATTCAACTTCATCGGTGCGAAGGTGAAGTTGACGCTCGATGGCCTGTATCGGGACAACTGGTTGGAAGAACTTGTCGTTCCCGGGCGCTGGAGCTGCACATTCACCATGCCGGAGACTGATCCGGGACGCCTGTGCACGGTGAATGAGCCGATCGAGATTGAGGGAAAGAACGCTGTTCTGACGACGCTCTATGTCTCGCCGCTCTCGCTGACCTGCGAGATCAAGCAGGGAACGGATGATCTGAAAGAAACGGTTGAGCCCATCCACAGCGACGACGGGAAGGAGAGCATCGCTCCCGAGGTGACGCTGCAAAACGGCGAAACGGTCGGCGCGGCGGACTGGTTGTTCCTTATAACGAATTATGCCGATAAGCGCGGGCGCTACTGCTTCCAAATGGATGAAATTCTTGACCCGGAAACGGTGAGCAGCGTTTCCGCCTTCGGAGAGACGTTCTCCGTCGAATGACGGGACGATAAAGCATATTTATGTAAAAAAGGGGCCTCTGCATCAAAGCAGAGGCCCCTTTTTCCTGTTTTCACCGCAGCGCGTCTTTCATTTCTTTTACATACGCACCGATGTGCTCGGGCGCGTCCTTGCCGTACTGGGCAAGGAGCTTGACGATGGCGGAGCCGACGATCGCGCCGTCGGAGAGGTCGGCCATCTTCTTCGCCTGCTCGGGCGTGGAGATGCCAAAGCCGATGGCGCAGGGAATGGCGGTATTTTCCCGCACGAGGGAGACGATGGAGGCGAGGTCGGTCTTGATCTCGCTGCGCTCGCCCGTGACGCCGAGCGAGGAGACGATGTAGAGAAAGCCCTCGGCCTCCCGTGCGATCATTGCAATGCGGTTTTCCGACGTCGGCGCGATGAGGGAGACAAAGTCGACGCCGTATTTGCGGCACGCGGGGAGGAAATCCTCCTTTTCCTCATACGGCACGTCCGGCAGGATGAGTCCGTCGATGCCGGCGTCGCGGCAGTTCGACAAAAAGCGCTCTGCGCCATAGGAAAAGACGACGTTCGCATAGGTCATGAAGACCATGGGGATCGTCACATCGTGCCGCAGCTCGCGCACGAGGTCGAAAATTTTGTCGGTCGTCACGCCGCTTTGCAGGGCGCGCAGGTTTGCCGCCTGAATGACCGGCCCCTCCGCCGTGGGATCGGAGAAGGGAATGCCGAGCTCAATGAGATCGGCGCCGTTTTGCGCGGCGGCGCGAACGGCTGCGGCGGTCGTTTCAAGATCGGGGTTGCCGCAGGTTAGAAAGGCGATGAACGCCTTGCCGTGGTCAAATGCTCTTGCAAGATCACTCATGAAGATCCTCCCCTCTGTAGCGGGCGATGGCGGCGCAGTCCTTGTCGCCGCGGCCGGAGATCGTGACGACAAGAAGTTCGTCCTCTTTCATCGTGGGTGCGAGCTTTCTTGCGTAGGCCACGGCGTGGGCGGATTCGATGGCCGGGATGATGCCCTCTGTGCGGGCAAGGTATTCAAATGCCTGCACAGCCTCCTCGTAGGTGATGGCGACGTATTCCGCGCGGCCGATGTCGTGCAGGTGGGCGTGCTCGGGGCCGACGCCGGGGTAGTCGAGACCGGCGGAAATGGAGTACACCGGCGCGATCTGGCCGTACTCGTCCTGGCAGAAGTAGGACTTCATGCCGTGAAAAATGCCGAGTTTGCCGGTCGAAATGGTCGCGGCGGTCTCGCGTGTGTCGATGCCGCGGCCTGCGGCCTCCACGCCGATGAGACGCACGGTCGGGTCGTTGATGAAGTGGTAAAAGCTGCCGATGGCATTCGAGCCGCCGCCGACGCACGCGACCACCGCGTCGGGAAGACGGCCTTCCTTATCAAGTATCTGCTGCTTGATCTCGCTTGAGATGACGGACTGAAAGTCGCGCACGATGGTGGGGAAGGGGTGCGGCCCCATGACGGAGCCGAGGCAGTAGTGCGTGTCGCTGATGCGCGTCGTCCACTCGCGCATGGCTTCGGACACGGCGTCCTTGAGCGTGGCGGTACCAGAGTTGACGGGCACGACCGTTGCGCCGAGAAGACGCATCCGGTAGACGTTCAGCGCCTGACGGATGGTGTCCTCCTTTCCCCTGAAAACGACGCATTCCATGCCCATGAGCGCCGCGGCGGTGGCGGTGGCTACGCCGTGCTGACCGGCACCGGTCTCGGCAATCAGGCGGGTCTTGCCCATTTTCTTGGCGAGCAGAGCCTGTCCGAGCACGTTGTTGATCTTGTGCGCGCCGGTGTGGTTCAGATCCTCGCGCTTTAAGTAGATCTTTGCGCCGCCGAGGTCTCTGGTCATCTTTTCGGCGTAGTAAAGGCGCGAGGGGCGGCCCGCGTAGTCGTTCAGAAGCTGCGCGAGCTCACGCTGGAGTGCAGCGTTTCGACCTGCACCGTGCCGAATTTGCTCACCTTGCCGAGGTCGTTGCGCCCGAGGTCGACGAGCATATTGTGCTCGGCAAGCTCCTTTTCGTCGTGCAGGAGGCTTTCTTCGAGCGCCTTGTCCTCTTCCTCCGTTTTGCCGCGCGGACGGGTGCCGGCAAGGGGGAAGGTATGCAGCACGCCGTCTTTCAGCTTGACGAGTGTTTCGGGCGAGGCGCCCGCGACCTCGACGTCCGTGCCGGAGAAGTAGAACATATACGGTGGGGGATTGATCGTGCGCAGCACGCGGTAGGTGTTGAGCAAACTTCCCTCAAACGGGGCGCTCAGGCGGTTGGAGAGCACGATCTGGAAAATGTCGCCATCGCGGATGTGGTGCTTGGCGGTCTCGACCATCGCGCAGAACTGCTCTTTGGAAAAGAGCGGCGTGACTTCGCCGAGGAGCCGTCCGGGGGTCTCCTGCTTTTTTTCGCCGGTTTTGAGAAGGGAGACGAGCTGCTCCAGCTCGAGCCGTGCCTTGTTGTAGCCGACCTCGACGTCGCTGAGCGCCATGTTGACGATGAGCACGATCTTCTGCCGCACGTGGTCGAAAGCGATGACCTTGTCGAACAGCATCAGATCGACGTCCTTGAAGCTGTCCTCGTCCTGCTCGCCGCAGCGGACGCTCGGCTCGCTGTATTTGAGATAGTCGTAGGAAAAGTAGCCCACAAGCCCGCCGGTGAAGGAGGGGAGGTAGTCGAAGCGGGGACTTTTATAGCCGGTCAGCAGCTCGCGCAGATATTGGGACGGGTCGTCCGTGCGGACGGTGAGGCCGCCGGCCTTCAGTTCGCCGTTGATGCAGGTGATCTCGAGCTTTGGGTCAAAGCCGAGAAAGGTGTAGCGTCCCCAGCGGTCGTCCGCCTGCGCGGATTCGAGCATATAGCAGTGGGTGGACACATTTTTAAGGATGCGCATCGCCTCAATGGGAGTGATGAAGTCGGAGAGGATCTCGCAGCTCAGCGTCAGCACGTCGTACTGCTTCGCCGCGGCGAGGTCCTTCACGGTTTCGAGCAGTGGTAGGATATTCATACGTGACCTCCTGAAAAAGAAAAGCTCCTTTGGCGTTCTGCCAAAGGAGCTTTCTGCGCAAACAAAAGCGCCCCCGACAGAACGATGCCGTCTGTCAAGGACGAATGCGATACGAAAAACGAACAATCCGCGGTGCCACCTTGAATTCACGGGCTTTTCCCGTGCGCTTGGCGGAGATACCATCATATCTCCCGGCAACTGACGTATGCCAACACGTTGCAGGATACTCTGCGCGCAAAGCGCATTTCGCTGCACCCTCGGCGGTCCATTTGACAATGTGTATCTTGCCTGATTTTCAGCGTCGCAGGCTCTCTGTGAAGGCATCATTGCCGTTATCTCCGCTTCAACGGTTTGCGGTATTAACTTGAGCGAAAATATAGTACACCCCATCGGCAATGTCAATAGGGCGTGCATGATTTTTTGTAAAATTTTGTTTTTTTATTCGGAGGCGCGCCGAAGAATATCGGCGACCAGCGTGGGCTCGAGCTGAGGGAAGGGAATGACGGCCTCGGGGTGCTCCGGAGGCTCGGTGAGCAGCTTTTCCGCCCAGGACATATTATACCAGCGGCCGAATTTATACCCGCTGCGCGTAAAGACGCCGATGCGCCGGAAGCCCAGGTGCTCGTGGAAGCGGATGCTGTTGTCCGTCAAATATTCATCGCCCGCGCCTTGCGGCTCGCCGATGCAGGCGTAGAGATTGTAAATGTTCTGCGCGAGCGACAATTCCTCGAGCGTGCGGTAGAAGCGCTTGCCGAGACCGTGCCTGCGCGCGTCGGGGGCCAGATAGATCGTCGATTCCGCGCAGTGGTCGTAGGCCTCGCGTGCGATGAAGGTGTGCGTGTAGGCGTAGCCGAGGAGCTGACCATTTTCGTCCTCAGCGACGAGATAGGGGTATTTTTGCGAAACGTCAGCCATGCGGCGGCGGAACTCGTCGACCGACGGCACGTCGTACTCAAATGAGATGGCTGTCTGTTCCACATACGGCGCGTAGATCCTGACGAGCGCGGGGGCGTCGTCGGGGGCAGCAATGCGAAAGCGGAAGGCGGGGGTGGACATAAAGATCACCTTTCAAATCCATGCACCCAGTCAGAGCGCAGGTAGTAAATGAGGTAAATGGTGGAGCTGATCGCCCAGGTGAGAGGATAGGCCCAGTAGATGTAGCCAATCTCGCCGATGAAGTGGACGACGAGCATGATGTAGATGATGCGGATGACGCACCAGACGGAGAGCATGATCATCATGGGCACGACCGCGCGGCCCGCGCCGCGGCAGACCGCCGCAATGGAGTGCGAAAACGCGAGCAGGCAGTAAAAGAGCGCCACCGTGCGAGCCTGCTGCACGCCGAGGGCGACAACGCCGGGCGTGCCGTCGAAGAGCGTGATGAGCTCGCTCGCCCAGATGTAATAGCACAATCCGATGAGCTCAGCCATGACAACGGCGATGAGGATGCAGAAGCGCGCGCCGCTCTTGGCGCGGTCATATTGCCTGGCACCTAAGTTCTGCCCGACGAACGTGGTGCAGGCCATCGTAAAGCTCGTGATGGGCAGGAACGCAAAGCCCTCGATTTTGCAGTGCGCGCCGTAGGCGGCCATGGCGAGCATACCGAACGAATTGATCTGCGACTGGACGATGACGTTGGCAAGGCCGATGACGCAGTTCTGGATGCCGGAGGGAAGACCGTAGCGCACGATCTCGCCGAGCATACCGGCGTGGAAGCGGATGTTGCGCGGGGTGACGGTGTAGACCTCGCCCTTTTTGAGCAGATGGATGAGGCAGAGCACGCAGCTCGTGCCCTGGGAGAGCACGGTCGCCACCGCAGCGGACCACACGCCCCAGCGGAACGCGCCGATAAACAGAAGGTCGAGCGCGATGTTGACAAGCGAGGAAATAATCAGGTAGTGCAGGGGGCGGCGGCTGTCGCCAAGAGCGTTCAGAATGCTCGTGCACATATTGTAGAGCACGGTCGCCAGCACGCCGAGGAAGTAATAGCGGAAGTATTCGACCGCCTGCGGCATGACCTGCGCGTCCGTGTTCATCCAGACGAGGAACGTCGGCGTGAGGCAGACGCCGATGACCGTCAGCGCCGCGCCCGAGACGATGCCGAAGGCAAGGTTCGTATGAATGGCGCGCGAGACGTTTTCATAGTCGCCCGCGCCAAAGTATTTGGAGATGGCGACGCCCGCGCCCATGGCCGTGCCGATAAACAGACTGGTGAGCAGCATGATGAGCGTGCCGGACGAGCTGACGGCGGCGAAGGCATTCGTACCGAGGTATTTGCCCACGATGAACGCATCCGCTGTGCTGTAGAGCTGCTGAAAGACCTGACTGATGAAAATGGGCAGCGCAAAGCGCAAAATCAGGGAGACATAGCTCCCCTCGGTCATATTCTGGACGGTGGTTTTGCTGACAGAAGCCGGCTGTGCCATGTAGCCCTCTCTTTCTCTGTCCCGCGGTGGGACAATCTGCTCTCGATCTCTCATATTTCTGCTGCTGAAAAAGGAAAAGCGCCGCGGGAGCGGTGCTTTTCCTCAAACCCTGAAGAAACAGCAGATAAACATCTTACAAATTCTTGACAGGTCCATTATATAGTTGTATCCGGTGAAAGTCAACCGTCGGCGATCACATCACAAGTGCGAGCAGCACGGGCGTGATATAGGCCTCGATGAGCGCCGCGGCAGCGAGCAGCGGCACGACACCGAAGAGGAACACGCGCAGGCAGTCCTGAAGGCGCGGCCAGAGCGGGACGGCCTCCTTTTTGCGGCGGAGGCGGTCCGTTCCCGTGCGGCAGATGAGAAGGCCCAGCGTGCAGGCGAGGACGAGCGCCGTGAGCTCAAAGACGCCGTGCGGCAGGATACCGACGAGATAGACGCCGAGCCCAAGCCCCTGTGAAAGATACAGCGCGGCGAACGCGCCGAGCATCAGCGCGTTGGTGCCGAGCGCAAGCGCGCTGAGCGGCAGAAACGGGATGAGCCCGTAGAGCATCGAGAGGAGCGACGCGATGACGTTGTTGAAAAACAGCGTCGCCATCATTTGCGACTGCGGCACATCATTGGTGAGCCCAAGCTGCTCGATCTGCACGGTGAAACGGTCGAGCACGCCCTGCGCAAGCTCCGGCTTGATGAGAGAAACAGCAAAGCCCAGCAGCGTGAGCACGCCGAACGCGGCGGCGGTGTTCCAAAATTCGTGCCGGAGCAGGCCGCGCGAAAGCGTGGGGCAGCAGCGGTCGATCATGAAAGCTTGGCGATACCGGCCTTGACGCGGCGGATCGTTTCCTCACGGCCGAGGATACGGCAGATCTCCACTGCGCCGCCGGGCGTGACGAGCTTGCCCGCGACGGCGATGCGCAGCGGCCACATGAGCGTCGCGTTCTTCACGCCGAGCTCCTCGGCGAACGAGACGAGCATATCGTGGATGGCCTCATTCGTCCACGCGGGAAGCGTTTCGAGCTTGGGGAGCACCCTCCGGAGCATATCGAGCGAGACCTCGCTGTTGGTCTTGGACTTTTTGTTCGTGTAGCACTCAACGCCGTACTCGGGGAGGGCGTCGAAGAAGTCGACCTTTTCGGGAATGTCGGTGAGCTTCTCGCAGCGGGCCTGCAGGAGCGCCGCGATCTCGGAGACGGAGTATGCCTCGTTCTTCACGGCCTGACGGATGTAAGGCTCGGCGACTTTACAGAACTCCTCCGCGGGGAGATTGCGCAGATAGTTGGCGTTGAAATAGGTCAGCTTTTCGATGTCGAAGATGGCGGGGGACTTGGAGATGCCGCCGATGTCGAAAGCATCCACGAGCTCCTCGAGCGTGAAGAACTCCTGCTCGCTCTGCTCGCCGCGCGGCGACCAGCCGAGAAGGGCAACATAGTTAAGGATGGCGGGCGTCAGATAGCCCTGCGCCTTGAGGTCTTCATAGCTCGGGTCGCCGTTGCGCTTGCTCATCTTGTGCTGTGCGTCGCGCATGACGGGGGAGCAGTGCACGTAGGTCGGCACCTTCCAGCCGAAGCCCTCGTAGAGGAGGTTGTACTTCGGGGCGGAGGAGAGATATTCGCTGCCGCGCACGACATGGGTGATGCCCATGAGGTGGTCGTCGATGACGTTGGCAAAGTTGTAGGTCGGCAGACCGTCGCGCTTTAAGAGCACCTGATCGTCGAGCGTCTTATTCTCCACCGTGATGTCGCCGAAGCTCGCGTCGTGGAACGTCGTGGTGCCGTCTTTCGGAATGCGCTGGCGGATGACATAGGGTTCGCCCGCGGCGACGCGCGCCTTGGCATCTTCGAGGGACAGATCGCGGCAGGGATCGTCCGCGCGGTCAAATTCGCCGCTGTCCTCCTCGCTTTCCGCCTTTTCGCAGAAGCAGTAGTAGGCGTGGCCGCGCTCGACTAAAAGCTCGGCGTACCTGCCGTAGGTGTCGCGGCGCTCGCTCTGGATATACGGGGCGACGGGGCCGCCGACGTCGGGGCCTTCGTCGTGAGAAAGGCCGCATTCCGCCATCGTGCGGTAGATCACGTCCGTTGCGCCCTCAACGAGACGGCCCTGGTCGGTATCCTCGATGCGGAGGATGAAGGTGCCGCCGGCGTGACGGGCGATGAGATAGGTGTAGAGCGCAGTGCGCAGGTTGCCCACGTGCATATAGCCCGTGGGGGAGGGAGCGAAGCGCGTGCGCACCTTGCCGTGCGGGATCTTCGCTTCCATTTCCTCAAAATACTTCATGTCGATGGACATAGATGACCTCCTGAAGTGTCGTCAAAATAAAGATACTCTATTACACCATATTTTGCCCGAAAAGTCAACGAAAGGCGAGCCTGTTTTGAGCGAAGGCGGCGCGGCGGCCGATACTTTTATTTCTGCGGGAGATTGCAATTCGGAAAACGATATGGTAACATAACAAATTGGGTCGATAGCTGCGCCTAACGGCGCAATTCGAGATAAAATCAGAAAAACAAACAGATCGGAGAAAAAACGATGGAAAACATGGAAAGCACGGCGCACAAAAAAGTGATGCTGTCCGGCATTCAGCCCAGCGGCGATCTGACCCTCGGGTCCTACCTCGGCGCCATCAAGAACTGGGCGGAGCGCGACGAAGAATTTGACAACTACTACTTCATGGCCGATATGCACTCGATCACGGTCCGTCAGGACCCCGCGGCGCTGCGCCGCCGCACGCTCGAGCAGCTTGCGCAGTACATCGCCTGCGGCCTTGATCCCGAGAAGAACACGCTCTTCATCCAGTCCCACGTGCCGCAGCACGCCGAGCTCGGCTGGATCCTGAACTGCTACACGATGTTCGGCGAGCTCTCGCGCATGACGCAGTTCAAGGACAAGTCGGCGAAAAACAGTGAAAACATCAACGGCGGTCTTTTCACCTATCCTGCGCTGATGGCGGCGGATATCCTGCTCTATCAGCCCGACTATGTCCCCGTGGGCGAGGACCAGAAGCAGCACGTCGAGCTCTGCCGCAACATCGTCCAGCGCTTCAACGGTATCTACGGCGACGTGTTCAAGATGCCCGAGCCGTACATTCCCAAGGTCGGCGCGCGTGTGATGAGCCTGAGCGACCCGATGAGCAAAATGTCGAAGTCCGACAAGGACCCCAACGGCTCCGTCTATCTCATGGAAAAGCCCGAGGATATCCGCCGCAAGTTCAAGCGCGCCGTGACCGACAGCGACACGGAAAACTGCGTGCGCTACGACCCCGAGCACAAGCCCGGCGTCGCCAATTTGATGACGATCTACTCCGCCGTGACGGGCAAGAGCTTTGACGAGATCGAGCGCGAGTTCGCCGGTCAGGGATACGGCGCGTTCAAGCCCGCCGTGGGCGACGCCGTCATCGAAACGCTGCGTCCCATCCGCGAAGAGGCCACGCGCATTCTCGCGGACAAGGCGTATCTCGAGTCCGTGTACCGTGCGGGCGCGCAGAAGGCGTCCTACGTGGCGGAGAAGACCCTGCGCAAGGTTTACAAGAAGGTCGGCTTCGTGGCCCGCTGAGCGGAAAAGGTGAGAGAGAATGAATGAGATACCCAAAGAGTTATTGCTGAGCGTGGGCGCGGCATTGCTGTGCGCCTTCGTCGTCAGCTTTCTGATGTGCCCGCTGGTGAAGTCCTTCGCCTATAAGATCGGTGCGATCGACGTGCCGAAGGACAACCGCCGGATGCACAAAAAGCCCGTGCCGAGACTGGGCGGCCTTGCCATTTTCCTCGGCTTCATCGTGAGTATGCTGCTGTTCGTGAAGATCGATCACCAACTGCAGGGCATCCTGCTGGGCGCGTCCATTATCGTCGGTTTGGGCGTGGTGGACGATATGTCCCCGCTGCGGGCGTACTTCAAGTTCTGCGTGCAGATCTTTGCGGCGCTCGTCGCCGTGTTCCACGGCGTTGTCATCCAGACGCTCTCGAACCCCAACGTCTTTGCCGAGAGCCCGTACTGGGACCTCGGCTGGCTGGCCGTTCCCATTACGGTCTTGTGGATCGTTGGCATCACGAACGCCGTCAACCTCATCGACGGACTGGACGGCCTTGCCTGCGGCGTTTCCACGATCAGCGCCATTTCGATGCTTGTCATCGCGCTTTTGGTATCCGAAGGGGACGTGGCGCTCGTGATGGCCTCGCTCGTGGGCGCGTGCCTTGGTTTTCTGCCCTTCAACAAGAATCCTGCAAAGATGTTCATGGGCGACACGGGCTCGACGTTCCTCGGCTACATCCTTGCGACGATCTCAATCCAGGGCCTTTTCAAGTATTACGCCATCGTGTCGTTCGCGGTGCCGTTCCTGATCCTGGGCCTGCCGATGTTCGACACGCTCTTTGCCATCATCCGCCGCCTTGCCCACGGGCAGAACCCGATGGCGCCTGACCGCGGACACATCCACCACCGCCTCATCGACATGGGCCTCAACCAGAAGCAGGCTGTCGCGGCGCTGTACGTCATCAGCAGTATCCTCGGCCTTTCCGCCGTGATGCTGACGTCGAGCGGCGCAATCAAGGCGATGCTCTTTCTGATGGCGCTGGCGGTGGCGGCGTTCCTCGCCTCGCGCGTCATCTTCCGCCGCGATATCGACAAGGCGATGCAGGCGGAAAAGGCCGCGGCAGAGGAGAAGAGCGCGGAGACTGCCGCTGCGGTCGAAGATGCGCCCGCAGCGGACGAACAATCGGAGGAGCCCAACGAAGAAAAGAAGGAGGACGCCTGATATGGAAAAACTGCGCATTATGAGTGTGTTCGGCACGCGGCCCGAGGCCATCAAGATGGCCCCGCTCGTCAAGGAGCTTGCCGCCCGCGACGAGATCGAGAGCCTTTGCTGCGTGACGGCGCAGCACCGTGAAATGCTCGACAGCGTGATGCAGGTCTTCGACCTCAAGGCCGACTGCGACCTTGACATTATGACCCCGCGGCAGACGCTTTCGACCATCACGAGCAAGTGCCTGCTCGGTATGGATGATGCCATCGAGCAGTTAAAGCCCGATATGATCCTGGTCCACGGCGACACGTCGACGACCTTTGCCGGTGCGCTCTCGGCCTTTTACCACAAGGTGCCGGTCGGCCATGTGGAGGCGGGCCTTCGCACCTACGACAAATACTCTCCGTTTCCTGAGGAGATGAACCGCAAGCTCGTTACGGCCATCGCCGACCTCTATTTCTGCCCCACGAAGAATAACCGCGAGAACCTCTTGAAGGAGGGCGTGACCGACGGCCTCTTCATCACGGGCAACACGGTCATCGACGCACTGAAAACAACGGTACGCAAGGATTATCACTTTACAACAGAAGAGCTCAACAAGCTGGATTATTCAAGAAAGGTCGTGCTCGTGACGTGCCACCGCCGCGAGAATTACGGCCAGCCCATGGAGAACATCATGACCGCGCTGCGCGACATCGCCCTCCAGAATGAGGACTGCGAGCTCGTCTATCCCGTGCACCTCAGCCCTGTCGTGCGCGAGAACGCGCAGAAGTTCCTCGCCGGTACGCCGCGCGTGCATCTCATCGACCCGCTGAGTGCGGACGAGATGCACAATCTGATGGCGCGCTGCTACATGGTGATGACCGACAGCGGCGGACTCCAGGAGGAGGCGCCCGCGCTCGGCAAGCCCGTGCTCGTCATGAGAAAAGAGACCGAGCGCCCCGAGGCGGTCGCTGCCGGAACGGTGAAGCTCTGCGGCGTGGAATACGACGATGTGCTGCGCATGGGCAATGAGCTGCTGCGCAGCAGGGAAGCCTACGACGCGATGGCGCACGCCGTCAACCCCTATGGCGACGGTCACGCCTGCGCACGCATTGCCGACGCGATCTTGTGGCACTTCGGCCGCAAGGCCGAGCGACCCGCCGACTTTAACGCCTGAGAGGAAAGGACGTGAAGCAGAATGAAGAAGCGAAGAGTGACGCCCATCGGCGCTGCCTTCGTCGCGCTCGTTTTGCTCGTGCTCCTCTTTGTGCTGCGCGGTGCGCTGCACCGCCCCGCCCATGTGGTGCTGCCGAAGGAAGCATCAAGCACCGAGGATAGCGGCCTTTCGCTCGACGATAACAGCGCGGGCCGCGTGTCCGTGCGGCCCGACACGGTGCAGAGTGCCATCGCCACGCTCGAGCGTCCCGCGTGCTACACGCGCTCGATCACGATCGAGCGCTACTATACGGGCGGCAGCGGCGTGGACCGCAGCACCGTCTCGGTGGACGGCGCGTGGATGCGTGCGGATACCGAAGCGGCAAGCGGTGAACAGAGCCACACCATCACGAACGGAGAAAAGACGTGGGTGTGGTATGGCAGCGGTAAGGAGTATTTCGAGAGTGCCGCATCCTTTACGCCTGACGAAGAGCAGGGCATCCCGACCTATGAGGATATCCTGCGCCTTGACGCAAAGCGCATCGCCGTTGCCGATTATCGCCTGCTCGACACGCTGGACTGCATCTATGTGGAAACTGCCGCCGATGCGGGCGGCTATGTCGAGCGCTATTGGGTCAGCGTGAGCAATGGCCTTCTCTGCGCGGCGGAAAAGCTCAATGGGGAGGATGTCGTCTACCGCATGGCGGGCATGACGGTCGATACGACAGCGCCCGGCGCGGATACGTTCACACTGCCGGACGGCACAGTGCTCCATGAGAGCGAAGCATCGGCAAATCGCTGAAAAGAGAGAACAGACAAAGGGCGTGACCATTGCGGTCACGCCCTTTGCATTTTACCTTGAGACTCCTTTGTGCGAGAAGTGCGGAACAAAAAGCACCAGACAGGGGGATTTGAGCTTACCCATGGCACCGGTCAACAGCAGCAGAATGACGGCTGTTCGGGCCGTGCAAGCGATCAAAGGAGAAAGGGCTTTGTTACCCCCCTTTAGAGAAGCGGATCAGACGCCAGTAAGCGCTGCATATCCTGCGGGATAGTCGCTGTAAAGTGATACTCCTGTCCGGTGATCGGCTGGGTGAACCACAGCTCATACGAGTGCAGGGCGGGGCGGGCGATGAGATTTTTGTCCTCTGTGCCGTAGAGCCAGTCGCCCGCGAGGGGGTAGCCGAGATATGCCATGTGCACGCGGAGCTGATGCGTGCGCCCTGTCTGCGGGCGCAGACGCAGGAGTGTGAAGCGCTCGCTTGTTTGCAGCGTTTCGTATTCCGTCAGGCTCGGCAGGCCGTCTGCGCGCACGCAGCGGCGGATGATGGAGCCATCCGCGCGGCCGATGGGGGCGTCGATGACGCCGTGATCGGGGGTCACCCTGCCGACGGCAACGGCGCGGTATTCGCGCCGCAAATTGTCGGAATGCAGCGCACGGCGCAGGCGGTCGTGCACGTAGCCGCTCTTGGCGGCGATGAGCAGGCCGGAGGTTCCCTTGTCAAGGCGGCTGACGAAGTGCGGCACGCTGCCTTCGCCGAGATAACCCGTGAGCATCGCGGCAAGGCTCGGCGCGGAGGCGTCGTCCGCCTTCGGGTGCATGGCGACGCCTGCGGGCTTGTTCAGGACGAGCAGGTCGTCATCCTCGTAGACGATGTTGGGCCTTGCCGTGTGTTCGCAGTAGAGGTCCTCGCGCGGCGCGCGCTCGGAGAGCGCGACGCTGACAACATCGCCTGTATGGACAATGGCGTTGACATGAACGCTCTGTCCGTTTAAGAGAATGGCATTTTCGCGCCACTTGAGGCTCTTGAGCAGTGTGTAGGAGAGGTGTAGATCGCCGCGCAGGATGCCCTTGACCATACGGCCGTTCTCCTCCGGCGGTACGGTGTAGGTGAGAATGCGCATGGTGGACCTCCTTTCAGCGTGAACGGCGCGTAAAATTCACATACAGTATACCATCTTTGCCGAAAAAATGATATACTGGATCACACTTCGGCCCGGCCGAACAACAAAAAATACAGGAGGGCAATGGCATGGACAAGCAAACCATCTGCCTTTTGAACGATTCCTTTCCGCCGGAGATCGACGGCGTGGCAAACGCCGTCGTGAACTACGCGGAGCAGATCACAAAGCACGGCAAAAACGCCATCGTCGTGACGCCGACGGTGCCCGGCGCGGACGACAGCGCGTTTCCGTTCCCCGTGCTGCGGTATCCGAGCATTGATACGCGCAGACTCGTCGGCTATGTGGCGGGCTATCCGTTCTCGCCCGAGGCGGCGCGCGTGCTGACGGAGCGCAAGGTCGATCTGATGCACACACATTGTCCCATCACGTCGTGCCTGCTGGCACGCTCCCTGCGCGCCGTGGTCGACGCGCCGCTCGTGCTGACGTATCATACGAAGTATGACATTGACATTGCCAAGGCTGTGCGCGGCAAGCTCCTGCAGGAGAGCGCCATCCGCGCATTGGTGCAGAATGTCGCAAGCTGCGACGAGGTCTGGGTCGTGAGCCGCGGAGCGGGGGAAAATCTGCGCTCGCTCGGCTACGAGGGCGACTACATCGTGATGGAAAACGGTGTGGACGTGCCGCGCGGACGGGTGTCCGACGGGGCCATCGCCGCGGCGACAGGCGGGTACGATCTGCCGCGGAACGTACCGGTTTTCCTCTTCGTCGGGCGGCTGATGTGGTACAAGGGCATCCGTATCATCCTGGATGCACTGAAAACGCTGCGCGAGCAGAATGTCGACTTCCGCATGGTGTTCGTCGGCGAGGGCGCGGACGGCGCGGAGATCCGCGGCTATGCAGAAGAGCTGGGGCTGAACGACCGCTGCTTTTTCACCGGTGCGATCGCCGACCGCGAGGTCATCCGCGCGTGGTATGGAAGGGCGGACCTCTTCCTTTTCCCGTCGACCTTCGACACGAACGGCCTTGTTGTGCGCGAGGCCGCGGCCAGCGGCACGGCAACGGTGATGATCCGAAATTCCTGCGCGTCTGAGGGTGTGACCGACGGGCAAAACGGCTTTTGTATTGCCGAAAACGCCGCGGCAATGGCAGCGAAGCTTGACGAGCTCTGCCACGCGCCGGAGAGGATGCACGCCGTCGGCGAAAACGCGCAGCGCGAGCTGTATGTTTCGTGGGAGACGGCGGTGCAGCGCGCTGTGGCGCGCTACGAGATCGTCATCGACAACTACCGCGGCGGGAAATATCCGAAACGAGAGCGCTTCGGCGATGAATTTTTCAAAACGCAGGGCGGGCTGATGGGGGCCTTTGCCAGTGTGGGTGAGCTGAGCGAGGAGATCGCCGCGGGCTTGCGTATCGAGCGCGACGAGGCCTCGCAGGTCATCGCCCGTTCGTGGCAGGAGCTGCGCGAGCGCTTTGACGAGACGAAGCAGGAGCTTGCCGCACGCTATGAGGCCATCCTGCAAAAGATGGATCGCTATTTATAATAAAGAAACGACCGAAAGCATCGCTTTCGGTCGTTTTTCCTTAGTCCTCGTGCCTGGGCTTTTCTGCGGCAAACCACATATTCCATTGGAAGGAATATGCCTTGTACGCGGTCTCATCCGCGCAGATCAGGCGCACACGCGACGGGCTCTCGTGCTCGTAGCCGTAGTCCATGATGGCGCGCAGCACACGGTAGGCGGCGTTCATGTCGCCGTCCGTGCAGGCGAGGGTGAGGGGATCGCTGTCCGCTATGGGCAGAAGCTCGGCGGCACGGTCGCAAGAGGGGAGAGCGGCGGTATCGCCGCGGCAAATTTCTACGGTCATAAAGGTCTCCTCAGCGGTTCAAGTACGCGCGGCACTTTGCTTCCGCGTCGTGCGCAAGCGCTTCCTCGTCAATGGTGGCGAGATGCCCCTGCTCGACTGTCACGCGGCCATGAACGACCGTGTAGTCGACGGGCCCGCGCACGCCGACGGTGCAGAGCACGCTCTTCGGGTCAAAGCACGAACCGACAAGTTCGAGCCTGCGCGAGTCGATCATGAAGAGGTCGCAGCACTTGCCGACCTCGAGCGAGGCGATGTCGTCGCTGCGGCCGAGAAGGGACGCGCTGCCGCGCGTCGCCAGCTTGAGAAGGTCATAGCCGCTGGGGGCGGCCTTGCTGCTGTTCAGGCGGTGCAGAAGATACGAAATGCGCAGCTCTTCCATCAGAGACGAGCCGTCGTTCGAGGCCGAGCCGTCGACCGCGAGGCCGACCGGCACGCCGAGCTTCAGCATTTCCGGGATGCGCGCGATGCCGGAAGAAAGCTTCATGTTCGAAATGGGACAGTGCGCCACGCCGGTGCGTGTTCCGGCCAACACGCGCAGCTCCTCATCGTTGAAGTGGATGCCGTGGGCGAACCAGACGTCGTCGCCCGTCCAGCCGAGCTTTTCCATGTATTCGAGCGGGCGGACGCCCTCGCGCGCGAGCATGAAGGCTTCCTCGTCCTTCGTCTCGCACAGGTGGGTATGCAGGCGCACGCCGTACTGCCGCGCGAGCACCGCGCTCTCGCGCAGAAGATCGGCGGAGACGGAGAAGGGGGAGCAGGGCGCGAGCGCCACGCGGTGCATCGCGCCGAAGGACTTGTCGTGGTAGCGCTCAATGACGCGCGCGGAGTCTCTCAGAATTTCATCGACCGTCTGCACCACGCTGTCGGGCGGCAGGCCGCCATCTTTGACCGAGAGATCCATGCTGCCGCGCGAGGCGTACATACGCGCACCGATCTCGTCCGCCGCAGCGAACTGCGCGCCGATGAGGTCGCCGGAGTCCTTGGGGAAGACGTAGTGATGGTCGAAGCAGGTCGTGCAGCCGTGCTTCATCAGCTCGCCGAGACCCGTGAGCGTGGAGAGACGGATGACATCCTCGTCGAGATTTTTCCAGATCTCATAGAGCGCCCTGAGCCAGTCGAAGAGCTCCATATTCTGCACCTCCGGCAGGTTGCGGGAAAAGATCTGGTAGAGATGATGGTGCGTGTTCACAAGCCCCGGATAGCAGAGCATATGGCTCGCGTCGATGGTCTTCTCCGCCTGCTGCGGAAGGTCGTTGCCGATCGCGCGAATGAAGCCGTCCTCAGCGTAGAGGTCAACATTTTCGTAGACCGTATCGTGATCGTCGCAGGAGACGAGCGTGCGGATATTTCGAATGAGCAGAGTAGACATAGCAAAGCACCTCGCAATGCCTGAAGAAACAGGCCAATTTGACATAAAAAGCACGTGTTTTGCGCCGCGCACGGCGCAAATGATCTTAATCGTTTTTTGCCGCGACACGTGCGTGGAAAAAAGCGTCGCAGACTTGCCGCCGCGCACGGCGGCAAAAAAATAGAATTCGTCGCGGAGGACGACATGTGCGTCCGCAGCGACACTTTGCAGTGTTTGGAGCGGTGAGCGACAAACACTGAAGCCTATCTAAAATGAAAGCACCCATCGGGTGCTTTCATTTTAAGTGTTTTTATCTCTCTTCGCGGAAGTAGCTCAGGCCCAGCGATGCGGGCGGCTGATCCTCGCGCTTCTTGCGCAGCGACACGATGATCAGAACGACCAGCGTGACGACGTAGGGGAGCATCTTGTAAAGCTCCTTGACGGCAAGATTGGTGCCGGTGGGGATGAAGATGTAGAGGATGTAGAATCCGCCGAAGAGAATAGACGCCAGCACGCTGACGTTCGGACGCCAGATCGTGAAGATGACCAGCGCGATGGCGAGCCAGCCGCGGTCGCCGAAGGCGTTATTGGACCAGACGCCGCAGGCGTAGTCCATCACGTAATAGAGACCGCCGAGACCCGCGATCATGCTGCCGATGCAGGTGGCAAGGTACTTGTACTTCGTCACGTTGATGCCGGCCGCATCTGCCGTTGCCGCGCTCTCGCCCACGGCGCGCAGGTGCAGACCCGTGCGGGTGTGCTTGAGGAAATAGGAAGCGAGCAGCGCGATGACGATGGCGAGGTAGGCAAGGAAGCCGTAGGACAGGAAGACCTGACCAAACCAGCCGCCGACGTTCAGGGATTTGCTGAAGTAGGCGCTCGTCGCGCTCAGCGCGATGGAGGGGACCTCGCTGTCGGTCAGCTTGATGAGCGAGCCGCCGAAGAAGTTGCCGATGCCGACGCCGAACGTGGTGAGCGCAAGACCCGTGACGTTCTGGTTGGCGCGCAGCGTGACGGTCAGCAGGCAGTAGAGAAGGCCCATCAGAAGGGAGCCGAGCAGCGAGCAGAGCATCGGGATGCCGATGGCAAGGAAGGCATTCATGTCGGCCGCGGGAGTGGCCTGCTCGTAGAAGAACGCGCCGATGACGCCGCAGATACCGCCGACGTACATCACGCCCGGAATGCCGAGATTCAGGTTGCCGGACTTTTCCGTCAGGATCTCACCGGTGCTGCCGTAGAGCAGGGGAATGCCCTGCATGACCGCACGGGGAAGGAAAGAAGCAAGATCAAACATCGCTCACGCCTCCTTTTTGCCCTTGCGCAGGCTGACCTTGTAGGTGATGAAGAATTCGCTGCCGATGATGAAGAACAGGATGATGCCCGTCAGGATATCGGCGAAGGAGTGATTCAGGCCGAAGACGCTGGAGATCTCGCTCGCGCCGCGGCTCAAAACCACGATGAGAAGACTCGTAAAGATCATCATGATCGGGTTGAACTTGGCCATCCAGGAGACCATGACCGCGGTGAAGCCGCGTCCGCCGACGATGGTGGTCGTGAGCGTATGGTCCGTACCGGCGGTGAGCAGCAGACCGATGAGGCCGCAGATCGCGCCGGAGAGCACCATCGTGCGCACGATGACGCGCTCGACCTTGATGCCCGCGTAGCTCGCGGTGCGCTGGCTCTCGCCGACGACGGAGATCTCATAGCCATGCTTGCTGTAGTTGAGATAAATGTACATGAGGCCGGTGAGGATCGCCACGAGCAGAATGGGGAGGAGGTAGCGCTGGCCGCCGATGACGGGGAGCCAGCCGGCCTCGCTGTTGGCATTGATGATGCCGATCTTGCCCGAGCCCTTGGGCACCTCCCACACGATGATGAAGAACGCGGCGAGCTGCGTCGCAATGTAGTTCATCATCAGCGTGAAGAGCGTTTCATTCGTGTTCCACTTGGCCTTAAAGATGGCGGGAAGGAAGCCCCACAGCGCGCCTGCTGCGATGGCGGCAAGGATCATCAGGAGGATGAGCACGCCGTTCGGGACCTTATCGCCCAGGCAGATCATGCAGGCGGCGGTGGCAAGGCAGCCGATGAGCACCTGACCCTCCGCGCCGATGTTCCAGAAGCGCATCTTGAACGCGGGTGTGACCGCGAGCGAAATGCCGAGCAGGATCGCGAGGTTATGGAACGTGACCCAGCTCTTGCGCGATGTGCCGAACGCGCCGTAGAGGATGGTGGAATAGACCTTGATGGGATTTTCGCCTGTGAGCAGCGTCGTGACGATGGCGCAGACGATCAGGGCGAGCACGATCGCGCCGCCACGGATGAGCGCGGCCTTGTACCAGGGGAGCGTATCGCGCTTGGCGATGTGGAAAAGGGACTGCTTTTTATTCATCCTTGTTGCCTCCCCTCACGAGCGTCATCAATGCGCCGACCTCGCGCTTGTCTGTCTTGCGGGCGTCGACCACGCCGGAGACCTGACCGCCGCAGAGCACGACGATGCGGTCGCACAGCTCGAGCAGCACGTCGAGATCCTCGCCGACATAGACGACGGCGACGCCGTGCATCTTCTGCTCGGTCAGCAGATTGTAGATGGTGTAGGATGTGTTGATGTCCAGGCCGCGCACGGCGTAGGCCGTCATCAGCACGGCGGGGGACTGGGCGATCTCGCGTCCGACGAGCACCTTCTGCACGTTGCCGCCCGACATACGGCGGACGGGGAAGGACGTGCTGGGCGTCACGACGCCGAGCTCTTCCCAGATGCGGTTGGCGAGCGCTTCGGGGTCCTTGCGGTTGACGAACACGCCCTTGCCCTTGCGCCAGGAGCGGAGCATCATGTTGCCCGTCATGCCCATCGAGCCGACAAGACCCATGCCGAGTCGGTCTTCGGGGACGAACGACATGGAAATGCCGCTCTTGCGGATCTTCATCGGGTCGAGGCCGACGAGTTCCTTTTCCGCGCCGCCGTCGGGCGGGTAGAATGTGACATGACCCGAGGCGACGGGGTAGAGACCCGCGATGGACTCGAGCAGCTCGCGCTGGCCGCTGCCCGCGACGCCCGCGATGCCGAGCACCTCGCCCGCGTTGACGGTGAAGCTGACATCATCCAGACGCTTGACGCCGAGCTCGTCGTAAGCCGTCAGCCCCTCGATGACAAGACGCTTTTCCACGTCCTTCGGCTCGGGGCGGTTGATGTTCAGGCTCACAGTGTGGCCGACCATCATGTCGGTCAGCGACTGCTGGTCGGCGTCCTTGGTGGCGACGTCGCCGATGTACTCGCCCTTGCGCAGGACCGCCACGCGGTCGGATACGTCGAGCACCTCGTGCAGCTTGTGGGTGATGATGATGAGGGATTTGCCGTCGGCCTTCATGTTGCGCATGATGGCGAAGAGCTTATCCGTTTCCTGCGGGGTGAGGACGGCGGTGGGCTCGTCCAGAATGAGGATATCCGCCCCGCGGTAGAGCACCTTGACGATCTCGACCGTCTGCTTCTGCGAAACGGACATATCGTAGATCTTCTGGTTGGGGTCGATGTCAAAGCCGTACTTGTCGCAGATCTCCTTGACCTTCCTGCTCGCCTCGGCGAGGTCGAGCTTCCCCTCGAGACCGAGGATGATATTCTCCGTCGCGGTGAAGAGATCGACGAGCTTGAAGTGCTGGTGGATCATGCCGATGCCGTGCACGAACGCATCCTTGGGGGAGGCGATCGTTACCGGTTCGCCATGAATGTAGATTTGCCCCTCGTCGGGGAAGTAGATACCGGAGAGCATGTTCATCAGCGTCGTCTTACCGCTGCCGTTTTCGCCCAGCAGTGATAAGATCTCGCCTTCGTGCAGCTCAAGGTTGATGGCGTTGTTTGCCACGACCTTGCCAAACCGCTTCGTGACATTCTCCATTTTAACTGCGCACGCAGTTCCCAAGGCGGTCACCCCTTCCGCCGAAGAGCAGACGATCGAGCTCTTCAGCTTTGTATTTCAAGTAGTATATTACCATAATTCAACAGCGTTGTAAATCAAAAAGCAGAAAAAATCACAAAAAAAATTTGAAAGCTACAAAATTTTTTAGCTATAAGGCATGAAAAAAATATCGGGCTGCCAGAAGGCAGCCCGATATTGTGAGATAAAAAGGTTAACCGCCGTAATTAGTATCGAGCAGCGTGATGCCGTCGATCTGGAGCTGGAAGTACGGGGCGGAGCGGGCGGTGGACTCAGCCAGGTAGCCGTCGGTCACGACCTCAGTGTCGGGGGCGTAATCGGGATCGGTGTCAACGTCAGCCATGTAGGACGTGACGTGACCATCAGCATCGACGGTGATATTGTCAGTCACGTTGTCACCACTGACGGTGAAGGCGGAGCAGTCGAAGACGTGGAGCTCGCCGCTTTCGAGCTTGGCGGTCGCATCGGCAATGGCCTCAGCGGTGCCCTCGGCAGCAACGTTCTCGTTCAGGTCGGTCAGCACGACGGAGCCGGTCGCAAGGGTGCCGGTCCAGTCGGCGTCGATGGTCTCGCCATTCATGGCAGCGGTGATGGCATACTCATAGTAGGGAGCCCAGTCGATGCGGGAGGAGATCAGATAGGTGTTGGGGCAGGCAGCCTCGGTGGAGCCGTTGTAGGAAACGTCGGGCACACCGGCGGTCTCGCAAGCGGTGGGAGCGCCCATGGAGTCGGCGTGCTGGCTGATGAGCTTGCAGCCGTTCTGGATGAGCTTCTGTGCGCCTTCCTTCTCGGCGGTCTCGTCATACCAGCTGCCGGTGAAGGTGACTTCCATCGTGGCAGTGGGGCAGACGGAGCGAGCGCCCAGGAAGAAAGAGGTGTAGCCGGAGATAACCTCGGCATAGGTGAACGCGCCAACGTAGCCGATCTTGGCCTCGTCCGCGGTGAACTCGCCGTTTTCGATCATCTCGTTGAGCTTCATACCGGCGGCAACACCGGCGAGGTAACGGCCTTCATAGATGGAAGCGAAGGCGTTGTGGTAGTTGGAGAGACCCTCGGTGTGCGCCTTGGTGCCGGTGGAGTGGCAGAACTGCACGTCGGGGAAGTCCTTCGCGGCCTGGATCATGTAGTCCTCGTGACCGAAGGAGTCGGCGAAGATGATGTTGCAGCCGGCGTCGGCCAGCTCAGCGGCCTTGTCGTAGCACTCCTGACCTTCGGGAACGTTGGTCACGATGGTGTACTCGACGCCGAGCTTCTCGCAGGCGGCCTTAGCAGCGTTGATGAAGTTGAGGTCGTAGGTAGAGTTTTCGTCGTGGAGCATGATGAAGCCAACCTTGAAATCGGTGACTTCGTTGTTGTCCTGATCGTCGGTGTTGGTATCGTCCTTCTTATCGCCGCAGGCGACGAGGGCGAGGACCATCACGAGACTCAGGAGCAGTGCAAGGAACTTCTTCATTTCGGTAAATCCTCCTTAAATTTTACGGCAATCAAAAGATTTGAATACCGTTATCACCATGATACATAAAAAGGAAAAATTTAGCAACAGGAAAAAGAAAAAATGAGGGTCAAACTTGACCAAAAAAGCAGCATGAATTTTTGTCCATAGCGGAGAAAACGCAAAAGAAACGGGCCCGTTTCGAAAAACGAGCCCGCTTTTTGGGGAGATCAGATGGCGCTTACATCTGCACGCGGGTGCCGGTCTTGCCCTCGATGCCCTCGGCTGCCTTTTCCAGCAGCGTGATGAGCGCAACGCGGCCGGGCTTGCTTTCGGCGAACGACATGGCGGCCTGCACCTTCGGCAGCATGGAGCCGGGAGCAAACTGCTTTTCGTCGATATACCTGCGCGCCTCATCCGGCGTGAGGGTGTCGAGCCCCTTCTGGTCGGGCTTGCCGAAGTTGATGGCGACCTTTTCGACCGCCGTCAGGATGACGAGCATATCCGCGTCGAGCAGTTCTGCGAGCTTGGCGGAGGCGAAGTCCTTGTCGATGACCGCGGGCGTGCCATAGAGCTTGCTGTCACGGCGTACGACGGGGATGCCACCGCCGCCGACCGTGATGACGACCGTGCCGTTGTCAACGAGCGCCTTGACGGTGTTCTTCTCGATGACGTCGATGGGCTTGGGGGAGGGGACGACCTGACGGTAGCCGCGGCCGGCGTCTTCGACCATGGTGTAACCCTTTTCCGCAGCGATGCGGTCGGCGGTCTCCTTGTCGTAGAACGCGCCGACGGGCTTGGTGGGATGCTGGAAGGCGGGGTCGGCCTCGTCGACGAGCACCTGCGTCACGACGGTCGCAACGTCCTTGTTCATGCCGCGGGAGGCAAGCTCGTTGCCGATGGCGTTCTGCAGGTGGTAGCCGATATAGCCCTGGCTCATCGCGCCGCACTCGGGGAAGGGCATGTCGGACTTGATGGCCCCCGCCTCGGCGGCGGTGGCCATGCCGAGGTTGATCATGCCGACCTGCGGGCCGTTGCCGTGGGCGATGATGACCTCGTTGCCCTGCGCGATCAGATCGACGATGGGCTTGGCGGTCTCGGTGACGAGGGCGAGCTGCTCATACGGGGTGTTGCCCAGTGCGTTGCCACCCAGGGCGATGACGATTCTCTTGCTCATGTTACTCATCTCTCCTTGATTTTCGTTTTTGAAAACTCTCTTCTCTCATAAAAAGCGGCGAGTCCGCTTTTTGACAAATGGAAACCGGGGGAACGGAACGCTTAGAACATCTTGCGCTCTTCGCCGGACTTGTCCATCTCCATCAGGGCGCGGACGGGGTCCTTGACCTGCGCGAGGAACATCATCGCGGCGATGATATACGGCTTATAGGAGGCCTGCTTGTAGAGAGGCACGATATAGCGGTCGAACACGCTGTTGTCGACCTCACCCTCGGGGCAGGAAAGACCGGTGATGTCGGCGGGCAGGCAGTGGAGATAGAGCGCCTTGCCGTCCTTGGTGAGCTTCATCATCTCCTCGGTGCAGGCCCAGTCCTTGTGCTCGGCGTTCTGCGCGAGGAGCTTCTTCTCCAGCGCGTCGATGCCGTCCTTGTCGCCAGCCTGATAGAGCTTTGTGCGTTCCTCCATGGCCTTGAACGGCGCCCAGGACTTGGGATAGACGATATCGGCGTCTTTGAAGGCTTCCTTCATGTCATTGCACTTCTTGAAGCTGCCGCCGGTGGCCGCCGCGTTCTTCTTGGCGATTTCCTCGACCTCGGGCATGACCTCATAGCCCTCGGGGTGGGCGAGCGTGACGTCCATGCCGAAGCGGGTGAACAGGCCGATAACGCCCTGCGGGACAGAAAGGGGCTTGCCGTAGCTCGGGGAATAGGCCCAGGTCATGGCGACCTTCTTGCCCTTGAGGTTTTCCACGCCGCCGAAGTAGTGGATGATGTGCAGCATATCGGCCATGCACTGCGTCGGATGGTCGACGTCGCACTGGAGGTTGACGAGCGTCGGGCGCTGCTCGAGAATGCCGTCGCGGTAGCCCTCTTCGAGCGCGTCCATGAAGGTCTTCTGATACTTGTGCCCCTCGCCGATGAACATATCGTCGCGGATGCCGATGACGTCGGCCATGAACGAGACCATGTTCGCCGTTTCGCGCACGGTCTCGCCGTGGGCGATCTGGGACTTCTTCTCGTCGAGCACCTGCTCTTCAAGACCCAGCAGGTTGCACGCGGAGGCAAACGAGAAGCGCGTGCGCGTGGAATTGTCGCGGAAGATCGAAATGCCGAGGCCGGAGTTGAAGACCTTCGTGTTCTTGTTGCGCTCGCGCAGGTCGCGCAGCGCGTCGGCCACGGTGAAGACCGCGTCGATCTCCTCGTCGGTCTTGTCCCACGTCCAGTAGAAGTCGGTCTTGTACATATTATTGATGTGCAGCGTCTCGAGGTGGCGCGCCAGTTCAACAGTCTTGCTCATGGGTGATTTTCTCCTTTATTTGTTTTAGTATGCTCGAAATACCTTGTTTTTTTGCGCCGCACACGGCGCAAACGATTTTGCTCCGTTCCGGAGGACGACCGGTGCATCCGCAGGAACACCTTACAGTGCGCGGCGCGGTGAGCGCCGCGCGCTGTAAGCCTTCTCAAAAACGTGCCTGCACGTTTTTGAAGCACGTCATTTAATATCGTTGCCCGTGAGCTCCTGGCGGAAGCTCGTCGCAGAGCCGTCCTTGTTCTCGGGCTTGTAGAGGCCGGGGACGGCGGCGTACAGCGCCGCGCAGGTGACGAGATCCTGCTTCCAGGTGATCTCGTTGGGCGCGTGGGCCTGAGACTCGGCGCCGGGGCCGAAGCCGACGCAGGGGATACCGTAGCGACCCTGAATGGAAACGCCGTTGGTGGAGAAGGTCCACTTGTCGGTCAGCGGACGGCCGGTGCGCGTGGACATGGCCTTTTCATCCGCGCCGATGCGCTCGTTGCCCCAGAGGGCGTGGTGCGCGTCGACGAGCGCCTGCACGTGGGGAGCGGTCTCCTTGTTGATCCAGGTGGGGAAGAAGGCCTCGGTCTCGTAGACGTGGCCGGTCCAGGACGGACGGTCGTACATATACATGGAGACCTTGATGTCCTTGGCGTACTTTTTGCACGCGGGCAGATCCTCGATCTCCTTCAGGCAGGACTGATACGTCTCGCCCGCGGTCATGCGGCGGTCGATCGAAATGGAGCAGGAGTCCGCGACCGCGCAGCGGGAGGGAGAGGTGAAGAAGATCTGGCTCGTGGTGCAGGTGCCGCGGCCGAGGAAGCGGGCGTCCTCCCAGTGCTCGGGATTGTGCTTCGGGTCGAGCATCTTGACAAGGCCCTTGATCTCCTTATCGTCGCCGGCATCGTTCTCGTTCAGGTCGCGCACGTTGAGCAGGACCTCGGCCATCTTGTGGATGGCGTTGTCGCCGCGCTCGGGCGCCGAGCCGTGGCAGGAGACGCCGTGCATATCGACGCGGATCTCCATGCGGCCGCGGTGACCGCGGTAAATGCCGCCGTCGGTCGGCTCGGTGGAGATGACGAATTCGATCTGGCTTCTCGCATCCTCGGGGCCTTTGAAGTATTCGTTCACGATGGACTGCCAGCACATACCGTCGCAGTCCTCCTCCTGCACGGAGCCGACGACCATGATCTTGTAGCCCTCGGGGATGAGGCCGAGGTCCTTCATGATCTTCGTGCCGTAGGCGGCTGCGGCCATGCCGCCCTCCTGGTCGCTGCCGCCGCGACCGTAGATGACCTTGTCATCCTCGTAGCCCTCGTACGGGTCGTGCGTCCAGTTTTCGCGGTTGCCGATGCCGACGGTGTCGATGTGGGAGTCGATGGCGATGATCTTGTCGCCCGAGCCCATCCAGCCGATGACGTTGCCGAGCGCGTCGAACTCGACCTTATCGTAGCCGAGCTTCTTCATCTCCTCGGCAATGCGGTGGGCGACGCCCTTTTCCTCGCAGCTTTCGCTGGGAATGGCGATCATATCGCGCAGGAAGCGGGTCATATCGGGGCCGTAGGCCGCGGCTGCTTTTTTGATAGCTTCAAAATCCATGGTAGACCTCCGTTAAAAGTAATAAGAAATCGGTCGCTTCGGTGTGAAATTTCTGTTAGACTGTCTTTATCATAGCATAAGAACGGCAGTTGTCAAACAAAAAATTTGAATTGCAAAAATTTTTTCAGAAAATGATTGCAATTCCTTCGATTTATGGTATCATAGGGATGAAAGTATGAGCCTTCGAAGAGAGAAAGCTGTGCAATTTGCACAGCGGAAGGCGGGAAGAGGAGGGATAGACCATAGAAGCCGCAACGCTGAAGACCCTGGAGCAGGTCGCAAAGGGCATTGCCGCGACCTTCGGCAGCAGCTGTGAGGTCGTGATCCACGACGTGGGGGTCAAGCACCCCGAGCATTCCATCGTTGCCATCGAAAACGGTCATGTCACCGGGCGCAAGGTGGGCGACGGCGCATCGCACGTCGTGCTCGAGCAGGTACGGCAGGCCGACGCGCAGCCGAGCGACCATCTGAGCTACCTCACCAAGACCCCGGACGGCAAGATCCTCAAGTCCTCCACCATGTACATTCGCGGCAGAAACGGCAGGGTCGCCGCCATCCTCGGCATCAATTACGATATCTCGTCGCTTCTGATGGTCGAGGGCGCAGTGCACGAGCTGGTCGACACCAAAGACCAGACGCAGAGCGAGCCGGAAAAGATTGTCAACGTCAACGATCTGCTCGACGAGCTCATCGCGCAGTCGGTGGCGCTGGTCGGAAAGCCCGTCGCGCTGATGAACAAGGAGGACAAGATGCGCGCCATCGGCTTTTTGAGCCAGAACGGGGCGTTCCTCATTACCAAATCCGGCGACAAGGTCGCCAAATACTTCGGCATATCCAAGTACACACTCTATTCTTATATTGACAAACAACAGGAGGAGAAGTAAATCATGGGCAAGATCGATCTGACTATCAACAAGACGGGCCTTGCGCACAATATCCAGAAGGCCAAGGAAAACAACGTCATTATCCCGACCATCGCGCAGATGCAGCATCCCGAGACCATCCCCGAGAAGATCCAGGAAAAGCTCAAGGGCGTTGGCCTGTGGGATGTCAACCCGCTCAACCTCTTCCGCATCACGTGGAAAAATGAGGCCAAGGAATCCGGCGGCCTGTTCCAGGAAGTGCCGAACTATGTCGAGATCCCGTCCGAGCTCTCCGGCGTCAAGTGCCGCATCCTCGCCATGGCGGGCAAGTGGTTCCCCACGGGCTGCCACAAGGTCGGCGCGTCCTTCGGCTGCCTTGCCCCGCGCCTTGTGACCGGCCAGTTTGATGCGGACTATCATCACGCCGTGTGGCCCTCCACGGGCAACTACTGCCGCGGCGGTGCGTTCAACAGTAAGCTGCTTGCCGTCGACTCCGTCGCCATTCTCCCCGCTGAGATGAGCAAGGAGCGCTTCGACTGGCTCAGCAAGATCGCCGGTCAGGTCATCGCAACGCCGGGCTGCGAGTCCAACGTCAAGGAAATTTTCGACAAGACCTGGGAGCTCAAGCAGGATCCCAGCATGATGATCTTCAACCAGTTTGAAGAGATGGGCAACCCGCTGTGGCACTATAACGTCACGGGCAACGCCCTTGCAGACCTCTTCGAGGCCGTGAAGAAGCCCGGCCAGCGTCTGGCGGGCGCGTGCTTCACCTCCGGCTCCGCCGGTACGATGTCCGCGGGCGATCTTCTCAAGGAGCGTTATCCCGGCATGAAGCTTGGCGTGGGCGAGGCGCTCCAGTGCCCCACCATTCTGAATAACGGCTTCGGCGGCCACCGCATCGAGGGCATCGGCGACAAGCACATCCCCTGGATCCACAACGTAAAGAACACCGACATGGCCATCGCCATCGACGACGAGGATTCCCAGCGTCTGCTGCGCCTGTTCAACACGAAGGACGGCCAGAAGTACCTCAAGGAAGAGTTAAAGCTTTCCGACGAGCTCATCGAAAAGCTCACCTGGCTCGGCATCTCCGGCATCGCCAACGTGCTGTGCTGCATCAAGATGGCCAAGTACTATGAGCTGGGCGAGGACGACGTCGTCTGCACCGTCCTGACCGACTCCGCCGTGATGTACCAGTCCCGCATCGAGGAGCTCAACGAGCTGCACGGTGCGTACAACGCGGAGGAAGCCCGCCTCGACCACAACCTCCATATGCTCGGAATGAAGACCGACAGCATGATGGAGCTGACGTACGAGGACCGCAAGCGCATCCACAACCTCAAGTACTACACCTGGGTCGAGCAGCAGGCGCGCGATGTCAAGGACCTCAACGCCCTCTGGTACGATACCAAGGGCACGTGGGACGCCGTCCACGCGCAGGCGAAGGAGCTCGACGAGCTCATCAACGAGTTCAACGAGGAGACCGGCCTTCTCAAGGCGCTGTAAAAAGAGAATCATCGACCGACAAAGCCGAAGGGCGGGCGATACGCCCGCCCTTCGATTTTTCTGAAGGAGGAGCAGTATGCTCAAAAACGTCAAATGCGCCCGCTGCGTCAAGTGCGGGAAGGAATACGAGGCGGTGCCGAATCTTACGAACTGCGAGTGCGGCGGCATCCTCGATATCATCTACGATTACAACTACATCAAGAAAAACCTGACGAAGGAAACGCTCAGATCCCGCCCGAACACCATGTGGCGCTATCGTGAGCTGCTGCCCGTCGAGGAGACGACGCCCGACACGCCGCTGCGCGTGGGCTGGAGCCCGCTCTACGAGGAGCCGCGCCTTGCTTCTCAGCTGGGACTGAAAAAGCTCTGGGTCAAGGACGACGGCCAGAACCCGACGGCTTCCTTAAAGGACCGTGCCAGCGCCATGGCGGTCGCCAAGGCTGGGGAGGCGGGCGCAAAGATCATCGCCTGCTCGTCCACGGGCAATGCGGCGAGCTCGCTTGCGGGCAATGCCGCGGCTGCGGGCATCAAGACCTTTATCTTCGTTCCCGAGCGCGCGCCCAAGGGCAAGGTCGCACAGCTGATGACCTTCGGCGCGAACGTGATCTCCGTCAAGGGTAACTACGAAGAGACGTTCGAGCTTTCTAAAAAGGCCATCGACAAGTGGGGTTGGTACAACCGCAATGCGGCCATCAATCCGTACCTCTCCGAGGGCAAGAAGACCGTCTCGCTTGAGATCGCCGAGCAGCTCGACTGGAGGATGCCGGATTATCTCGCCATCTCCGTGGGCGACGGCTGCACCATCGCGGGCGTGTGGAAGGGTCTCAAGGATCTGTACGCCATCGGCTTTATCGACAAGCTCCCGCGCCTCATTTCCGCGCAGGCCGAGGGCTGCCATCCCATCAACCGCGCCATCGCGGAGAACAAGCCCTGGGAACCGATGGAGGAAAACACGCTGGCCGATTCCATCGCTGTCGGCGTGCCGCGCAACGCGGATAAGGCGCTTATGGCGATCCGCGAGTCGAACGGCATCGTTGTGAACGTGACGGACGAGGAGATCATGGCGGCGCAGAAGCTGCTGGGTACGACCTGCGGTGTCTTCGGCGAGCCCGCGGGCGTCACCGGCACGGCGGCGGTGAAGAAGCTCTGCGAGCAGGGCGTGCTCGGCGAGAACGATACGGTCGTCTCCGTCGTGACGGGCAACGGACTCAAGGACGTGGCGAACGCCATCAAGTTCTGCGGCGAGCCGATGAGCCTGCCGAACGACCTTGCACTGCTGGTCGAGGAATTCGACAAGCGCGGCATCAGGACCGACGCATAAAAGAACAAAAGAAGCGCCCCGCGAACCAAGCCGGTTCGCGGGGCGCTTTTGATCATACAAAATGATCTTTAATAAAGGGAATGGCGTTGAGCAGCGCCGAGATCAGCGTGGAGACCGCGAAGACGAAGACCGCGAGCAGCGGCACGGAGAAAAAGGCGTTGCAGGAAAAAGTGTCGATGCCGAAATGCTGCAATAGCTCGATGACCATGGGATGAACGAGATACACGCCGAAGCTGTATTTCGACAGCTTGCGGAGAAGGGCATACGCCCGCTCACCCATGCGCGGGAAATTCAGGTGCTGCTTGGCAAAGACAAAGATCGGCACACTCGTGCAGAGAACGTTGAGGTCGTTGTAGTTATAAAAGGTGGCATTTGGCGCGCCCTGCGCTCTGGAGAGAACGGCGGGAGCGATGATGGAGAAGAGAAGGGCGGTAATGCCGACGCAGTAGAGAACGATCTCCTCTCTGCGGCTGAAGCTCCTCCGGCTGAGATAGTACCCGCCGACAAAATAAACGGTAAAGCCGAGCGGGAAAAAGCAGTAGGAGTACATGATGACCGTGCGGATGACCGTGCTTGCCTCAAGCGAAACGAAGGAGGTGAACAGGGCAAGCTGGGGAAGAAGAAAGGTGAAGACAAACGCAAGCAGCAGAAAGTAGCGCATGAGCGTTTCATTCTGTACGATGGGCCGCAGCAGCGGGATGAGCAGATACAGTCCCACGATCATGTAGAGAAACCAGAGGTGATAATGCCCCGTGATGAGCTGCGAAAGCACGACCGAAAGCGGCGCGTGGCGAAAGACGAGGCCGACGAGCGCGTAGCAGCCCGACCAGGAGAGAAAGACCGTGGCGATGCGTGCGACGTTCTTTTTGAGGATGGTATGGATATCGGTGTCCCGCCCAAGAAACAGCGCGCCGCTGATCATCACAAAGATGGGGACCGACCAGCGAACAATACCGCCGTAAAGGTTAAATGCCAGCCATGCATTTGAGAAAACATCCGTGTCCGCCCAGTGCTGCGCGGAGAGATGCAGCACGATGACGGCGAAGGTTGCCAGCACGCGAAGAACGTCAAAATAGATCACGCGTTTCGCAGCAGGATGTTCGGTAGGCATAGGCTGTCCTCGCTTTCTGTCGTTTTGCTGGCAGGTGCGTTTACAACGCGGGAGTCGTGATGTCCTGCGGGACTTCCGGCTGCTGCGCGGCGGCAACGTCTTTGCCGTCATCGGCAGGGGAGCTGGTTTCCGATGCGGAGGGGGCTTCCGCGGCGCTCTCGGACTGGGCCAGCGCTTCGGCGCGGCCCTCCTCGCGCGCCTGCGCGACGGCCTGCTCGCGTTCCTTTTCCGCCTTGGTGCGCTCTTTTTCGACCATGTGCTGGGCGTGCTTGTTTTGCAGCTTGAACACAAGGCGCAGCACGAGGATCAGCACCACAAGGAAGATGCCGAACCAGCTCCAGAACTTCAGCTCAAAGAGCGTTTTGAGCGTCCAGTACTTCGCCTGGATGCCAAGGAAGCAGAAGAGAATGGAGACCGCGAGCGCCGCGCCGAAGAGCAGCACCCACAGCACCGACTTGACGGCGCTGTGCTTACGCACGCGTAGGTGCGCGATCAGAAACAGAAGACTCAGCAGGAAAAACGCAGGAAACTGCGCCAGTAATATTTCTCTCAGGTCCATAGGTTATTCCCTCACAGTGCGCATTTGCCGCGCTTTAGATATTCGCCGCGCTTGCCGCCGACGACCTTGCCTCCGTCCACCTGCAAGCTGCCGCGCAGATAGACCTTCGACACGCCGCCGTTCGTGCGGAAGCCCTCGAACGGCGTGTAGCCCGCCTTGGAGAGCAGCTCCGCACCGTGGAGGACATGGCTTGCGCCGGGGTCATAGACGACGATGTCGGCGTCACTGCCGGGGGCGATGACGCCCTTGCGGGGGAAGAGACCGTAGAGCTTGGCGGGATTTTCACTCAGCGCACGGCAGACGCCGCCGAGCGAGAGCTTGTTTTCGTTTTCCGCGATGGTGTAGACGACCTCGCCGCGCGTTTCCACACCGGGAAGACCGCCGGGGATCTTTGTAAAGTCGTCGCGGCCCATGTCCTTCTGCGCGAGCGTGAAGGAGCAGTGGTCGGTCGAGATGGTCTGTACCTCGCCCCGGCGCAGCGCCTTCCACAGCGCCTCGCAGTCCTCCTGCGAGCGGATGGGCGGCGCGCAGACATAGCGCGCAGCGGAGGAAAAGTCGGGATCGTAGTAAACGCCGTCGTCGAGCGCCAAATACTGCGGGCAGGTCTCGACATACACGGTCTGTCCGCGGCGGCGCGCCGCGGCGATCTCTGCGAGCGACGCCCTGTTTGTCGTGTGGACGATGATAACGGGCGCGTCCGCCGCCTGCGCGATGCGCAGCAGACGGGCGACGGCCTCGGCTTCCAGATAGTCGGGGCGGGAGATCGGGTGAGATACGACATCCGCGCCAAGGCCGCTCGCCTTGAGCTCGGCGATGCGCGCGTCGATGACGCCCGCGTTTTCGCAATGGACGCCCGCAATGCCGCCGCGCGCCTTCAGCGCCTTCAGCGCGCGGTAGACCGCGCCGTCACCGATCATCATGGCGGGGTAGGTGAGGTACATCTTGAAGGATGTGATACCGGCTTCGATCATCGCGTCGAGCTCGGACTCGATGCTCTCGTTCCAGTCGTCGATGGTCATGTGGAAGCCATAGTCGCAGTAGCACTTGCCATCGGCCTTTTTATGCCAGAGATCAAGCCCATAGGCAAGGGATTCCCCTTTATTGGGGCAGGCGAAGTCGATCACGGTCGTGGTGCCGCCGCGGATGGCGCTTTTGCTGCCGCTTTCAAAGTCGTCGGCCGTCGTGGTGTTGCATACGTCGAGATCGAAGTGCGTGTGCGCGTCGATGAAGCCGGGGAAGAGCGTGCAGCCCGTCACGTCGACGAGCTCACTCTGCGCGGCGAGCTCGGGCGGGATGTGACCGACCCGCTCGACCTTCTCGCCGTCGATGAGCACATCGGCACGGCGGCAGCCGCGTCCGCTGACCACATAACCGCCTCGAAGCAGTGTTTTCATGGAAGAAACCTCCTTGTCAGAGAAAAATAGCATTCCAATTTACCGCAAGCATAGCATATTTTTTGTGTAATTTCCATAGGAATGCGAAAAAATGTGAAAAGGTACAAGAATCCTGACATAAATTCGGAGAAATGCCGTCTTGAGAAAAGACACGACACACGATAAAATAAAATCATACCACATTCCGCTTTGATCTGCGTAAAAACTGAACTTTTTGGCGCGTAATTGATCCGGAACCTATGATGAAAAGAAGCTGCGCACCACGAAGACAGGGCAGGGAAGGGCAGAGTGAAAATTGAGGAGGAAAACACTATGCGCAAGTTCCTATCCGTCCTGCTCGCAATGGCAATGGTCTTCAGCCTGACTGTGACCGGCTTTGCGCTTGAGGACACGGCAACTACAAGAGAGCCCGAAGTCATGACCGAAGAAGCGACGATGGCGGGCAAGACCGTCATTCTGCATACGAATGACGTGCACGGTGCGGTCGAGGGCTATGCCTACATCGCACAGCTCAAGGCCGATTACGAGGCCAAGGGCGCCGAGGTCATCCTCGTTGACGCGGGTGACTACAGCCAGGGCGAGGTGTACGTCAGCGACACCAAGGGCCTCGACGCTGTCGAAATGATGAATGCTGCGGGCTACGATGTCGTCTCCCTCGGCAACCATGAATTCGACTACGGCTTTGACCAGCTCAAGAGCAACATGAGCAAGGCAAAGTTCAAGGTCGTCTGCGCGGACGTCTTCAATGAGGACGGCACCCCCATCTTCGATGCGAACTACACCTACACCACCAAGTCCGGTGTGAAGGTCGGCTTCTTCGGCATGGAGACGCCCGAGACCCAGACCAAGGCCAACCCTGCCCTCATCAAGGGCCTGACCTTTGCGACCGGTGACGCCTTCACCAAGGCTGCCGCCGACCAGGTCAAGGCGCTCAAGGACGACGACATCGTCATCTGCGTTTCCCATCTGGGCGTGGACGCCGAGTCCAAGCCCTATCGCTCCACCGATCTGTACGCCGCTGTCAAGGGCATCGACTTTATCATCGACGCGCACTCCCACACCGTGATGATCAAGGGCGAGAACGGCGAGCCCATCCAGTCCACCGGCACCAAGTTCGCCAACATCGGCGTCATCGTCATTGACGATGCCACCAAGAAGATCGAGAGCAACTCCCTCTTCGAGATCAAGGAAGACACCGCTAAGGACGCGACCGTTGCTGCCGCCGCGCAGAAGATCATCGACCGCATCGACAAGGAATACGGCGCTGTCTTTGCCAAGAGCGAGGTTGAGCTGAACGGCGCGAAGGCCCCCAACGGCAACCGCGACAGCGAGACCAACAACGGCGATCTCATCACCGATGCAATGCTCTGGAAGGTCATGCAGAACAAGGAAGGCCTGACCGTCGATGCCGACCATGTGGTCGCCATCACCAACGGCGGCGGTATCCGCGACTATATCAAGGTCGGCGACGTCACCAAGAAAGACATCAAAACCGTTCTTCCGTTCGGCAACACGGTCGCAGTCATCTATGTTACCGGCGCAGAGCTTCTCGAAGCGCTCGAGGCCTCCACCTACAGCCTGCCCGTCGGCGGCTTCCCGCAGGTCTGCGGCATCAGCTACACCATTTCCACGGCGGTTGCCTATGATGCCAACGCCGAGACCTACCCCTCCTCCACCTACTATGGTCCAAAGACCATCAACCGCGTGACGATCAACAGCATCAATGGCAAGGAGTTCAAGGCGGACGATACCTATGCGGTCGTCACCAATGACTTCAGCGCTGAAGGCGGCGATACCTATTATGCTTTCAAGGCCGCTACCGCGAAGTTCGACACCGGCGTTCCTCTGGACGAGGCTGTGATGGAGTACGTCACCACCGAGCTCAAGGGCGTCATCGGTGCGCAGTATGCCGCGCCTCAGGGCCGCATTCTGATGAACCCGTTCAAGGATGTCAAGGTTTCCTCCTGGTTCGGCAAGTATGTCATCGACCTCTACAATGACGGCGTTGTGGCGGGCACCTCCGCCACGACCTACGCGCCCAACGACACCCTGACCTGGGCGGCTGCGCTCAAGCTCCTGCTCGTCAGCAGCGGCGATCTCAAGTCTGCGGACGCTACCGGCGCCGACTGGAGCAAGAACACCATCGCCAAGGCTGCTGAGCTGGGCCTCGTTGCCGCCGATCTCGACGGCGCGAAGGCCATCTCCCGTCTCGAGTTCTGCCAGGTCGCGGCCAAGCTCAACAAGCTCGCCGAGTCCAAGACCGAGAGCAAGTTCACCGACTGCGCCGACGGTTACGTGATGGCGCTCGTCGATGCGAAGGTCATCAACGGCATGACCGAGACCACCTTCGAGCCCGACGCGTCCCTGACCCGCGCGCAGATCGCCAAGATCATCTATCAGCTCAATCTGATCGAGAAGTAAGGCGAAAGGGCATCAAGCAAGCTGAAAGAGCGCTGCACGAATCGTGCAGCGCTCTTTTTTTGCGCCGGAATGAGGAAAGGGAAGAGCCGGTGCATCGCACCGGCTCTCCGTGTTGTTATTGTTTTCCGTTATGCGTACAGATAGCTGTACTTATCGCGCACGGTGAGGATCAGCGCCTCCAGCTCAACGGGAAGATCGTTGTCGCAGGAGGCTAAGTCATATTCCTTTACACCGTCCTCGTAGCGCAGGCGGATCATGTCCTCCTCCTCGAAGAGCACGCCGTAGTTCTCGCTCTCGTCCATGTCCTCTCTCGTCTGGAAGAGCGAGAATTTGTCGTGGCAGGGCTCACTCGCGTAGGGGCAGAACTGCGTGCAGTTGCCGCACTCGTTGCACATCTTGTCGACGTGGACGATCTCGTGCGAGCCGTCAGCCATCTTGATGACGACATTCGCGCGGTTCGGGCAGGAATCGACGCAGTTTTCGCACACGGTGGAGCACTGCAGGCAGCGCTCGCCGTCGCAGACGCACTTGCTTGCCATGGAGAGCACGCCCTTCTTACTCTGCGCGTCAAACTCGGTCACATCGGCCTCGGCGGGAATGTCGTAGACGTGCGGGTGGCCGATGACGATCTCGGCGAAGCGCGCGGCATCGGCAATGCCCTCGACCACGGTGGCGGGGCCGCGGTGCGCGTCGCCCGCGCAGTACACGCCGGGAATGTTCGTCTCGAACGCGGGACCCTTGCGCTCCATCTCAATGCCGTTTGCGGCCATGAGATCGGCGTCGACCTGCTCGCCGACGGCGGAGATGACCATGTCGCAGGGGATGGTGAACTGCTCGCCGGACTTGACGGGGCTGCGGCGGCCGCTCTCGTCGGGTTCGCCGAGGATCATCTTATCGCACAGGAGCTTGCCGCGGCTCTGTTTGACGGGCGCGGCCAGCTCGACGAATTCGACGCCCTCGTCGATAGCGAGCTGGAGCTCGTGCTCGTCGGCGGGCATGAACTTCTTCGTGCGGCGATAGAGGATGGTCGCGTGCGCGCCCATGCGTTTCGCAACGCGCGCGGCGTCCATGGCGGTGTTGCCCGCGCCGACGACAACGATGTTGCCTTGCAGACAGGGCTTGACCTGCTTTTTCATCTTCTTCATCCACTCGATGACGCCCTGCACGTTGCCCTCAATGTCGAGCTTGCCGGGCTTCCACGCGCCGGTGGCCATTAAGATGTGCGTGTAGCCCATCTTCTTGAGCTGCTCGACGGAGGGGGCGGGCTTGCCGAGCTTTACTTCCACGCCGTAGCGCTCCATGAGCGCGATGTCCTTGTCGATGGCCTCGTCGCTGATGCGGAAGGCGGGGATGACATAGCGCGGCACGCCGCCGAGCTTGCGTTCACGCTCAAAGATCGTGGTGGGCACACCCTCGCGGCCGAGGAAGTACGCCGCGGCGATACCGGTCGGACCGCCGCCGACGATGGCGACCTTTTTGTCGTCAACGGGCTCGGGCATACGGAGCGACGCCATGAGCGCGCTGTAGCCCTTTTCCGCGGCAAGAAGCTTCGTGTCGCGGATGTGGACGGACTCCTCGTAGAAGTTGCGCGAGCACTTGCCCTGGCAGCGGTGCGCGCAGATGGTGCCGGTGATGAACGGCAGCGCGTTCTTCTCGGTGATGAGCTTGAGCGCGGGACCGTAGAGCCCCTTGCGGCACAGCTCGAGATATTCGGGAATGTCCTGCTCGATGGGGCAGCCGCCCTTGCAGGGAGCCTCGAAGCAGTCGAGCAGCGGCACCTGCTCGCGGCTCTTGCGAGAGGGCAGGGGCTTGATGGGCTTTACGTGGTGGAAGTCGTGCAGCGCGGAGGCGGCAAGGTCGGAGATGGCGGCGGGGTCGTTGCCGGAAAATGCGCGGTAGGGCATATCCTCGACCTTTTCGACCATCTGGTGCAGGCGGTTGTAGCCGCCGGGCTTCAAGATGGTGGTGGCGACGGTGATGGGCCAGATGCCGGCGGCAAAGAGCTTGTCACAGTTGAAGTAGTCCGCGCCGCCGGCGAACGAAATGCGCATCTTGCCGCCAAACTGACGGGAGATGCGGTTGCACATCTCGATCGTCAGCGGGAAGAGGCTGCGGCCGGACATATACATCTCTTCGTTGGGCAGCTCGCCGCGCGTCGTGTCGACGGGGAAGGTGTTGGAGAGCTTGAGGCCGAACTCAAGGCCCTCCTTGTCCGCGAGCTTTTGCAGCCGCTCGAACATCGGCACGGCGTCCTCCCACTGGAGGTCCTCGTTGAAGTGATGCTCGTCGAAAACGATGTAGTCATAACCCATGGAATCGAGGATGCTGCGCGCGGTCTTGTAGCCGAGAATGGTCGGGTTGCACTTGACGAAGGTGTGCAGATGCTTTTCTTTGAGAAGATAACTTGCGATGCGCTCGATCTCCTGCGGCGGGCAGCCGTGGAGCGTGGAGAGCGTGACGGAGCGGGAAACATTGGGGGAGATGGACGCGATGAAGTCCTTTTCCTCGGGGAAAAGCTCGGTCAGGACCTTCTTGCACTCCTTGAACTGCGCGGTCTTGCCTGCGTCCATCATGTTGTTGATGTAGGTGTTGACCTTGCGGCCCTTGATGCCCTCTAAGTCATAGCCGACGGACATGTTGAAGACGAAGCCGTCGGGATCGCCGAAGCCATAGACCTTGCTCATGACCTTGAGCGCGCACCAGGCCTTGATGTACTCATCCTGCGCCTGCTGCACGGTCAGCTCGGTCGACCACTCCTGGTTGTAGCCCTCGTCAGCGGCGAGGATGCAGGGGCGGGGAACACAGGCGGCAAGCTCCGCGCCGTCCATTTTCTGCACGGTCTTGACCTCGAAAAAGCGCGCGCCGGCGGCATAGGCCGCGATGATGTTCTGCGCGAGCTGACTGTTGGGACCGGCGGCGGGGCCAAAGGGCGTTTCGATGCGCTCACCGAAGATCGGCAGGCTCTTGCCGTCCGCGTGATAGTGCTTGTGAACGCCGAAGACGTCGCCGCACTGGGCGTATTCGGTCGTGACCCAGTTCATCAAAGAGTCGAACGGGATGGGATACATTTTTTCAGACATGACTTTCTCTCCCTTTCTGCCTTAGTATTTGCGGTGATTCAGATCGCCCCAGAGCTTCTTGGCGGCTTCAAGAATGTGCGCATTTTCGGCTTCTTCGTCGATGCCGACGAGCTCGCGGTCGAGCATGAGGGTCCTGCCGGCGGCGATGGTGGTCTCAACCTGGCGGCCCGTCATGCCGAAGATCATGTGGCCGTCGATATTCTCGTCGGAGAACGGGGTGAAGGGCTTGTAGTCCATGACGATGATGTCCGCCGCCGCGCCGGGTTTGAGAACGCCGAGCGTGTCGGGGAAGTATTTCTCGCCGATCTTGGCGTTGTTTTTGAAGAGCATATCGGTGACCTCGCACCAGCCGACGTTCGGCAGGCAGTTCTGGCTGCGCTGGGAGCAGAGGGCGACCTTGAGGGACTCGAGCATATCGTTCGTGTAGGCGTCGGTGCCCATGCCGAGCAGGATCCCGCGCTTATGGAGCTGGAGCACGGGGCAGATGCCGATGGCGTTGCCCATGTTGGATTCCGGATTGTTGACGACCATCGTGCCGGTCTCCTTGATGATCTCCATCTCGGCGGTGTTGACGTGGATGCAGTGGCCGAGGATGGTTCTGGGGCCGAGAATGCCGTGGTCCTGCAAACGCTGGACGGGGCGGCGGCCGTAGTTCTGAAGGGAATCGTACACGTCGTTCATGCCCTCGGACACATGGATATGATAACCCGTGCGGCCGTTGTTGGCTTCAACCATGCGGTCAAAGGTCTTATCCGAAATGGTGAACAGCGCGTGGCCGCCGAACATCGCCGCGAGCATCGGGTCCTTGCGCTTTTCGCACTCGGTGATGAAATCCGCATTCTCCCGAATGGCCTGCAAGCACTTTTCCTCGCCGTCGCGGTCGGAGACCTCGTAGCACAGGCAGGAGCGAAGGCCGAGACGCTTGCTCTCCTCGGCAATCGTGTGCAGCGTGCCGGGGATCTCGCCGTAAGAGGCGTGGTGGTCGAAGATCGTCGTCACGCCCTGCTTGATGGAGTCGATATAGAGCGCGGTGGCACTGGCCTTCGTGCCGTCCATCATCAGGTGGCGGTCGATGGCCCACCACGTGCCGTCGAGCACTTCGTAGAAGTTTGTCGGATTGTTGCCGACGATGGAAAGGCCGCGGGCGAGGGCGGAGTAGATATGCGTGTGCGCGTTGATGAACGCGGGCATGATGACGCCGCCCTTGGCGTCGACGATCTCGGCGTCAGGGTACTTGGCGCGAAGGGCGGCTTCCTCGCCGACTTCGACGATCTTCGCGCCCTCGTAGGCGACCGCGCCGCGCTCAAAGTAGCCCTGCGCGCCTGCGTCGCGGGTGATGAGCCGACCGTTGGTGACAAGTTTCATAAGATGCTCCTCCTTTTCTGTTGGCTGCGTTCCCCCGCCGCTTGCCACGGCACCGCAAAGGGGAAAGAAAAAAGCGCCTCTCACACAAGCATACCGAGCGCTCCCGAAGGGAGCGACCGTACAGCCCGTGCGCGAAGCACTACGTTGCAGCTACCAAACAGTAATTTAGTTTGCAAGAATATTTTACAGGAAACGGGAACAAAATGCACGTTTTTTCCGTCTCAGTTGATGTAGAAAATGAAATGAAAATTTTGTGCAATTCGCGGAAAGATAAAAAAGTGCCCCGCAGCGGCCGTGTAAGCCCCGTCAAAACCTGCACCATTCTGGACAGGTGGGTCGCCTCTGTCCGGCTTTATTGCTTCCAACGTCCAACCGCAGACGGCAGTCGGGAGGCCTGCAAACCACCGGAGCGTACCGGCGTCCCTTATGACGAAATGTGGGTTTATAAAGAACTTATCACGCACCCCGCAGGGCACTATTCAGTTTACCGCGAAGAACGGAAAAAATCCGTCGCAATCGAAGCTTTACTCTTCGTCCGAGAGGATCTGCTCCATGAAGAGGTCGTAGACTTTGTCGATCTCCTCCTCATCGTCGACGGTGACGAGAAACTCCTCGCCGTTTTCCATCTGGCTCTTGAGAATGACGAGACCGTATTCCTCTTCGTTCTCTTCCTCCTCGCTGTCTTCTTCGACCACGGGGAAGAAGGCCATATAGGTCGTACCGTTATATTCCAGCGCATCGACGTATTCCAGTTCTACGTCGTTGCCCTCATCGTCTGTCAGCGTGACAAAATTGGGGCCAAAATCCTCACTCATGGGGGACACCTCCTGAAAGTTTGTGCTCGCATTATAACGCACCTTGCGGCAAAATGCAAGACAAGATACGTACCTCTTGACAGCCGTGCTATACTATATTCTGTATCATTATTACAATTGATGTTATGCGCTCACGCGCACATTTCTACCGCGAAGGAGGAGGCGCTTTATGGAAGAAAACCGCGCAGACAACCAGACGCCCCGAAGACAGCAAGCCCAGCACCCCGCGCACAAAAAGAAAAAGGTCGGCACGGCGAAAACGGTCATCGGCACCATTCTTGCCATCGGGCTTACGACGTGTCTGATGTTTTTTGCCATCTTCATGATCTATGTCCACACGTCGCTCGATCTGGACGTCGATATTTCGGCCTACACGCTCAAGCAGAGCTCAACGGTCTACTATCAGGACAAAACGAGCGGAGAATGGGTGGAGCTGACCAAGCTCCACGGCGTGGAGAACCGCACGCTCGTGAGTATCGACGAGATCCCCAAGCACGTGCAGGATGCGCTCATCTCCATTGAGGACGAGCGCTTTGAAAGCCACCACGGTGTGGACTGGAAGAGCACGGCGAAGGCCATCGTCGGCAAGCTCACCGGAACCTCAACGCGTGGCGGCTCGACGATCACCCAGCAGGTTATCAAAAACACGACCGGCGACAACGAGGTGACCATCAAACGCAAGGTGACGGAGATTTTCCGCGCGCTGCGGCTCGAGAAGAATTACTCAAAAGATGAAATTCTTGAGACATATTTCAACAAGGTTTATTTCGGCAACGGCTGCTACGGCATCGAGGCTGCGGCGGAGAGCTACTTCGGCAAGACCGTCGGCGAGCTGACGATCGCCGAGGCCGCGTCCATCGTCGGCATCACGCAGTTCCCCTATAAATATGACCCTGCGCGCGGCGACTGGTACCGCGAGCAGAACAAGGAGCGCCAACTCACGGTGCTCTATAAGATGCACGAGCTCGGCAAGATCAGCGACGAGGAGTACGAGCAGGCAAAGGTCGAGCCGCTCGTTTTCTCTTGGGACCCGGGCTTTGTTCCTTCTGCGGGGGTTGCAAGCAGGGTGGATACCGCCTCGAGCACGGAGTATGACTCCTACTTTGTCGAGCGTATGTTCAACGACATCGTTGCCGATATGCACGAGCAGCTCGGTTACAACGAAGAAACGGCGAAGGATATGCTCTACACCGGCGGCTACTCTATCTACTGCACGGTCGATCCCGAGATCCAGTCCATCGTCGAGAGCGTCTATGCCGACCGCAATAACCTGAACTACACGTCCTCCAAGGGCCAGCAGCTCCAGTCCGGCGCGACGATCATCGACAATTCGACGGGCAACATCGTGGCCGTCGCGGGGCGCGTGGGCGAGCGCGAGGGCCGCTTCCTGCTCGATTATTCGACGGTTGTGCGTCAGTGCGGCTCGGCCATCAAGCCTCTGAGCGTTTACGCGCCCGCGCTGGACGCCGGCGTCATCACGCCTGCGAGCGTGATCGACGACTATCCCGTTGAGATGCTCAACGGCAGCGCCTGGCCGGTGAACGCCTACTCGGGCTACCGCAGCATCATGACGCTGCAGGACGCCATCCGCAATTCGTCCAACCCCACGGCGGTGCGCACGGCCATCAAGCTGACGCTGCCCGCGTCCTACGCCTTTATGACCGAGAATCTCGGCTTTACGACGCTGACGAACGACGATCTGACGGCGGCGGGCGCGCTGGCGCTCGGTGGCCTTTCCAAGGGCGTGACCACGCGTGAAATGGCCGCGGCCTACGCCTCGTTTGCCAACGGCGGCGTTTACACCACGCCAAGAACGTATACCGAGGTGCTTGACCACAACGGCAACGTCATTCTGGAAAATAAGACCGAGTACCACGTCGCGATGAAGGAAAGCACCGCCTACGCGATGAACGAGCTTCTCAAAAACGTTGTGCGCAACGGCACGGGTACGGGGGCGAACTTCTCGGGCATGACCATCGCCGGTAAGACCGGCTCGACCAACAGCAACAACGACCGTTACTTTGTCGGTTACACGCCGTATTACACGGCGGCGGTCTGGGTCGGCTACGACACGCCGACGCGCATCGTGGCGAGCGGCAACCCCGCGGCCACGCTGTGGAAGACGTTTATGAGCAAGGTCCACGCGGGTCTTCCCAACAAGGACTTCGACGTCAGCAGTGACGGGATGGTCAGCGTGACCGTCTGCACGCAGACGGGGCTTCTAGCCTCCGCGGGCTGCCCGTCGCAGACCGTGAAGGTCGCGAGCGGCAGCGCCCCCACGCTGAGCTGCGACGGCCATATCGCCGTGACCGTCTGCGCAGATTCCGGTATGCTTGCCTCGGACTATTGCCCGAATGTCACGACGAGCTATGTGCTCGATCTGAGTCAGCCGAACGTGAGCGCGGGCTGGGGCTATAAGCGCGACCTGCTTACAACGCCGCTGAGCGCATCGCTCCAGGCGACGTATCAGGCACAGCTCGAGGAGGGGCTCATCACCGCTATTCCCGCAGGTACGCCGGTGCACACAAACAGCGGCACCGTGCAGCTATACAGCGATCTGATGTACAGCGGGATGTGCACCACGCACACGACACCGCCGGAGCCCACGCCGGACCCGGATGCGCCGGATGACGGCAGCGGCGATGCCGCCGGCGGAGACAATACAGGCGGCGACAGCGGCGCGCAGACGCCGTCTGACGGCACCGGTACGGCGGGCGACAGTGCCGGAGGGGAAACCACCGGCGACAATGGCCAGTTCCTCAACTGGCTGCTCAGCAACGGTTCGACCAGCGGCAGACGATAAGTGAAAAAGGACGGCTTCGGCCGTCCTTTTTTCGTCCGGTCAATATCTGTCAAGTAATTTTGCTTTCGGGGGTTTCAAGCATCTGCGAGAGCAGCAGGAGAAAGAAGGGAAAGAGCACCATCCCCGCAACACCGAACGTGCAGTAGCCAAGGTACATCGCAAAGAGCGACGCGACCGGCGGCAGCCCCGCCTGCGCGGAGATGAGCTTCGGCTCGAGCGTATTGCGTGTGATGAGCGTGCAGAGATAGAGCGCAAGGAGCACGATGGCCTTGGGCGGAAAACCGAACAGCAGCGTGAAGACCGCCCACGGCACGAGCGCCGTGCCCGTGCCGAAGACCGGCAGCGCGTCGAGCAGTGTGATGAGAAAGGCGAACAGCAGTGCGTAGCTCTGACGCATGAGAAAAAAACCGAGCAGCAGCTCGAAAAAAGTGATGCACGAGAGCGTCGCCTGCGCGCGCAGCCACCGCGCGAGCGAGGCGATCACGCCCGCGCGGAAGCGCCGCAGGCGCTGCATCTGCTCCGGCGGCACCAGGCGCTGCGCCGCCGCGCAGAGCTCGGGATAAGACGCGGAGGTGAAGTAGACCGCAAGCACGCAGGTCGCGATGGCGAGCACGCTGCCCGGCAGCGCTGCTGCGGCGGCTGTGAGCGCGGCGACGGCCCGAGCGGAGAGGGAGCGCAGGATGCTGTCCATGTCGGTCACGGTCTGCATCAGCTGCTCGCGCAGATATCGGCTGAGCCATGCCGAGTCCGGCGCACCGGAGCCCTCGAGCCGGGCGAGGAGCCCGTCCGCCGCCTCGGGCAGTGCGTCGAAAAACGCGGGCGCGGCGGCAAGCAGTGCATTTAGCTGCGACAGGAGTGTTGTCCCGAGAAGCGAGAGGAGCCCGCCGAGCAGGAAGAGAAGCGTCAGCGTCAGCAGGAGCGCGGAAAAGCCGCGCCGGAAGCGGAGAGCGCGCTGCAGGTGCAGCACGATGGGCTCAAGCAGCGCCGCAATGAGCAGCGCCAGCAGAAACGGGAGGGACCAGGGCAGAAGAAAGCGGAACGAAAGATAAAAAATGCCCGCTGATGCCGCGGCGGAAAGGGTAAAAAGCAAAAAACGGCGCAGGGCTTCCTCGCGCAAGCAGAACCACCTCCCGATAGAAAAAACAGTTGCATTCTTTATGGCTGTGTGCTAAAATAAACACCAAATAAAGACAAATGACCGTGAAGGAGAAACAGAGCTTATGACGTCAGCGACGAAATTTTATCTGGTCTCGGCCGAAGCGCTGCCCGAGATTTTCATCAAGGTGGCGGAAGCCAAGCGGATGCTCCAGTCCGGCGAGGTGCGCACGGCGGGCGATGCTGCCCGTGCCGTCGGCATCAGCCGCAGCGCCTTTTATAAGTACCGCGACGCGGTGCGCCCCTTCAACGACATGAAGACGGGCCGCATCATCACGTTTTATGCCATGCTCAAGAACAATCCGGGCGTATTGTCCAACGTCCTTTCTATCTTTGCCGAATCGGGCGCGAATATTCTCACGATCAACCAGAGCATTCCGACCAACGGCTGCGCGGCGGTGACCATCTCGGCGGAAACGTCCGAGATGCAGGAGTCGATCGAGGAGATGATGGCCACGGCCTCCGCGCTCGAGGGGGTCGTCCGCTTCGATATTCTGGCGGCCTGAGACACCGCATCTCACCTGCCTTCATACGATGGATTGGCGGCTGCCGCAAAGGTAGCCTGCCAGTCCATTTTTTTGTTGGAAGTGGTGCAAATGAGCCTGATCGTGCAGAAATTCGGCGGCAGCTCGGTGCGCGACGCAGAGCGCCTGCTGCGCATGGCACATATCGTAAGAGAGCGCCGGGCCGAGGGAAACGACGTGGTCGTCGTTCTCTCGGCGCAGGGAGATACGACCGATACGCTGCTCAAAAAAGCGCTTGAGCTGACGACTTCGCCCGACGGACGCGAGCTGGATGCGCTGCTTGCATCGGGCGAGCAGGTGAGCGCGGCGCTGGGGGCGCTGGCGCTTCAGACGCTGGGAGTGGACGCCGTTTCACTCAGCGCGTGGCAGGTGCCCATTGAAACGGACGGCGCGCACGGCGACGCGCAGATCGAAATGATCGATACCGCGCGCATCCGGCGGGAGCTGGACGCGGGGCGCGTTGCGGTCGTGACGGGGTTTCAGGGCATCGACGAGCGCGGCGATATCACAACGCTCGGGCGCGGCGGCTCGGATACGAGCGCGGTGGCGCTCGCCGCGGCGCTGCGCGCCGACGAGCTCATCATCTACACCGATGTGGACGGTATCTTTTCCTCCGATCCGCGTGTCTGCCCCGATGCGGTGCGCCGCGAGCGAATCTCCTACGACGATATGCTGCTGCTCGCGCAGAAGGGTGCGCAGGTGCTGCATGACCGCAGCGTAGCGCTGGCGCAGCAGAGCGGCGTGCCGGTCACGGTGAAGTCGTGCGAGGCGGGGAGCAGGGGAAGCGTCGTCTGCGAGCGAGGGGACGCGGCGCAGATCGTTGGCGTGACACAGAAAAAGAGCGAAGCATCGCAGCTTGCGGCCATCACCGCCGTCGGTGATGCGCTGCCGAGTGTCGAGCGTGAGCGCGCCGTCGTCACTGCGCTTGAACGCGGAGGCGTGAGCGTCTATGCCGTCGCCGGCGGGGAACGCTTTTTGAGCGTTTACGTCCTGCGCGCCGACGCGGACCGCGCCCTGCGTCTGGCGCACAGCGCCCTCATCCGATAAAAAAACGCCCCGCCGGGAAAACCGGTGGGGCGTTTGATGCTTTTTATTCTTCGGCGTAGCGTTTTTTTGCCTTTTCGATTTTGGAGGCATAGCGGTCCTCCTCAGAGAAGATGCAGCCGCAGTATTTCTGCATATAGAGGCCCATCTCGCGCGCCTTATTCTGCCCCTCGCGGAAGCCGGGGCGGAAGTCGCGGTAATAGAAGGGAACGCCATATTTCCTGCCCATCGTTTCGCCCACGGCCTTTAAGAGCTCGTGGTTTTGATACGGAGAAATGAGAAGCGACGAGGTAAAGGCGTCGTAGCCGTGGTCGGCGGCGTATTTGGCCGCCGTGCCGAGGCGGATGGTGTAGCAGTGCGCGCAGCGGTGGTCGATATCCGCGCTCACGGCGCGGACAAAATCGCGCAGGCCGTAATCCTCTAAAATGTGCACGGTCACGTGCTCCTTTTCCCCGTATTCAAGCAGCGTGCGGCGGCGCGCGTCGTACTCTGTCCAGGGGTGGATGTTGGGGTTGAACCAGAGGGAGGTGGGCTCGATGCCGTCGGCGCGCAGCGTGTCCACGCAGTAGACCGAGCAGGGCGCGCAGCAGGAGTGAAGCAGCAGTTTATCCATAAAAAAAGACCGTCTTTCTATCGTTTTTTTTAGAGAGCATAGCACAGATGCGCAGTAAAGTCCATCGCAAAGAAAGGGAAACACTTAAATAAAGTATCGTTTACGATTTATACATTGACTATCGCCGCGCGGACGTAGTATAATAACACGATTATTATGAACTACTATGCCTTGCGGCGAAGGAGATACGATATGTGGATCGCGGACGGATGGGAAGATTACGAACTGCTGGACTGCGGCGGCGGAGAAAAGCTGGAGCGCTGGGGAAAGCAAATCCTGGTGCGGCCTGACCCGCAGGCGATATGGGAGACGCCGCACACGAACCGCGGCTGGCGCAGCGCGCAGGGCCGCTACTACCGCTCGTCCTCCGGCGGCGGACACTGGGACAAGGACAGGCTGCCCGAATCCTGGCAGGTGAAATACAGGGACCTTACGTTTCAGGTCAAGCCCATGAACTTCAAGCACACGGGCCTCTTCCCCGAGCAGGCCGTGAACTGGGACTTTGCGCGCGAGAAGATCGAAAACGCGGGGCGCCCCATCCGCGTGCTGAATCTCTTCGCCTACACCGGCGGCGCGACGGTCGCGTGCGCGGCGGCGGGCGCGCAGGTCTGCCATGTGGACGCGGCGAAGGGCATGGTCAACTGGGCGCGCGAGAACGCACGCGTCAGCGGCCTTGCCGACGCGCCGGTGCGGTGGATTATCGACGACTGCGCAAAATTTGTCGAGCGTGAGATCCGCCGCGGCAAGTCATACGACGCCATCATCATGGACCCGCCGAGCTACGGGCGCGGTCCCGGCGGCGAGGTCTGGAAGCTGGAGGACAATCTGTTCCCGTTTGTCAAGCTCTGCGCGCAGGTCCTTTCGGACAAGCCGCTTTTTGTCATCATCAATTCGTATACAACGGGCCTTGCGCCGTCCGTGCTCGGCTACATCCTGCATCTGCTCGTCGCGGAAAAGTACGGCGGCAAGGTCACGTGGGATGAGCTCGGCCTTCCCGTGACGGAAACGGGGCTTGCGCTGCCCTGCGGCGCAACGGGCCGCTGGTTCAGCGAATAAACAAAAGGAAACACACCGATATGGAAATGATAAAGACCCAAAACCTCGCCTTCACCTATCCCGGCGCGGAAGGGGAGGGCAACACCCGCGCGCTGCGCGGCGTGGATGTGGAGATCGAGCGCGGCAGCTTTGTCGTGGTGCTCGGACACAACGGCAGCGGCAAATCGACGCTCGCCAAGACCTTCAACGCGGTGCTGCTGCCCAGCGGCGGCAAGGTGTATGTCGAGGGGATGGACACCTCGGATGAAGCGCTCCTGCTCGAGATCCGCAGGCGCGTCGGCATGGTGTTCCAGAATCCCGACAACCAGATCGTGGCAAATGTCGTCGAGGAGGACGTCGCGTTCGCACCGGAGAATCTGGGCGTGCCGAGCGATGAGATCAGAAAGCGGGTGGACGACGCGCTCGAGGCCGTCGGCATGACGCAGTATGTCAAGCACGCGCCGCATCTCCTTTCCGGCGGACAGAAGCAGCGCATCGCCATCGCGGGCGTGCTGGCGATGAAGCCCGAGTGCATCGTGCTCGACGAGGCGACCGCCATGCTTGACCCCGTTGGCCGCCGCGAGGTGCTCGCGGCCGTGGAAAGGCTCAACCGCGAGCAGGGGATCACCGTGGTCCTCATCACCCACCACATGAACGAGGCCGAGCACGCCGACCGCGTGATCGTGATGAACGACGGCCTTGTCGTCATGGACGGAAAGCCGCGCGAGGTCTTCACCCGTAAAAAAGAACTGGAGGATATCGGCCTTGCCGTGCCCGATACGGTCTCGCTGCTCTTTTCCCTGCGCGAGGCGGGCATGGACGTCCCCGTGGACGCCATCACCGTGGAGGAATGCGCGGACGCCATCGTGAAAAATTTTACCTAAGAGGACTGTAACCTTGGAAGAGATCATTCGTGTAGAAAACCTGACGCACACCTATGGCGAGGGCACGCCCTTCTGCCGCAGTGCGGTGCAGGATATGTCGCTGGCGATCCGCCGCGGCGAATTTTTGGGCATCATCGGTCACACGGGCAGCGGCAAATCGACGCTGATCCAGCATTTGAACGGCCTGCTCAAGCCGACCTCCGGCCGTATTCTGCTCGGCGGGGAGGATATCTGGGCAGACCCCAAGAAGATCCGGGACGTCCGCTTCCGCGTGGGGCTTGTGTTCCAGTATCCGGAGTATCAGCTCTTTGAAGAAACGGTCTACCGCGATATTGCCTTCGGCCCGACGAATATGGGGCTTTCGAAGGACGAGATCGACCGCCGCGTGCGCGAGGCGGCGCGCTTTGCCGGCCTTTCGGAGGAGATGCTGGAAAAGTCTCCCTTTGCCCTCTCCGGCGGACAGAAGCGCCGCGTGGCCATTGCGGGCGTCATCGCGATGGAGCCCGAGGTGCTCGTGCTTGACGAGCCGAGCGCGGGCCTTGACCCGCAGGGCAGAGAGAGTCTGCTTGCAAACATCCGCGAATTCCACCGCGAGCGCGGCACGACCGTCGTGCTCGTGAGCCACAGCATGGAGGAGATCGCGAAAAATGTCGATCGCATCATCGTTCTTTCGGACAGTCACGTGCTGATGAGCGGCACGCCGCGCGAGGTCTTCGCCCGCGGCAGCGAGCTGATGACGGCGGGACTCGACGTGCCGCAGGTCACGCGCGTCGCTATGAAGCTGCGCGAAAAGGGCCTCGCCATCTCGCCCGACGTTTACACCGTCGATGAGCTGAGCGCGGAGCTTATCGCGCTGAAGAAGGGGGGCGGCAGGAAATGCTGAAGGATATCACGCTGGGACAGTATTTCCCGGGCGATACGCTCGCCCATAAGCTCGACCCGCGCACGAAGCTCCTTGTCACGGTGCTCTATGTCGTGGCGCTCTTCACCGCGAAGAGCTTTATCGCCTACGGCCTGCTCATTCTGACGCTCGTGGTCGCCGTGCGCATCTCGCACGTGGGCGCGAAGGCGCTCTTCAAGGGCTTGAAGCCGGTTTTGTTCATCATCGCCTTTACAGCGCTGTTGAATCTCTTCTACACGCCCGGCACGGAAATCTTCCACTGGTGGATCTTCCGCATGACCATCGAGGGCGTGCGCGCCGCCATCACGATGATGCTGCGCATCACGCTGCTCATCATGGGCACGTTCCTGCTCACGTATACGACCTCTCCCATCCGCCTGACGGACGGACTGGAGAGCCTGCTGGGGCCCCTCAAGGCCATCAAGCTCCCCGTGCACGAGCTTGCGATGATGATGTCCATCGCGCTGCGCTTCATCCCCACGCTCATCGAGGAGACGGATAAGATCATGTCCGCGCAGAAAGCGCGCGGCGCCGACTTTGAGACCGGCAGCCTCATGCAGCGCGCCAAGGCGCTCGTGCCGCTGCTCGTGCCGCTTTTTGTCAGCGCATTCCGCCGCGCCGACGAGCTGGCGACCGCCATGGAATGCCGCTGCTACCACGGCGGCGAGGGCCGCACGAAGCTCAACGTGCTGCGCTATCAGACGCGCGACTACCTGGTGCTTGGCTATTACGCGGCGCTGGTGGCGGTGGTCATCGTGCTGCGCTGAGAAAGGACGCTTTTATGCGAAACATTGCCCTCAAGCTCATGTATAACGGCAGCGCCTACCACGGCTGGCAGGTGCAGAAAACGGTTTCCAGTGTCTGCGAGACGATGGAAAAGGGACTTTCGAAGGTCTGCGGCGGGAACGTCAAGCTCGTCGGCTGCGGCCGCACGGACGCCGGCGTGCACGCCGAGCGTTATATCGCGAATTTCCACACGGATTCCCGCATCCCGGTCGAGCGGCTGCCGTTTGCCATCAATACGCACACGCCCGAGGATATCGTCGTGCGCGAGGCGCTCGAGGTGGCGGAGGATTTCAACGCCATCCTCTCGTGCCGAAAGAAAGAGTATACCTATCGCATTTTCAATTCCCGCATCAAAAATCCGTTCTATGTGAATCGGGCCTATTTTTACCCCAAGCACCTTGACGAAGAGGTGATGGACCGCGCAGCGCGCGCCTTCGAGGGTACGCACGATTTCCGCGCCGTCCGCTCTGTCGGCACGGAGACGAAGACGACCGTGCGCACCGTGCATTACTGTCGTGTGTCGCGCTCGGGTGATCTTTTGGAGCTCAAGGTCTGCGCGGACGGATTTCTGTATAACATGGTACGGGCCATCACTGGCACCGTGCTCTACGCCGCCGAGGGTAAGCTCACGCCGGAGGACATTCCGGAGATCCTCGCCTCCGGCGACCGCTCGCTGGCCGGCCCCACGGTGCCGCCCGGCGGACTGTATATGACAAGACTATGGTATGAGGATGAACGGCTCAATGACTGACCGCAGAGAAGAAGAGAATATCCGCGAGGAGATCCGCCGCTCGCAGGCCGCGCCGCGCCGCAGCAGCGGCAAGCGGGTGCTTACCGTCGTGCTCGCGCTCGTGGTCGTGCTGGCGGTGGTCATTGCCGCGGCGTGGAAGGATCTCAGCAGTCTCGACAGTGTCCGCCGCCTGTTTTCCTACAATAAGGTGCAGCAGGATGAGCAGGGCAAGGCTGAGCTCTATTCCTTCAGCAACGACCGCAGCAATACCTTCGCGCTGCTCGGCGACCACCTGATCGTCGCCTCCACGACGAATGTCTCCGTGCTCGCGAGCGACGGCAGCGTTGTTTGCAGCGAGAATGTGAAGCTCACGACGCCGGCCATCGCCGTTGGCGGGCAGACTGCCGCGGTTTACGATATCGGCGGACAGTCGCTGCTCATCTTCTCTGCGAGCGGCCTTGTGCGCGATATGAGCAGCGAGTGCAGCGGCGGCATCCTGTCTGTTTCGCTCAACTCATCCGACTATATGGCGCTCAACGCGGAAAAGAGCGGCTACAAATCCGCCGTCACGATGTACGACGCCTCGGGCGAGAAGGTCCTGGCCTTCAACTCCTCCGAGCACTATGTCATCGACGCGGCGGTGCTGCGCGACTGCAAGCATATGGCCGCCGTGACCCTCAGCGAATCGGGCGGCGCGTTTGCCGACACGGTGAGCGTTTATTCGATTGGCAGCGACCAGCCCGCAGCAGTCAACACGCTCACAGGCTCGCTGCTCCTTTCGACCGGCAGCGTTGCGGGCACGCTTGCGTGCCTGACGGACGAAGGGCTGACATTTTTCAGCACCGACGGCGCGCTTTCGGGCAGCTATCGCTATGAATATCCGTATTTGCGCGGCCAGAGTCTGAATGGTGAGAATTTCGCCGCGCTGCTGCTGAGCCGATACCGCTCCGGCAGCACGATGAAGCTCGTCACCGTCTCGCAGGACGGCAGCGCGCTCGCAAGTCTCGACACGAGCGGCGAGGTGCTTTCGATGTCTGCCGCGGGCAAATACATCGCGGTGCTCTACAGCGATAGCCTTGTCATCTACACGCCGCAGCTCGAGGAATACGCCCGGCTCGACGGCACGGAGTACGCCCGCTTGGTCCTCATGCGCGCAGACGGAACGGCGGTGCTCGTCGGCTCGTCGTCCGCCTGGCTTTATATTCCGTAATTTCTGCAAAACGCTAAAAATGTTACAATTTGTGCATTGAATGAAACGAGAAAAACATGGATAATAAGCTGATTATTGATTTGGCCTTTGCGCTCGTGCTGGTGCTCGGTGCGGTGTTCGGCGCGAAGAGGGGACTGTTCCGCAGCCTGATGGCGCTTGCTGCCATCGTCATCGCGCTCGTCGGCGCGTCGCTGCTGACAGATCTTCTCACCGAGCCCGTGACGAACGCGCTGATGCCGCGCGCGGAAAAGAGCGTGGAGGAATGGTTTGCCGCTTCGGACGAAACGGCGAAGGGCGAGGCGCCGCAGCTCGGGGGGGAGACCCCTTCGGAGAATGCCGCTGCGGGTGAAACGGCGGACAACGCTCCTGCACAGGACGCGGGGGATGCTCCGCAGGATGACGCCCCGCTTGCGGTGACGGGCTTGCTCAAAAGGCTGCTGCGCTTTGACCTTGACGGTGCGGTGCGGCAGTCGCTGCGCAATGCCGCGCGCGACGCGGCGCTTGCCGCCGTGCGGACGCTGCTCGGCAGCGTGGTGCGAACGCTCGTGTTCGTGCTGTGCTTCCTGATACTTGCGCTGCTGCTTCGCCTTGTCACGGCAGGCATTGACAAGGTGTTAGACTTGCCGGTGCTGAACGCCCTCAATACCCTTGGCGGCGGCGCGCTGGGCCTCATTGAGAGCGCACTGCTGCTGTTTCTCGTCTGCGACCTTGCGCCAAAGCTCGGGATCGGCGCTTTCACTGAGTATGAGGGCACGTACCTCTTGGCATTTTTTATGAGCCATACCCCGCGCGGCGTTGCCGCCGCGCTGTTACCCTGATTTTTACCCCCAAGGAGGAAATACTATGCAGCCCCAACTTTGTTCCAGATGTAAAAAGAATATCGCCGTTGTGTTCATCACCCGTCAGGAAAACGGGCAGAACATCAACGAAGGACTTTGCCTCAAATGCGCGAAAAACCTCGGACTCCCGCAGGTGGACGAGATGATGCGCCGCATGGGGATCACGGATGAGGACCTTGACAATATCTCCAACGAGATGATGGGCGCCTTCGGCGGCGCGGAGAATCTCGAGGGCTTGACCGACGCCGATGATTCTGTTTTAGACAACGAGGACGAGGACGGCAAGACCGCGACCTTCCCGTTCCTGAGCCGCTTCTTCGGCGGCAGCCCCGCCGCGAACGACGCACCGGGCGGCGACGCCGAGCAGACGCAGAGCCCGCGCAGCAATAAAAAGGTCGAAAAGGGGAGCAAGCACAAGTTCCTCGACTCCTACTGCATCAACCTCTCCCAGCGCGCGCGTGACGGCAAGCTCGACGCGGTCGTCGGCCGCGAGGAGGAAATCGAGCGCGTCATCCAGATATTAAACCGCCGCCAGAAGAACAACCCCTGTCTCATCGGCGAGCCGGGCGTCGGCAAGACCGCCATTGCCGAGGGCCTTGCCCAGCGCATCGTCGCGGGCGAGGTGCCCTTTAAGCTCAGAAGCAAGGAGGTCTATCTTCTTGACCTGACGGCGCTTGTCGCGGGCACGCAGTTCCGCGGCCAGTTCGAAAGCCGCATGAAGGGCCTCATCGAGGAGATCCGCAAGATGGGCAATGTCATCCTCGTCATCGACGAAGTGCACAACATCGTCGGCGCGGGCGACGCCGAGGGCAGCATGAACGCCGCCAACATCTTAAAGCCCGCGCTCTCCCGCGGGGAAATTCAGGTCATCGGCGCGACGACCTTCACCGAGTACCGCAAGCACATCGAGAAGGACACCGCGCTTGAGCGCCGCTTCCAGCCGGTCACGGTCAACGAGCCGAATATGGAGGATACGCTCAAGATTTTGAAGGGCATCGCCCACTATTACGAGCAGTATCATGGCGTCAAAATCCCCGAGGGCATCCTGCGTCAGGCGGTGCTGCTCTCCGAGCGCTACATCACCGATCGCTTCCTGCCCGACAAGGCCATCGACCTCATCGACGAGGCGTGCTCGGATCTCAACCTGCACGATAAGAACATCAACCGCCGCATGGAACTGCGCCGCGAGATCGAGGACTACGGCAAGGAGCGCGAACTCCTGCAGGGCGCGGAGGAGCCGGATTTCGAGCGCCTGGCCGAGCTCAAGAGCCTTGAGATGAAGGCGCAGAACGAGCTCGACGCGCTTTGCGCGCAGGGCGACCCGCAGCTCACAATGGACAACCTTGCCCGCGTGATCGAGCTGTGGACGAAGATCCCCGCCTCGCGCATCCGCGAGGATGAGTTCCGCCGCCTGAGCGAGCTCGACAAGCGCCTCAAAGAGCATATCGTCGGTCAGGACGAGGCCATCGAAGCGGTCGCCGCGGCCATCCGCCGCAACCGCGTGGGCATCTCGCCCAAGCACAAGCCGGTGAGCTTTATCTTCGTCGGTCCTACGGGCGTCGGCAAGACCGAGCTTGTCAAGCAGCTCGCACAGGACCTCTTTAACTCGCCCGACGCGCTCATCCGCCTCGATATGTCCGAGTTCATGGAAAAGCACTCGGTCTCCCGCATCGTCGGCTCGCCCCCGGGCTACGTCGGCTATGACGAGGCCGGTCAGCTCACGGAGAAAATTCGCCGCAAGCCCTATGCCGTCATCCTCTTCGACGAGATCGAGAAGGCGCATCCCGATGTGATGAACGTCCTGCTGCAGATCCTCGACGACGGCGAGGTCACCGATTCCCACGGCCGCAAGGTCAATTTTGAAAACACGGTCATCGTAATGACGTCCAACGCGGGCTCCGAGCGCAAGGAGGGCACCGTCGGCTTCGGCCACACGATGAACGAGCAGAATCGCGACCGCGCTATGAAGGCGCTTGGCGAGTTCCTGCGCCCCGAATTTCTGAATCGTGTGGACGAGGTCATCTGCTTCAACCGTCTTGATGAGCAGAACTTTGCCGGTATTGCCCGCATCATGCTTGCGGAACTTCAGCAGAGCCTTGAGGATAAGGGCCTGCACTTCACATGGGATGAAGACGTCGAGGCGTACCTCGTCAAAAAGTCCTACTCCGCGACCTACGGCGCGCGCAACCTGCGCCGCACCATCCAGAAGGAGCTGGAGGATGAAATGGCGAGCCAGATGATTGATTCCTACGAGCATCCTGTCACGCAGCTCCACGCCGCGATGGAGGACGGCAAACTCGTCGTCCGCAGCCTGTAAGAGCAAAAAGGGGGAGAGAGACCGTGTTCCATCTGTTTCGCAAGGACATTGAAAAGCATTGCGCCTACTGCAAGAGCGGCAGCGTCATCAGCGACGGGCAGGTCGTCTGTTCCCGCCGCGGCGTTGTCGACTCTGCCGACCACTGCCGCCACTTCTGCTATGATCCGCTCAAGCGTGTGCCGCCCCGTCCCGCCACGCTGAACGATAAGTATTCCTCCGAGGATTTTTCCCTGTAACGCCCGGGCCGCGCCCGCATCATCAAGAAAGAAGGCAGCCGCCATGAATATTTCTCAGGTCTACGCAGTCTATTTCAGCGCCACCGGCAACACAAGAAAAGTGACCACGACCCTTGCCAACGCGCTCGCCGTCAGCTTTGAGGTCCCGCTCGAGGTGCGCGACTTTACCCTCCCCGCCGCGCGGGAGGAAAAATACGAGTTTGCCGAAGGCGACCTTGTCATCTTCGGGATGCCGACCTACGCGGGCAAGCTTCCGAACAAGCTGCTCGAGTTCGTGAAGACCGGCTTTGCCGGAAATGGTGCGCTCACCGTGCCGGTCGTGACGTTTGGCAACCGCAGCTTCGACAATTCTCTGGCCGAGCTCTGTGCCTGCCTGGAATCCGACGGCTTCCACACCATCGGCGCGGGCGCGTTTGCCTGCCGCCATGCCTTTACCGATGCGCTGGCTGACGGCCGCCCCGACTCCGACGACATGGCCGAGCTTGCCAGGCTCGGCTCCGCGGTCGTGGGCCGCATCGTGAAGATGACGCAGTATCCCGCGCCCGTCACGGTCGACGGCGACGCCGACGCGCCGTATTATCGCCCGCTGGGTCTCGACGGCGAGCCGAAGGTATTCTTAAAGGCGAAGCCCAAGACGGACCAGGACAAGTGCATCCGCTGCGGCGTGTGCGCATCGCTCTGCCCGATGGGGTCCATTAGCCCCGATGACGTCAGCGAGGTCACGGGCGTGTGCATCAAGTGTCACTCCTGCGTGCGCAACTGCCCGATGGGGGCGAAGTACTTCGACGATCCGGCATTTCTCTCGCATCGCGCGATGCTCGAGCGTGACTATACGCGCAGGGCAGAGGACAAGATCTTCACAGCGTAAGTTGCTACATAAGAAGGCTCTGTTTGGCTTTTCCAAACAGAGCCTTTTCCTTATGCTTATGCGCCCAACCGAGCAGTACCTTGCCGCAGTAAACGGCTGAAAAAGGCATAGCATATTTTTCGCAAAAGGGAAGCGGGGACAGGTGCTTTTGCATAAGCTGAGAACGAAAAGCCTGATTTTGGAGGGAACGCTATGAAACCGGTGTACTTTTTCCTCGGCGCGAACAGCGGCGAGGGCTTTTATTCGCTCTACGACCAAATGCTGAACGGTCAATTCGACGATCTGCTCATCCTGAAGGGCGGTCCCGGCTGCGGCAAGTCGACCTTTATGCGGCGCATGGGCGAGGCGATGGAGCGCGCAGGCGAGCGCGTCGTGTACATCAACTGCTCGGGCGACCCCGAATCGCTCGACGGCGCGATCTTTTTGGACCGGAACACCGCTGTTGTCGACGGCACCAGCCCCCATGTGCTTGAGCCGACCTACACGGTCGCGAGCGAACGCTATGTCGACCTGACGCGCTTTTACGACATAGACGCGGTCAAGGAGCGCCGTGCGGAGATCGTCGCGCTCAGCGACGAGTACCGCGCGCACTACCGCAGCGCCTATCATGTGCTGCACGCGCTCGACGAGGTGGCAGGGGAACGCCGCACGGCACTGCACGCGCAGATGGACTTTTCAAAGCTTGCCCGCCGCATGAACGCCATTCTTGCGCGCGAGCTGCACGGTGAGGGGAGCGGCAGCGGGCGCGTCGACCGCGCCTTCCTCGGCGGGCTTACGCACCGCGGCGATATCTGCCGCTTCGACACGGTCGAGACGCTTTGCCCGCGCATTTATGAACTGAATGACAGCGCGGGCCTCGGCGCAGAGGCGCTGAAGGCGGCCTGTGATATGGCGAGCGGCAGGCGCTTTGATGTTGTTGCCTGCCCGGACCCGGACCGCCCGCGCGAGCTCCGGCACGTGCTCATCCCGGAAAGAGGTGTGGCGTTCATCACGGCGGACGCGAGCCTTCCGTATGAGGGAAAGCCCTATCGCCGCCTGCGGCTCGACGCGATGGTTGAGGGAAAGCTCACGCGCACGCAGAAGGCAAAGCTGCGCTTCATGCGCCGCGTGGAAACATCGCTCCGCGACGAGGCTGTCTCCGCGCTCGCAAACGCCAAGCACGCACACGACGCACTGGAGAATGCGTACCATCCCTGTGTGGACTTTGCCGGTGTTACAGCGCTTGCAGAACAAGAAATCAAGCGGGCATTAAAGTAAAAATACTTTATAGAAATAGCCGCGCGATGCGCGGCTATTTCTATTCGATATCTGCACGAAAATAAATCGCCCGCTCCGGCAGTGACAGAATGAGCGTGTACTCGCTTCTTTTTTCGCCCGCGGCGTCGGTGTATTCCGTGATGCTGACAACGGCCGTGCCGCTCTCACCGTCGAGCGAGAGATCATAAAGAGCGCTGTTTGTATCGCGCTGCGCGAGGGAATACGTTCCGCTCTGCGTGTTGCCGTCCGCGCCCATGACGCTCAGTGCGCCATCCTGCGCCGTGCAGCTGAGGGTGGGGAGGTCGAGGGGTTGACCTGCGCTGTCAATGGCCTGCGCCGACGTCCAGTCGTGGCCTTCGATGGTCAGGCCATCGTTCGTTTTGCCGCAGCCGACGAGCAGAAAAATGAGCAGCAGCGGCAGCAGAATTCTGTGTTTACCTGTCATGTAGTTTTCCTTTCCAACGCTTAAATAGCAAGACAGACAGCACGCCGATCCCCACGGCGAAGAGCGATACCGCACTCAAAAACAGCCATGTGGGGAATTTGCTTGCGACATAGATCGCGGTCAGGGTGTCGGCATAGCCGATGATCGCCTCGCAGTCAGCAACCGGTCCTGTGGCGTAGTTCATTCCCTCGGGAATGGGTGGCCCGGCGGTAAAATACTGCACGGCGCACCAGAGGAGCACCGGCACGCTGACAGCGAGCAGTACACACGCGCCGATGGTCAAAATTTTTGTGCGCGTGCGGCGTTCTTTTTCTGATACACCCGCAGCGGGCGGCGCGGAAGAAGCTCCCTCCGGCGTGCCGGTCAGCTCTGCGAGCGGAACGGAGAAAAAGCCCGCAAGCGCAAAGAGGTTCGCCGTGCTCGGCAGCGACGAGCCATCCTCCCACTTTGTCACGGCCTGGCGCGACACCTCAAGCGCCTGTGCCAGCGCCTCCTGCGACAGCCCGCGCTCCTTGCGCAGCGCGCGGATGCGCGTGCCGAGTTCGTTGTCCATAGCGTGTCTCCTTTGCGTTGATGGCGCTATCGTAGCAGGTTTCGGACCAAAAGTCCACCAAGTATTCCGCTACTATCGGTAGCAAGGCGGAAAAAGCCGCCCTTTCGGGCGGCTTTTCGCGGTTGTTTACTTCTTGCGGCAGCTCAGCTCGCCGTTTTCTGCGTCGAGCAGGAGCGTGCTGCCCGCGGCAAGGTCGCCGCGCAGGATCTCCTTGGCGATGAGCGTCTCCGCTGCGCTCTGGAGGTAGCGCTTGAGCGGACGCGCGCCGTAGATGGGGTCGAAGCCGCGCTCGATGATGAGGCTCTTGGCCGCATCCGTGACCTCGAGCTTCAGCGTCTTGTCGGCAAGGCGCTTCTTGAGGCCTTCCATCAGAATGTCGATGATGCCGGAGAGGTTTTCCTTCGTGAGAGGCTTGAACATAATGATCTCGTCCAGACGGTTCAAAAACTCGGGGCGGAATGCGCGGCGCAGCTCGCCCATGACGGCGGCGCGGGCGTCTTCCGAAATGCTGCCGTCCGGCTGGATACCGTCGAGCAGCTCGGAAGAGCCGAGGTTCGATGTCAGGATGATGATGGTGTTCTTAAAGTCCACCGTGCGGCCCTGTGAGTCGGTGATGCGGCCGTCGTCGAGAATTTGCAGCAGGATGTTGAACACATCCGGGTGCGCCTTTTCGACCTCATCGAACAGCA
>ENA-OUQP01000207-OUQP01000207.1-human-gut-metagenome-genome-assembly--contig:-NODE-207-length-63699-cov-4.368691_pt1 | contig 63699 bp, 49 predicted proteins | sample MGYA00237951_ERZ548836 | MGnify/ENA primary metagenome ERZ548836 (study PRJEB26490, sample SAMN05194702) | human gut metagenome | biome: terrestrial biome; feature: human-associated habitat; material...
ACCTGAGAATCGAGAGGAGGACGAAAACCGAGCGAAATCTATGCCCTACCCCCCGGGGGGGGGAGGGGTATACTAGCGCCAAGTTAACCGTGGCACACAGTTGACAAAGGGACAGTCCCTTTGTCACCTACGGCGGAAAAGTTGACGAAGGGACAGTCCCTTTGTCAACCACGGTGCGGGAGCGGCGATCCGGCCGCTGCCACATGCGCAGGGGGGTACATATGAAGCACGAGAAGTTCGAGGTGGGAGGCATGACCTGCGCGGCATGCCAGGCCCACGTGGATAAGGCCGTCCGCGGCGTCACCGGCGTGAGCGACGTCACGGTGAACCTGCTTTCCGGCTCAATGACCGTCGACTATGACGAGGGCTCCGTCTCGGCCGAGGACATCTGCCGCGCCGTCGACCGCGCGGGATATAGCGCCGCGTCGCAGGATGCGGCAGCGAACGCACCGTTCGGAGCTGGTGCCGTCACGCCCGCGTCGCGCGCTGCCCTCAAGAGCCCCACGGCGAAGCTCGAGGCCACGGCTGACGCCATGAGGCGTCGCCTCGTCGTCTCGATCGTCTTCCTCGTCCCGCTCTTCTACCTGGGAATGGGGCACATGCTCGGTTGGCCCGTGCCGGCCGTCTTCGCGGATCACACGCATTCCATGACGCTCGCCCTGACGGAGCTCCTCCTGCTCATCCCCATCGTCTTCGAGAACCGCGCCTACTTCACCAACGGCTTCAAGAGCCTCTGGCACCGCGCTCCCACAATGGACGCCCTCATTGCCATCGGCGCCACGGCGAGCATCGGCTGGAGCCTCTTCGCGATGTTCGTCATGGCGGACCAACTCGCCGCCGCGGACGTCCACGCTGCGATGATGACCGCTATGGACAACCTCTACCTCGAGAGCGCCGGCACGATCCTCACCCTCGTGACCGTGGGCAAGTATCTCGAGACACGCAGCAAGGCCAAGACCGGCGGCGCCCTCGAGAAGCTCATCGACCTCGCCCCCAAGACGGCGCGCGTGGTCGACGCGGACGGCGCGGAGCGCGAGGTCGCCGCTGAGGCGCTGCAGCCGGGCGACGTCATTCGCGTGCGTCCCGGCGAGTCGCTCCCCGTCGACGGCGTCGTGGTCGACGGTGCGAGCGCGGTTGACGAGAGCGCCCTCACCGGCGAGTCGATTCCCGTCGAGAAGCGCGCGGGCGACGCGGTGAGTGCGGCGACCATCAATCGCACGGGCACGTTCACGTTCCGTGCCACGCGCGTGGGCGCGGACACGAGCCTCGCCAAGATCGTGCAGCTCGTGGAGGACGCGAACGCCACCAAGCCGCCCATCGCCCGTCTCGCGGACAAGGTCGCGGGCGTGTTCGTGCCTGCGGTTATTGGCATCGCCGCCGTGACGTTCGTTGTCTGGCTTGTGCTGAGCGGCAGCGTGACCGAGGCTATCACCTCCGCCGTCGCGGTGCTCGTCATCAGCTGCCCGTGCGCGCTGGGCCTTGCCACACCCGTCGCCATCATGGTGGGTACCGGCCGCGGCGCGGAGATGGGCATCCTGTTCAAGAGCGCCGAGGCCCTCGAGGCCCTGCGCGGGGTTGACGTCGTGGTGCTCGACAAGACCGGCACGATCACCCAGGGCAAGCCTGCCGTGACCGACGTCGTGCCCGAGGAGGGCGTCTCCGAGAAGGCACTGCTCAAGCTTGCGGCGACGCTCGAGGCGGGGTCGGAGCACCCGCTCGCAGAGGCCGTCATGGTGCTCACGGGGGAGCGCGGGATCGTGCCTCGCGAGGCGAGCGACTTCGCTGCGGTCCCCGGCAAGGGCGTGACGGCCCGCGAGGGCGCGAATGTCATCGCCGCGGGCAATGCGCGCCTCATGGCCGAGCTCGGCGTCGAGGTGGACGAGGCGCGGCTTGAGGCGTTTGCACGCGAGGGCAAGACGCCGCTCATGTTCGCCAAGAACGGCAGGCTCGTGGGCACGATCGCCGTGGCGGACCAGGTGAAGCCCTCGAGCGCGGACGCCATCGCGGCGCTGCGTGGGCTGGGCGTGCGTGCCGTCATGCTGACGGGCGACAACCTCACGACGGCGCGTGCCATCGCCCGCGGCGTGGGCCTAGGGGAGGAAGAGGTCATTGCGGAGGTTCTGCCCGCGGACAAGGAGCGTCACGTTCGCGAGCTGCAGGAGGCGGGCCACATCGTCGCCATGGTGGGCGACGGCATCAACGACTCCCCGGCGCTCGCTCGCGCCGACGTGGGGCTGGCTATCGGTGCTGGTGCGGATATCGCCAAGGAGGGCGCGGACGTCGTCCTCATGCACTCGGACCTGCTCGACGTGGCGCGCGCCATCGAGCTGTCGCGCGCGGTCATCCGCAACATCAAGCAGGACCTCTTCTGGGCGCTCTGCTATAACGCTTGTGGCATCCCGCTGGCGGCGGGCATCTTCTATCCGCTCCTGGGCTGGCAGCTCTCGCCGATGTTCGGCGCCGCCGCGATGAGCCTCTCGAGCGTCTGCGTGGTCACCAATGCCCTCCGCCTCACGCGCTTCAAGACGAGGGACTAAAACCTGAAAAAGGGACAGTCCCTTTTTCAGGTCTCGAAAACGAGAGAGAGGAACGAACATGAGCTACACCGTGAAGACCAAGGGAATCATGTGCGGCCACTGCGAGGCCAAGGTTGAGAGCGCCCTGCTCAAGGTCGCTGGCGTGACCGATGCCGAGGCGGACCACGAGACCAACGTGGTCAAGGTCGAGTGCTCCGACGGCGTCACCGCCGATTCCGTGAGGGCCGCAATCGAGGGTGCGGGCGATACCTACGAGGTGCTCGAGGTCGTCGAGGACTAGCCGCTCGCATGCGTCCGCCGCGTGATGCGCGCGCCAAGCGTCCCGCTCCGGTGGCGCGGCGCGGGTGAGGCCGCAAGTTACCCTCCGCCGCGCCGCTGACATGCCCCACACGAAAGGAGCCTGCCATGGTGGCAGACCAGAAGACGGTCCTGAACCTCCTCAAGACCGCGCGAGGCCAGCTCGACGCGGTGATCCGCATGGTGGAAGAAGACCGCTACTGCATCGACATCTCCAACCAGCTCATGGCCATCGAGAGCCTGGTCGCCAAGACCAACGCCACCGTGCTCAAGGCGCACATCGCAGGATGCGTGAGGAGCGCATGCCACTGCGGCACCGATGCCGAGCGCGACGAGAAGCTCGCCGAGATTGAGGACGTCATCGGCAAGCTGTCAAGGTAGAGGCGCCGGCCGTCGGGGGAGGCCGAGCATCGTGGCCATCGCCGCCTCGGACCCGCCGCGCCGGCGTGCTCCTCGGGCCCACCGCGCAGTGACAGCCGCCCCGGGCCCACCGCCCATCGACAGCCGCCCCGGGCCCGCCGAGCCGGCGTGCGCCCGGGCACGCCCCTCGGCACCTACTCTCCAAAAGCGAAAGGGCGCCCCGCGCGATGCAGGGCGCCCTTCTCGTCTTGGCGTCGGATGCCGGGCTTGGCCGAGTCAGAGTCTTGCCTGGCGCTCCGTGGGAAGTGTTACCTGACGATGCCGCCGACGACCATCGTAACGATCGAGACGACGATGGCGCCGAAGAACGCTGCGCCGAATCCGTCGATGACGATGCCTGCGTGCGTGATGTTGCGCGAGAGGAAGCTCGCGAGCTCAAGCATGAGCGCGTTGATGACGAGCGCGAACAGGCCAAGGCTGAGGATGGTGAACGGCAGGCCGATGATCTTGAGTACCGGCTTGATGCTGGCGTTCACGATGGCGAGGAACAGCGCTGTGAAGAGGGGACCCGCATAGGCGCCGCCCACGACGGTAATGCCGGGGGTGAGCCAGATGGCCGCGCCCACGGCGATGGCGCTGACGAGCCAGGTTGCGATGAAGTCCATACGTACCTCCTTGGATGACGGGGGTAGTGTACCCGGCCGCCGCGCGCCGCCTTGGGACCGGGTTCTGAAAAACGTTTGATATCAAGGTCTCTCCATGAGTGCCTGAGTGCCTTAAACGCTTTAATGCGATAAAGTAGACGGCAGCCGTTGAGTCGCAGCGTGCGAAGCGCTGTTGGGGAGTTCACGGAGGACCCGCGCAAGGCACCCTCCGGCTTGGTTGGGAGGAATGTCACATGGATGCCGCCGAGATCATGGCGACGGAGCCCGCCCAGGAGCTCCTCTCGGTCTTAGCCGAGCTTTCCACGCCCGAGGAGGTCGAGGCCTTCCTGCTCGACCTTTGCACCCTGAAGGAAATCGCCGACCTATCCCAGCGCCTCGAGGTCGCGAGGTTGCTCGACTCCGGCGAGTCCTACCTCTCCGTCCAGCAGCGCACGGGCGCTTCGTCGACGACGGTCAGCCGCGTCTCGAAGTGCCTGAATGGCCCCGCTGGCGGCTATCGGGCCGTTCTCGCCCGCGAGGGGGAGTAGTCCGGCGTTCGCCGATCGCGGCGCTGTGACCTGGCGGCTCCATCCCCCGTCCACATTGCCTTGGCCACGGGGGGCAAGAAACCCTATCATAGGTACGCAGAAAGGTGGGCAACCTGTCTCCTGCCGCGCGCCACGCGCCACGGGACAGCCCGCCTGACATGTAGCCTACGAAGGGACACACCCTTGAATTTCCGTCGGACCATCGCTCGCGCGACCGCAGGCCTCGTCCTCGGCGCGACCGTTCTCACCGGCCTTCCCACCATCGCCCTCGCCGACACCCCGGCGGAGCTCCAGGCGAAGCTCGACCAGGCCAACTCCCACCTCAGCGGCCTCTACGATGAGGCTTCCCGTGTGAGCGAGGAGGTCAACAAGACCCAGGAGGACCTCGACGCCACCAACGCGGAGATCGAGCAGAAGACCGCCGAGCTCGCGCAGGCCCAGGATACCCTCTCCCGCCGCGTCGCCTCCAACTACAAGACCGGCGGCGTCTCGCTCGTTTCCATCCTGTTCGACTCCACGAGCTTCGAGGACATGGTCAACCGCATCACTTACGCGAGCAAGGTGAGCGACTCCGACGCCCAGATCATCCAGCAGGTCAAGGACATCCAGTCCGAGCTCGACCAGAAGCGCGCCGAGCAGCAGCAGCTCCTCGATGACCTCAAGGCCCAGCAGTCCGAGCTCGATGGCAAGGTCGCCGAGGCGCAGAGCTACGTGAGCTCCCTCGACCAGCAGGTCCAGGACGCCCTCGAGGCCGAGCGCGCTGCTGCCGCCGCAGCAGCCGAGGCCGCCCAGAGGGAGGCCGAGCGCAATGCCGAGAACAACGGCGGCAACTACGTGCCCAACGTCGGCAACCAGAACTCCAACAGCAACACCAACAGCAACACCAACAACGGTGGCTCCAGCTCCAACTCCGGTTCCGGCTCCGCGAGCGGCAGCCTCTCCGCCTCGCAGCGCAACGCCATCGTCTCCGCCGCGTGGGGCAAGGTCGGCTGCAGCTACGTCTACGGCGCCACCGGCCCGAACGCCTATGACTGTTCTGGCTTCGTGCAGTACTGCTACGCCCAGGCCGGCATCTCGCTGCCGCGTACCTCGTACGCCCAGGGTGCTTGTGGCACCACCACGTCCAACCCCCAGGCTGGCGATATCGTCTGCTGGGGCGGCCACGTGGGCATCTACATCGGCGGCGGCATGATGATCGACGCCGGTAACCCCAGTGTCGGCGTGAGCTATCGCTCGGTCTACGGTAGTCCCTGGTACCAGACGCTGTAGCGAGCTGGACCCGAGGGCTCGGGGCAAAATGTGTTCCGCAAGGGGCGCCGATGCAAGTCGACGCCCCTTTTGTCTTGCGGCGTGTTCGCCCCTCGAACGGGCTGGGCTGCCGCCGACGTTAGCGCGTGAGGCATCTGCAGCTTGTCCGCGCTCGAGGTGCCTCGTTGGCTCTTTGCGAAGACACTCGTCCGGGGCGCGCCGTCGGTTCGTTTCGATGGCGCTTACCCGCACCGCATTGCCGTCTTTCCGTGAAGGTGCTCGTCCGGGGGCGTATCGACGCCTTGTCGCGACGGCCCCCTCTGCACTGCGTCGCCACTTCGTTTCGATTGCGTTCGCTTGTGGCCTTTGGAGTCAAAAGCCGGCCCGGAGGCAATTGATGGAGAGATGGTCAAAATACCCATCTTGGCGTACGCCTCTTTGGTTCCGGGAGGCGTTTGGGGTCATGAATCGCGTGTATAAGGTGCTTTGAAGGGTGCTTCTGGAGCCATTTGGATTCTCGTCGAACAAATCGTTCTCATTTGCCAAATACTGCAACTAATCTACCTGCGGTTTCGTATTTTGGCAAAAAACGAGGGGCGATCAGGAGAGTCCAGGGAGTTCGAAGGCCGTACGTCAAGATGGTGTTTTTGACCAACCTTGGAGACCCATGCCCGCCAATTGCGTCTCAGAGACGCCCGGTTTTGAGCCTGCTTAATCCGCGACCGAGAACCTATGCACTGTGAGCTGAATCCTATACATATTTGAACGAGGCTGATCATGGGTGCCGCTGACCATGGGTGCCACCGGGCATGGGTGCCATCGGGCATGGTCAGCCGCCGGGCATGGGTGCCACCGTGAAAAGCCGACCAGGTAAAAGAAACGGGACCCCGTGGAGTCCCGTTGGTCGTTCGTGTGTGGATCAGTCGTCTCGGTGGCGTTTGCGTGCAGTAAACGGGGTGGTTGCAAGGGACGGCGCCAACGGCTGTGGCGAGCCGTTTGCGGAGAGCGCGCCCGTGCTCGCACCCGGGTCACTTGCAGGAGGTGTCGACGCGGCGAACGCCGCGTCCGCCCGAGCCCTACTTGCAGAGGCCCGCGCCAAGCGCCTCGAGCGCGTCGAGGGCGCCGTCCGTGTCGTCCACGATGTCAGACAGGTGTTTGCTATCGAGGAATCCGCTGATGAGGGCACCAAGCTCCTGCCACACGGGGAGTGTGGGGCAGGTCTTGGTGCGAGGGCAGATCGTGCCGTTCGAGCAATCAAGGCAGGAGACGGGTGCCAGAGAACTGCCCTCCGCCACGCGGATGATCTCTCCCAGCGTGTAATCTTCGGGCTTTCGGGCGAGACGGTAGCCGCCGCCCTTGCCACGCTGGCTTACAACGAACTTCGCCTTGTGCAGCGACGCCATGACCTGCTCGAGGTACTTGCGAGAGATGCTCTGGCGTCGCGATATGTCGCCGAGGGAGACCCATCCGGCTTCGCCCTGCGCGACGGCGAGATCCGCCATGACGCGGAGGGCGTAGCGGCCCTTGGTGGAGATTCCGGAAGCCATGGCTACTCCTCGTCTCCGCGTGCGCCGGCGGAGAGGGGGCTGCCATGCTCGTCCGTGCCGTCCTCGGTGGAGGCCGCCTCGTCGAGCTTATCGGGGTGGCCGAGCATTTCGTCGAGCGTGCGCCAGGCGAGCTCGGCACACTTCACGCGCGCGGGCATGTGGGAGATGCTCTCGAGCTCGGCGGCCTCGTCAAGCTCTTCGAGGACGGAGGCGTCCGTCTCCTCGCCGCGGATCATGCGGCCGAAGAGGTGACAGAGCTCGCGCGCGTGCTCGGGCGTCTCGCCAACCATGAGGTCGCTCATCATGTCGGCGGAGCCCTGGGAGACGGCGCAACCGCTGCCCGTCCAGGAGACCTCGGCGATGGTGCCGTCGTCGCCGAGGCGGACGTCGAGGACGAGGTCGTCACCGCAGCTGGGGTTGATGCCCTCGTGGCTGTAGGTGGCGTCCTCCATTTTGTACTTGTAGTCAGGGTTGCTCACGTGGTCCATGAGCGCGCGGCTGTAGACGTTAGCCATTGAAGACCCCCCAGACGAAGTCGAGGCCCTCAACGAGGCGGTCGACGTCTGTCTTGTCGTTGTAGAAGCCCACGGAGGCGCGGCAGCAGCTCTCGATGCCCATCCAGGTGAGGAGGGGCTGGGCGCAGTGGTGGCCGGCGCGGATGGCGATGTTCTTGGTGTCGAGCAGGCTCGAGACGTCGTGCGGGTGGATGCCGTCGACCATGAATGAGACCGCGCCGATGTGGGCGCGCGGGTCATCCGGGCCGACGATCTTGACGTAGGGGAGAGCCTGGAGCTTCTCGCACAGGTAGGCGGCAAGCTCGCGCTCGCGCTCCTCGAGCTCGGTGCGACCGTGCTCGAGGATGTAGTCGATGGCGGCGCCGGTGGCGTAGATGCCCGCGGCGTCCTGGGTGCCGGCCTCGAACTTCTCCGGAATGGGCGCCCAGACGGCGCCGTCCTCGGTCACGGAGTCGATCATCTCGCCGCCGGTGAGGAACGGCGGGAGGGACTCGAGCAGCTCGCGGTGGGCCCAGAGGCCGCCGATGCCCATCGGGCCGCCGAGCTTGTGGGCGGAGAAGGCGAAGGCGTCGACGCCGAGCTCCTTCACGTCGACGAGGACGTGCGGCAGTGACTGGGCGCCGTCGGCGATGACGATGGCGCCCTGGGCGTGGCCGGCGTCCGCGATGGCGCGGATGGGGTTTTCGACGCCCAGCACGTTGGAGACGTGCGTGACGGAGACGATCTTGGTCTTCGGGCCGATCTTGGCGGCGATCTCCTCGGGGCCGATGACGCCCTGGTCGTCCGGGCGCAGGAAGACGAGCTTGGCTCCGGAGGCGCGGCAGACCTGCTGCCAGGGGATGAGGTTGGAGTGGTGCTCCATGATGGAGATGCAGACCTCGTCGCCCTCGTGCAGGACGGTGGGGCCGAGGGTCTTGGCGATGAGGTTGAGCGACTCGCTGGCGTTGCGGGTGAAGATGACCTCCGCAGGGTCATCGGCACCCACGAAGGCCGCGACCTTGGCGCGGGCCTGCTCGATGGCGGCCGTCGCATCGACGGAGAGCTTGTAGAGGCCGCGGAGCGGGTTGGCGTTCATCGTCTCGTAGAAGCTGCGCTCCGCGTCGAGCACGGCAGCCGGACGCTGCGCGGTGGCGGCGGAGTCAAGGAACGCGAGCTCGGGGTTGTTGGCAAGCAGGGGGAAGTCCGCCTTGAAGGGGCTCGCCTGGATGTCGGTCACGTTTGCCATGGTTAGGCCTCCTCGATCATGTCGCGAATCTCTGCTGCGGTCTGGCCGCCAAGCGCGCGCTCGGCCCAGGAGATGACGGCCGCGGGAGCGTCACCGGGAAGGGTGATCGCGGCGTCGTCGACAATGGCGCGGCGGAAGAGCTCCTCCGCCTCGTCCTCGGTAAGGCCGCGGTCGCTCAGGTAGGCGAGCTGCTCGGGGCTCACGGTACCGATGGCGGCGCCGTGGGAGCCCTCGACGTCGTCCTCGTCGCACAGGATGGTGGGGAGCGTCTTGTTCACGACGTCGTCGCCGCAGACGAGGACGGTCTCCTGCTCGGAAGCCTTGGCTCCCTTGCAACCGTTGACGAGGTCGATCGTGGCGCGCAGGGCCTTCTTGGCGTCATCCGAGAGGACGCCCGTCATGTCGAGGTTCGCGCGCGCCTTGATGCCCCTCACGGGAACGGTGTAGGCGAGGTCGAGCTTCTCTCCCGCGCCCGCGAGGTAGCGAAGCGAGAGGTCGAGGCGGGAACGGTCTCCGGCAAGGTCGATCGTGGAGCCGAGGGCCGTGGTCGCGGCGCCAATCACGTACTGGCGGACGCTGACCTCCGCGCGGTCATCGGCGACGATGCCGAGGCTGTCGAGATACTGCTCGCCCGTGGTGGCGGCGACGAGGAGCGTCACGTGGACGTGGCTGCCCTGCTCCGCGTGGATGCGCAGGGCGTGACCGCTCGTGACGGGGGCGTCGTCGCGCTTGGCGGGGGCGTCGCCCTCGCGGGCGGTAGCCTCGTTGTCCTCGGCGTGGGCGCGCTCGTCGCGGGCCTTGGGCGCGGCGCCGAGGCCGTCTGCGGCTACGACGTCTACGAACGCCTCGGCGCCGGGGCGCACGAAGACGCTCGTCTGGGCGACGCTGCCGAGCGAGGTGTCGACCTTGACGGAGATGCGCTCGCCGGTGGTGCCGGCGGGCACGACGATGGTGCGGCGATTGGTCGCGGAGGCGTCGAGCCACTGGGTCGCCTCGGCGCCGGCACCGCAGGTGATGCGGCGGGCGGAGGCGGGAACCTCGGCCATGGGGTCTGCGGCGGGCGGCTCGGGAACGACGAGGGTGGTGTCGTTCGTCTTGAGCCAGTTCCAGGTCTGGGCGGGCGTGAGGCCAACGCCGGTGAGGGTGTGCGCCATCTAACCAATCGCCCCTTCCATCTCGAGCTTGATAAGGTTGTTCATCTCGACGGCGTACTCGAGCGGCAGCTCCTTCGAGACTGGGTCGGCAAATCCGTTGACGACCATCGTGCGGGCCTCCTGCTCGGAGCAGCCGCGGCTCATGAGGTACATGATCGTGTCGTCAGAGATGCGGCCGATCGTGGCCTCGTGGCCGACGCTCGCGGAGGCGCAGCGGACGTCCATCGCGGGGATGGTGTCAGAGCGGCTGATGTTGTCGAGCATGAGCGAGCTGCAGCTCACGGAGGCGCGGGCGCGCTCGGCCTTCTTCGTCACCACGATGGAGCTGCGGAAGGTCGAGATGCCGCCGCCCTTTGAGAGCGACTTGGTGTCGACCGAGGCACGCGTGTCGGGCGCGGCGAGGGTCACCTTGCAGCCGGTGTCGAGGTTCTGCGTGGCGCCGGCGAACGTGATGCCGGTGAACTCGCAGCTCGCGCGCGGACCCACGAGCAGTGAGCAGGGGTAGAGGTAGGAGACGTGGCTGCCGAACGAGCCGGAGACCCACTCGACCTTGCCGTCCTCCTCCACGCGCACGCGCTTCGTGTTGAGGTTGTACATGTTCTTTGACCAGTTCTCGATCGTGGAGTAGCGCAGGCGCGCGCCCTTGCCCACGAAGAGCTCCACGGCACCTGCGTGGAGGTTGGCCACGTTGTACTTGGGCGCGGAGCAGCCCTCAATAAAGTGCAGGTCAGCACCGGGCTCGACGATGATGAGGGTGTGTTCGAACTGGCCGGCTCCCGCGGCGTTCAGGCGGAAGTAGCTCTGGAGCGGGAAGTCGAGCTTCACGCCGGCGGGCACGTAGACGAACGAGCCGCCGCTCCAGACGGCATAGTGGAGTGCGGCGAACTTGTGGTCCGTCATGGGGATGAGGGTGCCGAAGTGCTCGCGGATCATGTCCTCATAGCCGGAGTGCATGGCGTCCTCCACCGTGGTGTAGACCACGCCGGACTTTGCCACCTCGTCCTTCATGTTGTGATAGACGATCTCCGAGTCATACTGGGCGCCCACGCCGGCGAGGCTCGTGCGCTCCGCCTCGGGGATGCCGAGGCGCTCGAAGGTGTCCTTGATGTCATCCGGGACCTCGTCCCAGGAGTCGGCCTGCTTGGAGCCGCTCGCGACGTAGGTGGAGATGGTGCTCATGTCGAGGCCGCCGATGGCCGGGCCCCAGTTCTTGGGCATCTCCATGCGCTCGTAGGTCTCGAGGGCCTTGAGGCGCATCTGGAGCATCCACTCGGGCTCGTCCTTCTTGCGGCTGATCTCCTCGACGATGTCGCCGGAGAGTCCGTCCTCGAAGCGCTCGTAGCCGGCCTCGGGCTTCACGAAGTCATACATGCTGCGGTCGACGTCCGCGACTTCGGCGCGCTTGCGCTCGGGGGCCGCCCCGGGCACGGAGCCGGTCTCGGTGACGTCGACGGGGGCCACGGGGGCCTTGTCCTCGGTCAACATGCGCTACGCCTCCGCCTGCTCGACGGCGGCCTCTTTGGCCTCGTAGCTCTCGAAGCCGTTGGCGTCGATCTGGGCGATGAGGTCCGGGCCGCCCTCGGCGACGAGGTGACCCTTCACCATGACGTGGGTGCGGTCGACTTCGACGCGCTCGAGGATGCGCGTGTTGTGCGTGATGATGAGGAGGGCGCCGTCGCACTGCTCGCGGTAGGCAGTGATGCCGCGCGAGACGACGGAGAGAGCGTCGACGTCGAGGCCGGAGTCCGTCTCGTCGAGGATGGCGAGCTTGGGCTGCAGGAGCAGCAACTGGAGCATCTCGACCTTCTTCTTCTCGCCACCGGAAAAGCCCACGTTGAGCTCGCGGGTGAGGTAGGAGGAGTCCATGTCGAGCTCGTTGCAGAGCTCGCCGACACGGCGGCGGAACTGCTTGGCCGTCATCTTGAGCTCGGGGCGCTTCTGGCAGATGGTGCGAAGGAAGCTGTACAGGGGTACGCCCGGAATCTCGACCGGTGCCTGGTAGGAGAGGAAGAGGCCTGCGAGCGAGCGCTTGTCGGGCGAGAGGTCCGTGATGTCCTCGCCGGCGAACTCGATCGTGCCGGAGGTGGTGCGGTAGGTGGGGTCGCCCATGATGACGTGGCCGAGGGTCGACTTGCCGGCGCCGTTAGGTCCCATGAGGACGTGGCACTCACCGGCGTTAACCGCGAGGTCAACGCCATGGAGGATGGGCTTGTCGTCCGCGCTCGCGCTCACGCCGCGGATGTTAAGGAGGTGTTCCATTTGATTTCCTAACCTTGCCTGTCAAAACAGCCTCAGAGATAATACCCCATAGAAAGTGGGATTAGCACCTATTCGCCTGAAAATACCGGCGATGTGGAGGGTTATCGTTGAAAACGAGGCTGCGGTATCTTCGGAGAGGGGGGCTCTACTTCTCCGGAATCTGATCGCCGCGCTTCCTGACGGGGGTCGCCGCGCGTGGTGCCGCCACGCACGTGGGGCCGCCACATTTCCGAGATGGGACTATTGCATGGATAGATGGACCAAGTTTGGCAAGGCAATCGGTTCGCACATGTCGTTTATCGCGCCTACGTGCGTGATTCTTGGCGTGCTGTTTCCCGAGGTGTTTGGCCTTGCCAAGCCTGCGGTCCCCGCGATGTTCGCGCTCCTGACGTTCCAGGGGTCTCTGAACAACGACTTCAAGAGCGTGGCCGTGCAGTTCCGCCACCCCAAGGACGTGCTGTGCATTCTCGGCGTGAGCATGATCGCGATGCCCGTCGTGGCGCACCTCATCGCGAGCGTGCTGTTCAGCGGAAACCCTAACCTTGTGACTGGCGTCACGCTCGAGTATTGCGTGCCCGTGGGTGTGGTGTGCTTCATGTGGTGCGGCATGTATGAAGGCGACCTCTCGCTGGCGCTCGCGTCGATCCTCGTCTCCACCGTGCTCTCGCCCGTGAGCATTCCCTTCACGCTCAAGCTGCTGTTGGGGGCGGACGTCCAGGTCGACGTGCCGCAGATGATGAGCAACATGGCGTTCATGATCGCGCTGCCTGCCATCGCCGGCATGCTCGTGAACAACGTGACCTACGGCTGGGGCCACGAAAAGCTGTCACCCGCCCTGTCACCCGCCGTGAAGGTGCTGCTCATGATCATCATCGCGAGCAACTCCTCGCAGATGAGCGACCAGGTGCGTCATCTCACGCCGGAACTCGTGGAGGTCGCGGCGTTCATCCTCGTCTTCGCTGCGTGCGGCTTCGCGCTCGGCATTGGGCTGGCGCTGGTGCGCAAGAGGCCCACTTCGAGGCTTGTGACCTCGTGCTTCTGCGTGGGCATCCGCAACATCTCCGCCGGCGCCGTAATCGCGGCGCAGTTCTTCCCGGGCGAGGTCGTCTTCCCGGTCATGATGGGCACCCTCTTCCAGCAGGCCCTCGCCGGCATCTACGGCTCCCTCATGGAGCGCAAGCTCCTCAAAAGTTGACAAAGGGACAGTCCCTTTGTCAACTTTCCGCCAATGCGCGCGACCTGAAACCTGCAAAAGGGACAGTCCCTTTTGCAGGTTTTTCGTAGCAGGTTAGAGGCTGTCTCTCCATAATGCGAGCACAAAATGTATCGAAATACGTGGTCAAGTCATACCGTTCACGGACGAGTGGCTACCGTTTGCCGTTCGCGTAAAAATTATGACCGTTCACAAAGTTCTCGACCATCGAGATTCGCTTGCAACAATTCGCGCCTATTGTGCATTCGACAAGGCACGCCGCGAGCCCCGGGAGGGGGCTTCCGCCGCCCACGACGCGCAGGAATCCAAAGAGGGAGAGACCATGGTCTTTGACTTCACTGGCAAGACCGCGATTGTGACCGGTGGCACCCAGGGCATCGGCTACGAGATTGCGAAGGGCATCGTAGAGGGCGGCGGCCACGTCGTCCTGATCGCCCGCAGCAAGGACAAGGGCGAGGCCGCCGTCGCCAAGCTCGGCGAGGGCAACTACTTCTATCAGCTCGACGTCTCCGACACGCCCAAGGCCCGCGAGACCGTCGAGAAGATCTTCGCCGAGGTGCCGGGCGTCAACACGCTCATCAACTGCGCCGGCGTCATCTCCACCAAGAAGTTCGACGAGATCGACGATGCCGAGTGGACCCGTACGATCAACATCAACCTCAACGGCGTCTTCACGATGATGTCCGCGGTCTACCCGCACTTCAAGGCCGCTCATGCTGGCACCATCGTTAACGTCTCCTCTGTCGCCGGCAAGATCGGCGGTGGCCTTCTCGGCACCGCGGCCTACGCCAGCTCCAAGGCCGGCGTCAACGGCCTCACCAAGGCGGTCGCTAAGGAGGGCGGCAAGTTCGGCATTCGCTGCAACGCCGTCTGCCCGTCGCTCACCCTCACCGACATGACCTCGATCCTGTCCGACGAGAACTCCCAGCGCATCATCGCCGGCATTCCTCTGGGCCGCGCCGCCCAGGCCAGCGAGCCCGCGCAGATGGTCCTGTTCTTCGCCTCTGACGCCGCGAGCTTCGTCAACGGCGAGATCGGCGACTGCGACGGCGGCATCGTCCTCGACGGGTAATTCCCGCCACGCGCGCGATTGCGTCCGTAAAGCGCGCGGTGCCGGATAGCTCCCGGCCCGCGCGCTCCGTTTTTTCTCGAGTCTCGAAAGCGAGTTTTCCAATGAGTAATTCCACTGCTGTGGTGGAGGAGAAGAAGCCCTTCTTCAAGATGTCCTCCATCCCCGGCGCCACGATTTTGGTGCCGCTTCTGTTGGGCTGCCTGCTCAACACGCTGTTCCCCGAGATGTTCAAGACGCTCGGCAGCTTCACGCTGGGCATGACGCAGAATGGCGTCAGCCCGCTCGTTGGCGCGTTCCTCCTCATCGTGGGCACCACGATCTCGTTCAAGAGCGCTCCCGCCGCCGCCGCTCGCGGTGCGATCATCATCATCGCCAAGCAGGTCGTCGTCATCGCCGTGGCGCTGATCGTCCTGTTCACGGGCAACAACTTCCTCGGCCTGTCCGCGATGGTCATCCTTGCCGCCTGCACCGGCGCCAACAACGCCATGTACGCCGGCCTGATGGGTTCGATGGGTAACGAGGCGGAGCGTGGCGCCGTCGCCATCACGACGCTCGTCGTGGGCCCGCCCGTCACGATGATCGTTCTGGGCGCCGCCGGCCAGGCCTCCATCGGCTGGTCCCTCGTGGGCGCCATCTTGCCTATCGTCGTGGGCATCATCCTCGGCAACGTCTTCCCGAGCTTCAAGAAGATGATGGCTCCCGCACTGACCGGCGTCATCGTTCTGACGTTCTTCGCCATGGGCAGCACCATGACGTTTGGCCAGCTCGTCGCTGGTGGCCTGCCTGGCATCCTGCTTGGCGTCCTGTGCTCCGTCGTCTTCGCCATCCCCGCAGTCTTCATCGACCGCCTGACTGGCGGCACCGGTGTCGCCGGCGCCGCGATCTCGAGCTGCGCTGGAGCCAACGTCGCCACGCCTGCCGCCATGGCCGCGACCGACGAGGCCCTCTATGGCGGAGACGTCCTTGCCGTGGCCACCGCCCAGGTCGCCGCGTGCGCCATCGTGACTGCCATCCTGACGCCGATCGTCACCAGCTGGTGCTACAAGCACTTCAACGCCGAGAAGGCCGAGAAGGCCGCTGACGCCGGTGCAGCCGCGTAAGCTTGCCGCCGCGTAAGGGTAGCGCTCGCTTTTAGTGCGTGTGAATCGAGAGGCCGCCGTATCCCCAGGGATGCGGCGGCCTCTCTCGTCTCGCGGCTCGACGCGGGCGGCCCGTGTGCCGGCGCCCGTGCGGCTCGCGGCGGTCGCGCTGTGCGCGGCGGGGCGGCTCGCGTGCGGCGGGGCGGCCGGCAAAACCTGAAAAAGGGACTGTCCCTTTTTCAGGTTTCCAGCTCCCGTGCGGCGGGCGTTGTCAATCCCCGAACATGGCGTGGGAGAGGGGTGAAGCGTGCCGACGGCCGAAAGGGTGTCCGGAACGTGCGCTATCCTCAGAGGCGTGAAATCTTGGCGAGAGACTATGCGGCGACGGTGCCTCCGCGGGCCGTCGCAGAGGGAGCGAAATGGCGTTCGTACATCTCCATAACCACACCGACTACTCGATGCTCGACGGTGCCACGCGCGTCTCCGCGATGGTGAAGCGCGCGGTCGACCTCAAGATGCCTGCCGTCGCCATCACGGATCACGGCTATATGTATGGCGTGCCTGACCTCGACCTCGAGTGCGCCAAGTACAACCACCAGCAGGCGGATTGGCAGCAGTGGTTCCATGACAAGGAGAACTACGCAAAGGGCCGCGAGATCGTGGAGCCTGACGCGGAGAAGGAGCCCGAGGCGTACGCGCAGTGGCAGATCGACGTCGCCGCGCACGAGGCCGGCCGCGACCTCGACGAGGTGAAGCCGCGCCCGCTCGTGAAACCCATCTTTGGCTGCGAGGCCTACTTCACGCCGGATGACTCCCTCTCGCGCGACCACAAGCCCGAGCTCTACCACATGATCCTCATCGCCAAGAACCAGACCGGCTACGTCAACCTCATGCAGATGATGAGCGACGCGGCCGTTCGCGGCTTCTACTACAAGCCCCGCACGACGCTCGAGATGCTCCGCGCCCACTCCGAGGGCATCATCGCCACGGCGGCGTGCGTCTCCGGTATCATCCCGCGCTCCATCCTTCGCGGCCAGCCGGACGAGGCCCTCAAGTGGGCCCGCACCTTCAAGGAGATCTTCGCCCCCGGTGACTTCTACATCGAGATCCAGGACCACGGCCTGACCTTCGAGAACGGCATGACGGACCGCTTGCTCGACGAGCAGCTGGTGGAGCTTGCCCACTCGCTCGACCTCAAGGTCATCGCCACGAACGACTTCCACTACCTCACGCGCGAGGACGCCCCCACGCAGGACCTCATGATGTGCATCGGCATGAACTCGAAGATTGACGACGAGAACCGCATGCGCATGGAGGGCAGCGAGTTCTACATGAAGAGCGAGGAGGAGATGCGCACCCTCTTCTCCTGGTGCCCGGAGGCATGTGAGAACACCCTCGAGCTGGCGGACAAGTGCAACGTCGAGCTCGACTGGGACCAGATCATCCTCCCGCGCTTCCCGCTGCTCGATCCGGGCGAGACGCACGAGAGCCAGTTCCGCCGCGAGTGCGAGAAGGGCCTGCGCCAGCACTACGGCGACGATTGGGCCACGCGCGAGATCGGCGGCGTGAACATCAAGGAGCGCTTCGAGTACGAGTACAAGGTTATCTGCGATAAGGGCTTCGCCGCGTACTTCCTGATCGTGGCGGAGTACGTGCAGTGGGCCAAGGACAACGGCATTGGCGTCGGCCCGGGCCGTGGCTCGGCGGCGGGCGCCATCGTCGCCTACGCCATGAACATCACCGCGTTCGACCCGCTCGAGAACGGCCTGATGTTCGAGAGGTTCCTGTCCCCGCAGCGTACCGAGATGCCCGATATCGATATGGACTTCGACGATGAACGTCGCCTCGAGGTCGTTGAGCACGTGCGCCAGCTCTACGGCCCCGAGAAGGTCACGCACGTCATCACCTACTCGACTATCAAGGCCAAACAGGCCGTCAACGACGCGGCGCGCGTCCTCGACTTCCCGGTCTACATGGGCCAGCGCCTCTCCAAGATGATCAGCGCCGCGCCCAACGCCACGCTCAAGGCAACGATGAACAAGGTCGAGGGCCGCGAGGACCAGTACTCGCAGGACTTCGTCGACGCCTACAACTCCGATCCGGACGCCCACCGCATCATCGACGCGGCGCTGTCGCTCGAGGGCCTGATCCGCGGCGAGGGCGTGCACGCGTGCGCGGTTCTCATCTGCCGTGACCCCGTAAACGAGCACTGCCCCACGAAGCTCGACACCAAGGGTGGCGTCGAGATCACCCAGTACGAGGGCCATACCGTCGCGGACATGGGCCTGCTCAAGATGGACTTCCTGGGCCTGCGCACGCTCACGGTCATCTCGAAGGCAAAGGCGAACATCAAGGCCAACTACGGCATCGACATCAACGAGGCGGAGATCCCCTTCGATGACCCGAAGATCTTCGAGCTCATGGGATCGGGCCACACGGCGGGTGTCTTCCAGGTCGAGTCCTCGGGCATGACGGCCACCATCAAGAACATGAAGCCCACCGAGTACAAGCACGTGGTGGCACTTATCGCCCTGTACCGCCCGGGCCCCCTTGGCGCCGGCATGGTCTCGTCCTACATCAACCGCATGAACGGCAAGGAGCCTGCGGTCTCCTATGACCCGCGCCTCGATGACATCCTCGGCGAGACCTACGGCACCATGGTCTACCAGGAGCAGGTCATGCTCATCTCCGTCGAGATGTGTGGCTTCTCCAAGGGCGAGTCTGACTCGCGCATCCGTAAGCCCGTGGCCAAGAAGAAGATCAAGCTTCTGACCTCGACCATCCTTCACTGGGAGGACGGCTCGGACGAGACGACGTATGACCACTGGATGAACGGCGCGGTCAAGAACGGCTACAAGCGTGAGGTCGCCCAGCGCATCTGGGACGACGTTCTCGAGTTCGCGTCCTACGCGTTCAACAAGTCGCACTCCGCAGGCTACGCCATCCTCGTCATGCAAACGGCCTGGCTCAAGGCGCACTATCCCAACGAGTACATGGCCGCGGTTCTCACGAGTTACACGGGCAAGACGGACAAGATCGTCCACTACGTCTCCGCGTGTCGCCACGACGGCATTCAGGTGCTGCCGCCTGACATCAACGAGTCTGGTAAGGAGTTCACGGCGACGAAGGAGGGCGTGCGCTTCGGCCTCGCCGGCATTCGTGGCGTGGGCGAGGGCGTCGCGGACCTCATCATCGAGGAGCGCGAGCGCGGGGGCAACTTCAAGAACCTGCATGACCTGGTTGACCGCGTGGATACCGGCACGTGCAACCGCCGCGTCATCGAAGCCCTCATCAAGGGCGGCGCCTTCGACTCGACGGGATACCCGCGCCGCCAGCTCATGGAGTTCGTCGACAAGAACAACCCGGCCAACATCATCGACGCCGCGACGAAGCGCCAGAAGGATCGCGCCGCTGGTCAGAGCTCGATGTTCGACCTGTTTGGCGACGTCGAGGGAGCTGGTTTCGAGGACGAGGCCCCCGAGCCGAGCCCCGTCGAGTGGGACCGTACGCTCAAGCTCGCGCAGGAGCGCGAGGTTCTCGGCCTCTATATTTCTGACCACCCGCTGCGCCCGTATGAGTATGCGCTTTCCAAGGCGCGAGACTACACGCTGGGCGAGGTGCTGAACGGCTACGAAAAGACCAGCGTCACGGGTGAGGTGCGCCATGTGGACGTCGGTGGCGAGAAGCCCTTCTGGGTTGCCGGCATGGTATCGGGCATGCAGAAGCGCACGACGAAGAACGGCGACCCGATGGCCATCGTCCAGCTCGAGGACATGGAGAATGAGCTTGACGTCGTCGTCTTCCCGAAGGCGTACAAGAAGAGCGCCGCAGTCCTCGCTGGCCAGACCGACGAGCAGACGGGCGAGCAGACGGGCGACGTATTCGTGCGCGTTCTCGGTCGCATCGACCGCAGCGATCGCGGCGACCAGTTCCTCGCGACGGCCGTCGAGCCGCTTGAGCTGTCGGAGAAGACCAACAAGCCCAAGGTCCTCGAGATCATGCTCGAGCCGAGCGCGCTGTCGCGTAGCATGCTCGAGCAGCTGCAGAAGGTTCTCAGCCTGCATCAGGGCTTTGACCGCGTCGAGCTGTTTGTCGTGAGCGAGTCGGGTGACCGCCTTCGCATGGAGGTGCCGTGCCGCGTCGACGCGAAGAACGTCATGCTCATGGCGCGCGTCCAGGACCTCCTGAGGGACAAGGGGACCGCGACGGTCTCGTAGGCAAACGGCCGGCGCGTGGCTCTTCCGCAGCGGCGGGACGGCTATCATTCATCTGACGACAGACGGAAGGGAAGCCATGAAAGCGCAGGTAGTCGAATCGCTCGAGACGCCGGACGTCATTGAGGTCGGCGGGGATGGCCCGCTGCTCGTCATCCATGGTGGCGCGGGCAGGCGCATCCACGAGATGACGCCCGAGCAGGCATCAGAGACCGAAGCTGCTCTTGCCCGCGCGGTTGAGGCTGGATATGCCCAGCTCGCGGCTGGTGCGCCTGCCGAGGAGGCTGTCATCGCGGCCATCCACGTCATGGAAGACGCCCCTTGCTTCAACTGCGCCCACGGCGCCGCGCTCACGCTCGACGGCACGGCCGCCCTCGATAGCAGCCTCATGTTTGGCGATGGCTCCTGCGGCGCCGCCTGCGGCCTTACGACGGCGAAGCATCCCATCGACGTTGCTCGCGCGGTTATGGAACGCACGCCGCACGTGCTCTTCTCCCAGCCCACGGCTTCCCAGCTCGAGGAGTGGGGGATCGAATAGGTTGACAACTCCTACTTTGTGACCGAGCGTCGCCTCGCCGAGCTCGAGGAATTCCGCGCTCGTGCGGCGGCGGGCTGCGACGACTCCGCGACGCGCCATGGCACGGTGGGCGCCGTGGCACGTGACGCCAACGGCCACATCGCCGCGGGCACGTCAACTGGCGGCATCACGGGTCAGATGCCTGGACGCGTGGGAGACTCGCCCGTCATCGGCGCCGGAACCTATGCGAACCAAGGCAGCGTGGCCGTGAGCTGCACCGGAACGGGGGAGAAGTTCATCCAGGAGTCCTCGGCATACCAGATCCACGCGCGCGTCACGCTTGCGGGCGAGACCCCGAGCGAGGCCGCCGAGGCGATGCTTTCCGCCGTGGACGGCAGGGGAGGCAACGGCGGTGTCATCGTCGTCCCCGCCAAGGGCGCGGGTGTGATTGGCCGAACGGCGAGGACACAGATGAACTACGCTTGGGCCCAAGGGGACAGGTGCACCACCCACGTATAGGCAGCAAAACCTGAAAAAGGGACAGTCCCTTTTTCAGGTCCCTTTGTCAACTTCCGCGGGCTCGCCGCCAGCCCTAGCTCCGGAGCGAGACCCGGATGCACGGGTGTGTGTACTGGTCAAATTCCTCCTCAGGCTCCGTGTCGAAGGAGCATGACGTCTTGACGGGATTGTCGTCCGAGTAGATGCGAATGCTCTCGTAGGGCGAGCCGGCGAGGAGCGCCTCGCGGAAATCGTCCGGCACCCGCGGCGCCGCGAGCAGGCCGGCGTTCGAGGCGGGCACGTCAAGCCCCTCGAGCGCCGCGCCGAGCTCCGCGATGTCGCGCATGGCCTGGTCGAGACTCTCCTCGAGCGTGGCGCTCACGTCGACCTCCGTGCAATAGCTGATGTCGGTGAGCGTGCCTTCGTCGTCAAAGTCGAGGTAGATGTAGGATTCCTGGATGCCGTCCTCGGACTCGCGCAGGTAGCCGATCACGTGGTAGCCGTAGTCCTTGTAGCGCTCGCGGGAATCGTCCGCCGAGACGCGGGCGCAGGTGTCCGCCAGCGCGTCTCGCACGACGCCGATTCGCTCGGCGGCGCTGGCAACGCGTGCGTCGAGCTCGCGGCTCGCCTGCGCGTACTGCGGGACGTACGCCCCGATGGCGATGACGATGGGCAGCACCACGAGCGCGACCCTCCATCTCCTGACGTTCGGGACGGGCACGCCGTAGGCGCCGGCCATCGCCTCGGCGTTGGCCGCGGTCTCCGACAGGATGTCCGCCACGGTCAGCACAGTGCCCACGGCACCGGCAACCTGCGCGACTCCGCCCAGGCCTTTTGCCAGGTCGGAATCGCTGTCGCTAAGCAGGCGCCCTGCCGCCTGCGCGCCTATGGCGGCAGCGATCTGCGCCGAGCGGTCAGTCTCCTGCTGCGAGACGGCGAGCCTCTCCTGCAGCGCGCGCCACTGCTTGCCGCGCATGCCAAACTTCGGGCGGAGGGTCCAGAAGCAGAAGGCCACGAGGTTGATGGCGACAAGCGCGAGGATGACGTTGAGCCCCGTGTCCTGGAAGCCCTTGTGATGGAAGACCAGGTCATCGATCATCTCGAGGGGGACCAGCATGAGGCACGTCACGAATGCCATGACGAGCGCCACGAGGGCGACCTTGGGGTAGACGCAGTAGCGCCGGATCTGCTTCTTCTCGTTCTCGCTGAGGGGTGCCATGGTGCTCCTCGGTCGTGGTCGCGCCGCGCGGCGCCGGGGTCTCCCGCGTGCCCGCGGCTGTCACTTATCAGTCACGTTCGGCTTATCGTACCAGGTACCTCGCGTGTACGCGAAACTCGGTGCATCCGCGTGCTGCTTGTAGCAGCGCTTTTGCCGTTCGCGTTGGACTCCCATTAATGTCCGAAAGCCTTCCTATAATGGCTTTGTCTTCGATGGATCGAGGCTCCTCGGGAGGGACTTTGGTGGATAAGACCAAGTACGCAGCGACGCTTGAAGAGGAGATGCGCGCTGCAAGGATTGCGAATGTCGAGCTAACGGCTGATGAGCGTGGCGCCATTGAGCGTCTGCTTGATGACAGGCCTCACGTGGATACCGACGCGCTCCTCCGGGAGATGGGAGAGGCGGCATTCTCGGGCGAGCCCGGAGCGTTCGCGGCCTTCGTCGCGCGGAGCCACCAGCGCATTTGCGTTGCCGCGGCGGATAGCGACGACGTGTCGAAGCTTCTCGTCATCGGCTATAAGATGGGCATCTCGCGCGGTGATGCCGCCTGCATGAATGATCTCGGCGCGCTCTACTACATGGGAGAGCTTGTCGAGCAGGATTACGCCAAGGCGGCGGAGCTCTATGAGATGGCGATGAACCACGGCTGTCACCAGTCCATCATCAATCTCGGCTACATCTGGGAGTACGGGCGTACCGGCGAGCGTGACTATCAGAAGGCGTATCAGTACTATGCGCTCGCGGCTACGCTTGCTGATTCCAGCGAAGCCGCGTACAAGCTGGGCGACATGTATAGCCGCGGCAAGTTCGTCGAGCGCGACATGGCCAAGGCCTATCAGCTTTGGAGCCGCAGCCTTGACCTCGCGAATGACATCGTCGAGATTGCCCAACCCGCCATCAGAATCGCCCAGCTGCTTCTGTCCGAGGACTGCGAGTCTGCAGGCGCCAAGCGCGATCCCATGCGCGCCCTCCAGCTCTTCCAGCAGGCGGAGATTGGCCTTCGCGTCGATATCGATAACGGCCAGACCTACTACCGCAAGCGCCTCGAGGAGGCCATCGAGGGTCAGGAGAGGGCCAGGGCGATCATCGACGAGCCGATCTTCTAAGCGCCTTGTCCTTGTTTGGCGAGTCGGTTACCGAGCGCCCATCCCTGCTTGGAGGTCGGTTATCGAGCGCGTTTCTCTGGATTGGCGGGTCGGTTACCGAGCGTCTCGGAGCCGGTGTCTCAACGTGCCGTCTCGACGCTGGGCGCGCCAAAGCGAGCCTTAGCTGCTGGTGGCTGCTGCATAGGGGCTGATTCGCTGTCGGAATCTACTTCGTCGAACCGCCGGATCCGCTTGCCGTATCGCCCGAGCCGTTGGCGTTAGCCATGCCATTCGAGTGGATCGAGTCCGAGGCGGAGCCGGAGCCGGAGTTGGAGGCATCGCCTTCTGGCTTGCTGGAACTGGAGTCCGAGGCGCTGCCGTCACTCGAGCCACCATTCGAGGGGTTTGACGAGGAACCGGACGTTGAGGGGGAAGACGAGCTCGTACCCTCGTTTCGGTTGCTGTTCGATCCACCTTGCAGGCTGGCGTGTGCCCCCTCGGTCGTGGCGGGGTGCTTGTGCGTCGTAGCGGTCCCGGTGGCGGCCTGCGTCGTCTGTGGCGCTTCGACCACGATGGTGGTGGAGCTGCCGATGCCCTCGCCCTTGGTCGCGATGCTGACGACGAGCGCGAAGACGAGCACCGCGATGATGGATGCCGCGGCCATGAATATGGTCGCCCTACGGCGTATGACGTCGCGCTCACGTCGGCGGGCGGCGGCACGTATGGCTACCGGCGCGATGGGCGTGCCTGTCTCGGCGTATTCCTTGACGTGGCTGCTGCCTGAGACCGATGCCGCGCGCGGTTGGCTGGGGATGGTCGTGTCGGCGACGGAAGCGCTGCGCTTGAGGACATCGTCGTGCGAGTTGCCAAGGGCGCGCGTCCTATCGGCAATGCGGGCGCTGTCTACGATGCGCGTCCTATCGGCAACACGGGCGCTGTCTACGACGCGCGTCGCATCATTATCGTCATGGGGAGCCTGGCCGTCGATGGCGACGGAGCCCGTCTCGCCATCATTCGACGAGAGCTTCTCCGCCGAGGCCTTGAGGATGGACTTGTAGATCTGTGACGCCGCGGCAGACGCGAGGCCGCCTATGACGACGCCGATAAGCGAGCCAGCGAGGCCAATCTGCGAGGAGAGAGCAAATGATGTTCCCGCTGCTAGACCGCTTGCAATGACGGTCGAGAACGAGAAATCGTCGAAGAGTCCGCCCTTCGTGTTGCGATCATTAGACTGAGCCATGCACGTTCGCTTCCTGCGTTCCTTCGTTTTTTGCTGTAGGGAATACGTACCCGGATTGTCAGCGGGTCCCGCCCATGTGAAGTAATCCTCACGAATTCGCAAAATGCGCGGCGGTGCGAAACGAGGGCGACGCGGAGACGACAAGACTTGGAGTGCGGGATGGTGCGAGGGTGGCGTGAGTGACGCATGGCATCGCCACCGGAGCTCCCGCGGGCCTGTCTTTGGTCCCGTTGGGCACCAAAATGAATGCTGGTCGCTCTGGGCCAATTAGTGTCCACAAGTGGTTTTACTCTCTTTTTGATAGCCCGCGAAGAAGGGAGAAGAATGGGACTTGATGCCTTTGTGCCTTGCAATTGCTTCGAAGAGGGGCGCATTTCTCGTCCGCCTGAGCCATTCCGCATGGATGACCTCTATCGAGACGAGGAGGGCTATATCTGTTCTCGCAGGCTTGATAGGTATTGCGAGGAGCTTGGCTATTCTAGGTACATTGAGCTGTATAGAAAGCTAGATGACGCTTTTCACTCCTGGGTCCAACATGCCTGCGAGCACGAAGACGGTGAGTATCTATCTGAGTGGGTATCTAATTGGCCTGGGGTGCGCAAGTTCCAATCCATTGTCGAGGAACTTGGCGGAGAAGAACGCTATCCAGCCCTTTCCCAATTAATCCCGAATGGAAACGGGGGTAGCTATCCTGCCGCCTTGGCGTCCAACGCAATCAAAGAAATCGATGACTTAGTGGAAAGGGCCAAGACCCTCGTTTTCCATGCCTTGATGTGCGATGACTCAGAAGAGCCTCTCTGGACGTCTGCAGATTGCGGTTCGTATCCAATGACGATGACGCCCTGCTACCAAATATGGATGGTTGGGGACAGCATCCATTTCATTGTGGGCGGTCGCGAGTATGTGAGCCGTAGATTCAGACAGGAGCCGGTAGGCCCCGTCTATGAAAACGGAGACCAGCCGATGACGGTGTTTCTTTCTGAAACCGGCGAGAGCTTCCGTATCACGAATTCCGTCGGCCCGTATGATGCGCCCAAGGTGTCTAGGGAATTCTGGGTTGAACCACGGGAGGCTCCGTTCATGTATGAGGGTCGCTACTACACCGCGGAGAGGATACGGTCTCTTCTCGTTGCGTCGGTGGAAACCGGAAATCCCATCTACTGGTGCTGATGTTGGGGCACTGCATAATAATGTCAGCCGTTTGCAGAATTGAACTAGATTCTGATTGGGCTATGGCCGTATTGTCATTTAAATGAAGGACTCTGAGGAGATGCTCGGCCAGTGGATTCCGCAATTGTGACAATTGATAAGGACGAGCGTCTCATTTCTGCTGAAGAGTTCGGCAGGTCTAGATATGCCGCATGGCCGAAATCCATGATGTCGTGTTGTTGTCCGCTGTGTGGCCAGCCAGTGTTCTTTGTTGCGGGAAAGATACAGGCTCCCCATTTCAGGCATGAGAAGAATAATCCTCGTACCCAGTGGTGCGATAATCACTCAAGCGTGATGGGATCGGAATCTCGTCATAGGGAGAGAGTGCCTTCGCCGCTGTTTATACGGGAAAAGCAAGGTTCTCCCGGCGTGTTTGTTACTGAGATAGGTCTTAAACGCATCAAGAATAATCAGCTAGATGAGCTTGAGAGTGAAGGCGCCGTCCTGAGGGTGTCGGGCAGAGAATACGCAATCAATAACGAGCGTTTAGGAAATGGAATGACAAGGTTACCCGTTTTTCTTAGTGCGGGTATTTCATTTCCGGTGGATCCAGATGTCTGCTTGACCAACTCTTCCTATAGATTCGAAGACTTCTGGAGCCCTCTTGGGCGTAGCGGAGACAACGTTGTCTTCGCATGTGATTCTGAGGTCTTGTCTGGCCGAAAGATAGAGTTTGGCGGTCAGGTCTCTATTGAGGATAGAGTGCTCATTCTGTCCTCAAAGGGCATCAACCTTTTAAAGCCCTGTTTTCCGGGGGTGAAGCACGTTGGACATTTGCATGTTCGCATCGGAGATATGCCCGTTGAAGTATATCTGGCGACGGTTAGCGAGCGGGCGGCAGGTTATCTGGAAGCTCACAAGATTGCCTTGGAGTCCGCCGATGATGTGCCGAGGCTGATTTGGCCTCCTTCATTAGCCAGCTCAGGTGAGATGATGCCTCTCTTTGCCGGGTCCAGATTTGTGTTTCGAGCTAAAGTTGCGAGACGAGACGGACGTGATAACGAGGGACTGTACTTGCATTCGGGCGATTTGGCCAATGGCGCTTCCATGGTGCCCGTACAAGAATCAGGTAACCCTTCATGGGGAGTGGCATTTGTCCGACAAGAGCCTGGCGTGCGATTTCTGTCAACTCGTGAATGGGTTTTCTCAAGCGTAATCCTGCTGGAGCATTCTCCTGAAATGGGGGAGGCCCGACTAACGACGACTGAAGAGATTCCCAACTTTTGCCTCCTTGATAGTGAGCACGTTAAGGTGATGGCGCTGAGAGACTCACGTCTTGAGCTGCTGCTTCGAGACGGTTCAAAAGAGACCTATCGTCTGAAGGCGGGAACCGAGAAAGTGGTTGAGACGAGCAATTGCGTCTTAATCCGAGTCTCGGCAAAGATGGTTGTTGCTCGGCACGGGGAATGGATAACTCAGCGTGAACTCAGGATTTCTCCTCAATGTCTCGACATGTTTGATTTTGGTCCGGGGCATATCGGTCGACAGGGCTTGTTGGCTGGTGTCGCAAGCGATTGCTGCCGGGCTAAGGCTAGGTCAATGACCGAAAGGCCTTTGAAGAAGTGCGGCGATGCCTCATTCGCTCTGATGAGAAAGGTATTCAAGTGAATTCAATGGATAGGGAATCGTGGTTCTATTCGGTTTGCATCGCTAGCAAGCATGTGGGAAAAGATGACCGTCCCGAGGTTCATTTCAACAGAGTTGCCGATTATGTTCCCAAAGAAGGACCCGAGCTTATCCGAGCCCTGACTTTTAGGGATCTTGGACAAAGCGATGATTTGTCACGTCGCGAGAATCCAACTTGGGTTTACTGCCAGGAGGCTTTCGATTCTTATTTCCAAAGGGATAGTGATTTTTATCTGATCAAATGGAAGCCCGATTCGCATGATTCGACGCGACAGATTGCTCATGTTTGCAGCAACAACAATGGCGATCCTTACTTTGCTGATGACATCAGAGAAGTAATCACAATCTCGGGTGTAACCGACAAGAATTCCCTGATTGCTGCGCTTGATAGGGGCGTCGTTTTTCCAGGGAAAACAACAAAGGAGTTTTATCTCGTATATGAGCGTCGGGGCAATATGCGTAATGCAATCAAGTGCGAGCGCAAAGATTTTGTTTCCGACGGGCAAATCCGTTTGTCTAGGGCCCTTTCCAACGTCAGAACGACCGTTCTGAGCGCTCCAATCGTCTCTTTGAATGAACAACAGATTGTTGAATGTCCCCATTATGGGAACCGTAGTCGTGAGATTTCCCTAGTGCTTGGGTCAATTACTTCGGGGAATGAAAGGCTGCTGCTTCGGCCGCTTAGCTACTTTGCTTCGGATTATGTGAAGTACTACCTGAGCAACGCTAATACGTCCTCCAAGATAACAAAGGAAGACCGCAAGAGAATTGCTGCGCTAATCAACGAAGCGCTTTCCAAGCCCGATTCGATGGTGGATTATCTTGGTGCCGACTGTCCCGAAGATGAAATTGCCTCTTTAAGGTCGGCAATTGTCTCGCAGATGCACGGACGCCCAGACGAAGATCTCGAGTTGGTTAGACGCTCCCTTCTGGACGATGAGCAGTTCAGGAATGAGTGCATCGAGGTCGTCAGGGGCGAAAGTGATGTCATTCTTCGGCAGGCGAAAAAGGAACTTACCCAGCGTCAGAGAGAGACGAACGAGGCACGGCAAGAAGAGAATCGCATCAAGGACCGCATCGGTAGTCTCAATGATGAACTTGTTGAGCTTGAGAAGAGGATTTCTGCCGGCAATGCCGAGCTCGAAAATCTCGAAGCGATGAACGAGGCTGCTCAGCAAGAGATTGAAAACAATGTCGCCCTCAGGCTGGGGCTCAGAAGCGTCGCGCGAGAGTGTGGCGCAACCGCATCGTCAGACTCGAGGGCGAGTGGCATTGTTTGTGATATGGCGGAGACAATTCCTCACGATGCTACCGATAACCCTCTTGTGGAGGTCATTGAGAAGAATCTAAAAGAAGCTCGTGTATCTAGCTTTGCTGACGATCTTGAGAAAGAACTGAGGCGCGTTTCTGTCGGGATTGCCTGCTGCATTCGTCTTGGCGTTCCAATGGCAATCCCGGAGCCGCTCGCCGAGCCAGTGTCGAGGGCGCTCGCCTCTACATTGGGCTTTGATGCTCCTACGAGAATTATCGTTCCTCCAGACTGTCGTGATATTCATGCCGTGCTCGATTGCGTGGCAAAGCCTGGCGTTTATATGCTGGAGAGCGTGATTGATTCTGCCAACGAGGGAGTGCTGTTTTCCCTGCTTCGATCAGGGCTGCCCTCTGTATTTGTATTCTCGTTTAGGTCTTATGCTAGCGCCCTTCTCTTGGCTCGTGAGGTGTGGGATTCGCTTTTTTTCCTTCCGGTTGGCTCGCTCATGAAAGCGCCTTGTTCGGGAATACCGAGCAGGCTGTTGAGTTCTGAGGGTGCGGGCATTGGGTCGCCAATAAGAAATAGGGAAGTTCGAGAAGTCGCGAAGGAGATTCGATCCGATGTGTCGGGCCTGCGACTTCCTGGTTCCTCTTTCGTTCTGCCTGCTTCTATTTCTCTTATTGCTGAGGACTTGGACCAGAATTGTGACGTCGAATCAATCGTGTCGCAGCATTTGCTCCTTGCCTCTGGCTTAGCAAAGGATGCTGCGGATGCTCTCACCCAGTGGCAGACTGGAGGAGAAGACACTGGTTTCAGGGAGCTTCTGATGCGATCGGATTCTTTAAATGGCTAGTGTTGATGTATTCAGGACAATCGCAGACGATTTAGGGATCATAAGGGTTCCTGGTGAAAGGAATGCAGATTACTGCTGTCGCGTAGCGTATTCCGCTGCTAGGTTTTGGGCATCAGCTTTCTGCATGGATGACGGCTGTGAAGGGCGGAAAGGACTTGCCCGTCCCTCCCTGAGTCGAAAGATGCGGCAGTGGATCGAGGTCCTCATCTCCCTGTCTCCAGATATTGAAGACTGGTTTGACCTTGACGCGAGAGAGGGCTCAGCGGCGGGACCATCGTTGATTTGCGGGCGTCTGATTGACCTTGCTGACATTTTGCCTGCTGGTGAAGAAGGGAGACTTCTTGCTAGGAGCCCGAAGCTCCAAGTGCTTACGGATAAGACGGCGTTGCTTCTGGGCTTTTTTGATCCCGGTGTTGGTGTGCCGGGTTTGATGCGCGAAAACCTGGTGACCTCGGGCCTCTGTACGGTGATTTGCGGCGATTATGATGCACCGGAAACCATAAGACCTTGGTGGGAAACTGACCTTCCGTACATGCCCTGGGTGGAGGTGTCAGCGCTTCCTGATCTTGAATATGCTGACCCCACAACTCCGAAATGGGGTATTGGCAGTGTCGAGACTTGGCGTGAATCACCGGTTGTAGGCGTGTCTCTTGCGCTTGCGAGAGATAAAGAAGCTGCGCGAAATGGGGGATCTGGAATGGGTCCCGTGAGCTATTACGTCATAAAGACCCGAGGGCGACGTTGCGTAGCCTCTCAGATTAGCTGGAGCTGGGCACAGGAACTATTCCTGAAAATGAAGTGGGATGCGGGGTTGCCGGCTTGCGTGGAGTTCGAAAAGAGAGGGGCGAATCATGAGGCAGCCTTTCTGCCCGTTTCCATTCTTCCGCCTCGCGCTTCTGTCGTGATAGACGCACTGTCCTGGCCTCTGGGGTCCATCTCGGATGGGGCTAAATCGGGAGAGGCGAATAGGTTGATTAGGACTGAGGCAATGGATGCCGTGGCCTCGATTCTAAACCAGCATTTCATCAAGACGAAAGGATGCCACGATGACCGCTGAATACGGCGTCGAGTCGATTAGGCGTGAGCTCAAGAAGACCATTGTCGACTACGTCGAGACCGAGTACTTCGGTAAAACGGATGAACTGAGGGCGAGGGTCGACAAGGAGCTTCGCGAGGATGGAGTCCTATTCCAAGAACCCTATTTTGAGGCGACTCCTTCATATTCCATTGCCGAAGACGGGATAAGAAGATGCGCGATTCCGGATAAGGCAAAGAAGAGTTTGCTGGCAATGGCGGAATCTCATAGGGGAGTATTTAGTTCGCCCTATGCGCACCAGATTGATGCTCTTGAAGCATTTTGGAATGGCAACGACGTTCTTGTGTCGACGGGGACGGGATCGGGTAAGACCGAGTGCTTTATGTGGCCGATGATTTCAAAGTTGTCGACTGAGGCGTGCGGGTGCCCGTCTTGGAAAGACCGCGCCGTGAGGACGCTCATCCTGTATCCGATGAATGCCCTCGTTGCCGATCAGGTTGCTCGTCTCCGAAAGATACTCGGCGGTGCGTCCGATGACCTTATGGCTGCGTTTGCCCCTGGAGCTCCTAAGGCACGACGCCCTCAGTTTGGTATGTATACGGGGCGTACTCCTTATCCGGGAAGCAAGAGGAACTGTGATCGAGATGCTGCCTATTCTGCGACTCTCATCAGGGACATCGTTGAGCTCGGCGAAGAAGACCGCAAGAAGCTTGCGGATTCTGGAAGGCTGCCTGAGAAAGCAAATCTTGAATCCTATGCCGAGAGATTGAAGACTAACAAGGATCCATGGTCTGAAGACGATGCTGAGCTGCTAACTCGCTTTGAAATGCAGCAGCATGTACCAGATGTTCTCGTAACAAATTACTCAATGCTTCAATACATGCTAATCAGGCGGTCTGAAAACAACATTTGGAAAGCTACGAGCGACTGGTTGAAGGCTCAACCATCGGAGAAGCTGCTTGTCATCATCGATGAAGCCCACATGTATAAGGGTGCCGCCGGTGGCGAAGTAGCGCTGCTCCTTCGTCGTCTAGCGTTCAAGCTTGGAGTTGGAACTGATCGGTTCCAATTCATCCTGACCAGTGCCTCGATTCCCGATGATGATGCTTCTACGATTCGTTTCTTTGAGGACATGACGGGGAAAACGGGCGAAACCCTGACGATTGTTAGGGGTAAATCGACGAAGCAAAATCCTAGTGGAAAGCCCGAGTTGTCTGGTGCGGCGTTGCGGAGCGTCGATCTTGACGCTCTGAGAGGAGACGACGTAGCGGTTTCGGAGACGATCGCATCCTTCATAGCCGAAGCGACCGGGCAAGAAGCAGCAGCAAGCGATCTCTCGGAGATGAGAGGTCTACTCGGCGAATGCCTTTCAAAGACCGCAACGTATTGCCGTCTCGAAAATGCTGTAAGAGGCGGATGCCACACTCTCGACGACCTTGTTTTAGACGTGTTTCCAAACGATGATGGCAAAAAGGAAGAGCTTGACGCTCTGATTAACCTTGCCGTTCTGGCGACCGACAATTCCGGAAAGCCGCTGCTTCCGGTTAGAATGCACATGTTTATAAGGGGCGTGCAAGGTCTTACGGTTTGTAGTAATCCCGACTGCCCTGACCATGCAGACGATTCTCTTGCTTTTGGCAAGGTGTATCTTAATAAGCCGGTGGGACGTTGCTCATGCGGAGCGAAGACCTATACCCTCATGACCGATCGAAGTTGCGGAGCGCTCTTTCTCAGGGGCTATGCTTCCAGTACGGATCAGGATTTCTACTTCTGGAACGAGAGGCCGGAAAAGGACGAGGGCTATTTCGAGATTGATTTGTATGTGCCTAAAAAGGGAGAGAAGCTCGAAAACCTGAGAACCGGCTGGCTCGATTCGATGACGGGCCTGGTGAGAACAGATGACTGTTTTGCTGGACATCCCAGGTTTATCAAAGTTGCATTTTGCCCTCCTGAGGGAGAGGGTGAGGATGCGACGTTCTCAACTTGCCCTAGGTGCAAGGGGAGAAGCGGGCTTGTGGACTTCGTCACCCATGGCAATGAGCCTTTCTTTAACGTTGTTGCTCGCCAGTTTGAGATTCAGAAGGGTTCGACCGATCCCGAGGTGCTTAAAGCGAATCCGAACGCGGGAAAGAAAGTAATCCTTTTTGCGGACAGCAGGCAGGGAGCTGCTAGAACTGCCAAAGATCTGACAGATGCCTCGGATAAGAATCTCGCAGCCAAGGTAATCTCGCTTGCCGCAAAAGAACTGGAGAGTTGGCCTGTCGGAGATAGGGATAAGAATCTGAGCAATCTTTACCCTGCATTTCTTAAGGTCCTGCACGATAACGATGTCCGGATGTTCTCGGGTGATTCCCGGAGTGCTCTTGAAGAGAAGCTCCGCACTCTCGATGACATTGATTTCCACAACGATGAAGATGCCTATGCCGATTTGCTCGATTCCGTCGAGGCTAAACCTGAGGCTTTTTCTGAGAGGCTTCTTACGTGCTTGTGCGATCGCTATAGGTCTTTGACGGACTCGACCATAGCGTGGCTTGCTCCGAGTAAATTCGGACGGAAAGCAGCAAAGAAAGCACTTGCTAAGCATGGCATCGAAATGGGCAATGAAGAGTTCGACGCATTATTTTTTGCGTGGTCGAGCTATGCATTGGTGAGGCGTTTTGCCCTTGACCCCGCTATTAAGCCAGGTGTCAGAGTAAGGGCCATGGAGTTTGTGGGCTCTTATGGCCTCCCGCGCGACGACGTTTTCCAGGGCCAAAAGCAGGGCAAATCGTCACTTGCCGCCTTGATAAAAGACAAGAAAGGAGAAGATGGATTCCATGCCATCGAAGAGGCTCTTGGCAGCTTCTTGGAGCCGCCGAGTTGGGATAGCGGTGGCTATCAGTTCATTGCGACGAACAGAGTATGCTTAAAAATCAATCCGTTTGAGGATTGGAAATACTGCCCACGCTGCGGAAAAGTAGCGCCATATGACCTTTGGGGCCTATGCCCATATTGCAAATCATCTGCGATGAAGCCCATGAATGGTGACTATGGGAGAGTCGCTTTCTGGAGGGATCCAATCGTTCGGGCTCTTGAAGGCGACGCGGAAGCACTTAAAGGCAGAATCAATACGGAGGAACATACTGCCCAGCTATCTCATAAGGACCAGGGGGAAGATACCTGGTCAACGACGGAAGAATTCGAGCTGCGTTTCCAGGACATTTTTGTGGGCGAGAACAGGGAACCAGTTGATGTACTCAGCTGCACTACGACTATGGAAGTCGGTATCGACATTGGCTCTCTTACTGCTGTTGGCCTGAGGAATATCCCTCCGATGAGGGAGAACTATCAGCAAAGGGCGGGTCGCGCCGGTAGAAGGGGCTCGGCAATATCGACGATTGTCACATATGTGGACAACCGTCCTTTCGATAATGCGTATTTTCGTAATCCGGATAGGATAGTTCGCGGAGAACTTCGCGAGCCAAGAATCGATGTCAACAACGACAAGCTGATTAGGCGTCATCTTGCGACGGTTTTCTTTGCGAGACTGGGTGATGAAGTCGGTAGCTCGATTGAGGCAATTCCGCTTAATGAATTTGTGGAGACTTACTATCACGAGGAGCTGAGGAGGAGGATTGCCGAGCTAGGCTTTGATCGGGACGAGCTGAATCGTCTGGTTCCCAGAGGCTTCGAAGTTAATCAGCGCGAGCTGGGGAAGAGGCTTCTCTCTGAAATCGATGCGCTTGTCGAAGACTATAGGTTGAGGCCAGAGGTCTATCGCAAGGCAGAAGGGCGCGGGAACGAGTCCAAGTCCCTGCTAGACTGCTTGCTTGAGAGGGCGATTTTGCCCACGTATTCGTTCCCGCGAAATGTGGTGGGATTCGATATCGAGGACCCAAAGAATGGGAAAGGTCTGCTTCAGCGACCCGAGAGATCTCTTGATCTTGCGATAAGCGAATATGCTCCCGGACGTGAACTCGTCATTAACAAGAAGACGTATCTTGCTGGCGGATTCTATTCCCATGCATCGAAGTATTCAAAGATTGATGAGAATAGGCTGTTTCCCGCCAAAGCATATTTTGAAAGTCGCGATTATCATTCCGCGCTGTACTTCTGCGAAAACCCTGCGTGCGGTTGGTTGGGAACTGCGGATTCCCTCGGTCCGAACCACACCTGTCCATTCTGTGGGGGAAACCGGCTTGAAGAACGGCCCTTCCTAAAGCCTTGGGGTTTTGCTCCTAAGAACGGAGGAGAGGCTGATGGTGCCAAGCTGCCCCCTAAGGACTCCTATGCTGAGCCTCCGAGCTATTCCGCAACGCCGAGTAAGGAATTGACGAGGTCCACCATCGATAGGATTTCGTATTCAAACGAAAGCGACTGCTCCCTGGTCATAGCGAATAGGGGGCCTGCCAGGGGCGGTTTTGATGTCTGCAGGAAATGTGGTGCGGCGTATCCTTCGACGCAGAGGAACGAGGTGAGGAGCAAAATCAAACCTCCCTTTAAAAGAGATTGCAAGGGCGCTTTTGCCTACTGCGACCACTCTTTTGTCGAGGATATGGTTATCGGCGACGTGTTCAAGACGGACCTTGTTCTCTTTGCAATGGAAATCAATCCAAAAGAAGTCTGTACCTTCTATGAGAATCGATGGCTCAGGAGGGCGGTAGTCTCGCTGGCCGAGGCATTTCGCCTTGCCGCGGTTGGCTATCTGGATATTGATTTCTCCGAGCTGTGCGTTGGTAGTCGCCTTCGCTACGGTGGCGACGTATGCTATGCCGATATTTTTCTTTACGACTCGCTTTCTAGCGGAGCTGGGTATTCGTCGATGCTAGGAAACGATGAAACTCTGTGTGAGCTGCTCGAACGGTCGAGAGCGATTCTTGAGGACTGCACTTGTGATTCGGCCTGTCTCGAGTGCCTTAAGCACTACCAGAATAAGTCTGTTCACAAGCTGCTAAATCGTTTCGATGCTCTTGACCTTCTCAATTACGTTGAGACGGGCGAGGTGAGAAAGGAAACAAGGAAGGCGCATAAGGCCCTCTTTGCTCCCCTGATTGAAGCGTTCAAACTCGAACCAAATCTTTGTGCAGAGGAAGAAGGCGACGTCCTGCTGGTTGAACTCGGAACTACTAAAAGAACTGTCAGGGTGATACCCGATATGGTCAATAAGAGCACGTTGGACTCTTCTCTCATTTTCTGGGAAAGAGAGCTTGAAAAGAGCCTGCCTATAGTCTTCGACGAAATCGTCCAGAGCCTTTAGGGATAAAACGAGCTTGGCGTTTTTTTGGGTTGGCAACAGAATGCGCCCGCAGCCTGCGGATGGTTCACAGGCTGCGGGCGCTCTGTTATTTGCGGCTCGTATCCGGCGCTAATTATCCATGACGCCTTCTGCTTCGAGTACCTCTGACGCGTTTTGCGCCCAAGACCTGTCTATGTAGAAAGACTGATCATTTGCGAGGGAGCTCTGCTTGCGCGTTGTTCGCGCCCCCCTGTCGCCCGCCGTGTCCCTCGCTCCACCCGCGCCGCCTGCTGCGCGCGTGGCCCCGCTGCGCTCCCGATTCGCCCGTCCCGCGCGCCGCGGAGATAAAACCATTTGCTCGACATCTCGACGTGCTATTATTCGTGCCGTAACAGGGGGCTGGCGCATGCCGGCTGAGATTGGGCCTAGGATTGCGGCCCTGACCTAAAACCTGATCTGGGTAATGCCAGCGTAGGGAACCAATACGTGCGATTCGTACGGGGCTCCCGCCAATGGCGAGGGCCCCGATTCGTTTGGCGGTGCGCCGCCCGGCGAGCTCGGACCCTCGCGGAAAGCGAGGTTTGCATGGAATGTAGTGTCGCGATTCAGGTCCTGCCGATGGACGCGGTCGATGAGGACGAGGTCATCCGCGTGGTCGACGCCGTCATCGAGGAGATCCAGAAGTACGACGTGAACCCGTATGTCGGTCCGTTCGAGACCGCCATCGAGGGCGACTATGACACCTGCATGGAGGTCCTTAAGCGCTGCCAGCTCGTAGCCGCCGAGGCTGGCTGCGGCCAGGTCATGACCTACGCCAAGATCGACTACAAGCCGAATGGCGCCGTCCTCTCCACCGAGAAGAAGGTCGGCAAGTACCACCAGGACGAGAACTAGCCCATGGCCTCGCGCTCGAAGGACAAGGACGTGGCTACCGGGGACGCCTCGGCGGGAAGCCGCGCGAACGGCAACTCAACGAAAAACGCCGCTGCGTGCCATGCGGCCACGAAGGGCGCCACAGCCGTTCAGGTCGATGCGGGCAACGGCGCCGTGCGCCCTCGGGCGCGCTGGGTCGCGCCGGTGCTGACGGTTGCCACGCTTCTCGTGTTGTGGCAGCTCGTCTGCATGGCGGGCCTCGTTCCCACCTACCTGCTGCCGAGCCCGGTGCAGGTCGTCCAGGCACTCGTGGCCGATCTCCCGCTACTCGTGAGCCATTCGGGCGTCACGATCGCCGAGGCGCTTCTCGGCCTTGTCTTGGGTGTCGCCGTGGGCTTCGTCGTCGCCGTCTTCATGGACCGCTTCGAGGCCGTCTATCGCGCGCTCGACCCGATCGTCACCATCTCGCAGACCATTCCCACCGTGGCCATCGCCCCGCTTCTCGTGCTGTGGTTTGGCTACGGGTTGATGCCAAAGGTGCTGCTCGTCGTGCTGGGGACGTTCTTTCCCGTCACCGTGTCGCTTGCGAGCGGCTTCCGTAGCGTCGACCCGGACGTCATCGACCTCATGCGCACCATGAACGCGACGCGCGCTCAGATCTTCTGGTACGCGAAGCTGCCCGCCGCTGCGGAGAGCTTCTTCGCGGGCCTCAAGATCAGCGCGACGTATGCCGTGGTGGGTGCCGTGGTCTCCGAGTGGCTCGGTGGCTTCGTGGGCCTTGGCGTCTACATGACGCGTGTTCGCAAGTCCTATTCGTACGACAAGATGTTTGCCGTCATCCTCATCATCTCGGCCCTTTCCCTGCTGCTCATGGGGCTCGTCTCCGTGCTGCGTAAGGCGTGCATGCCGTGGGACAGGGCAGAAAGGAAGAATCAGTAATGACCAAGTCCTCCATCTCTCGCCGCGAGTTCGTGGCGGGCGCCGGAATCGCCACCTCCGCCGTCGCGCTTGCCGGCCTCACCGCTTGCGGCGGCCAGAACGCCGCCTCCACCGCCGCCGCTTCCACCGCCGCCGCGGGTGACGCCACCAAGCTCACGTTCGTGCTCGACTACACGCCCAACACCAACCACTCCGGCGTCTACGTGGCCATCACCAAGGGCTTCTATGCCGACGAGGGCCTCGACGTCGAGGTCGTCCAGCCGCCCGAGGATGGCGCTGACGCCCTCGTGGGCACCGGCAAGGCCCAGTTCGGCATGGGTTACCAGGACGTCATGGCCAACTACCTCGGCTCTGACGATCCGCTGCCCGTGACGGCCATCGCCGCGACCATCCAGCACAACACCTCCGGCATCATGAGCCGCGCCGGCGAGGGTATCGACCGCCCGCGCGGCATGGAGGGCAAGCGCTACGGCACCTGGGACCAGGACGTCGAGAAGGCCATGGTCAAGAGCGTCGTCGAGACCGACGGCGGCGACTTCTCCAAGGTCCAGCTCGTTCCCTCCGGTGACGAGGTCAGCGGCCTGAAGTCCAACCAGTTCGACTGCGTGTGGGGCTACGAGGGCTGGGGCCTGCAGAACGCCAAGCTCCAGGACCTCGCCTGCGACTACTGGTCCTTCCGTAGCGTTGACTCCGTCTTCGACTACTACACTCCGGTCATCATCGCCAACAACGAGTTCCTCGCCAACAGCCCCGAGGTCGCCAAGGCGTTCCTCCGCGCCACGAAGAAGGGCTACGAGTTCTGCGTGACGAACCCGGACGAGGCTGCCCAGATCCTCGTCGACGCCGCGCCCGAGACCGACGCGGACCTCGCGAAGGCCAGCGCCGAGTACCTCGCTGACCAGTACACCGCCGATGCCTCCAGCTGGGGCATCATCGATTCCGAGCGCTGGGCCAAGTTCTACACCTGGATGAACGACAACCAGCTCACGCCCGTCGCGCTTGATGTTAACGGCGGCTTCAGCATGGACTATCTGGAGCAGTAGGGTGACTGTGTCTGAGGATAGGGGAGAGGTGCGTGCGGACGCCGACGGCGTGGATGCTGCCGCGGGCATCGGTGCCGAGGACGCCATGGTCGCCGCGTCGAGCGCTCCATCCGCGCCCGCGCTTGAGGTCCACCACCTCACGCTCGCGTGGGAGGCGGGCGGCACGCCGACGGTTGAGGGCGTCTCACTCTCGGTCGCGCCGGGAGAGATGGTGTGCCTCGTGGGCCGCTCCGGCTGCGGAAAGTCGACGCTTTTCCACGGCCTCGCTGGTCTCACGACGCCCGTTTCTGGCGAGGTCCTGCTCCATGGGGAGGACGTCACGGGAAGGCCCGGTCGCATCTCGTACATGCTGCAGAAGGACCTTCTCCTGCCTCAGCGCACCATCATCGATAACGTCTGCCTGCCACTTCTCCTCTCCGGCATGCCGCGTCGCGAGGCACACACTAAGGCGGAGCCGCTCTTCGAGCGCTTCGGGCTTGACGGCACGCAGGCGAGCTATCCCGGCGAGCTGTCCGGAGGCATGCGCCAGCGTGCGGCCCTGCTTCGCACCTATCTTATGGACAACGACGTCGTCCTCATGGACGAGCCGTTTAGCGCGCTTGACGCCCTGACGCGTCGGGATATGCGCTCGTGGTTCCTCTCCATGGTGACTGACCTGGGCATTTCCTGCGTTCTCATCACGCATGACGTGGATGAGGCGGTAGAGATGGCCGATCGGGTCCTTGTCATGCGCGGCAACCCCAAGGAGGGGCGTCCGAGCAACCTCGTGGGCGAGGTGCCCGTCGATGTCTCGCGTGACGCGCGAGGGGAGTGGCTTCTCACGCCTGCCTCGCTCGACGTGAAGCGAAGGGTGCTGGAGCTGCTGGGGTAGGGTGCCCGGACGGCCACTGACGGCACCCGCGGCTCTCGATGGCCGCTGATGCCCGCTCCCGGGGAAGGCGTTTCTGCGGTTTGATGGCTGCCGATACCCGCTCCCAGGGGCGTTTCTGCGGCTCGAAGGCATCAAAAAGGCGGCGCAGGTGGGAATGGTTCCCATCCTGCGCCGCCTTTCGCGTTTCTCGATTTGCTCGCCAGCGCGCAGGCTCTCGTGCGAACGGAGCTTGGCCGCGTGGGCAAGCGGGCCCGCGCGCGATGCGCCCTTGGTCTCCGCCTACTCCACGCGGAAGTCGGACGAGAAGCGGAAGTCCGCCGGGAAGTGGACGTCCGCCTGGTTGCGAATCTCGTCGCAGACGCTGAGCGAGTTGAAGGTCACGCAGTCATAGCTCTGGAGCGCGCCGCGAACCGTGATCCCCCTTCCCCACAGCGTGTCGAGCTTCTCATCGCGAATGAGGGAGACGAAGTCCCTGAGCTCGTAGACCATGTTGTTCGTGCGACACTCGATGTCGAGCTCGCGCGTGGTCGAATTGGGCCTGTTCGATTCGGTCGAGGCACTGCCGCGAACCGCCTTGCCACGCGTCATGATGGACACGTGCTGCGGCGATGCCATCGAATCGATGGTCATCGTGCCGAGGTCGCCCTCAATCTGCGAGGGAAGCAGGTCTGTCGAGATCTTCGAATAGGCGAGCTCGACCACGAGGCCAGGCGTTCCGGAGTGAGGGCCGTAGGTGCAGAGCACGGAGCCGGCTCCGTCGATGATGCCGTTGGTGATCTCGCACTTAGAGTCCGAGATGAGTGTGGGCGCCGCAACGACCCTGTCCGGCATGCCGAATAGTGCGACCATGGGCTCGACCGTGTAGATGCCCATGTCCATGAGGGCACCGGACGCCATCTTGGTGTCGAAGATGTTCGTGTGGCGACCAGCCTTCACATCGTCATAGCGCGAGGAGTACTTGCCGAAGCGGAAGGTCGCGCGGCGAAGGGTGCCGAGCTCCTCGAGGGAGCCGAAGATCTTGGCCCAGGCGGGATCGTGGATGGGGCGCATCGCTTCGAGCGCGATGACGTGGTGGAGCTCCGCCGCGGCATAAAGGGACTGCGTCTGGAAACGGTTGGAGCAGGCCGGCTTCTCGATGAGGACGTGCTTATCGCCGCGGATGCAGGCGAGGGCCTGGTCAAAGTGGAGCGCGTTGGGGCTCGCGATGTAGACGGCATCGACGTCCTTGCAGTTAGCGAGCTGCTCGAGTGTGGTGAACGGGCGAGTGCCACCGTGACGCTCGGTGAACTCGCGGGCTGTGATGGGATTGCGCGAGTAGGTGCCCACGTACTTGATGCTATCGACTTGCGCCGCTGCGTCGAGGAGGTCGTCGCTGATCATTGACGTTCCGATGGTGGCAAGGCGGATGGGCTCTGGCATGTGGTTCTCCTCGTTTGTTGGTGGCACTGGGTCGAGTTAGCAGGGGCGGCGGTGCGAGCTGGCACGGCCGGGCGTGTTGGGATGACCGGGTTGCGTTCGGCACGACAATTCTAAGTAATTGACCGCAGTCAAACAGAAGCCTTTTGTGAACGGCCAAATGCTTTTGTGAGCGGGGCTTGCGCGGGGAGTGACGCATGACGAAACGGCATGTTTAGTTGGCGTAAGCGCGTCGAAAGCCCCGCTCGCCCAAACGCATATGTGGCAATTGCGCTTGGCGTGTAAGGATGGGCGATCCATGGGAAGAAGCAAGGTGAGAGGCGGGCTTGCTCGCCTGGCGCATGGCTTTTGCCCGCCGGTGCGCCGTGGGGGATAGGCCCGCCCTCTCGATACGGGGCGAACGTTCGCTTCTGCCCGTCGCAGAGTGCCCGCTCGTCCAACACGTCAGAGAGAAAGGACGCATCATGGCCGAGCTCAAGTTCTTCCGCTGCAAGAAGTGCGGTGCCGTCCTGTGGTCCGCCGTGGACGGGGCATGCGTGCCCACGTGCTGCGGCGAGCCGATGACGGAACTCCGCGCCGGCGAGACCGATGGCGCGCACGAGAAGCATGTGCCCGCGCTCGAGCTGGAGGACGGAAAGCGCCTGCACGTTCGCGTGGGTGAGGTCGCTCATCCGATGCTCCCCGAGCACTACATCCAGTTCATTGCCATTGCGAGGCCGGACGGTACGGTCGAGTTCAAGCATCTGGCTCCGGGTGAAGCCCCCGAGGCGACGTTCTGCCTGCATGGCCAGGCGAGTGCCACGGTCTACGAGTTCTGCAACCTGCATGGGCTATGGAAGGCCGAGTACAAGGCGTAGCCGCGAGTGCCAGTGCTTGGTTTCGACTGCGAATCCAGAGCCGGGCAATGGCTGCAACTGTTGGCGCAAAAGCATGGCTCAGCGCGCTAAATAGGCGTCATAGCTGCGGCTTCTGGCTTGCTTGAGGCGGGCGCTGGCGGGGAACAGCTCGAGGCAAACAAAAAGGCCAGGGGCGCGATGCCCCTGGCCTGAAATTACGCTGGAGCCAGCTACCAGACTTGAACTGGTGACCCCCGCTTTACGAGAGCGGTGCTCTACCAACTGAGCTAAGCTGGCGACTCCATGCGGTACGCGCTATCGCGCGCAGCGAATAGGAACTATAGCGGAAACACCCGTATTTGCGCAAGAAGTTTGCGAGAAAAACTTGACGAGACTTTTGGCAACCTGTCGTGCTCGCCGGTCTCGAACGTGTTCGCGCGATCGCGCTGCCGAATCGGTCGCACGGGACCGCGTCCAAAGTGCTAACAAGCTCTCGCTTTCGGGAGCTACGCGCAAGTTCTCGCTTGCTGGCGTTGCGCGCGGGCACCCAGGATCTCCCGCCTTCGATCTGCTGTCCGTTACCTCTGCTAGAATCAACGACGCAAATCAACTAGCAGGGAGGATATTGATGGAGCGTCCGCAGAAGGTAGACTGTGTCCTGTTCGATTGCGACGGCGTCCTGGTGGACTCCGAGCCCGTCGCGGCTCGCCGTAACGTCAAGGTTTTTCACATGCTCGACATTCCAGCGACGTATGAGGACGCGCTGACGCTCTGTGGCTGTGACGGCGTCGCTGGCATTCCCACCATCGCCGCAAAGTACGGCAAGGAGATGGACAAGGAGCGTTTCGAGGCCAAGACCACCGAGGCACGCGATAACGGCATTCTCCCGCGCACCATCTATATCGATCCCACTCTCGAGCTCAACGAGGGCGTCCGCGATCTTCTCGTCAGCCTGCGCGAGAAGGGCGTCAAGTGTGGCCTCATCTCCACCACCGTCGCCGCGCATGTCCTCGCGCTGCTCAACAGGTTTGGCCTTGTGTCGCTCTTCGACGTCATCATCGCGGGCGACATGGTGCAGAACAGGAAGCCCAACCCCGAGCCCTACCTTACCGCCATGGAGGTCCTCGGTACCACGCCCGAGCATGCCGTGGTTGTCGAGGACTCCCCGACGGGCGTCGCCGCGGGCGTGGCCTCTGGCGCCTACGTGCTTGGCTATACGGGTTCGAGCGTCGTGCAAGACGTGAGCGCCGCTGCCGAGGTGCTCGCCAGCTACGCTGACTTTGACCTGATGTAGTCCATACGCTGCGATGGCGCGAACGGAAGGGTTGAGGACAGGATGAGTGTGGACGAGGAGACCACGGTCGATATGGCCGTGGCCGAGGTGGCCTCGGCAGAAATGGACGCGAACGGGTCCCCGGCGGATGAGGCGTCCGTGGCAAACCCAACTGCATCCGAGGCGGAGGGCCTCGACGCCCCTGTTTCCGAGGCCTCCGCCTCGACGCAGCGGGGTCTGCTCGAGTCCTCTGCCTTCAACAAGGCCCTCATCGTTGCTTGTGCGCTCGCCTGGGGCTTCTCGTTCTTCGTGATGAAGGACGTCACGGAGCTCTTCCCGGTGTTCTGGCTTCTTCTCGTTCGTTTTGGCATCTCGAGCGCGATCATGGCCGTCGTTTTCCGCAAGGCGATCGCCGCGAACCTCAACCTCTCCGTGGTAAAGACGGGTGTGCTGCTCGGCGTGCTCTATGGTGCCGGCTACATCTTCCAGACCTATGGCATCGTCTTTACCACGCCCGGCAAGAATGCCTTCCTGACCGGCGTGTATTGCGTGCTTGTGCCGTTTTGCGCCTGGGCGTTGGGACATGGGCGTCCGCGCCGCGTGAGCCTGATCGCTGCGTTTGTGAGCCTCGTGGGCGCCGGCTTTGTCGTGCTCGACAACGGCCTGCCGCTCAACGTGGGCGATGCCCTGACCCTCGCGGGCTCGGTGTTCTACGCGCTTGAGATGGTGGTCGTCTCGTCTGAGGGCCGAGGCAAGGATGTCTGGGCGCTCACTTTCTGGCAGTTCGTCACCATCACGTTGATTGTGGCCGTGGGGTTCCTCCTCGTCGAAGAGGCGCCTGCTCCTGCGCTCTACACGTTCAGCAACGTCGCTTCCCTGGTCTTCCTTGCCGTTGTGTGCTCGTTCGGGACGCTCGCGCTTCTCAACTATGCCCTCACGAAGGTTGACCCGGCGAGCGGCTCGCTCCTCTCGTCACTTGAGAGCCCGAGTGGCGTGGCGTTCTCTGTCGCGTTTGGTTATGAGAGTCTCACGCCCAAGCTCCTGGTGGGCTTCGTGCTCATCTTCGCGGGCATTGTCTTCTCCGAGGTGGGGGAGCGTCTCATCGAGTGCTGGCCGAGCCGGAGGTAGCTTGGGGGAGCCAGCGCGCGTTGCCGTGACACAAAGCGAAAAGCGCCGCAGTCCTTGTTGGGCTGCGGCGCTTTTGGCGTGCGGAAACTGGCTCGCGAAGGTCGATCCGATGCCCCTTAGGCGCTCAGCTTGCCTGCGAGCTCGAGGACCTCGGCCACGTCTGCGACCTCCGTCGCCCAGGAGCAGACGAAGCGGATGACGCGGCGGCCGTCCTCCAGGACGTAGAAGGTCTCGCAACCCACGGCGGCCTCGAGAGCCTCGGTCTGCTCGGGCGTAGCCGTCACGAAGACCTGGTTGCTGGTGGAGTTGCCGTAGAGCTCATAGCCGGCGGAGACGAGACCCTCGCGAAGGGCGGTCGCCTGCTCGTTGGCGTGACGGGCGAGCTGCCAGTAGAGCTCCTCCGAGCCATCCTCCTGCTTGGCGAAGGCGGCCTCGAACTGGGCGCCCATCAGGAAGCCCTTGGCGAGAAGGCCGCCGCGCTCCTTCTGGAGGAACGGGAAGGCCTCGCGTAGGCGCTCTGCGTGCTTGCTGTGACCGCAGATTACGACGGCCTCGCCCATGAGCATGCCATTCTTCGTGCCGCCGATGTAGAAGGCGTCGACGCGGCTGGCGATGTAGGGGAGGGTGAGGTCGTTGCCGGGGGCGGTGAGGGCGCTGCCGAGACGGGCGCCGTCGAGGAAGATGCCCAGGTCATGGCTGCGGGCCCAGTCGCAGATGGCGTCGAAGCGCTCGCGGTCCCAGACGCCGCCGAGCTCCGTCGCGTCGGTGATGTAGATGGCCGCCGGGCGCGTCATGTGGCGGCCGGTGCCCATCTGGAACTGATAGACGCGCTCCGCCGCCTCGGGGCTGAGGAAGCCGTCGCGATCAGTCGTGGGGAGGCTGGTGCGGCCGGTGGCGCCAAGCGCGCCCGTCTCGTGCACGATGATGTGCGCGTCAGGCGTGCAGATGACGCCCTCCCAGTCGCGGAGCATGCCGTTGAGGCAGATGACGTTGGCGCTGGTGCCGCCGATGCAGAACTCAACCATGGCGTCCGGGCACTCGCATGCGGCGCGGATGAGCTCGCGGGCGTGGTCGCAGTGGGCGTCGCCCTCCGAATAGCCCACGTTCTGCTCTGCGCTCACGTGACAGACGGCGTCGAGAATCTGGGGCGCGGCGCCCTCTGAGTAATCGTTGCGGAACAGGTGCATGGGTCCTCCTCGTCAAGCCGGTGTGGGAACTGCCTCGCCGGCTTCTCGAATTTAGTGCTTGCTGGAGGTCATGATAGCGTGACGCGGGCTTGCGGTGCGGTCTGCTTGGATATTATGCCTTGGCGAGCGTTAGTGACTTCAGTAAAGCAGGCGATGCGGACACAAAATCAGAGCCTTTTGGGGCGGCCTAACCGGGTGCTTCGGAGAGGGAATGCACGCAAATGGGGGGCATTTGCCCTCGTGCTTGGTACACCTGGTTCGCGTCGTCAGGTGTGTCCATCCCTCGCGGTATACTAGCCGGGTTGAACCCGAGTGAGAGGATGCCACGATGGCGAACAAGGCAGAGGGCACCGAGGACCTGTTCGGCGCGCGCATGCGTGCCTGGGAGCGCATGCAGAAGACGGCCCGCGAGACGTTCGAGCCCTATGGCTTCGGCGCCATCGAGACCCCGGCGATGGAGCAGGTCTCCACGTTCGTACATGGCATCGGCGAGTCGACGGACGTCGTGCGCAAGGAGATGTTCCGCGTCTTCTCCGGCGCCCTGCTCGACCGCGTCTTCCAGGCCGGCGACGAGAGTGGCCTCAAGCCCAAGCAGCGCCTCGCCATGCGCCCCGAGGGCACGGCGGGCGTCGTTCGTGCCGCCGTCGAGAACAACTTCGTCCCGCAGGGCGGCGCTCCCGTGAAGCTGTGGTACGCAGAGCCGATGTTCCGTGGCGAGCGTCCGCAGAAGGGCCGTCTCCGCCAGTTCCACCAGGTGGGTGTCGAGTGGCTGGGCGCCCCCGATCCGGCGGCTGACGCCGAGTGCATCATCATGCTGGTGGACTTCTACAAGGCCCTCGGCATCGACCCCGCTCATCTCCACCTCGCCATCAACTCGATGGGCGACGCCGCGTGCCGCCCCGCCTATCGCGAGAAGGTCCGCCAGTTCATCCTTGACCATGCTGACGAGATGTGCGACGAGTGCCGCGAGCGTGCGGAGATCAACCCGCTGCGCGCCTTCGATTGCAAGAACGCCCACTGCCGCGATGTCATGGCGGGCGCTCCGCTCGCCCACGAGAACCTCTGCGAGGAGTGCTCCGCCCACTACGAGCAGGTGAAGCGCTACCTCGACGAGGCGGGCATCGCCTACGAGGAGGACCCGACGCTCGTCCGCGGCCTCGACTACTACACGCGCACCGTCTTCGAGGTTGACTACACGCCCGATCCGGCAATTGGCGCCATCGGTGGCGGCGGCCGCTATGACGGCCTCATGGAGCTCGAGGGCGGCAAGCCCACGCCTGGCATCGGCTTTGCCGTTGGCTTCGAGCGCATCATGCTCGCCCTCGAGGCGGAGGGCGTCGACCTCGGTGGCATGGAGCCTTCCTGCGTCTACGTCGCCGGCACCGAGGCCGAAATGCGCCCGGCGGTCTTCTCGGCCACGCTCGCGCTTCGCCGCGCGGGCATTCGCACCGAGGCGGACTACCAGGGCCGCAGCCTCAAGGCGCAGTTCAAGCAGGCTGACAAGCACAATGCCGAGCTCTGCGTGGTCATCGGCCCTGACGAGGTCGCCGCTGGCACCGCCACGATTCGCGACATGAAGACCCACGAGCAGACGAGCGTCGCCATGGCGGAGCTCGCCTCCGCCGTCGCCGAACGCCTGGCCTAGGGCGTGGCGCGTACATACGACAACGCCTCCGCGGGCGCGAGCGGGCTCTCTGGCGAGGGCTTGGCCGCGCCCGCGGTCGTCTACGAGGATGAGTGGCTGCTCGCGGTGGATAAGCCCGCGGGTATCATCGTGCATGGCGATGGCACGGGCGCGGCCTCGCTCACGGACCTCGTCCGCGCGCACCTCGAGCGCGAGGGGAGGGTCGAGGCCGCATCGCAGCTCCAGGCCGTGCAGCGCCTCGACCGCGACACGACGGGGCTCGTGCTGTTCAGCCTGGACAAGGCCGTGCAGCCCAAGCTCGACACGCTCGTGGCGAGCCATGACGGAATCGAGAAGCGCTACCTCGCCGTCGTCCGCGGCGAGCTGCCGGAGGGCCTGCGCGAGATAGACGCACCTCTCGCTCGCGACCGCCATGACGCGCGTCGCATGCGCGTGGACGCGCACGGCAAGTCCAGCCTCACGCTCGTGCGCCGCCTTGCGGTTGCGGGGGCGCGCGGCAAGCGCGTCTCGCTCGTCGAGCTTACGCTCAGGACGGGCCGCAAGCACCAGATTCGCGTCCACCTCTCGAGCCGCGGCTACCCGATCGTGGGAGACGCCCTCTACGGCGTGCCGGCGGACCGAGGCGGCCGCGTGCCGCTCATGCTGCACGCTGCGAGCGAGACGCTCGTGCATCCTGTGACGGGCGAACGGCTGGTTTTGGCCGGCGAGTGGCCCGAACGTTTCTCGAATCTCGGTTTCGCGTCGCGGGAAGTCGAGTAGCAGGCAATGCTGCCTGGCAATATGGCGGTGTTGTGGCCACGTCGTTCCGTATGACGAACGCCATTCCGTATTTCTCACGCAATGCTCGAGTTGCTATGTCTGAGCTGCTAAGATGGTCACGAATGACTGGACATTCACGGGCGTGGGTTCCGCGCGCCGCGAATGCCAGATCGCTTGCGCGAGACGCCCGCCATGGGGATGGCGCACGCCTCGTGGTCCCATTGGGATGGGGCAACCTTCAAGGAGAGGACGCTTATGTCTGGAACCATGCGTGGCGTGTATACAAATCTGACTGAGATTCGTCGCAGGGTCTTCGCCGAGGTGGCGAAGATCGCCTATGACGCCGGTGGCGATAACGCGGAGGAGGGGCTCGACTCCATCGCGCACAACCTCCGCAACCTGCCCTATGAGATCATCCCTGGCGATGTGGCGACGTACCGCGAGTCCGTTTTCCTCGAGCGCGCCATCGTCCAGGAGCGCATCCGCCTTGCCATGGGTCTCCCGCTCCAGGACCTCGATCGTCCGGAGGGCGTGACGGAGGGCCTCAAGAAGGCCGCGGTGCCCGAGACCTACTATGAGGCGCCGCTGGTCAACGTTATCAAGTTCGCTTGCAACGCCTGCGAGGACAACGTCTATCGCGTCATGCCCAACGCCTGCCAGGGCTGCCTCGCGCACCCCTGCCGCGAGATCTGTCCCAAGGGCGCCATCACGTTCAAGGACAAGAAGGCCTTCATCGACCACGAGAAGTGCATCAAGTGCGGTCGTTGCGCGAGCGTCTGCCCCTACCAGGCGATCCATCACCACGTGCGCCCCTGTGCTGATGCCTGTGGCATGCACGCCATCGGCTCCGACGAGCACGGCCGCGCCGAGATCAACTACGAGAAGTGCGTCTCCTGCGGCCAGTGCCTCGTGAACTGCCCGTTTGGTGCCATCGCCGACAAGAGCCAGATCTTCCAGACGATCATGGCCATCAATGCCGGCGACGAGGTCATCGCCGAGGTCGCGCCCGCGTTCGTGGGCCAGTTTGGCGGCAAGGGCAACGTCGACAAGCTTCGCGAGGCCTTCAAGGATCTTGGCTTTGCCGGCATGGAGGAGGTCGCGCTTGGCGCGGACCTCTGCACCGTCGAGGAGGCGGAGGACTTCCTCAAGGAGGTTCCCGAGAAGATCCCGTTCATGGGCACCTCGTGCTGTCCCGCGTGGTCCGTCATGGCGAAGAAGGAGTTCCCCGAGCACGCGGGATGCGTCTCGATGGCCCTCACCCCGATGACGCTCACGGCGAGGCTTATTCGCAAGCAGCACCCCAACGCCAAGATCGTCTTCGTTGGCCCGTGCTCTGCCAAGAAGCTCGAGGCCATGCGTAGGAGCGTGAAGAGCGAGGTCGACTTCGTGCTGACCTTCGAGGAGATGGCCGGTATGATGCGCGCCAAGGACATCGACTACACGAGCCTTGCTGGCGAGGGCGGCGACTTCGAGGTCGCCAGCGCTGACGCCCGCGGCTTTGCCGTGGCTGGCGGCGTTGCGAACGCCGTAGTCAACGCGATTCACCGTCGCCATCCTGACCGCGAGGTCAACGTCGTGAACGCAGAGGGCCTGGACGAGTGCCGCAAGATGATGAAGGCTGCCGTGAAGGGCAAGTACAACGGCTACCTGCTCGAGGGTATGGCTTGCCCGGGCGGCTGCGTTGCCGGCGCGGGTACGCTGCAGGCGGTTGCCAAGACGACGGGCGCGGTGAAGATGTACGCCAAGAAGAGCGAGCGCAAGAACGCCACGGAGAACGCCTACTGCGACCTGATTCCCGAGCTCGAGCGTCCCGAGGACGGCAAGCACGGTGACGAGCTTGTCGCTGAGAGCACCGAGGCCTCGGTTCCCAAGAAGTAGCTCGGTCGGGCATAACGCTGCTGATGGCGGTGCCGCGCGGGGACGTTTCCCGTGCGGCGCCGCCTTCGTTTGCGCGCACCGTGCGCGGTGGCGCGGTGCGGTGCGGCGTGGCCGCGCGCGGTGGCGCGGCGCGGTGGCGAGGTGGCGCGGCGCGGTGGCGCGGCGCGGTTGCGCCGTGTGCGGTGGCGCGGCGTTCGCCAAAACCTACCTCTTGTAACGTTTCTGCGCCGAATTCGGACCCGAACCCTTACAAGAGGTAGGCGCTGACGCACGACGCCGGGCGAGGCGCGGCCACGCGGCACCCGAGCGCGCGGCGCCCAGCCGAGTGGCGGCGCCGGGACGGACGTCGTGTGGTTGCGGTGGCGGCAGCCCGCTTCCGCGCCACGTGGGTATAAGCACTCAAGACAACCCCGTCAGGAGGCAGCATGCTCACTACTACGCTCACGTATCCGAGCCACGATGGCACCTCGACCATCCGCGCGCTTCTCTGGGAGCCAGACGCCGCCGTCAAGCCGGACTTCGCGCCGCGCGCCGTGGTGCAGCTCGTCCACGGCATGGCAGAGCACGTCGAGCGCTACGCACCCTTCGCGGAACACCTCGTGGGCGAGGGCTTCGTCGTCTGCGCGAACGACCACGTGGGCCATGGCAAGACGGTCTCCTCGGAGGCGGATCTCGGTCACATGCCGCTCGAGGGTGGCGAGGACGTGCTGGTGGAGGACGTGCACGCGCTTCGCGAACTGGTGGGGGAGCGCTATCTGGCGGATGTCCCGCATGTCATCTTCGGCCATTCGATGGGCAGCTTCGTCACGCGTGTCTACCTTACGCGCCATGCCGAGGGCCTGAGCGCTGCCGTGATTTGTGGCACCGGTCAACAACCGCATGCCCAGGCGGCCGCCGGCAAGACGCTGACGCGCGTGCTCGCGTCCCTTCGTGGGGAGCGTCATGTGAGCAAGCTCATCGATTCGATGGGTGCCGGTGCCTACGCCAAGGCTATCAAGGACGCGCGCACGAACGTCGACTGGATTGCCACGGATTCTGAGGTCGTGGACGAATACCAGGCGGACCCTCTATGCGGCCAGCCGTTCACCGTGGGTGCCTACCACACACTTTCCTGTCTCGTTGCCGACGCGACGGACGAGGCGCTCGCCCGTCGCGTGCCGGCGGGGCTACCGCTGTATTTCATCGCCGGGGCCGAAGACCCGGTGGGCGATCGCGGCCGTGGCGTGCGCGCGGCGGTGAGCGAGTACAGGAATGCCGGCGTTCGCCTCGTCGAGCTCACGATCTATCCGGGTGTTCGTCACGAGATTCTGAATGAGCCCATCAAGGAGAAGGTCATGTCCGATGTCGTGGACTTCCTCTCCCGTCAGGGCCTCTAGCTGGGGCGTTGCGCATGTCTCGCCTTATTGCGCTGGCCTCACTTTAATGTCCGCATCGCCTCGTAAGGTTGTCTTAACGAGGGGGGAGGCAAAGGAGCCACCCCGTATGAGGAGACAACCATGTACGAGCCGTCATGTCACATCACGTCGTTCAACATCGCCGGTTTTCAGCACTGGGATGGCGCCCTCGTCCTGTCAGAGCTCAAGCCTGGCATGCAGCTCACGCTCGTCCCTGAGCCTGACAACCCCTATGACCCCAACGCCGTCGCCATCCTGTTCCAGGGCGTCAAGCTTGGCTTCGTGCCTGCGGATGAGAACGCGCTCCTCGCTCAGCTTCTCCACTTTGGTCACACCGGCGTGATCGAGTGCCGCGTTCAGCAGGTCAATCCCGAGGCCAAGACCTGGAACCAGGTGTTCGTGGGCCTGTTCATGGTCGACGCGCGCTAGAGAGTTGACAAAGGGACTGTCCCTTTGTCAACTTTTCCGCAATGGCGTCCTCGACCTCCATGCACGTGTTATCCTGAACAGCTAGTTGTACACGTGCGAGAGGATGGCTTTTCGTGGCAGAGAACACCCCCTCGGCCCAGGCGGCCGAGATGCCCAAGACATATGACCCGGCAACCACCGAGCCTGCGCTCATTGACCAGTGGATTAACGCTGGCTGCTATCAGCGCAGCAAGGGTGTAGGCGACTGCACCGTCGTCATCCCGCCGCCCAACGTCACCGGCGTGCTCCACATGGGCCATGCCATGGATGACTCGATTCAGGACACCATCATCCGCTACAACCGCATGCGCGGCCGTTCCACCCGTTGGATCGTCGGCACGGACCACGCCGGCATCGCCACCCAGACCAAGGTGGACAAGAAGCTCAAGGCGGAGGGCATCTCCCGTCTCGAGATCGGCCGCGAGAAGTTCCTCGACGCCTGCTGGGACTGGCGTCGCGAGTACGGCGGAACGATCATCAAGCAGATCCGTCGCATGGGCTGCTCGGTAGACTTCTCTGACGAGCGCTTCACGATGGACCCGGATTACGCCAAGGCCGTCCGCAAGGTCTTCTGCGACTGGTACCACGATGGCCTAATCTACCGTGGCAAGCGCATTGTCAACTGGTGCCCCTCCTGCACTACTGCCATCTCCGATGACGAGGCCGAGTACAAGAACGAGAAGGGCCACCTCTGGCACCTCCGCTATCCGCTTACCGAGCCGGTGAACGGCCAGGAGTACATCGTGGTCGCCACCACGCGCCCGGAGACCATGCTCGGCGACACGGGTGTGGCCGTCAGCCCGTCCGATCCGGAGAAGGCCGCCTTCGTGGGCAAGACCGTCATGCTGCCCATCGTGAACCGCGAGATCCCCATCTTCTCGGACTACCACGTCGACAAGGATTTCGGCTCCGGCTTCGTTAAGGTCACCCCGGCGCATGACCCCAATGACTACGCCATGGGACAGGCGCACGACCTCCCGCAGATCAACATCTTCGACGAGCACGCCGTCGTCGTCGATGGCTACGGCGAGTTCACGGGCATGAATCGCGACGAGTGCCGCGAGGCCGTCATCGCCTGGTTCGAGGAGCACGGCCTGCTCGACCACGTCGACGAGCTCGAGCACTCCGTCATGCACTGCTATCGCTGCGACGCGGCCCTCGAGCCGTGGCTGTCCGAGCAGTGGTTCGTCGCCGTTGACAAGCTCAAGGGTCCGGCGCTTGATGTCGTAAAGTCTGGCGAGGTCAAGTTCCACCCCGCCCGCTGGACTGACACCTACACCACCTGGATGGAGAACCTGAAGGACTGGTGCATCTCCCGCCAGCTTTGGTGGGGCCACCGCATCCCCGTCTTCTACTGCGAGGACTGCGGCTGGGAGGACGCCTGCATGGATGACGTCCACGAGTGCCCGCACTGCCACGGCAAGCACGTCCACCAGGACGAGAACGTCCTCGACACCTGGTTCTCCTCGCAGCTGTGGACCTTCGCCACGCAGGGTTGGCCGGATCACCCGGAGCAGATGGAGGGCCACCACCCCACGACGGCGCTCGTCACCGCCCGCGACATCATCGCGCTGTGGGTCGCCCGCATGATCATGAGCTCGCTCTACTTCACCAAGGAGATTCCGTTCAAGGACGTGGTCATCTACGCCACGATCCTCGCCAAGGACGGCAGCCGCATGTCCAAGTCCAAGGGCAACGGCGTGAACCCGATGGACCTCATCGCCAAGTATGGTGCTGACGCCATGCGCTTCAATCTCCTGACGCTCATCACCAACAACCAGGACGTCAAGTTCGATGCCAACATCGACAAGAAGACGAAGGAGCTCATCGATAGTCCGCGCACCGAGCAGGCCAAGAGCTTCGTCACGAAGATCTGGAACGCGAGCCGCTTCGTCCTCATGAACATGGACGGCTACACGCCTGGTCCCGCCAAGGCCGCCACGCCCGAGGACGCCTGGATGCTCAGTCGCCTCGCCAAGATGGTGTCTGAGTCGACCAACCGCCTCGAGTCCTATGAGCTTGGTGACTACGCCCGCGAGCTCCAGAGCTTCTTCTGGGGCGAGGTCTGCGACTGGTACATCGAGCTTTGCAAGGGCCGTCTGCTCGATGGCGAGGGCGAGGAGCGCCTGCAGGTCCAGCGCAACCTCGTCTACGTCCTTGACGCGTCGCTGCGCATGCTGCACCCGGTCATGCCGTTCGTGACCGAGAGCGTGTGGGACACCATGCCCGCCAGCGAGCTCGACGCTGACGGCGAGGGCAACTACGTCGCGCACGCCGGCCGCTTCCTCATGATGGCCGCTTGGCCCGAGCCCGAGGCCCTTGCCGCCTTCGTCGATGACGAGGCAGAGTCCACGTTTGACATCGCCCGTCGCCTGGTCGCCGGCGTTCGCTCCGCTCGCGCCCGCTACAAGCTCTCTCCCAAGACCGAGCTTGCGGTCGTCGTCCGTACTGGCGCCGATGCCGTCTCCAAGCTCGCCAGCCAGACTGACTTTGTCAAGAACGTCGGTCGCGTGAGCGAGCTCACCGTCGCCGAGGATGCCGAGAAGCCCGCCGCCTCCGTCACGCTCGTCGAGAGCGACTTCGAGGCCTTCGTCGTCATGGGCGACCTCGTCGATTTCGCCGCCGAGGGTAAGAAGCTCGAGAAGGACCTCGCCAAGGCCGAGAAGGAGCTCGCCGGCGTCGAGCGCACCCTCTCCAACGAGGGCTTCCTCGCCAAGGCGACGGCCGAGGTCGTCGCTGCCAAGCGCGAGCGTGCCGCCGATCTTACCGCCACGGTCGAGCGCATCAAGGCCCAGCTCGCGGACCTCGCCTAAGGCGATCCGTGGCTACCGTGCCACTCGATAAGAAACAGCTGAGGACCCAGCTCCTGGCACTTCGCCGGGGGCTGGGTCCTTCCGTTCGCGCCGAGGTCGACGCGCGGATTGCGGTCGCCGTGGCAGCGACCGAGGAATGGCGCGAGGCTCCGGCGGTTCTCGCGTACCTCTCCGTTAGGGATGAGGTCGATACGCGCGAGCTCGTGCACCTTGCCTGGGATGCCGGCAAGGTGGTGGCGGCGCCACGCGTGACGGGCCCTCGCTCTCTCGCGTGGTATCGCGTCGAGGCGGGCGACGAGCTCGAAGTAAGCGCGAAGGGCATCGAAGAGCGGCGCGTCGATCCCGCGCGCCTTGGCGACCGCTCGGTCGCCCTCGTTCCGGGTCTCGCCTTTGACGAGATGGGCCATCGCCTGGGCTATGGTGGCGGCTTCTATGACGCGTTCCTCGAGCGATTCAGGGGCGTCTCCATCGGGCTTTGTCGGGATGCGGCGCTGATGCCGTCTCTCGCCGATATGGGTGCTCTCGAGCCGCATGACCGTGCCGTTGGCATCGTCGCCACCGAGACGCGTCTACTTCGCTAGCGTTTGTGGCCCGCTCCGCGAATGCTTGTGGCCCGCTCCGCAAATCGAGGACCGGGCGCTGGCTCGGGTCGGGCCATCCTTGCGCCAGCACGCGCTCCGCGTATCGATGACCGAGCGTTGACTTGGGCTGAGCCGCCTTTACGCCAGCACGCGCTCCATATGGCGCTTGGCGCGCGAGAGCGCCTCCTTGATGAGCTCTTGCTTATCTTCGGTGAGGCGATAGGAGGGCGTCGTAACTGACAATCCGTACTGAATCGTGCCATGACTGCGTATGCCTATGCCGATGCACTGAACGGCCTTCGTCGCCTCTTCCCGGTCATAGGCGAAGCCCTCGTTCCTTACCTCGGCAAGCTGGGCAATGAACTCATCGGCAGTTCGCACCGTGGCGTCGGTGGGTCGCTCGAGCGGCTCATGGAGCATTGCGCGCACTTTCTCCTCGTCCATTTCGCTTACGAGCGCCTTGCCAATCGCCGTGTAGTGGATGGGCAGCGTCTTACCGATGCTCGAGGTGAGGCGTACGGGCTGGGGCGAGTCCACCTTGGCGATGTAGAGCACGCGGCCACGGTCGAGAACGCCGAGCTGACAGGTCTCCCCGCATGCGTTCGTTATGTCTCGCATCGCTGCCATGAACAGGCTTATCGAGGTGCTCTCGCGATCGAACGACTTGCCGAGCAGATACGTCTTGAGGCCGATGGAGTAGCGCTTCGTCGTGTCGTCATAAGCGACGTAGCTGGTATCTGCCATCGTGTGCAGGATGGGGGAGAGGCTCCCCTTGGGCGCGTTCACCTCGCGGCAGATCTCCGCCATCGTGAGTCCCTCGGAAGCGTTCGCAAGCGCCTCGAAGATGTCGAGAACGCGCTTTGTCGAGCGATGCTGGGTCTTATCCTCATCCGTTGTCATTTTTTGAGCTCCCTTGGGGCAAAAGTCGGGTCCGGAGGCCATGCGCGCAGCCTCGGTTCTTCAGGTTCCTAGTCATTGGGGCAAAAGTTGGGGCCGGAGGCCATGCGTGCGGCCTCGGCTATTCAGGTTCCTAGTCATTCTTAGCACTGATTCTGATGGTTCGCAAATACGAACGCCGTTCGCAGAGAAATTACTACCGCCCACGGATGCACGGCGCGCCACCCTTTCACGCGCCAAGCGATAGAATTACCCTGCAACTGCAATTTGGGAACGAGGTTCGCATATCCGAACAAAACGGATTCAGGCAACACCAACGGACGCCAGGCGCTGCGCTTGGTCTTTGTGGGCAGTGAACCGTCCCAGAAAGAGGGAGGATCGTTCATGAGAAACGGCGTCATCATCGACGAGAAGGACAATGTCGTCGTCGCCATTCACGAGCTCGAGGCTGGCACTGACGTCGCCTATCCGCTGCCTGGCGGAGGCGAGGGCCATGTCGTGACTCGCGAGCACATTCCGCTGTTCCACAAGATCGCACGCACGGATATCAAGCGTGGCGAGAAGGTCATGAAGTACGGCGAGTACATCGGTGTCGCCACCGCTGACATCGCTGCGGGCGAGCATGTGCACACGCACAACTGCGCCAGCTCCGATGACCTCAAGGACACGGACGCCAACGACGTGACCTCCGCTGCCTCCGACGCCATTTCTCCTGTGGCCGCGCCCAAGTCCACCCGCACCTTCCGCGGCTACCGTCGAGCGGACGGCCAGGTGGGCATCCGCAACCACGTGCTCGTCCTCCCCACGAGCATCTGCGCCTCTGACACCACGGAGCGCATCGCTCGTGCCGTCACCGGCTGCGTGACGTTCCACAACCAGAACGGCTGCAGTCAGGTGAACGTCGACCAGCAGCTCACGGTCGACACGCTCGCTGGCCTTGCGGCAAACCCCAACGTCTATGCCGTGCTTGCCGTCTCGCTCGGCTGCGAGGGCTGCCAGAACGACCTCGTCATCGACGCCATCCGCAAGCGCTGCGACAAGCCCATCCGCTCGCTGATCATCCAGAAGGCTGGCGGTTCCATCAAGGCCGTTGAGGAGGGCACGCGCATCGCCCGCGAGCTCGTCCGCGCCGCAAGCCTGTGCGAGCGAGAGGACGTGCCGGTCTCCGAGCTCATCTTTGGTACCAACTGCGGCGGCTCCGATACTTCGAGCGGCCTGGGCTCCAACCCGCTCATCGGCGAGGTGTCCGACTGGATGGTCTCGCAGGGCGCCACGACCGTCCTGTGCGAGACGCCCGAGCTGTTCGGCGGCGAGCACATCCTCGCGCGCCGTGCCTCCACGCCCGAGGTGGGCGAGCGGATCCTCAAGATCGTGCGCGACTACGAGAAGTACGTGCAGATGTTCGGCGCCGAGATGCGCGAGGGCAACCCCAGCCCCGGCAACATGGCCGGCGGCCTGACGACGCTCGAGGAGAAGTCCCTCGGCTGCATCCACAAGGCGGGTCACAGCCCCATCAACGCCGTCTACCCCTATGCGGCTAAGTTCAAGAGCCACGAGGGCCTCGTCATCATGGACACGCCGGGCAACGACCCGTCCAGCGTTGGCGGCATCATCGCCGGCGGTTGCCAGCTCGTGATCTTCTCGACGGGCCTCGGCACGCCCACGGGCAATGCCATCGCGCCCGTCCTCCGCATCACGGCCAATGGCCGCACGGCCCAGACCATGGCCGACAACATCGACTTCGATGCGCAGGCCACGATCTATGGGCCCGAGTCCATGGAAGAGCTTCGCGACCGCCTCATCGACCAGATCATCGCCGTCTGCAATGGCGAGCCCACCTGCGCCGAGGCACTTGGCTACACCGAGACGGCTCTCCCGCATCTGTGCAACTACATGTAATAAAGACACGCCTGGTTGATTCGCTCTAGCTGCCTTTGCGAGCGGGTCACACCAAGCAGTCCCGGGGGCGCCAGTTACCGCCGAAGGCGTCGCCGTCGCAAACACTAGGCATCACCGTGGGTCAAACCGCGTGATACATACGACGCAGTCCCCCAATAGCTGCGTCAGGACAAGTACCGGGGAAGGAATACCCGGAACAACCAGAAGGAGCGCATCATGGATCTTCATCTCGAGGGCAAGGTCGTTTTCGTCACTGGTGGCTTCAAGGGCATCGGCAAGGGCATCGCTCTGCAGCTCGCTCGTGAGGGCGCTGTCCCCGTGGTCCTGAACCGTAAGGACGGTGTCGAGGACGAGTTCCGCGCCGAGATCTCCGAGATCACCAAGACGTTCGAGATGTACTACGTCGACCTCAACGACACCGACGCCATCAAGCCCATCGTCGAGGAGGTCTACAAGAAGTACGGCCACATCGACGGCGTCGTGAACAACGCTGGCCGCAACGATAACCTCGAGCTCGAGACCACGAGCTGGCAGGACTTCGAGAAGTCCCTGCACGGTAACCTCACGCACTACTTCGAGCTCGTCCACGAGACCTGCCCGTACCTCAAGGAGTCCAAGGGCTCCATCGTGAACATCGCCTCCAAGGTCGCCCTCACCGGCCAGGGCAAGACGACGGCCTACGCCGCCGCCAAGGGCGCTATCCTCGGCCTCACCCGTGAGTGGGCCGCCGCCCTCGTCCACGACTCCGTGCGTGTCAACGCCATCGTTGTCGCCGAGGCCTGGACGCCGCTGTACGCCAACTGGATCAAGACCTTCGGTGACGAGGAGGCCCAGCAGAAGCGTCTGTCCCTCATCACGGACCGCATCCCGCTGGAGCACCGTATGACCTCCACCGAGGAGATCGCCGACACCACGTGCTTCCTGCTCTCCGACCGCTCCAGCCACACCACTGGCCAGTGGTGCAACGTCGACGGCGGCTACGTCAACCTCGACCGCGCGCTTGACTAGTCCGTGGCGTGAAAGAGGGCTTTCGAATGTCTGATCCCACCAAGAAGGCGAGCTCGAAGGGTTCTGCGGCGACCGTTGCCATCGTCCTCGTTACTTCGCTGTTCTTCGTCTGGGGCCTGACCATGAACCTGGTCAATGCCCTGAACAGCCCCATGGCTAACTACCTGGAGCTTTCCGGTACTGAGGCGAGCCTCCTGCAGGTCGCTTACTACGGCGCCTATTTCGTGATGGCCGTTCCCGCCTCCATCGTGGCTAAGAAGTTTGGCTACAAGGGTGGCGTCATCATGGGCCTCGCCCTGTTCGTGCTCGGCTCGCTCGTCACCGTGCCTGCCACTAACGTTGCCTCGTACGGTATGTTCCTGCTCGCCATGTTCGTGATTGCAGCCGGTGCCTCGACGCTCGAGACCAACTGCAACCCCTACATCACCAAGCTTGGCGACGAGCAGCACGAGTCCATGCGTCTGAACCTCGCCCAGTCCTTCAACGGCGTTGGCAACATCGTGGGCCCGCTCATCCTGTCGCAGTTCCTCGGCAGCACCGTCGCCGCGGGCCAGCCGGGATTCGCCGAGGCGAAGCTAGCGTTCCTCTCCAGCATGCGCGGCATGTACATCGTGATCGCCGTCGTGCTCGCCATCGTGCTTGCCATCTTCCTCTTCGTGAAGCTCCCGACGCCTCCCGGTGACGAGGAGGAGGCTGCGAACGCCTCTGCCGAGAAGGTCACCTTCGGCTCCATGCTCAAGCGTCCCTACTTCGCGCTTGGCGTTCTTGCGGAGTTCATCTTCATCGGCCTTCAGGTCGCCGGTATGTCCCTGTTCTCCACCTTCGCGATGCAGCAGTGGCCTGGCATGACCGCCGGTACCGCCGCGGCGTACCTCTCGATCCTCTCGCTGCTGTTCACCGTGGGACGCTTCGTTTCCACGCCGATCATGGCCAAGGTCGACGCCGGTAAGCTGCTCGGCGTCTACATGACCGCCTCCGCCGTGCTCTTCTTCGTCGCGTTCCTCGGCCTTGGTCCGGTCTCGGTCGTCGCAATGATCGTGTCGTACCTCTTCGTCTCCATCGGCTACCCGGTCGTCTTCTCGCTCACGCTTACGGGCTTCCAGGGCTCTGCCGTCAAGACCGGTTCCTCCGCGCTCGTCATGTCGATCGTGGGCGCCGCCCTCATTCCGCTGCTTATGAGCGCCATCGCCGATGCCGCCGGCATCAATGTCGCACTTCTCTTTGCGGTCCCGGGTTTCCTTTATGTCGCCTGGTATGGCCTGCTTGGCTGCAAGATTGGTCTGGAAAGGAAGTAGCTCAACATGTCTGATCTCAAGGTTATCGATTCCCACTTCCACGTGTGGAACCTCGACACCCAGAACCTTCCCTGGCTTGACGGCACCGACGGCACCATCACGCACACCTACAAGGTGGAGGACCTCGAGGCCGAGTATGCCCGCCAGGCTGGCGTTGAGTTCGTCGGCGGCGTGTACGTCGAGGTAGATTGCGCCGATCACGAGGCCGAGGACAAGATTGCCTTCGATCTCAAGGCTGCCCACCCCAAGATGCTCGCCTGCATGCTCCGCAGCGACGTCTCTCCGTGGATGCGCGTCCCCGCGTTTGCCGCCGGCATTCGCGAGCCGCTCCACATCGACTCCGAGCCCAAGGGCCGTTGCCTCGAGCCCAGCTTCGTCGAGGGCCTTCACACGCTGGCCGCCAAGGGCCTGCCGTTTGAGTCCTGCAACCGCGTGAACGAGCTCGAGGACGCCTACGAGGCATTCGCCCAGGCGCCCGAGGAGACCGTCATCCTGAACCACCTCGGCAACGTCGAGGCGCTCACGCCGGAGTGGTGCGCGGTCATGAAGAAGTTCGCGACCCTGCCGAACCTTTACGTGAAGGTCTCTGGTTTCCCCACGGCTGACAAGCAGTTCGTCTCCGAGCTGCTCAAGTTCACGCGCGACACGTTCGATCCCAAGAAGCTCCTGTATGCGTCCAACTGGCCTGTCGTGAAGCTCTATAGCTCCTTCGACGAGCACTTCCAGACGCTGCGCGACGCGTTTGGCGACGACGAGGACTTCTTCATGAACAACGCCGTGCGTGCGTATGGCCTCGAGCTCTAAGCTGACTGTCTCGCACACCCAGTTTGCATGCGCTATCCTGAAGAAGGATGACGTTCGTGAAAACGAGAAGATCGGCTAGCTTACCTGGTCAGAGCTGGTAAATGCCTGTGGGACCGGCGTCTCGTGCGTCCGGTCCCGCGTGGCTGTCTTGGATATAAGGATAGGGGAGAGCGGAGGTAGTCTCCGTCCCTAGAAAAGGAAGGGTAGTGACATGTTCGAGGGCATTTTCTGTCCGTCCATCACCATTACTGATGATGAGGGCAACATCGATTTTGATCTGTGGGGCAAGCATCTCGACCACCTTGCCGACGCCGGTCTCAACGGCGTTCTGCTTTTTGGCAGCATTGGCGAGTTCTACAGCGTCTCGCTCGAGGACAAGAAGGCCGCTTGCGACTTTGCCGTGAAGCGCGTGGGCGATCGCATGAAGGTCTTCATTGGTGTTGGCGACACGAACTACGCCAACGTCCTGGAGCTCACCCGCTATGCCGAGAAGGCTGGTGCCGACGCGGTGCTCGCGGTATCCCCGTACTACTTTGGCCCGAGCGCGCCTACCGCTGAGCACTACTTCGGCGGCATCGCCGAGGCCACGAAGCTCCCGGTCATTCTCTATAACTTCCCGGCGCGTACCGGCACCGACCTCACGCCCGAGCTCGTTGCCTCCCTCGCCGCCAAGCACGCCAACATCTGCGGCATCAAGGACACCGTGGATACGATCAGCCACACGCGCAAGGTCATTCGCGCTGCTCGTGCCGTGAACCCCGAGTTCACCGTGTTCTCCGGCTTTGACGAGTACTACCTGGTCAACCGCGTGAGCGGCGGCAATGGCGTTCTGTGCGGCCTCACGAACGTGGAGCCCGAGACGTTCGCCAAGATGCATGCCGCCTACCAGGCTGGCGACTATGCCACGGCCGTCTCGTGTGCCGAGCGCATCTCCAAGCTCATGGCCGTCTATGACGTGTGCGACCTGTTCGTCTCCGCCATCAAGGCTGCTGTGAAGGTCAAGGGCCTGCCCATCTCCACGAAGATCTTCGACCCCGCCGTCCAGGCCACCGAGGCCGACGAGGCCGCTATCGCGGAACTGCTCGCGGAGTAGCGAGCGCACATACATTGTGGCTTGCGAGCCCGGATGCCTTCTGGTGTCCGGGCTTTTTCTTGGCAGTTTGCCGTGCCCCGACACATAGCCCCGCTGCCGCTTCGCTCCTCACTCCCGCTCGTGGAGGCGCAGGGCGATGCTGCAGGCGAGGCGGACGTCAGGGTCGTCCAGGTTGAGGCCGCTAATCTCGCCGATCTGCTCCAGGTGCCTGATGCAGGTACTCCTCGTGAGGAACAGGTCGCGCGCGGTGCGCGTCACGTTGCGGTCGCGGTCGAGGTAACCGCGCAGGAGTCGCATGAGCTCCGTGCCGTTTGCGCGGTCGTGCTCCATGAGGCGCAGGAGCCCCGGCGGGGTTAGCGCCGCCGGAATCTGGCGCACGCGCACGCGTCGCAGCATGTCCGCGAGTAGGAAGTCTGCGTAGCGCCAACAAGCGCTTTCCGGCTGCCTTCTGATGCCCAGGCGCGCTGCCGCCAGCGCCTGGTTGTAGTAGTAGAACGTGTTCTTGAGATCTCCGTACGCCTCGCTCGCACCCACGGCGAGCAGCCCCGGGATGAACACACCGGCAAGGCGATGCAGCATGCCCTCCTCGTCCGTGCCGGCTCGCGTGAGGTTGCAGACGACGACGAGGTGCTCGCCATGCATGACGCAGGCGAGCTCGCCGATCCTCCCGGAGAGCGAGCGCGCTGTGGACTCTAGGCGCTCCTGGCTCTGCCCGCGCTGCACTGAGGCGATCGAGACGCACAGGTAGTGGTCGAACACGTCCCAGCCGAGCAGCCCCGCCCCCGCCTCGATGCGGCGCTCGTCAAGCAGCTGGTGGGCGAGAAGGCCCTCGAGCACGAGCTCGAGTTCGCGGGGCTGTCCGGCCTCCTCGATCTGCCCGCGCATCGAGCGCTCCCACTCCTCGTGACGCGCGAAGGATCTCGTGACGCGGGCGAGCAGCGCCCTCACGTCGATCGCGCCCTCCTCGGTCCAGAGGATGTCGAGGTCTCCGTGGCGCCAGGAGGCGGTCGGCTGGCCCACGCAGATGACGGACGCGATGCCGCTTGCGTTGGGACGTGCGGGCAACTCGCTCGCCTCCGCGACGTAGACAGGCCCCTCCTCGAGGGGCTCTCCGGGTACGAGGGGGAGGGCGTAGGTGCACGTGCGCGTCGCCGCACCGGGGGCAAGGTGGCTCGAGAACTCGAGCGGGGCGAGCTCGTCTCGCAGGATCTGGAGGTTCAGCCTCATGGGGTCTCCATCGTTGAATGATACAAAGTGTTCCATCATCGTAGCGTTATTGCTGCGCTCTGGTGGGGATGTTTGGGGCTGAGGTTTATAGAATTCTGTCCGTTGAGATAAACGGGTCTGTTTTGCCAATCCAACACATTGACGGCCATACTCGCCCTCGCATTCAAGAGATACAAACTGTCTCAGTTGCGGGGGCTACTAAGTTTGTCCGGCGCGGTGACGGATAATGACAACGCAGTAGGCCCCTCGAGCGAATGGAGCTCCCATGGCACTGACGGATATCGAAATCGCACAGCAGGCCGAGGTTTGGCCCATCAGCAAGGTTGCCGAGGGTCTCGGCCTGACCGATGACGCGCTCATCCCCTACGGCCACCACATGGCCAAGGTCGACGTCACGAAGCTTCGCGACAAGGAGCGCCGCGCCAAGCTCATTCTCGTGACCGCCATCAACCCCACGCCCGCGGGCGAGGGCAAGACCACGACGTCCGTCGGCCTCGCTGACGCTCTCCAACGTCTTGGCAAGAAGGCCGTGCTCGCGCTTCGTGAGCCGTCCCTCGGCCCGGTCTTCGGTGTCAAGGGTGGTGCCGCTGGCGGCGGCTACGCTCAGGTCGTGCCCATGGAGAACATCAACCTGCACTTCACCGGTGACTTCCACGCCATCGGCGCGGCGAACAACCTGCTCGCCGCCATGCTCGACAACCACATCCAGC